>Ga0308389_1000153_pt1 | contig 52396 bp, 33 predicted proteins | sample Hotspr2Sample148_FD_202362 | JGI IMG/M metagenome (GOLD analysis project Ga0308389, IMG submission 202362) | Hot spring phototrophic mat microbial communities from Mushroom Spring, Yellowstone National Park, Wyoming, United States - 20040719_148 ... | reverse complement strand
GCCGCGGAGGCTGTGGTCTCGGGAGATCTCTGGAAAGGGTGGCCATCCATCGCGGAAGGCGGAGGAGACAGCCTTCACGTCGCCTTCGACCATTCCGAGACGCTCTCCTACGTGGCGGGGTCGATCAACGTGACGCCTCTGCCGCCCGTCAGCGACCTGCAGGCGGTGGCGGCGGACGGAACGGTGCGTCTGACCTGGAGAGCTCCCACCGACACACGGTTCCAGTCCAGCGTGGTGGTCTACAGGCCGGGCAGCCCGCCCGCCAGCCCGGGCGACGGGACGCAGATCGCGCAGATCGCCGCTTCGCCGGGGGCGCAGTCGTCCTTCGTGCACTTCGGGGCGCCAAACGGCCAGACGGCGGGATATTCCGTGTTCAGCCGGGGAATCGACGGGTCCTACTCGGCGCCTGCCTCCATCACGGCCGTGCCCCGTAAGCTGAGCTGCACGGACGCGAAGCTGCTGGCGGACGGCTCCTGGACGGCGCTGAGGGGCAAAGTCGTCTCCGCGCTGGTGCCCTGGGAGGGGGCGGTCAACGTCCAGGACGAAGAGCGCGCATCGGCCATCCGCCTCGTGGGCACGCTTCCGTCCCTCGCCGTCGGCAACCGTGTCGACGTCAGCGGGACGCTGGAGACATCCGTCGTCAACGGGGTCGGCTGCGAACGGCAGATCCGCGTCGAACAGGTAACGGTGACGGGCTCGGCGGCGCCTCCCGTCCCCCTCCATATGCGGTCGCTCGAAGTGGTGGGCTCGGCGCTTCCGCCTTACGTTCCGGGAGCCAGGAACGGCCGGGGGCCGCACAACCTGGGCCTGCTGGTCAGCCTGACCGGCCGGGTCACGGCAGTGGTGGGGCAGTTCTTCTACGTTGACGACGGGCTGGCGGTGCCCGACGTGCCGGGCCGGGTCGGGGTGATGGTCCGCTACCCGGCCAGCACACCACCCGTCACGCCGGGACAGCTCGTCACGGTGACGGGAGTCTCCAGGGGAAGCGTGCCGCTCGGGTGGCAGGAGAACCGGAGGCTGATCCTGATGCGCACCACGGCGGACCTTGTGGTACACTAACCTGGCCCGCAGCAGGGGCGGCGTGGCATTTCGCAGAGAGAAGCGGAGACCCGGGAAGCAGATCAGCCTGGGGGCGGGCCTGTGGGACCGCCCCGGTTTGCAGCAAGGAGACAGTAGCGCCGTGGTGAAATCACCTGCCGTGCTTCTTCCGGTCGCAGCGGCGATTGTTGCTGCATTCTGCGGAGCAGCGAAGGCGTCCCCGCAGAATCCGCCTTACGGCTTCGTGGCGGTGCAGGGCAGTAAGCTCGTGATCGGCGGTCAGCCCATCCGCGTGAAGGGGACGAACTACTATCCCCGCGACGGGATGTGGGCCAGCATGTGGACCAACTGGAACTGGAACGCCATCCTGGCCGATACCGACCGGATGCGTTCGCTGGGCCTGAACGCGGTCCGGATCCTGGTGCCCTACAGCCACGGAGGATGGAACGGCCCGAACCCGCCCGAGACGCGCCTGCAGCAGCTGGAATCGCTGGTGAACCATCTGGGCGCGAACGGCATACGCAGCTGCGTGACCCTGTTCGACTGGGAGACCTCCTATCCGGCAGCCGGGACCCAGCGCGAGAACGAGCACAAGAGCTACGTCAACGCCATTGTCGGGCGCCTCAAGAACAACCCGTACGTCTTCATGTGGGACGTCAAGAACGAGCCCGACCACCCGAGTTCTATCAACGGGTTCGACGACTGGGACAACGCCCCGGCTCAGCGGGACAAGATCGTCAGCTGGCTCAGCCGGATGGCGGCGCACATCCGCACGATCGACCCGCATCACCCGGTATCGGTCGGGATGCGCTGGTACAACAACAACAAGGACGTGATCGGGTTCGTGGACATCTTGTGCTTCCACTCCTACTGGTCGCACATCACGAACAACACGGAGATCCCGGTCATCAAGTCGTTCATGGGAGCCAACCCGAAGCCCATCCTGGCGCAGGAGTTCGGCTGGCCCACCAACCCCACCCCGTGCAACCGGGACGGGCGGCTGATCTGGGACTACAACGAGACCCAGCAGCTGGCCATGTACCAGCAGTGGCTGCAGGCGTTCGAGAACCACGACATCGCGGGCTGCCTCCAGTGGATGACCTACGACGCGAAAAACTACACCACCAACCCGAATGAAAGCTTCGAGAACTACTTCGGCCTCTGGCGGTACGATTACAGTCTGAAGCCTGCGGGAGCGCATTACCGGGACAACTTCCTTACCCGGTTCTTCCCGGGCGCTCCTCCCGCGCCGCTCCAGAACTTCAGTGTCCAGTCGCTGGATACGGCCGTCCGTCTGAGCTGGCAGAACCCCACCGGGACCTTCGCCCGCGCCGTCATCCGCGTGCGGACGGACGGATATCCTCAGAGCATCACGGACGGGGAGCCGGTCTGCGACCGCCCGGCGGCTCCCGGCTCGTGGGACAGTTTCGTCCACACAGGGCTGATGAACGGCCGGGTCTATTACTACTCCGCCTTCGCGGTGGATTCCAGTGGCCAGTCCTCGGCACCGGTGAACGGTCTGGGGCGTCCGAGCCAGCCTCAGGGAGGCGACCGGTGCGGCACGGTGAAGCTGCTTCCTGAGAACGCTTCGGTCACGCTGCTGCGCAAGGTCGTCACCGCCGTCTTCCCGGCCGACGGGGTCACCTATGTCTCCGAACCCGACCGCTCCGCCGGCGTCCGCGTGGAGGCCGTGGCGAGCGGGGTCTCGGTGGGCGACACGGTGAACGTGTCGGGAAAGGTGCGCACGCGCGTTCTGAGCGGCGTCAACGCTGAGCGGTCCGTCACCGAGGCCTCGATCGCACGGGTGGACCTTCCCCCCGTGATGCTGCAGGGATTGCGGATGCGCGGCATCCAGGTGGGCGGCGGGCCGGTGGCGCCGTATCTCGCCGGCGCGCGGGACGGGTCCGGCCTGAACAGCGTCGGCCAGCTGGTGACCGTCGTGGGACGGGTGAGTGCGGTGGCCGGGACAGTGATCTTCGTGGACGACGGTTCCGGCGTGGTGGATGCGGCCGGCCGGACCGGGGTGATGGTGCGGTGCCCCGGATCTTCCCTGCCTGTAGCGGTCGGGGACCTGTGCGTCGTGACAGGCGTGGTGGAGGGGAGCGTGCCGACAGGGTGGACCACGATCCGCCGTCTGGTCCGCACCCGCGACTGGAGCGACATCGTCCGGCTGAACTGAAGCGGGCGTCAGCGCTCCCGCGATTCCGGAAAACAGCGCGGTGGGAGGCTATCCGATTCCCTCAGAACGGGTAAGATGCTCTCAGGACCCGGAATGATTCGCAGTGCCTCGCCCGTGGCCTGAGGCGCAGGCGGGCGGCAGGAGCCGCGCAAGACGGTTCACGAGGGGCTGCGGCAGGGGTCCGGGGGGTGAGGACCCGCACCGATGAAGGAGTCGGTCAACCGTCCAGCGCTTCGCATCGCGGTGATCTACGCCGCAGCCGCCAGCCTGTGGATCCTGACATCGGACTGGCTGCTTTTCGGGCTGCTTTCGCCGGGCGAACAGGTCGCGAAAATCACGCTGTCATCGGTCGCGAAGGGCCTGGTCTTCGTGATCGTGACCTCCATCGCGCTTTACGGTCTTGTGCGGGCCAGCATCCGGCGTATCTACCGCGCCGAGTCGCGGATGCACCTGCTCTTCTCCAGCATCAACGACAGCATCTTCCTGTTCCAGATGACCGAGGAGGGGCTGCCCGGACCGTTCCTGGACGCGAACGAATCCGCATTGCGCGAGACGGGCTACAGCCACGATGCCCTGTTGCGCCTCACTCCGGCCGACCTGGTGCCCGCGCGCGAGCGTCCCGCTGCGCTCAGGGCGCTCGAGCGGCTCTGGCGCGAGGGAGACGCCGTCTTCGAAACGGTGCTGGTGAGGCGGAGCGGAGAAGAGCTCCCGGTAGAGGTCTGCGCGCGCACAGAGCGGGTCGGTGACGAACTGGTCTGCCTGGCGATCGCGCGTGACCTGACCGAGCGGCGGCGCGAGGAACAGGAGCGGCAGCGGGCGTTCGAACAGGCAGAACGGGACAAGCGCCAGTTCTACCGCGAGACCATCCTTGCCGTGACGGGAGGCCACTTCCTGCTGGGCGAGGAGGATGAAGCCCCTGAGTGGCTCGCGGGCGCCGAGTTCTCCGCCAGGCTGCCAGGCCCGGAGCACCTCTCGCGGGTGCGTCATCAGGCCATGGACTATTGCCGCCGCCGGGGCCTGACCGGCGAGCGGCTGGAGCGGTTCGAGCTGGCGGTGGGAGAAGCTCTGGCAAACGCCGTCAAGCATGCGGGCGGCGGGTTCCTCTATGCGGGAGCCGACGACCACTCGGTCTGGGTGGCCGTGGTGGACCACGGGAAGGGGATGGACACCTTCACGATCCCGCGGATTGCGCTCGTACCCGGTTTCACCACCAAAGCTTCGATGGGGCTGGGCTTCACGATCATGCTGGACTCCGCAGACCTGCTCCGGCTGGCGACGGGGGCCGAAGGGACGACCGTGTGGCTCCAGAAGTCTCTCCAGGAGTCGCCTGTCCTCGAGGCGGCGCCCGTTCCGGTGAACGCCTAGCCGGACCCCTTTTTCGCGGCCGCCGTTCTTCGGAATGCCAACCCGGGTTGACAGGGAGAGGCAGGGGGCGTTAGAATAGCGCGGTCAAGGTAATCTTGTGATGAACAGATGTCCTGCGCGCGGCGCAACGCATCCCTTCACCCGCCCGGCCGGCACATCTGCCGGCCAATCCCGGCAGAAGGACTGCGGATGAACCAATCGCCCGAAAGACAGCCGTCCCCGGAGCCTTCCGCCCAGGCCTGCGTCACCCGCCGGGGGATCCTCACCGGGCTGCTGCTCGTGCCGCTCAACGTCTACTGGGTGCTGGCGGCGGAGCTGCGATGGTACGTGGTGCTGACCCTCAATCCGCTCTTCGTCACGCCCGTCTTCTATCTTTTCGTGCTGGCCGGGCTGAACAGTCTGTTCCGCCGCTGGAGCCCCCGGCTCGCGTTCACCCGCGCCGACCTCGTGGTCATCTACGTGATGCTGGTGATGTCGTGCACCGTCGCGACACACGACTTCATCATCAATCTGATGAGCACCGTGGGCTGGGCCAGCTGGTATGCGACTCCGGAGAACCGCTGGGAAGACCTGATGTTTCCGCACCTGCCGAAGTGGCTGTTCGTGTGGGACCGGGATCTGATGGAGGGAGCCTTCTACGGGAACCGCCCGCTGACCGACCCGCAGGTGCTGCGGGCGTGGGTCCCTCCCCTTCTGTTCTGGTCGGTGTTCATCCTCTCCATCGGCTGGCTGATGCTGTGCCTGTCGGTCATCGTCCGGCGGGCCTGGATGGACGAGACGAAACTCTCATTCCCCATCGTGCGCCTGCCGCTCGAGCTGACGCAGTCGGACGCACCCGGCTCCATCGTGCGATCGAAGGCTCTGTGGGCGGGTTTCCTGCTGGCGGCGGGGCTGGCGCTGCTGAACGGCCTGCACGTCTGGTATCCGAACCTCCCGCACCTGCAGGTGCGCGCCCGGTTCTTCCAGTTTACCACTCCTCCCTGGTGGGCAACGCCGGTGTGGATCGCGTGGTATCCGTTCGGGATCGGCCTTGCGTATCTCGTGCCCCTGGACATCTCCTTCTCGTGCTGGTTCTTCTTCCTGTTCTACCGGGCTCAGTCCGTGGCGGGATACGCCGCAGGCTACGGCAGCATCCCGGACTTCCCGTTCGTCCACGAGCAGGGGATGGGGGCCTGGTTCGCGTTCGGCGTGTCGCTGCTGGTGGTTTATCGAAGATATCTTCTCCGCATCTTCCGGAGCGCAGCCGGTCTGGAGAAGGTGGACGATAGCGGGGAGCCGATGTCCTACCGTCTGGCCGTCCCGGGGCTGCTGGCGGGAATGGTTGTCTTCGGGAGCTTCTGGCTGCTGGCAGGGATGAGCCTGATCTGGGTGCTGGTTGTGCTGCTGGTGTATCTGCTGGTCTCCCTGAGCATAACCCGCGTGCGGGCCGAGGCGGGAGGCCAGCACAACGCCTGGGACCTCGAGCCGATGAACCTGATGCGGCTGCTGGACTCGCACCTGCTCGGCCCGGCGAACCTGGCGATGGCCGCAGCCAGCCACTGGTACTGGCGGCTAAACCGGAGCCACCCGATGCCGAGCCAGTTCGAGGCTTTCAAGCTGGCCCGGGAGAACGGGATGAAGCTGAAGAGCCTGACGCTCCCCATGCTGGCCGCGTTCGCCCTGGCGACGTTCGTGGGGATGTGGGCCTGCCTGGATATCTTCTACCGGGACGGCATCTCCCGGTGCTACGGCTTTGCGGTCTGGACCGGCATCGAGGCATACGGGTGGCTCTCCAACGCTCTGGACCCCGGGTTCCGGGCTGAACCGGCTCGCTGGGCCGTGGTGGGAGGCGCTGCCGGCTTCACTGCGCTGCTCGCGGCCCTGAGGGCCCGCTTCCCCTGGTTCCCGTTCCACCCCCTGGGATACTGCATGGCCAGCGAAATGCCATGGCTCTGGTTCCCTTTTTTCATCGCCTGGGCGTTGAAGCTGGTCGTGCTGCATGCCGGCGGACTGAAGCTCTACAGGCAGACGCTGCCGTTCTTTCTGGGTCTCGTGCTGGGCGACTATGTGATGGGGGCGATCTGGTCGCTCATCGGGGTCGTTTTTAACGTGCCGGTGCATCAGATCTTCCACTGAACAGGCGCAAACAGCGGTCCTGTTCCGGACGGGGCCGCAGGAAGGTCCCGGGGAAGGTGGACGCGAAAACGTCGAAGAGGTCAAGACGCGATGAACACCAGACTTCTGCTTACCGTTGCCGCGCTGAGCCTGACAGTGGGAGGGCCGGCGATGAGCGATCCGCGGGAGCAAACGCGCTTCTACGTCTCGGTTTCCGGCAATGACGGCTGGTCGGGGAGACTGGCGGACGCAAACGCGAAGCGTACGGACGGCCCGTTCGCCACGCTAAGCCGCGCCATCCGGGCCGCTCGCGAACTGCGCGCGGAACGTCCGTCGCTCAAGGGACCGGTCACGATCTTCGTCCGGGGAGGCGTCCACTACCTTCCTGAGACGGTGGTGCTGACCGCCGCGGACTCGGGGACGCCGCAGTCGCCCCTGGTCGTCCGGAACTTCCCCGGCGAGCAGCCGGTCCTGAGCGGCGGACGGCTTCTGCGGGGCTGGAAGACGGGCAGGGACGGCATCTGGCGCCTCTCGCTGCCGGAGGCTGCCGGAGGCCGCTGGCCGTTCACACAGCTGTGGGTGAACGGGGAGCGGAGATGGCGCCCGCGGCTTCCGAAGGAGGGGTATTTCTACATCCGCGCGCGCATGTCCCCCACCCCGGAGAGCGCCGGCAAAGGACACGACCGGTTCGGGTTCTACCGCGGCCAGATCGATCCTGCCTGGCACAACCTGCAGGACGTGGAGCTGCTGTGCTTCCAGTTCTGGAGCGTGGCCCGGATGCGCGTCCGGTCTGTCGAAGAAGCGGGCCTGACGGTGACCACGACGGGGCCCACACCTCACGAAACGTGGTGGCAGCAGTTCGAGACGGGCCACCGCTTCCTCGTGGAGAACGTCCGGGAGGCCATGACGGAGCCCGGCGAGTGGTATCTGGATTCGAAGACGGGCGAACTGAGCTACATCCCCCGCCCCGGCGAGCGTCCCGAATCGGCGCGGGTGATCGCGCCCCGGCTGCAGCGAGTTATGGAGCTCAAGGGGGACCTGGAGGCAGGCCGTCCGGTGCAGCACTTGCGCTTCGAGGGACTGACGTTCGCGCACACCCACTGGCAGACTCCGCCGGAGGGTTACAACTTCGCCCAGGCGGAAGCTGGACTGCGGGGAGCGATCACAGCGGACGGGGCAAGAGACATCGTCTTTCGCGGATGCCGCATCACCCGCACCGGCGAATACGCCATGGATTTCGGAGCGGGCTGCAAACGCGTCCGGGTGGAGAGCTGCACTCTGACCGACCTCGGGGCGGGGGGAATAAAGATCGGGACGATGGCCTACAGCGAAGACGACCAGGCAGTCGCGAGCCATAACGTGGTCCGCGACTGCGTCATCGCGGGCGGGGGCAGGATGCACCCGGCGGGAGTCGGCGTCTGGATCGGACATTCCCACCATAACACCATCTCGCACAACGAGATCGCCGACTTCTACTACTCAGGCGTTTCCGCAGGATGGAGCTGGGGCTACGGCAACACCAACTGCCATCACAACGTGGTGGAGCACAACCACATCCATCGCATCGGGCAGGGCGTGCTGAGCGATATGGGAGGCATCTACACCGTCGGCCTGTGCAGCCACACCGTGCTGAGGCGCAACCGCATTCACACGATCGACTCTTACAGTTACGGCGGCTGGGGGATCTATTTCGACGAAGGGGGGCTGGAGGTCACAGCAAGAGAGAACGTGGTGTTCCGCACGAAATCGGCCGGCTTCCATCAGCACTACGGCAAGGATAACGTCGTGGAGAACAACATCTTCGCCTTTGGACGGGAAGCGCAGGTCATGCGGACCCGGCCGGAGGAGCATCACGCATTCGATTTCCGCCGGAACATCGTCTACTGGAAGGACGCCCCGCTTCTGGGCCTGAATTTCAGCGACGACCGTTACCGGTTCGAAAGCAACCTGTACTGGGACGCAAGCGGCAGGGAACCGAAGTTCGCGAACTGGACGTGGGACGAGTGGCGCGCAAGGGGGCAGGACCAGGGCTCGCTGATCGCCGACCCGCTGTTCGTGGACCCCGGGAAGGACGACTACCGGCTGCGCCCGGGATCTCCGGCCGGGAAGATCGGCTTCCAACCGTTCGACCAGTCGGACTTCGGGCCGCGCGATGGCCGGAGGGCGCCCCCTGACATTCCCGCCGCATTCCCGGTGTTGCCGGGCCCGCGCCCCCCGCTGCCCGTGGATGAAGACTTCGAGGCCTGCGAACCGGGAGGACTTACTCCCGGGGCTGTGACGAATGAAGAACCTCCGGGCGGGACGATCCGGGTCTCCGGGGAGCACGCAGCGTCGGGCCGGCAAAGCCTGAAGATCACTGACGCCCCGGGGCTTCAGCACAGCTACAATCCGCACCTGTACTACACCCCGTCGTTCCGCAGCGGGACCGTGACGGCCTCCTTTGCCCTTCGCGTCGAAAAGCCGGGCCTGCTGTATCACGAATGGCGCGACTTTTCCAGAGACCCTTACACAGCAGGTCCCTACCTGCTGGTGGACCAGGAGTGCAGACTGAAGACCCGTGACCGCGAGCTTATCCGGCTTCCGGTGCAGGAGTGGGTGCGCGTGACGATCGTAGCTCCGCTGGAGGGTCAGGGCAGGACCTTCCGGGTCACAGTGCGCATGCCCGGGCAGGAGCCTCAGACCTTCAGGGACATCGCGTTCCCGGACGGCTTCGGGGGGCTCGACTGGTTCGGCTTCGTGGCGGACGGCGACGGCGAGGCTGTGTTCTATCTGGACGACATCAGCGTGCGCGGGACCCGGGACTGACGAAAAGGACCATAGCGCGAGGGCCCGGCATTCGCTGCGGATCAGCGGGACGCGCGCGGCCTGCTTGCGCGGGGGGCGCGGTGGTGATAGCATCTCGCCGGAGAGGAGGAGTCCGCCAAGATGCATTCGACCGGGATCCCCGTTCATCTTTCCGTTCTGGCGTGGATGGCCCCGCTGGCAGCTGTGGCGTGGAGCGCGCTGGCAGGGGGGCTTTCGAAAGCGCAAATCGGGTCCGTCAGGTCTTTGCTCCCCGCGGGCCTCACCGGAGCCGCCATCGCGGCGGTGACCGCTGCAGCCTGCCAGTGGGCCGTGTCCGGGGGGGTGGAGACAGGACCGTCCGGCGCTGTCTGGACGCAGGTGGCCGCAGGGGCGGTCGCCTGCCTGGCGGGCCTGGCGGCCGCCGGGCTGTCGCTTCCGAAAGAGGGGGACGCCGGAGCGGAAGGACGGGCCCTGGCAGGCGTGCCCGGTCCCGCGCTGGCTGTGCCGGCGCTTCTGGGAGCCTATCTCCTGAGCAAACATACCGCCCGTGCTCCAGAGTGGCTGGCGATCTCGCCGCTGGGAGCCGCCGCGACAGCCGCCGCCATCGTGATGGCCGTTCGCGGGACGGGAGGCGGCGCCGCGCTCAGGAGGATCCCGGAGGCGCTGGAGACTGTAGCGGCCGGATGCGCCGTGGCCGCCTTCGGGATTCTGCTCGGCAAGATGCACTACGCACCGAAATTGCAGCGGGCGGGGGACGCGGTCGTCCTTTTTCTGGCTGCCTCGCTGGGTGTGTGGCTCGTCCTGAACGCCGTCCAGCGGCTGTTCTTTCCGGCATCCCGCGGTGCGGCTGCCCTATGGGGGATCGCTTACTGCGGCTTTTCGGGCTGGTTCGCCTGGCTGCTCGCCCGGGCCGTTCACACCGACGCGCAGGCGGCCTGGTGCATCTGGGCCGGGCTGGGCGCCGGAGCCGCTGTCGCGCTGCTGTGCGTCAGCGGGGCGATGGAGGAGCGGTCTCCGCAGGAAAGGACTGCTTCGCTGGCCGCCGCTGCCGCGGTCCTCGCCGCGGCGGCTCTGTCGCTGAGGTTCCAGACGGGCTTCGGCCTGGCGCTTTGCGCCGCAGGGCTGCTGGCGGCTCTGCCTCTGTGGTCGCTTCTGACCCCCTGGATGACCCTTCCCTCCCGCACGCGCTTCCCCTTCCCGCTCACCTGGGGAGCCGGTTACCTGAGCGCGTGGTGTGCTCTGAGGATCTGGCTGGAATGGCACGGCGCGGCCAGCGTTCCGGTCTCCTCGCCCTACGCGTTCCTAGGCCTCTCGACAGGGCTGGCGCTGCCGTTCGTGCTGGCATCGCTGGCGGGCGGGCAGGAAGAGACGCCGTCGCGGGCGGGAGCGGCTATCGGGGCGGTGATGCTGCCCGTTGCGACCGGCGCCATCCTGGCGCTGATCTCCATCGTGCTTCGCGAGCCGGCCGTGAGGCTGTTCCTGCTGGGATGCGGAGCGGCGGGTCTTGCGGCGCCGTTCGTGCTCGCGGCATCGCCCGCGCTCAGGAGCATCGCGCCCGCGGTCTCCGGGGGGCTGACGGCCGTCTGCCTGGCCCTCGTGACCGCCGGGGCCCTGCAGCAATGGTCCGAGGAGGCGACACGCGCGGGCAAGCTGCGCGTGCTGGTGATCGCGACGGCCGTGCTGGCCGCGGGCTATCTTCTGGCCGAGGGACGCAGGGTTGCGGCTCTGCGCAGGCAGACTCCCCGCGCCTGAGAGGCGGCCGGCTCAGGGCCCGAGACGGTACTCGTCGCGGGAGACCAGCACTTCCGGGCGTCCGGGCTCCTGGCGCCAGACCGTCACCACCAGCCGGCCGGCCGTCCGCGCGGCCGCCACGCGCAGCCGGGCCTGAGGCGGGGACGGACCGGCGCCGGAAATGCGGACGGTCAGCCGCATCCCATCGGCCGATGCCCGGATGCGCACCGGACACCGGCGGCAGTTGAGGAACTTCAGGTCGGCGACGCCATGCGCGACCGCGGCATCGCGCCCGGGCGGGACGCTTGCGACGGGACGGGAATGCGGGTGGCGTTCCGTGATCCTCAGTCCCGCGAGAAGCGCCGCGTTGTAGAGGGTGGACGAGACCTGACAGATGCCTCCCGCCGCGGCCTGCTCCACCTCACCCGCGACGAAGGCCGGAGCCTCCCGCCAGCCCCTGTCGGCTCCGGGCGGACCGAGCGCCGCGGTCAGGGAGAACTCCTGCCCGGGCGGGACCAGCGTCCCGTCCAGGCGCCGGGCAGCCAGCCGGATGTTGTGCAGCTGCTCCTCGCTGCGGCCCTCGAGCGAAGTGGAGAAAGCGGCCAAGGTGCGCTCCCTCTGGGCGCCCTGCAGGGCCAGAGCCGCCGCGGTGAGGACCGCCAGCGCCGACGCTGCCGCAGCCGCCCGCATCGCCGCCGCTTTCATCGGACCGTGAGACGGGCCCCCGCCGATCGTCCCGACAGCTGCGCGGCGTACATCGCGCTCGCGCTGACAGGCATCACGCGAAGGTCTCCCGGCACCTCGGCCCGCAGGATAAGGTCGAACGACTGTCCGCCGGCGTCCATCCGGTGGCTGAAGATGCCCACCCTGTCATCCCGCACTTCCTGCGCCGCATCCGGGCCGGCGCCCTCGCGGTCGACAACCTCGAAGCCGGCAGGCAGGGGACACTCCACCAGCACGTAGCGCGCCGAGGACCGTGGCCGGACTTGGATACGCATCCGGACGGTCTCTCCCACACGGACTCTGCCCTTCAGCGGATCGGCCCTCTCCTTGAACGAGCCATCCGGCTGTTTTTCCAGCCTCACCCGCTGGAACGCGCGCGTGACGTTGAAATAGCCCGGCGCCGCGGGCATGTCGTCCCCGGAACTGACAAAGCTGAGCAAACCGGACCAGAAGGCCGTCCCTCGGCCGGACAGGCGGATGGTGACCGTGTTGCGGCCAACCTGAAGATCTCTGCCGGACAGCTCAACGAAGCGCGGCGGGCGGAAGGCATCAAGCCGCGTGAAAGTAAACGAGCCCGCCTTCCGGCCGTTCACGAACACCTCCGCGGTTCCCGTGGCCGAGGAGAGCGACTCCATATGCTCCACAAGAGCAAGAATGACCAGCGAAGTCTCCCGCGTGTTCTCCCAGTGGTCTCCCTGTCTTTGCGTGGCAAGCCACGCCGCCACCGGCTCCAGCTCTCGCGCGGTCCGGCCCGCGCGGTGAAGGACGCGCATGGCCATCGCCGTGGCGGCAGGGGCGCCCCAGCCGAAAGGATCCGGAGAGCCTGCCCAGAAAACGAGGCCCGATTCGGTCTTCTTCCTCCCCTGCAGGGCGGTGGCGGCATCGGTGAGCTCGCGGGGCCACCCCGATGCCGCGGCCGTCATACCGAGACACGCCAGGGCGAAATCCGACAGATGAGCCTGACGCCGCCACAGCTCCTTGAACAGCGTCCTGTCACCTGCGCCACCGGCCGCAAGCGCCGCGAGAGCGAAAGCGTGCTCTTCCAGCTCCCGGCGGTAGCGGGCTCTCTCCTCCGGCAGGTCCTTCGCCAGAAGCGGCGGCGGCAGCGAGCCGCGGACCGCATCGGCAAGCCACAGGATCCCGCGCTTAACCATATCCTCCGGCACCGCGACACCCGCCGCCTGCGCCTCGCGAAGGGCAAGCAGGACATAGGCGGTCATCTCGAGGTTCGCCGGCCCCCCGCCGAACCAGCCCCAGCTGCCATCCGGATTCTGAGCCTCTCGCAGGAGACGGACACCCTTGCGCAGCATCTGCGGCAGGTCGCGGCCGCCGTCCGGCATCGGGAGCCCGAGACGGTCCACGGCCCGCCGGGCGATGATGCCCGGGACGAAACTGGAGGTCACCTGCTCCACACATCCCCAGGGATAGCCGACCAGATACCGCAGCCCGGAGAAGACAGCGCCGGCAGCTGACGGACTGACCTCCAGCCTGAGACGGGCCGACTCCGGCGCCGCATCCTGAGGCAGGACGAAGGCGGCTTCCCGGACCGGCACCAGTCCCGACCTGGCCACTGACGCGGCGACGCCGTGCGGATGCACCGGGAAACGCTGCTCCATCGCATCGGAGGCTTCAGGACTGCCTCCATCGGCGCGGGCGAGCAGCACCGCCTGGCCCGGCCTGAGCACCGCCACCTCCACCGGGATCCGACGTGCCCCGCCCGCATCCACCGTCACGGTGCGGCCTGAAGCCCCGCGAACCTCGAGCCCGCTGGCCTTCAGGCTGAGCCGGATCCGCCGCCGTTGCGGGGTATAGTTGTGAACAATGACCCCCAGCGTGAGCCGGTCGCGCTCGCGGAAGAACCGGGGCGCCTGCAGACGCACCATCACGTCCTTGGTGACCGTGCACCTGTGCACGGCCGACCCGACGGCTGTCTCCGCCGTCACGGCGCGGGCCGTCGCCCGCCAGGTGGTCAGGTTGTCCGGCAGTTTGAAGCGGACCGTTGCCCGGCCCTGCCCGTCCGTTAGAATCTGAGGAGCCCAGAAAGCCGTGTCGCGAAAGTCACGGCGGACGCTGTCCTCGAACTTGTCGACACCCCCGAGGTAGTAGTCCTCCACGCTGGAGGAGGTGCTGACCCGGTTGTAGCGCGGTCCCCAGAAGTGACGGCGAAGGTCGGGGGTGCTGTCGGCGCGAAGGGCGTAGATGGCTTCGTCCACCACTCCCAGCGAGACTTCGGCCTGCACTCCTCTTCCTTCCGCGTCCAGGGTGCGGATGGAATACTCGGCCTGTTCGCCCGGACGGTAGCGCTCGCGGGACGAGGAGAGCTCCACCGTCAGGAAGGACTCCTCCGGACTCACGGCCAGCTCCTCTGTCCGGCTCAGCATCTGGCCGTCCCTGATGGCAAGGCACGATACGGTCACTCCCGGCCGGTGAGCGGCGGCCAGCGGGATGTCAACGGTCATCCCGCCGGGGGACACACGCAGCACCCGCGCCTCGTGCAGCATCTGCCCTTCGACGGTCAGCAGGACGTCCACATCCCCCGGGCTGGACCTCACGAGAAGCTTCGCGGTATCCCCCGGACGGTAGATCTTCCGGTCCCTGACAAGCGTGAGATCCTCCTCCGGGGGGCCCTGTCCGTAAAATGCGCTCTGACCGGGGCTGACCACCCAGACCCGGGCTTCGTCACGGGCGATGCGCCCGCTGTCGTCCGGGCACTCGAGTCTGATGCGGTAATCTCCGCGACCCTCGGGTGTCCAGCGGAACATCCCCCGCCCGTCGGCGCCCGTCGAGGCTTTGATGCGGGCGGTCTCCACAAAACGTTCCGTCGTCCTGACCCGGCTGACGCGCTCAACGACGGCCTCCAGACTGCGGCGCGGCACCGGTTTGCCCGTCCAGTCCACCGTCCGCACATCCACGGCAACGGCCTCCCCCGGGCTCGTCACATAGCGGCGGGGACTGGCCTGAACGCTGAAGTCCGCCGGCGTCACCGTGACCCCCGCGGACGCCGTAACCTCCCGCATGCTGATGTCCACCACGCGCGCCTCAACAACCCAGCGCGCGAGTTCCTCCTCTTTTGCTGTGTCCAGCGTGATCTTCAGCTGTCCGGACGCATCGGTGCGGCCGGACCCTTCCAGCACCACTTCGCCATAGCCGCCGTAGTCGTAGCCGGACCGGACCATCAGCTGGTCGAACCAGGATTCGAACTCGCTGTCATATGCCCGGAACCACCAGCGGGAGCGGTAGACCGTGTAGCTGACCTCGGCGTCCGCAACGGGAGCCCCGAAGTAGTAATTGGCCCGGACCGTGGCTTCCACCGTGGTCCCCCGGACGCAGGACGGCTGCGGCAGACTGATCTCCACGGCATACTCGGGCTTGCGGTACTCGTCCACGGAGAAGCGGGCATCGGCGGTCCGGCCGTCCACGTCCACCCGCACGCGGTAACTTCCCAGCCGGGCGTCTTCGGGGATCCGCCAGCTGGCGGCCGCGGTCCCAAGCCCGTTGGTGCGCTGGCGCACCCGCCCCGCCTCCCGGCCCTCCGGGTCCTCCACCACGAACTCCACATCCCTCTCGCCCAGAACCTGATACGACCCCGCCTGGCTCCGGCGGAAGATCCCTTTGAAGTGGACCGTGTGCCCGGGACGGTACAGCGGCCTGTCGGTGTAGATGAGGCAATCTTCCGCGTAGCCTTCTCTGTAATAGAAGGAATCGGTAAAGGCGGCGCTTCCCTTATGACGCGCGACGACCAGACAGTCTTCCCCGGAGCCCGGGAGCCGGGCCAGTCCCCGGCGGTCCGTTGCAGTCGTAACGGGGGCCGCGTTCCGGGAGAGCGCCTCCACGGCGGCTCCGGCCACCGGCCTTCCGCTTCTGATGTCAGTGACCCACGCCAGCACGCCGTTCTCGTCACGCTTGGCCACGAGCGCAAGCGATGTGACGTTGAGAGTGTCTCCCGCCGAGAGGTCCCCGAGGGCGGCCACGACGAGATACGTCCCCGGGCGGTCCAGCTTCGGAGTGGCCGGGTAACCGTTGAAGCTCCCGTCCAGCTCCGAGGTGGAATAGCTGCGCTCCCAGCTCCAGACGGCGGGCGGAAGCTTGCCGGGATTCGCAATGATGCGCCGCCGGTTCTCGAACCCTTCCCCGCCCGCTGCCTGCAGGTCCCGGACCCGTTCGCCCACGAGGTCGTAAGGGTGGATGCTGAAACGGACCCGGGCGCTCTCCTGCGAGCAGAAGCCGCTGACATAGATGCGCTTGCGGCCTCCGGTGGCCACGGAGAGCGGATAGGCCACGCTCATCTCGAGGAAATCCGGGGCGCTCCACAGGACGATGGAGCCCGCATCGGCCTCGCGTCCCTCCTCGACGGGGCCGACGGCGTGCTCCCGGTAGCGGTAGCCCCGTCGCTGAGCCCCGATGCGATGCTCGCCGACCGGCACGCGGGCGGCCCGGAAATATCCGCCGGAGTCCGTCCGAACCCGCCGGACGCCCTCCCCGTCCACGGTGGGAACGCTGACGAACGCGCCCGCAACAGGGGCTCCGCCGGCGTCCACAACCCTTCCCCGCACGATGCCGCAGCGCGGCTCGCCGGCGACCGTCAGAGAGACCAGTCCCCCGGCAAGAGCCAGCGCGAGGGCAACAGAGAAGACGCCGGCAAAAGAAGACCGAGCATCCGACATCGGGAGACAACCCTCCTGTGTTCCAGACCTGGCAGCTTCCCCGCTCCCCGGGGGCGTCCGCACGGATTAGAGCGAATCGAGCGGGACGGCAGTTACGCGGCCGGACGCTGAGATGATACCACGCCCGCCCCTGCCGGGCAAAGGGGGAAGCAGGAAACCACGGCCGGTGCCGCGAAACCTTCGGTAACACCCGAGGGGAGGATAGGACGATGGAGCAGATTCTGCCGCTGATCGCCGGGCTGGCGGCGGGCATCCTGCTGGGATGGCTCGTCTCCACGCTGCGACAGAGCACCGCGATCGCCACCCTGCAGGAACGGCTTCGCCAGGCCGAGGCGGCCTCGGCCGAAGCCACCGGGATCCGGCAGGAGAACGAGCAGCTGAAACTCCGCGTCAACTCGCTGGAGAAAGAGCGGGAAGCCGACGCGGAAAAACTTGCGTGGGCGCAGTCAGCGGAGCAGTCGCTTAGAGAAGCCTTCCAGTCGCTTGCGGCCCAGACCCTCCAGACCAACGCCCAGGAGTTCCTGCAGCGCGCCAGGGAGCAGCTGGACGCCCTCACCGAGCGGCTGAAGGGCGACTGGAGCGCCCAGAAGCTTGAGATCAAAAACCTGGTGGAGCCTCTGCAGAAGTCCCTGGAGGAGCTGGACCAGCAGGTGCAGGCGCTCGAGCGGCGCCGGGAAGGAGCCTACGAGGGGCTGACAAAGCAGATCGAGCAGCTCTTTCAGAGCAACCGGGACCTGCAGCATACCGCATCGACTCTGGCGCAGGCCCTGCGGTCGCCCACGGTCCGGGGACGGTGGGGCGAGGTGCAGCTCCGGCGGGTCGTCGAAATGGCCGGACTAACGCGCCACGTGGACTTCGATGAACAGCAGTCCACCGACGCCGGACGGCCGGATATGGTCGTGAAGCTGCCAAACGGCGGATTGCTGCCCGTCGATGCGAAGACCCCGATGGAAGCCTACCTGGCATCCATCGAGTGCCCGGAAAGCGAGCGCGCCGCAAAGATCGCGGAGCACGTCAGCGCGGTCAGGGCCCGCATCAGGGAACTCGGCACCAAGCAATACTGGAGCCAGTTCGAGAGGACGCCGGAGTTCGTGGTGATGTTCGTGCCCAACGATTCCTGTCTGAGCGTGGCCTACGAACAGGACCCGGGCCTGCTGGAATACGCGCTTCAACAGCGCGTCCTTCCCACCACGCCCGTGACGCTTCTGGCCCTGCTGAAGGCCGTGGCCTACGGGTGGCAGCAGCAGCAGGTCTCCGACAACGCCCGGCGCATCGCGCAGCTCGGGCGGGAGATCTACGAGCGCATCGGGACTTTCAGCGGGCACCTCTCGGACCTCGGAAAGAACCTGACGCGCTCCGTCGAGAGCTACAACCGGACCGTCGGATCGCTGGAGAGCCGCGTTCTGCCCTCGGCGCGGAAACTGGGAGAGCTCGGGGTGTCTGCGGAGGCGCTCCCGGGGCCCGCGCCCATCGATCTGCAGGCCCGCATCCCCCTGCCTCCGGACAGCGGGACGGCGCAGGACGAGCCGGCGGAGGGAGCCGGCGGATCGCCGGTCTCCGACGCGGACGGGTGAGACCCCTCCGGCCGCTGCCGGGAACGGCCCCGGGGCACGGCCCGGATCCTTCAGTCTACGGACTCGAAGCCTGGCGGGCAGCGAGCGTCAGGAAACGGGCGTAGGCCTCGTCCACCGCGCCCGCGGAGTCCGGGCGCGGCTCGTATGTGACCAGATCGACCGACGCGCGAACGATGCTCCGCCCGTCCGCCACGGAGCCGATCTCGCCCATTCCGATGGCCTGCATCAGGATGTTGCCCATCGCCGTCGCCTCCACGGGCCCGGCGACCACCGGGCGGCCGCAGGCATCCGCCGTCAGCTGGTTCAGAAGGCGGTTCTGGGATCCGCCGCCCACCACGTGGATGACCGGAAGGCTCCGCCCGGTCAGCTCCTCCAGGCGATCCACCACCCAGCGGTATTTCAGGGCCAGGGAGTCCAGGGCGGTCCGGATGATGCTGCCCGGGTCTTCCGGCACCGGCTGAGACGTTTCGGCGCACAGCTCCTGGATGCGGGCGGGCATGTCTCCCGGGTGGAACAGCCGGGGGTCGTCCGGATCGAGGATGCTTTGGAATGCGGGAGCCTGCCCGGCCATTTCCGTGAGGCGGGCATAGTCGTAAGAGACACCGCGCCGTTCCCACGTGCGGCGGCACTCCTGCACCAGCCAGAGCCCCATCACGTTCTTGAGAAGGCGGTAGGTCCCGGCCACCCCGCCCTCGTTCGTGAAATTGTATTGCAGCGAGCGGTCCGTGATGACCGGACGGTCCACCTCCGCGCCCACCAGCGACCAGGTGCCGCTGGAGATGTAGGCGAAGTCCCGCCCTTCCGCCGGGACGGCGGCGACGGCCGAGCCCGTATCGTGGCACGCGGGCGCGATCACCGGCACCGGCGGGCACTCGCACTCCTCGGCGACGAACGGAAGAATCTCCCCCAGCCGCGAGCCGGGCTGCACCACGGGAGCCATCTTCTCCAGCGGCAGGCCCAGCTTCGCGGCCAGCTCCACGGCCCACCCGCCCCGGACCGGATCGAACATCTGGCTCGTGGTGGCTTCCGTGAACTCGCAGACCGCCTGCCCGCAGAACCAGTAGTTGAACAGATCCGGGATCATCACGATCGTGGCGGCGGCATCCAGCAGATGCGGACTGGACTGCTTCAGGGCATACATCTGGTACAGCGTGTTGAGCTGCATGAACTGGATCCCGGTGGTCCGGAAGATCTCCTCGCGGGGGACGATCGCGAAGACCTCCTCCATCTTGCCGTCCGTGCGGCTGTCGCGGTAGTGATGAGGGTTCGCCAGCAGCGCCCCCGCGCGGTCGAGGAGGGCGAAATCCACCCCCCACGTGTCCAGCCCGAGCGACGCCAGCTCGCTGTCGCGGGAAGCGAGCCGCAGCCCGTCCTTCATCTCCTGGAACAGACGGAGCACGTCCCAGTGCAGGCCTCCGGGCACGCGCACGGGGATGTTCGGAAACCTGTGCACCACCTCGAGATCCAGAACGCTCCCGCGCAGCCTGCCCACGACCGCGCGTCCGCTTTCGGCTCCAAGATCCAGCGCGAGGAATGACCTGGCCTGGCTCACTGCTATGCTCCTCCTTCAAAATCCTGACGCCGTCCGCAGGACGGTTCTGCGGAGAAGACCTTCCCCACCCTTGCGCTTCAGTCCTTCCGGCAGGAATGCCGGCTCGGCGGGAAGAACCGGAACGATGGAGAAGGTGCGGCGAAGACAACCCGAAGGAGGAGGTCTCCTGCGATGGCGAGATGGACGGCGATCCCGGGCGCGATGCTCTTGCTGGTGATGATCCTTGCCGGAGCGCCCGCTTCCGCCCTGACAGACTGCGAGAAGCAAGAAGGGTTTGTGTCTCTTTTCGACGGGACGACGCTGACGGGCTGGACGGTGATGGGCGATGCTTCGTGGAGCGTGCAGAACGGCGTGCTCGTCTGCTCCGGGGAGGGCGGCGGCTGGCTGAGGTCCAACGGCACATACCGGGATTTCATCCTGCGGCTGGAATACCGCATCGGAGACGGGGGAAACAGCGGAGTGTTCCTGCGCGCCACAGAGCAGGGAAATCCGGCGTTCACGGGACTGGAACTGCAGATCCTGGGCGACCACGGCGGACCCCCCGGCAAGCACAGCACCGCTTCGGTGTATGATGCGATCGCCCCGTCCGCCAACCTCTCCCGGCCCGGCGGGCAATGGAACAGCTACGAGATCATCTATATCCGGAACACGCTCACCGTGCTGCTGAACGGGCGGGTGGTGGTGATGGCGGATCTCTTCGACAAAACGCTGAACGAAGGGCTGGCGGAAGAGCGCAAGTTCTGGAACCGCGCGCCGGAAGGATACATCGGCCTCCAGAACCACGGCGCGAAGGTGGAGTTCCGGAACATCCGCATCCGCCCCCTGACGCTTCATAGCCCTCCGCTGAACCAGTAGCGCGACGGGCGGACCTGGCCAGGAAGGAGAGGAGCATGGCAGGGCAGGTGTTGACGCGGAGGCGTTTCCTGAAACATACGGCGGCCGGGGCCGCCGCGCTGGGGATGGGAATGATCGCCGGAGGACCGGCGGCGGGGCGGATCCCGGGCGCCGCCGATCGGGTGAACATCGGCATCATAGGATGCGGAGCAATGGGCAGGAACCACCTCCGCGAGCTGGTCCACCGCCAGAAGCAGCCGCGCCAGCCGGTCCGGGTGGCCGGCGTCTGCGACATCTTCGAACCCCGGAAGCTGTGGGCCCGGGAGATATCGGGCGCCCCGGTCTACCACGATTACCGGAAGCTGCTGGAGCGCAGGGACCTGGACGCTGTTGTGATCGCCACACCGGACCACTGGCACGCGCGGATGACGCTGGACGCCCTGGACGCAGGCAAGGACGTCTACGTGGAACGGCCGATGACGCACACCTGGGAAGAGGCCCGCGAGGTGGCCCGGGCGGCGCGCGAAAAGGGCCGCATCGTGCAGGTGGGCGTGCAGTCAACGTCGGAGGACATCTGGCGGAAGGCCGGCGAGCTGGTCCGGCAGGGACGGCTTGGCAGGGTACTCTGGAGCCAGACCGGCATCTGCCGCAACTCGCCGGAGGGTGAGCGGAGCTACCCGCCCGACGGGGAGGCGTCGCCGGCCAGCCTGGACTGGAAGGCTTTTCTCGGACCGGCACCCAGACGCGAGTTCGATCCCTCACGCTTCTTCAGGTGGCGGAACTACTGGGACTATTCGGGAGGGATCGCGACGGACCTCTTTTACGAGCAGCTGGCCCATCTTCTGGTGGCTCTGGGGCCGGAGTTCCCTACCCGGGTGACCGCCTCCGGGGGCGTCTACGTTCAGCGAGAACGCGAGGTGCCCGATACGTTCTTCATGACGGTGGACTATCCATCGGAGCATACGGTGGTGCTCGTATCGTCGCTGGCCAGCAAGCAGTGCGTCCCCGAGATCATCCGCGGTCAGAAGGCCACGCTCTACTTCGAAGGGCCGCGGCTGATCATCCGGCCGGAGACCGCATTCCGGCAGGACGAAGACGCGGAGACCATCCTCGCGGAGCCGCGCCCCGGGCATATGGACAACTTCATCGAGTGCGTCCGGACGCGCAAAGCGCCGAACTGCGACGCGGAGCTGGGCTACCGGACGATGACCGCCATCGCCCTGGGGATCCTGGCCTACCGGCAGAACAGGGTGATGGTGTTCGACCCCTCGCGCCAGAGGCTGCGGACGTGACACGGCGTGCCTGTATTCTGCTGCTGGCAACGGCGCTTGCCGTCTGTGTGAGCGGCGCCCGGGCGGCCGGGATGTCCGGGCAGACGCGGGTGCTGCTGCTGTACGGCGGCTGCTGCCACCCCTGGGAGCAACAGACGCAGGCGGTCCGGACGCTGCTCGAGACCGGCACGAACGTCCGCGTGACCCCCACCGACGATCGCGAGAGCCTGCGGAAGGAAACGCTGGAACAGTTCGGCGCGGTCTTGATTATGACTCAGGGCGGCGGAATCACGGACGAGCAGCTCGCCGGGCTGCTCGGGTTCGTGCGGGACGGCGGCGGCCTGATTGTGCTACACGCGGGATCCGGGGCGTTCCGCGAGTCCGGAGCGGCGGAATATTTCCGGATGCTGGGAGGAAAGTTCCGCTCGCACAGATACGGAGACTTCCGCGTGGAGCTGACCGGCGACCATCCTGTGACCCGGGGGCTTGCCGGGTTCGAGGTGCGGGACGAGGACTACGTGCACGACCTTTATCCGGACGTGGACAGGCAGGTGCTGGCCGTCAGGGCATCGGACGGGGAGCCGGTCTCGTGGGTGCGCCGGCACGGCAGAGGACGGGTGTTCTATCTGGCCCTGGGGCACGACCGGCACAGCTGGAACAACCGCCATTTCCAGATCCTGCTCTACCGGGGGACGCTCTGGGCGGCGGGGGACGACCGTCCCGGCCTTCCGCAGGCGAGGATCCGGCTTCCCGAATGACCGGGGAGCCCGCCGGCATCCTGAGATTCCGGCGGAGGGCCATGGGATGCATCTGGGAGCTGGCGCTTGGCGCGGACCAGCCGGACGCGCCCGCGGCAGCGGAGGCGGCATTCGAGCAGGTGGCCATCGCGGAGCGGCTGCTGAGCATCTTCCTCCCTTCGAGCGACGTCAGCCGCATCAACCGGGAGGGGGCATCCGTTCCCGTGAAGGTGAGTCCCCTGACCCTCAGGGCGCTGGCGCATGCGCTCGAGCTGAGCGGGCTCACGCGGGGTGCGTTCGACATCGCGTGCGGCGCTCTGGTGAGGCTGTGGGGGTTCGAGGGCGGAGAAGGCCGACTGCCCGGGCAGGACGAGATCGCCGCGGCGCTGAAGTGTTCGGGGAGCCATTATGTTGCGCTGGATGCGGCGGGCGGCACGGTACGGCTGCTCCGGCCGGGAGTCCGCTTGAATCCCGGCGGATACGGCAAGGGATTCGGGCTGGATCTGGCGCTGGAGGCGCTCCGGGCGGGCGGCACCGCTTCGGCGCTGATGCACGCGGGGACCAGCAGCGTGGCCGCGCTCGGCACCGACCCGTGCGGGCGCCCCTGGCGGGTGGGGATCCGGATCCCCTGCCGGGACGAAGGGCGGGCGGACGAACTGGAGCTGCAGGACGGGAGCCTGTCCGTCGCGGGGATCGCGGAGCAGAGCTTCACGCGGGAGGGACGGCGGTACGGGCACGTTCTTGACCCGCGCTCGGGCTGGCCGGTGGAGCGCGAGGGGTGGGCGGCGGCTCTGTGCGAGAGCGCGGCGGCCAGCGATGCGCTCGCGACGGCCGCCCTGGTGCTGGGCCCCGAGGGCATGGAGCGAGCGCTGAAGGGGAGAGGAAAGGCGCGCGTCATTTTCTATGACGGGCTGGGCAGGCGGCTCTGCGAAGTGGGCGGAGAGCCGGAGTCTGGACGATCGAGGACGGAAAGCAATGTCTCGCAGTGATCTTTTCAGCAGGGAGTATCTGACCCGGCGCGATTTTTTGAAAGGCTCGGCGGCCGCAGCGGCGGGCGTGGCCGTGTTCGGAGCCCGGAGGGCGCAGGCGGAAGAAACAGCGGGAAGCGCGACAGAGGAGCCCATCCGGGCCGGCATCATCGGCACGGGCGCGCAGGGGACGTTCCTGCTCAGCAATGCCGTGAAGGTCCCCGGGGTGGAGATCGTGGCCTGCTGCGACATCTACGAGCCGCATCTGGAGAAGAGCCTCATCCTGGCCCCGGACGCGGAGCCTTATCAGGACTATCGCAGGCTGCTGGACCGCAGGGACATTCAGGCGGTCATCATCGCCACGCCCCTGCACCTGCACGCGCAGATGAGCATAGACGCGATGGACGCGGGCAAACACGTCTTCTGCGAGAAGATGATGGCCTACTCCATCGAGCAGGCGAAGGCGATGGCGCGCAAGCAGCGAGAGACCGGCCTGGTTCTGCAGCTGGGACACCAGCGGCGGGTGAACACCACCTACAGGCATGCCTACCGGTTGCTGAACGTGGACAGGGTGTGCGGCAGGGTGACGCAGGTGCGCGCGCAGTGGCATCGCAATGGAAGCTGGCGGCGCGCCGTGCCGGACGCCTCCCTGGAGAAGCAGCTGAACTGGCGCCTGTACCGCGAGTTCTCGCAGGGGCTGATGGCAGAGCTGGGCAGCCACCAGATTGACGCCGTGAACTGGTTCCTGAACGCGCTTCCGGTCTCGGTGATGGCAAGCGGCGGGATCGACTACTGGAAGGACGGCCGCACGGTGTACGACAACATCAGCGTCATCTACGAGTATCCCGGCGGTATCCGCTGCACCTACACCTGCATCACCACGAACGAGCACGAGGCCTATTACGAGATGTACATGGGCGATGAGGGCACGCTGGTGGTGACCCCGGAGAAGGGGCTGCTTTTCCGGGAGCCCAAGGCCGAGCAGCTGGTCTGGGCGCCGATGGCCCACAGGGACGAGTCCAAGGGCAAGGAGGCGATCGTCCTGGATGCCGGCGCCACCCGGCGGGCGCGTGAGGGGACGGGTCAGGAGGAGATCAAGGCCGACGCGTCCCAGGATGACTATTACGTCGAGCTGGAGCAGTTCTTCGACAGCGTGCGCACCGGCAAGAAGCCCGCATCCGATCCCGAGTCGGCGCTGCAGTCCTGCGTGACCTGCCTGATGGCCAACCACGCCGCGCAGACCGGCCGGAAGATCCAGTTCAACGAGAAGATGTTCCAGATCTGACGCCGGCCGGGCGGGACGCGGGCAAGGGAAAAGGGTCAGAGACGATGATACGTGCGATGCTTTGCGCGGCGGCGGGAGCGGGACTCCTTTGCGCGGCGGTGGACGCTGGAGCGCAGGAGCAATCGGCAGTCGCGAAGGTCTCCATCACGGCAGCGGCGGAGTTGAAGGGCTACCCTGTGCTGATCCCGATGCAGGGTATCCGGCTCCCGCGGGGGGTCCCGGAGCTGCGCGCCGCCGACGGAACGCGGTCGCCTGCACAGGCGGTGCGTCTGGATGGCAGGGATTTCGTGGCCGCGCTGGTGGATCTTCCGGGAGCCGGGAAGCGATCGGAGTTCGAAGTCGTCTTCAAAGAACGCGCGACGCCCGGACTGGCAGCCGTGGCGGTCCGCCCCGGGGACGGGGCGTTGTCCGTCGTCGCAGGGGAGTCGGTGATCGCCCGTCACAACAGCACGCACCCGTTCAAACCGTATCTCTGGCCCGTGTTTTCGCCCTCCGGCGTGGACGCGACCCGAAGCTATCCGATGCGCGATGTGCCGGGCGAGGACCAGGACCACGTCCACCACCGCGGGCTCTGGTTCACGCACGGCGATGTGAACGGAGTGGACTTCTGGGGAGAGGGTGAGTCGAAGGGACGCACCGTCCAGCGCTCCGTCAGCGTCTCCGGCGGACCTGTGTGCGCCGTGATCCGCACAGCGAACGACTGGGTGGCGCCGGACGGGCGGAAGATCTGCGAGGATGAACGCACTCAGGTGTTCTGGAGAACCCCGGCCGGAAACGTGATCGACTACCGCGTCACCCTGAAGGCCACCGGGGGGCCGGTCAGGCTGGGCGACACGAAGGAGGGCACGTTCGCCATCCGCGTCCCGAAATGGATGACGGTGAAAAACGGCACCGGGCACATCCTGAATTCGGCCGGCGACCGGGACGGCGCGGCCTGGGGCAAGCGGGCGGCGTGGGTGATCTACCGGGGGCGGTCGCCCGCAGGGACTGCCGGGGTGGCGATTGCCGAAGACCCGCAGAACTTCCGGTTCCCCACTTACTGGCACGCCCGGGACTACGGGCTGTTCGCGGCCAATCCGTTCGGTATCCGGGATTTCTCCGGAGACAGGACGCGCGACGGTTCCTTGGAGATCCCGGCCGGCGGTTCGCTGACGCTGGCATACCGGGTGCTGGTCTTCGACGGCGAGCCGGAGGCTGCCGGGGCGGAGGCCTTCGCGGCTCAGGCGGTGCTCAGGCGGCCGTGCGTGGTGACCCTTCCGTGAAGGGACCGGCCCTCCCCGTGTTCGCGCTGGCGGCGTCGCTGGCGGCCGGAGGCTGCGGGGCGAGCCCGGCCGTGGACGCAAAGGATGCCCGCATCTGGAAGCTCGTCCCCCGGCCGGTGAAGGTCGAGAAGCTTGCCGGCGGCTTTCAGTTCACGGAAGGGCCCGTCTGGGCCGATGGCGGACTGCTGTTCTCGGACATCCCGGCGGACACCATCTACCGCTGGCAGGACCGGGACGGAGTCCGTGTCTTCCGCCGCCCCAGCCACAACTCCAACGGTCTGACGCTCGACGCACAGGGGCGGCTGGTCTGTTGCGAGCACGGAAGCCGCTCGGTGACCCGCACAGAGAAGGACGGCACTGTGAAGACTCTGGCTTCCCGCTATGCCGGCAGACCCCTGAACAGCCCCAACGACGCCGCATTCTTCCGCGACGGGACGCTGTACTTCACGGACCCGCCGTACGGCATCCGGCCGGAGCAGCAGGAGCAGAAGGTGCAGGGCGTTTACCGGCTCTGGCCGGAGACGGGGCGGCTGGAGCTGCTGCTTTCGGATTTCGACCGTCCGAACGGCATCGCTTTCTCCCCGGATCACCGGACGCTGTATGTGTCGGACTCGTCCTCGCGCAGCCACATCCGTAGCTTCCGCGTGACCGCGAGCGGCAGGCTGCTGGACGGCAAAGTGTTCGCGACGCTCCGGGACACGCGAGAGGGCATCCCCGACGGGCTGAAAGTGGACCGCCGGGGGAACGTGTGGAGCACTGGCCCGGGGGGCATCTGGGTGTTCGACCCGGACGGGACGCATCTCGGGACGATCCTGACGCCGGAGGTCCCCGCCAACTGCGCATGGGGAGGCAGCGACGGCAGGGATCTGTTCGTCACCGCGCGCACCGGACTGTACCGCATCCGCACGCTGGTCGGCGGCATCCCGCCCGGTCCGCCACGATAGAGGCGCCGGACCGAAGCGGGGAAGGTCACTCGCACGGGACTGTCGAAGACTCCGCCGGATAACGACTCAGGGCGCGGCGCAAACGCCCGCGCGGGAAAGAGTGGACATGAGCGGAGTTCGCTGGCGCCTCGGCGCAATGATGTTCCTGCAGTATGCCATCTGGGGCTCTTGGGCCCCCTTTCTCTGGCCTTACCTGACGGACCAGAGCGCGGGTCTCGGGCTGACGGACCCCCAGGCGGCGTTCATCTTCGGTCTTCTCTGGCTGGCCTGCATCCTCGCCCCGTTCACCGGCGGGCAGATCGCCGACCGCTATGTTCCGACACAGATCTTCCTGGGAGTTGCGCACTTTCTGGGCGGCGTGCTTCTGCTGCTGGCATCGAGAGCGCAGGAGTTCGGAGCGATGGCCACGCTGGTGGGGCTCTACAGCCTGCTCTACGCGCCGACGCTGGCCCTGACGAACTCGCTGGCCTTCCATCATCTGGCGAGCGAAAAGGAGTTCGGAGGAGTTCGAGTCTGGGGCACCATCGGCTGGATCTGCGCCGGGCTTGCGCTGAGCGTGTGGCGCAGGATGGGCACTCCCGCGGACGCGGCGGACTGCCTGCTGCTGTCGGGGCTTTTCGCCCTGGTGATGGGAGTCTACTGCTTCACGCTGCCGCACACGCCGCCCGCGAAGGACGAGGCGGCGGATCCCCTGGCGTTCCGCGAAGCCTTTGTCCTGCTGAAGAACCGGAACTTCCTGGTCTTCATGCTCATCGCGTTCGTGGTGACCACCGAGCTTCAGTTCTACTACGGGCCGACCGCGGGCTTTCTGGAGAAGCCGATGGGCGTGCAGCACCAGAACGTCCCCATGACCATGACGGTCGCGCAGGCGGCGGAGATCATCGCCATGTGGCTGCTCCTGCCGATCGCCCTGAGGTCACTGGGAATCCGCAGGACGCTGGCGCTGGGGGTCATCGCGTGGCCCCTCCGGTACTTCGTGTTTGCGGCCGGTCCGCTGGCGCCCGAGGTGATGAAGCCCTTCGTGGTGGCCTCGCTTGCGCTTCACGGGCTGGGCTTCACGTTCTTCTTCGTGGTGAGCCAGATCTTCGTGGACATGGTGGCTCCGCGCGACATCCGGGCTTCGGCTCAGAGCCTGCTGACGCTGGTGACGATGGGGCTGGGGAACTGGATCGGCACCCAGTTCACGGGCTGGGTGCTGAGCATCTTCCGGCCTGCGGAGGATCCCTCGAAGTGGACCCACGTGTTCCTTGTTCCCTGCGCGCTGACCGTGGCTTGCGCGATCGCTTTCCTGCTGTTCTTCAAGGATCCTGAGGAACGGGAGCAGCAGAAGGCGCCCGTTCCGGCATAGCGCCGGGAGCGGGGAGAGCGGGCGAGAAGAAAAGCGGCCCGCCGGCGGGACCGGCGGGCCGCACGGACGTTTTTCAGGCCTCGTCTGCGGCCGCGGCCGTCCAGCGCACACCGCGGACGACCAGCTCCTGGAACACGCTGTGGCGGCAGGCATCCGCGTCGTGCCCCAGGGCGTTGAAGAGCACGCGTCCCCTCCCCCACCCCCGCGCCCAGATCACGGGATGGGGCCGGCCCTGGTAGAGAGCCGTTGCCAGCACGTTCAGGCGGCCGTCGTAACTGCAGAGATACTGCTCGTCGCGCACGGTGAACTCTTCAATGCCCGCCGTGACGGGATGCTCCCGGTCCAGAACGCTGACGAGATACTCCCGCAGAGGCGGGTGCCCGAGCAGATAGCCTCCCAGCATGGCCCTGTAAGGGTCCGAAGCCTTGAAGGAGGCCGCCGCCCCGTGGATGCCCAGCAGTCCCCGGCCGCTTTTCAGCCAGCGGGACCACGCCGCCACTTCCGCCGCCGTGATCTCTCCCACGGTCCAGTAGAGGACCATCGACTGGAAGCCGTACAGCTCGCGGCTGCTGAGGATGCGCTGATCATCCTCCACTACCGAAAGGTTAAAATCCGGCTGCGCCGCAAGGAGCTCCTTCAGCACCGCTCCGCACGCGCGCCAGTCGTGCACTCCGCCTCCGACAAGAAGCAGAACGTCCAATGTGTCTGAAACCTTTTCTGGAACCGGTGTCTCCGTCACGATCGAGCGCCTCCGGGGTCTGTTTCGACACGCCGGCGCTCCGGTTCCTGCAGCCGGGCGCGGCCCGTGCGGCAGGCGGGAGCGTGAATGGTGCACAATAAGAGCCGGCGGACGTGCGCCGCCGGGAGAAAGCCGCATCCTGATGAAAGAGTTCATCGTTTCCGTCATGGCGAAGGACCGGCCGGGCATCGTGGCCGCCGTTTCGGGGGCGGTGGCGGCCCTTGGCGGCAATATCACGCACCTGAGCCAGACGGTGCTCCGGGACTACTTCACCATCATCCTGTCCCTGGAGGCGCCTGACTCCCTGGACACGGAGACGCTGCGGGAGACCGTCGCGGCCGCAGGCGCGCCGGGCGAGTTTCAGGTCGGCGCAGCCGTGTTCGAGGAAGGGGGCGACTGGCGCGGAGGGCGCCCGCTGGAGCGCTTCGTCCTGACCGCACGATGCCGCGACCGGACCGGCATCATCCACCGGATCTCCCGGACTCTGGCGGACGCATCCATCAACATCGAGGACTTCTACGCGTACGTGCTGGAGGGAGAGCTGATCATGATCCTGCAGCTCGGTGTGCCGGCCGGGGTCAGTGTCCCGCAGATCCAGGAAGACCTTGAACGGCTCGCCCGTGAGGAGGGCATCTCAGCGCACCTTCAGCACGAGGACATCTTCCGCGCCACGACAGAGCTGCAGGCCGTCCTGCGGCTGGGAGACAGGAGGTAGCGGCCTTGCCCTCCAGAGAACACGTCCTGGCGACGGTCCGGATGCTCCAGGAGGAGCATCTGGACGTCCGCGCGGTGACGCTTGGAGTGGATCTGTGCGACTGCGCGGACCGCGACCCGCAGCGCATGTGCCGTCTCATCCGGGAGAAAATCCTCCGGAAGGCGGGAAACCTGGTGGAGGTCTGCGAACAGGTCTCGCGGAAGTACGGCATCCCCGTGGTGAACCGCCGCCTGGCAGTTTCGCCGGTGGCCAACATCGCCGCAGGACACGGCCACGACGAGATGCTGCGGGTCGCTCAGGCTCTGGACGGCGCCGCGGAGGAGGCGGGAGTGGACTTCGTGGGCGGCTACTCCGCGATGGTCCAGAAAGGGCTGACGGACTCCGAGCGGACTCTCATCGAAACGCTGCCGGACGCGCTTTCGATGACCTCGCGCGTGTGCGCCTCGGTGAATGCGGCCTCCTCGCGGGCCGGCATCAATGTGGATGCGCTGCTCTTGCTGGGCGAACGGATCCTTCAGACCGCCGCAAAGACAGCGGAGCGCGACGGGTTCGGATGCTGCAAGCTGGTGGTCTTCGCCAACATTCCCGAGGACAACCCCTTCATGGCGGGCGGCCTCAAAGGACCGGGCGAGCCGGAGACCGTGGTCAACGTCGGCGTCAGCGGGCCGGGGGTTGTGAAACGCGCGATCGAGAGGCTGAGGGAGTCCGGCGTGAGGCTTTCGCTCGCCGATATCGCGGAGGAGATCAAGAACACATCCTTCCGCGTGACCCGCACGGGAGAGCTGATCGGCCGCGAGGTGGCCCGCCTGACCGGTGCGGAGTTCGGCATCGTGGATCTCTCGCTTGCCCCGACTCCGGAGGTGGGGGACAGTGTGGGAGAGATCCTTCAGGCGATGGGCGTCGAGCGCATCGGCGGTCCGGGCTCGACTGCGGCGCTCGCCATGCTGACGGACGCCGTCAAGAAGGGCGGAACGTTCGCGTCATCGTCGGTGGGCGGGCTTTCGGGTGCGTTCATCCCCGTGGCGGAGGACAGCGCCCTGGCTTCCGCGGCAACGGAGGGCAGCCTGACTCTGGAGAAGCTGGAGGCGATGACCAGCGTCTGCTCCGTGGGACTGGATATGGTGGCGGTGCAGGGCGATCTGTCGCCGGAGACCATCGCCGCCATCATCGCCGATGAGCTGGCCATCGGTGTGGTCAACCGGAAAACGACCGCCGTCCGGATCATCCCCGTCCCGGGCAAGAAGCCGGGGGATGTGGCGGTCTTCGGGGGACTGTTCGGGCAGGCGCCGGTCCTGGGAGTGCGGGATGGAGCGTCCGCCCCGTTCATCCGCACCGGAGGCCGCATCCCGGCGCCGCTGCAGAGTCTCACGAACTGAGGCCGGCGGCCTCGAGCGGGGCGGGGCAGGGTCAGTGATAGGTGGGCGGCTCCGGCTCGCTCGAAGGATCGAGAAGGTCCTCGAGGATGAGGTAGCGCAACGTGGCGACCCCGGTCCCGCTGAGGTAGAACCCGCGCTCTGCGGCCGCCTCTTCGGCGTTGCGCAGAAGCTTGGTCCGGAATACGGCATCCTCCATCGCCAGCCCGACGATCTGGCGGATCTGGAAAGTGTCGAGCCAGGAGATGGCCTCCCTTGCCTCTTCGGCGATATCCGCCTCCGGATCCAGGTCCACCACCCGGTCGAACTCCCGGATGGCGCGCGCGACATCGCCCTTCTGCTGAAACAGCACCGCCCGCTTGAAGTGATTGCTGGGATCGGTGGGATCCAGATGAACGAGCTCGTTCGTCATCTGCAGAGCCTTGTCCAGCTGCCCGAGCTGCAGATACGCCACCCCCATGATGTCCCGGGCGTACAGGTTTCGGGGCGAAAGCTTCAGCAGCGACTTGCCGCAGTCGATAGCGCGGCGGTATTCCCCGGCCTCCAGGTACAGCTGCAGCAGGAACTGCCTGGCGTCCACGTCGCTTTCGGAGTGCTGGACCGCACTGGATGCCAGGCGGATGGCCTCCTTCAGGTTGCCCTGCGAGCGGCGCACCCCCGCCAGCTGCAGGAGAACACCCGGGTTGGACGGGTCCATCTCCAGCGCCTCCTCCAGGCGGCGCGCCGCGGAATCCAGCAGCCCCCGGGCTGCCAGCACTTCCGCCCTGCGCGCAAGCGAGGAGACCCGCTGACGCACGGAACGCCGCTTCCTGGTCTCCCTGTGTTCTTCGTGTCCGGACGTGTTCTCTGTCAAAAGACCCTGCCAGTTCGCCCCGTCAATCGTCCTGAAGGGGGAACGTGACGGGCGCGCCCTCTCTGCTGGAGCGGTAGATTCCCAGGATGAGCTCCACGGCTCCGCGCGCGTCCTCACCGGTGACCATGGGGTCGCGGCCGTTCAGGACCGCGTCGGCGAAGTCCTGGATCTGAATGCGGTGGCCTTCATTGCCGATGTCTGTCGGCTTCGCGGAAGCGGAGCCTTCCTGTTCCGCGCCGCCCAGGTCGGGGGGCTCTGAGCCGTCCACGGTCTCCCAGCGCACGATGCGCTCGCCCTCGACCATGATGTTCCCTGTTTCGCCGTGGAACTCCAGTCTGTGGGGGACACCGTTGTATACGCAGGTGGTGCCCTCGATGATTCCCATCGCTCCGTTGGCGTAAGTCACCACCGCGCAGGCCGCATCTTCCACCTCGATCTTGCGGGCCAGATGGTCGCACCTGCCGAACACCGTCGCCGGATCGCCCACGATCCAGCGCATCAGGTCCACGCAGTGCACCCCCTGGTTCATCAGAGCCCCGCCGCCGTCCAGCTCCCACGTCCCGCGCCAGCCCGCGCTGTCGTAATACTCCTGCGACCGGTAGTATTTCAGATATGCGTCCGCCACCACCAGTTTTCCGAGCTTTCCGGAGCGCACCGCATCCCGGACTGCCCTCCACATCGGTGAGGTGCGGCGCTGAAAGATGCAGCCCAGCCGGACACCGTTCTCGCGGCAGGCGGCGATGAGGGCGTCCATGTTCGAGAGAGTGATGTCCAGCGGCTTCTCCGACAGCACGTGCTTGCCGGCCCGGGCCGCGTCCACGCCGATGGCCGCATGAAGGCCCGACGGCGTGCAGACGCAGACCGCGTCCACCGCCGGATCTTCCAGCAGCGCCAGATGATTGTCATAGACGCGGGGACTCCCGTATTCCGCCGCCAGCTTCTCCGCCTTGCTCACCTCGATGTCGCAGACGGCCGTCAGCTCCGCATTGGGAGCCGCAAGGATCGCACCCGCGTGCCAGGGGGCGATGACCCCGCAGCCAACGATGCCGAACCGGATCTTTTCAGCCATATCAGAAAACGCAACTGCCTCCTGAGATCTTCCGGGAACCGCCAGCAGACCGGCTCCCTCCAGCGATTCCTTTCCCCGGCGCGCTCCCGCGTCCCTTCCGGAATCAACGGGGAAAAAGAAGAAAAACCGGCCGCCACCGTTGCGCGGGCAAGGAGGCACCGACCGGCCCGGGTCAGCGCCCGGAAGACTCCGGGGGAGCCAGCCGGCAAAAAGCGGGAGCCCCGGCGGGCTCCCGCGCAGTCAGGACTCTGTTTCCGTCCGAGGGGGGAGTCAGCGCTTCCGGCGGAAGCGGAGGACTCCCAGCAGCCCGAGGCCCGAAAGCAGCATCGTCGCGGGCTCGGGGGTCACGTACAGTTTGGCGTTGTCGAATTGAGCCTGAGTCCAGGAGAACGCCCCGCCAAACTGCAGGTAGCCGAACCAGACTCCCGGATTGACATCCTGAAGTCCGCCGATCTGGAGCCACCCGGCGGTGGAGACATAGCTGTCCCACGGAATGTAGGCCCAGGCGGCCCACTTGCCGGGCGTGGTCACGCCGTAGTCGAGCTGCAGCGTGATCCACTTGTCCCACCAGAGGGAGTCCGGAGAGACCTTCTCCTCCAGAACCCAGTCCCGGCGCCGGTCGGTGTTGTCCCAGGTCCTGTCGCGGGCGACAAGACCGCCCCGGTTAATGTTGCCCTCCAGATAGAAGGCACGCAGGTCGCTCTCGCGCAGCACCTGGATGCCCGCCTGATGGATCATATTTCCGGGATAGTTAAACGTGAACCCCCCGAGCGGGCGGAGGTTCGGGATGTAGACATCCACCTGATAGACGAACGGGTTCATCTGCTTGCCGCCGACGGTCCCGGACCCGATGTTCAGGTTTCTGACGTCAAGGCGGGCATAGCTTTTGTCCGGCAGGTAGAAGTTGCCGTTACCTCCGCCGGAGGGCTGGCCGTCCGGCAGGGTCGGGCCGACCGCCGGGACCCAGCCCGGGTCGGTCCAGTAACCCGGAGCCACCACAGACCACCCCTGCGGGGAGGTGTCGAAGTCCCACTCAAAGTTCCACGGACCCATGTAGGGGCCCGCGAAGGCGGCGCCTGCCGTCAGGAGAAGCGCCGCAACCAGTGCAGAAGTCAGCTTCATAACCGTATCCCTCTTTCCCTGTCTCAGAACTCGAGGCGATCCGACGCTAGAGGGGGTCTAGCGCATCCACCCGGTTCAGGTTCCCGCGCCGGAGACCCATCTGCCCCTCAACCCGGGGCGGACACGCATCGACCGACGTGCCAGCCGGGGCCTTCTCCTCGCCGGACCGGCCGCTTCCACAGTAACACTCCGTTGCTCTGAAGTCAAAGGGTTTTCTGGCAAAAGGCAGTCTGTTGCAGCGCGGCAGAAGTGGTGTTCCGGAGAGGAGCAATACCTTCGGGACGGGCAGGGGCGCCGGACAGTCACTGACGAATCAGGCTTAAAAGCCTCAAATTTGCGCTAAAAACCAGAAAATCGTCGTTCTATAGAGTTATATCAGTTTCAAACGATGAGAACCGGAATAGATCCATTCGGAGGCAGCCCGCCCCCTGTTGCGGGCAGTTCAACGGGTGGGTATACTCCCGATGGATTAGCACTCGAACCTCTTGAGTGCTAATCCGGGACGGACGGTTTACCATTCAACAACCCTGACTCAACGGAGGTGAATCCGGTGATCAAACCGCTCAGCGACCGGATCGTCGTCAAGACGAAAAGTGCTGAGGAAGTCAGCCAGGGCGGCATCATCCTTCCCGACACGGCCAAAGAAAAGCCGCAGGAGGGCGAGGTGGTCGCCGTGGGGCCGGGCAAGCTGCTCGACTCCGGCAAGCTGGTGCCGATCGAGGTGAAGGTCGGCGACACCATCATCTATTCCAAGTACGGCGGGACGGAAGTCAAGGTGGATGGCGAGGAATACGTCATCCTCCGCCAGGACGACGTCCTCGCAATCGTCAGCAAAGGAAAAGGGGGTAAGTAACCTTGGCTGCCAAGGATCTGAGGTTCAACGAGGAAGCGCGCCGCGCGCTCGAGAGGGGTGTGGACACCCTGGCCGACGCCGTCAAGGTCACCCTTGGACCGCGCGGCCGCAACGTGGTCATCGAGAAGAAGTTCGGCTCTCCCACCGTCATCAATGACGGAGTGACCATCGCCAAGGAGATCGAGGTCGAGGACCCGTTCGAGAACATGGGCGCGCAGCTGGTGCGCGAGGTGGCTTCCAAGACCAACGACGTCGCGGGCGATGGAACCACAACAGCCACCGTTCTGGCGCAGGCGATCGTGCGGGAGGGGCTCAAGAACGTGGCCGCGGGAGCCAATCCGCAGGCGCTGAAGCGCGGCATCGATAAGGCCGTCGAGGCCGCGGTGGGACATATCTCCAAGGTGGCCACTCCCGTGAAGGACCGCTCCGCCATCGCTCAGGTGGCCACTATCTCCGCCAACGACCCCACGATCGGCGACCTGATCGCCGAGGCGATGGAGAAGGTGGGCAAGGACGGCGTCATTACCGTCGAGGAGTCCAAGGGCACCCAGACCAGCCTCGAGCTGGTGGAAGGGATGCAGTTCGACAAGGGCTACATCTCGCCCTACATGGTGACCGACGCCGAGCGGATGGAGGCGGTGCTCGAGGAGCCCTACATCCTGCTCTACGAGAAGAAGATCTCCAACGTCCAGGACCTGATCCCGCTGCTGGAGAAGGTGGTGCGCGCCGGTAAGCCGCTCGTCATCATCGCCGAGGACGTGGAAGGCGAGGCGCTGGCCACGCTGGTGGTGAACAAGCTGCGCGGCACGCTGAACACCGTGGCGGTGAAGGCGCCGGGCTTCGGCGACCGCCGGAAGGCCATGATGGGCGACATCGCGGTCCTGACGGCCGGGCGCTTCATCACAGAGGACCTGGGCGTGAAGCTGGAGAACGTGGAGCTCTCCGATCTGGGCCGCGCCAAGAAGGTGGTGGTCACCAAGGAGGACACCACCATCATCGAGGGCGCCGGCGACCTGAAGGCCATCCAGGGCCGCATCGCGCAGATCAAGCGCGAGATCGAGGAGACCGACTCGGACTACGACCGCGAGAAGCTGCAGGAGCGTCTGGCCAAGCTGTCCGGCGGCGTGGCGGTCATCCAGGTCGGCGCGGCCACCGAGACCGAGCTCAAAGAGAAGAAGCACCGCATCGAGGATGCCCTTTCCGCGACCCGCGCGGCCGTGGAGGAGGGCATCGTCCCGGGCGGCGGGATCACCCTGATTCATGCGGCCTCCGCCATCGAGAAGCTGAAGCTGAAGGATGACGAGGCCATCGGCGCGCAGATCGTCAAGCGTGCTCTGGAGGAGCCGACCCGCTGCATCGCCTACAACGCCGGGCTGGAGGGCTCGGTCGTCGTGGAGCGCATCAAGAACGAGGCTCCCGGCATCGGCCTGAACGCCGCGACGGGCAAGTACGAGAACCTGGCCGAGGCTGGCATCGTGGACCCGGCCAAGGTGACGCGCAGCGCCCTGCAGAACGCGGCGTCCATCGCGGGCATGGTGCTCACCACTGAAGCGCTGGTGGCCGAGAAGCCCGAGAAGAAGGAGAACTCCGGCTCGGGCCCGGGCGGCCACGGCGGCATGGGCGGAATGTACTGAGGACGAACCGGACAACCGCAATCCGGTAAACACCTGAAGAGACAGGTCCAGGGGCCGGGGCAAAAGCGCCCCGGCCCTCTGTTTCCCCTGGACGGCCACAGGACGGCTTGCGCGGAGGCCGGGATTCGGGAAAAATGCCCGGCGAAGATGCAGCAGCAGACACCACAGAGCCGGCGACGGCGCCCCGCAATGGGCGGAGGAGCCTTCCCATCACTCGCAGCGGACACTGACACCCTCCGGGCGCCCGGCCGGGCAGCGGGGACCGCGGCGTGAGCACCGCCCGGACGCAGGAGACGGACCTTATTTCGCACATTGCCGAGCCCTGCTTCCGCGCCCTGCCAGAGCACCTGCGCGCCCGGGCGTTCGGTGTGGACTACGCCCGCTTCGACGAGAAAGACGGCGGCATTCTGTACGTGACCGAGTGCGGCTGGGCACTGCGGGAGCATCTGATCCCGGGCCACTGGTTCCGGGAAGGCGGGTACGCCGAATCCGGGGAGATGCTGGAGGGGGCGACAGGAGCGGTCCACCGGGTGAGTTCGCCGGACTTTGCGGGACGGCGGACCGACCTGGTGGTCAAGGTCAGCCGCTTCGCCCAGCATGTCCCTATTCAGGCTTCCCCTGCGTTTCCCTTCCAGATACAGGCAGACGCGGAGCCCGGCGCCCGGTTCAACAGCCCCTTCGAGGAGTTCGGCCATCTCCAGGCGCTGAGGCAGGCTCCGGCCGGCCCGCGCATCCTGACGAAGCGGGCCCTGGCCATCTACAGCCCGCCCGGAATTTTTCCGCTGTGGCGGCTGGGGAGGGAGGAGTGGAGGCTTCGCCCCTATCAGGCGGCCCTGGAAGCCGATCAGATGGCCTCCGGCGGCCCCGCCCGGGTGGAACTCCATTCCGGCCGGAAATATCTGACGGTGTTCGGCTGGGTCAAAGGGCTGACGGCGGAGCAGCTGTTTCTGGCCGATGTGCTGACGGCTGACGACCTGTACGACCTCACCCTGCTGGTCGCCCGGGAGCTTGCCGAAAAGGGCTTCCGGGTGCTGGACAACAAGCCGAAGCACTTCGTGCTCCGGCCGGACCCCCGCACGGGCAAGCCGCTCCAGCGGCACGGCAGGACCGTCTACGCGCTCATCGACTTCGAGCTGCTTCAGCCGCTCCGCCGGGGCTGAGGGACCCCGCCTTCAGACCGCGGTATACAGACAGCCCATCGGCAGGTGGAACACGGACAGGCCGGGGAACGTCCGGGCAAGGTAGCCGGCAAGGTTCTTCATTCCGGGCTCCTCGGCGGCGGCATGGTTGACCACGATGAGAGGGATGGCGCTGTCGGCAGCCTGGCACCCCGCGCTCCAGAACGACATTCCGTCGTCCGTCACCACCATAGCATCGGCCCCGAGCGACAGCATTCTCCTGAAGTCCGTGATGGCGCCTGTGCCGATGGCGACGCGCGTCACCGGGGCGTCCATCTCTCCCAGCACCCACACCCGCGACTGCCCGAGGGGGGCCGTCCGCTCTCGCACGCGCTCCGCCAGGTCCCGGACCGTGCCCCGGAAGGGATAGGCGGCGTGGAACGCGTCCGCGGCAGCCGGGGGGCCTTCGAAAGCGAGCTGCCTCGCCCACGAATCGAGGATGCCGATCTCCGGCATCCGGTCCCAGACATCGTGGCAGCGGTAGATGAGGATTCCCGTCTCTTCGATGAAGCGTTTCTTCGCGAGTGCGAAGGGCAGCTCGAAGACGCGGAGGTCATCATCCATATGGACGTAGAAGGTTGGCTCGTGGGTCACGAACAGGCCGGCCCCTCTTGCAGCGGCCTCCCGCAGCGCGGGCAGAGTGGCCTGCCAGCACACCGCGACGATCCGCACATCCGTTTCCGGGTTGCCGGCTTTGAACCCGTCGCAGGAGCGCTCCCGGTCCACCCAGTCTCCCAGCGACATCAGATGCTCGTGGATCAAGCAGGCCTTCATCCGTCCCTCCCGCGCCGCACCGCCGGCGCAACGTTCGCCACACGCGCCGTCTTGACCTTCCGGACCCTGCAGCCGCGCGGAGAGTTTTTGCACGCAGTTTGCATTTCCCGTTGACTCACGCCGCGGCGGGTTATATACTAATTGCGACGGCCTTGCAGTATCGGTACATTCACCCACCGGAGGGAATCTGCACCGGGAGAAAGGAGTCATCGGTGAGAAGCTTTGCACTTTTTCTCGCGCGGGCGCTCGCCTGCGCGGCGCTTGCCCTTTCATCAGTCTCGGCACAGGAGCTCGGCGAGGACGGCACGCCCTACCCGCCCCTCGAAGAGTCATCGGCCGAGGTGGCCCTGAGCCGTCTTCGCGTGGGGCCCTCCCTGTTATCGAAGCTCAACAGCAACGAGCGCATCCCGGTCATCATCTCGCTCGCGCATCAGCCCTCGATGGAGATCGCCGAGGAGGAACAGGCTGCCTTTTCCAGGGCGCTGCGAGAGCGCGAGGAAGAGGCTCTGACCATTCACAGGAAGTACTCCACAGGCGCGCGGGCCGCCACGGCTGAGGAGGCATCGGTGCTTGCCCGGCAGGAAGCTTCGCTCTACTCCAAAGCCGACCGTGCCCGGCTGCAGAAGATCGCCGCCGAGCTCAAGCTGCTGAAGGATCAGATGCGCCTGCGTATCCTCCAGCGGATCCGCGACGCCGTCGCAGCCGAGCAGAGCGAGGTGGCCTCGTTCGTCAGGGGACTCGGGGGGACGGTGACCTATACCTACGACTTCGAGAACACTGTCGCCGCCCGCGTCCCCGGCAGCGCGCTGTCCGCGCTGGCAGACCATCCCCTCGTGCGCTACGTCGTCGAGGACCAGAAGATGGAAGCCGATCTGGACATCAGCGTTCCCGCGCTGGGGACCCAGACGTTCTGGAACGCGGGGGAGACCGGCGGGAACTGGTACAACGCCACGATGGACACCGGCGTGGACACCGGACACCCCAATATGGGGCGGACCAACGGCTGGTGGCAGGTGGTGCGGCACGACACAGGCTCCGGAGACTCCAGCTACAACGACGACTCTTCCAGCACGGACGATCTGCAGGGCCACGGAACCCACGTCGCGGGGATCATGAACAGCAATCACGCGACGTTCAGAGGAGTGGCCTTCGGCTCCACCCGCAGCACGAACCTCAAAGCAGGGTGGAGATCGACAACCGGCAGGGGATCGATGTATTGGTCGGACGCGATGTCCGCAATGAACTGGGGACTCACGAACGCGGTCATCGACGTGGTCAACCTGAGCTTCGGGGCCAACTACCCGATGACGGACGATGACGACGACCACATCCGCTTCTGGGACGGTCTCGTCCACAGCCAGAACATTGTTCTCTCCAAGTCCGCAGGAAACGAAGGAGGGACGGGGAAGACCCTCACAACTCCGGCCGGCACTTACAACGGCATCGTCGTGGCCAACCTGGACGACCGCGGCACCCTGACCCGCGCTGACGACATCATCAACTCCGGCAGCAGCCGGGGCCCGACGCCGAACGGCCGCAAGAAGCCGGACCTGGCAGCACCCGGGACCGCCATCTCGGCGCCGAACCACAACTGGGAGGGCACCAACCCCGACTTCGTGAACATGACGGGAACCAGCATGGCAGCCCCCCACGTGGGCGGCGCGGCGACGCTGCTGCACGATGTGGGCATCACCGACCCGCGCGCTGTGAAGGCTGTCCTCATCAACACCGCGGACTTCCTCCCCGGGCAGACCACCTGGAACAACAGCGCCGGATGGGGCTACGTGAACCTGGACAGAGCCTACCTGCGGCGGACCAACTGGTTCCTGCACACGGTCACACCATGGAACACCAGCGGAGAGTATCGGCTGTATCGCGTGCCCAACCCGCAGGTGGGAGACAAGACCACCATGGTCTGGAACAGGCGCGTGAACTGGAACGGCGCCAATTCCCCCACCACCTGGCACGCTCTGAGCGACCTGAACCTGCGCTACTATGTGGAGTCCAGCGGAGCCGTCCACGCCTCGTCGCTGAGCTCCATTGACAACGTCGAACAGGTGATCGCAAACACGACGGAGCCGCTCATCATCAAGGCGTATTCGTGGTCCACCAGCTTCGCGGGCGGCGTTTCCGCTGAGACCTTCGCGCTGGCGGTCCCTCCCGGCACGACGGCCGTGACCGGCCCGAACCTTTCTGCGGGCGCGGCCAGCAGCAGCTATTCCCGCCCGCTGAACGCGAAGTTCCGCGTGCTTCTGAGGGTGTCGAACACCGGAGACATCAACGCCCCCGGCTGCACCGTATCGATCTCGCTGCCCGCCGGGGTGCAGCTGGTCTCCGGCTCGCTGACGACCAGTGCGGGCTCCGCTCCCGCAGGGGGACAGACGGACTGGGTCGAGGTGTGGCTGCGGGCCACGACGGCCGGCACCAAGACTGTCAATGTCTCGGGAACGTGTGACGCTTTCGGCATCACGTGGCCCGTTGCGGGGTCGTCTTTCACCATCAACCCCGGGCCCGCGGACACCGTGGCCCCCTTCTCCGCCCTGCAAATCGGCGGCGTTGAGTACAGGTCCGGCGGGGTCGAGCTCATCGCGAACGGCGGCTTCGAGTCCAACTGGGGCGGGTGGGTAACCAGCGGGACGGCGTCGATCGAGACAGGCTCGGCGGCCAGCGGCTCCCGCAACGCGAAGCTCGGTCCCGGTTCCGGTTCGGCCAGCCAGACGCTCCGGATCAGCAACTCGGCGTCGCGGGCGCTGCTGAGCTTCAGCTACAAGTCCAGCACCGCAATTCTCGCCTCCGTGAGCTGCACCATCCGGGACGGCTCGGGCAATCTGTTGGTGACAGCTTTCTCGACCAGCGCCTCCCAGCCGGCGTGGACGGGCGTCACGGTGGACATCTCCCGATTCAGAGGGCAGACCATACAGGTCCGGTTCTCTTCCGGGAGCGGGCTGTTTGGCGATTCCACGTTGTGGGTGGATGACGTCTCCGTAAAGGAGGGTGAGTCGGTCTGGGTGGGCGACGCCAGCGCCACCATGGTCCTGCGCAGCGCTGACAACGCGGCGGGAGTGGATTTCAGCGGCTATCGGGTGGCCGGCGGGCCCTGGCAGACCTACTCCTCGCCATTCGCCCTGGCACAGCAGGGAGCGAACTCCATCAACTACTACAGCGTGGACAACAGCAACAATGTGGAGCCCACCATCTCCACGGTGGTCAACCTCGACTCCGTTCCCCCCGCCAGTGTGCTGCGCGTGGGCACTCCCAGGGTGTTGTCCGGCGGCACTGAGAAGGTCGCCAGCAATGCCGGCTTCGAGTCCGGGCTGATCGGCTGGGACGCATCCGGCGACGTGTCCACCGTCACCAGCCCGGTGCGTTCCGGAAACTTTGCGGCCAGAGTGGGAGGGACCGGCAGTGGAACGCTCACCCGGGACGTGTCCATCCGGGCTTCGGCCACAACGGCCATCGCGTCGGCGTGGGTGCGGGCGGCGGGCGGAAGCGGGCTCTTCGCGTTTTACAGCGCCTCTATCGCGGACCCGGAGACCGGCCAAGTCTTGGACGCGGGGATATCCGGTTCCTCCGGCAGCATCACCGATTGGACCCAGGTTGTGTGGGACGTCTCTCGGTTCCGCGGCAAGACCGTCCGGCTGCGGTTCCACGCGAGCGCCCTGGGGACCGGCTATCCCACGCTGTATGTGGATGATGTCTCGGTGAAGGAAGATGCCGGTCTGTATGTCACGCCGTCCACGACGCTGCGCATCGGGTCGTTCGACCACGTGGGGGTGGAAGTCTATCAAAGAAGCATTGACGGAGGGGCCTTCACGGACGGACAGACGTTCTCAATCTCCACTCCGGGACGCAGGACGCTGGCCTACCGCGCCCGCGACCTGATGGGCAAGACGGAGACGGCCACTGTCACGGAGCTGACCGTGGACAGCGCCGGGCCTTCCGGGTCGGTGACGATCAACGGCGGCGCGGCGTTCACGACATCGAGGAACGTCACCCTCTCCCTGAGCGCTTCGGATCCATCCACGGTTTCGCTGATGCGCATCCGGAACTCCGGCGAAGGGTTCGGAGCGTGGCAGGCGTTCGCAACGAGCAAACCGTGGACGCTGACCGACGGCGGCGGCACGAAGACGGTCATCGTGCAGTATCAGGACGGCCTGGGGAACATCTCGGCCGAGTATTCGGACTCCATAGAATACATCCCGCCGGTTGTCGTGCCCATCGGCGACGCCAAGCTGCTGGGCCCGCACCCGGTGGCCATCACCCTGGCCGGCAAGCGTGTGAGCGGCGTGTTCCTATCGAAGAACATGTTCTACATCCAGGAAGCCGACCGGTCGGCCGGCATCAAGGTGAACCGCGGCGCGCTTCCGGTGTCGCCGGGCATCGGGCAGGCCGGAACATTCGAAGGCGTCATCCAGCTTGACTCCAACGGCGAGCCGGAGCTGTACCTTACCGCCTTCACGCCGGGGAGCGCCGGCCCCGCTCCTATCCCGCTGGGGCTGACGAACCGCGCGCTCGGCGGCGGGCCGTGGGGGGATTACATCCCCGGAGTGACCAGCGGACAGGGGCTGCATAACGTCGGGCTGCTGGTTCGCACCTGGGGCACCGTGACCGCCCGTGACACCGTGGCGATGACCATCCGCATCGACGACGGCTCCGCTCTGGCGGACGGAGGAGTGCTGGTGGACATGAGTCAGGCGGGCGCGCTTCCCGCCCCGGGAGCCAGGGTGCAGGTGACGGGAAACCTGGGCTGCGTGCTCAGCGGATCCAGCATCCGGCCGGTGATCCGCGCGCGCTCTGCTGCGGACGTGACCGTGTTCTGAGAGTCCTTTCCCGGGACGCAGGTCGAGGGGAGCCCTTTCCGGGGCTCCCCCTTTCTTTCGGGCGGGGCCGTTCGACCCGCAGATGTGGGCCGGGGGGCCGGGGCGGACCTAGCGCTCTTCTTCGTCCAGCCGGAACTGCATGGCATACATCTGCGAGTAGACCCCGTCGGCCGACAGAAGCGACCGGTGGTCGCCGATCTCCACGATGCGCCCGTGCTCCAGCGCAACGATCTGGTCGGCGTGCTTCACCGTGGACAGCCGGTGAGCGATGACGAACGTGGTACGGCCTTCCATCAGACGGTCCATCGCGCGGTGGATGAGATACTCGCTCTCCGAGTCCACGCTGCTAGTCGCCTCGTCCAGAATCAGGATCCGCGGGTCCGACAGTATGGCCCGGGCGATGGCCACCCGCTGCTTCTGCCCGCCCGAAAGCTTCACGCCACGCTCGCCGATCTCCGTGTCGTAGCCGTCCGGCATCTCCAGGATGAAGTCGTGGGCGTTGGCCGCACGGGCGGCCGCTTCGATCTCCTCGTCCGTCGCATCCAGCTTCCCGTAGCGGATGTTCTCCCTGACGGTCCCGTTGAACAGGAAGGTGTCCTGCAGCACCATCGCCACCTGTGACCGGAGCTCGGACTGGCGCACGTTGCGGATATCGATGCCGTCGATCAGCACTCTGCCCTGCACGGGGTCATAGAAGCGCGGGATGAGGTTCACCAGGCTGGTCTTTCCGGCGCCGCTGCGGCCCACCAGCGCGACGATCTGACCGGGCAGGGCCCGCAGGCAGATGTCTTTCAGCACCTCCTCGCCGTCCTCGTAGCGGAACCAGACGTGGTCGAACTCCACCTCGCCGCGGATGCGTCCGAGCGGCACCGGCTGGGGCGGGTCCTTGATGGCGGGCTCTTCGTCGATGATCTCGAAAATGCGCTCCGCCGCGGCCAGCGAGCGCTGGATGGTGTCGTTGATGCGAGTCAGGCTCCCGACCGGCTCATAGAGCATCCCGAGGTAGCTGGTGAACACCACCAGCGTGCCCATCGTGGCTTCTCCGCGCAGGATGAGCACCGGCCCGGCCACCCACACCGCGATGTGCCCGAGCCGCACCAGCATATCGACGGAGGGGAAGAAACTGGTCCACATCCGCACGGCGCGGACTCGCTCGTCGTAGTAGTTCTCCGCGTCGCGCCGGAAGTTCTCGAACTCGTAGTCCTCCCGGGCGAACGCCTTGACCACCCGCACCCCGCTGATGCGCTCCTGAATGCCGGCATTGATCTCGCCGAGCCGTTCGCGCACGGCCCGGTACACGCCCTTGATCCGGCGGGCGAACCGGAAGCCGGCATAGAAGAGCACGGGGACAGGGACCAGCGCGATCACGGACAGGACGGGTGAGATGACGAACATCACCACGCACATCGCCACCATCTTGATGACGTCAGCGACCAGAGTGTCGGCGGCGTGGTTGACGAACTCCTCCACCACCTGCGTGTCGGCTGTCACCCGGCTCATGATCTCGCCGGTCTGCCGCGTATCGAAATAACTGACCGACAGCTGCTGGAGATGGCGGTACACATCCTTGCGCAGAGTGAGGATGAGCTTCTCGCCCAGGACGTGCATCACGTAGCCCCGCGCGAACGCCAGCAGACTGTTCAGGCCGTAGACCGCCGCCAGCAGCAGCGCGAGGATCACAAGGAGGCGGATGCGGGCCTCCGTTGCGCCGGCGGCCAGGATGACGTCATCGGTGATGCGCCCGTAGAGCAGAGGCGGGACCAGAGCCACCAGCCCGAGCCCGATGTTGGCGGAGATTCCCAGCGCCAGAGCGGCGCCGTGCGGCCGGAGATATTGCAGGAGCCTCAGGAACGCCGCCCGCCTGTCCCTGGGCACGTGCCTGTCGTCCATCAGTCCCCCTCCTACCACGTCCGGGCGAAAACGGGGAGAGCCGGCCGGCACGCCTTCGCCGCCGGCTCCGCAAACGCCGCGGGACCGCACCGGCCCATGAAAAAACCGCCGGAGGCTCTCCGGCGGCGAATTCTGAAAATGGCTCCCCGACGTGGACTCGAACCACGAACATCCTGGTTAACAGCCAAGCGCTCTGCCAGTTGAGCTACCGGGGAACGGAAGGACGGCCTGAAGCGATTCCAGACCGTCCAACAGTATAGACCACCCCGGCGCGCCGGTTGTCAATACAAACTGACCCCTTCACGCCGGCCGGCGAGCGCCCCGGCGGAGGCGGCGGCTCCGGCCGATCGAGCGCCCGGGGCCGGGGCGCCTCAACACCCTTCCCTGCTACTTCGCCTTGCCCTGGCTTGCGACAGCAGCCTGCGCGGCAGCGATGGCCTCCTGATCCCCCAGGTAGTAGCTGCGGACGGGTTTCAGGTCGTCCTGCAGCTCGTAGACCAGCGGAACGCCCGTCGGGATGTTCAGTCCGATGATATCCTCGACCGAAATGCCGCCGTGGCTCACGGTGCGCTGCTTTTCCTGGACAAACGCCTGCCGAGCAGGGGCCAGCAGGGCGAGGTAGTCCTCCGGGAGACCAACGGTTCCCCATTCCAACGCGGCTGGAAAGCGTTCTTTCACTTTTCCGCGAAGGGCCGCGTCTGGATAGATGCGGACTCGTTCGCCGCGCAGGTCCGCCACAGCCCCTTCGGATGGACGACCGCAACCTTCCGCCTCGAGGTTGCCATGATCAGAAGTCAGATAGACACGGAAGCCCCGATCCAAGAGCAGATCGAGGAGTGTGTTCAGGTACGGCTGCTTGGCCCACTGGCACACCTGGTTGTGCATCCCGGCGGTGCCCATTTCCATCCCGTGCATGATCTTGTCGACCTTGTCCACGACCAGCCCGGCGACTCTTGCCCTGGGATGAGAATGCGCTTCGGAAACGGTTTCCAGATTACCGTCGCCCAGCCCCTTGACGTAGACGACCTCGTTTGGCGCGAAACCCTGATCCGCCCAGAACTGCGCCCATAGAGCAGGCTCCCTGTCCGTGGTCTGGATGCTGTTCGGAAAAAAGATGGGAGCCTTGCCAGCGAAGGTCGCTTGGCGCGAAACAGATGTGAGCGAAGGGATCCAGGCAAAGACCGCCTGCTCCCGGAATCGCAGCCCGGGCTGTTTTGAGGCAAGTGCATCGCGGACTACCAGCCATTGGTCCATGGCAAGGCCGTCCACCACGATCAGTGCGATCCTGGCGGTGCGGTCTTCTCCCATTTGGCAGGCAAGAAACCGCGGGAGGTGATGCAAAATCATCGGCTGCGCCAAGAGAGCCGCTTTACTCGTAAGTTAACGCAAACACCGTATCGGTCAGCCAGCGATGGAAGCTTTCGTTATCGCTGAACTGTTTGAATAGCTCTGTATCGTCCTGAATCAGCGCTGTCATCACGCGAACGAGCGCCTTTTCGTGTTCGATGCGGGCGTTTTCTTTGTCCGAGAACTGCCGAGCGTTCTTATAGGCGGAGTCAGCAGCAACACGCGCCGGAATTTCCTCGGTAATGAGTTTGCGCACCCGATCGGCATCAGTCCAAGGAATGTTGCCGAACTGATCGTTGAACGCCTTGATGATGTTGGAAAGCCGGTCGAGTTCTGGTTCAGGCTTGTGCCCACCACCCGCAGTGGGTATCGGTTCGATCTCGGCATCGGCATCGGGAAGCGCTATCCGCATGCTCGCCTGCTTTTCGACTCGGTAGCTATCCATGTCAATCGCCTCGAGGATGCCCCTCGAAAGATCTTCTTCTTTGGGCGCTGGTAGCTTCGGAACAAGGAACTCAAGGAAAATGGATAGCTTTTCCCATTCGGTGTTGGCAAACGGGAGGATCGACGATAGAAAGCCATACGTCCGCAGAAACGCCTTGGCTTTGCCCTTGAAGTCCACCTGCCCGTCTTCGTCGAGATCCTCGACATAGACGGCCACGCAGGCGTCAAGAATCGGGTCGAGCTGGTCGCGGTCGGCGCCCCCAAGGTACAGCCGCACCAGCTCTTCCACCTGTTCGGGCGAGAACACCTGGTAGCCATCAAGATCTGCCTTGAGGTCGTGGAGCTTATTCGGGTCGGTCTCATCCGCAAGGATCGTCGTCCTGTAGTACGGCTCAAAGGCTTGTTGAATCGTGTCCGGGTCGTTCACGAAGTCGAGCACGAAGGTATCGTGCTTCTGTGGGTGGGCGCGGTTGAGGCGCGAAAGGGTCTGCACTGCCTTGACGCCAGATAGCTCCTTGTCCACATACATCGTGTGCAGGAGCGGCTCGTCGTAGCCCGTCTGGAACTTATCGGCGCAGATCAAGAACCGATAGGGGTCTTCCCGGATTTTGTCGGCGATTTGATTCGAAGGAAAGCTGTTCAAACTCGCTTCAGTGACTTTGACGCCGCCGTACTCATATTCGCCGGAGAAGGCGACGATGGCGCGGTACGGGCTCTTGCGCTCGGCCAAGTACGCCTGAAAGGCATGAAAGTACTGGATGGCGCGCTTGATGCCGCCGGTCACCACCATGGCCCGCGCCTTACCGCCAATTTTGCCCTTGGCAATCACCTGCTCGTGGAAGTGGTCCACCATGATCTCGGCCCTGAGCCCGATGGCGCGCTCGTGGCCCTCGACGAAGCGGCGCAGCTTCTTCTGCGCCTTCTTCACATCGAACTCCGGGTCGTCCTCGATCTTCTTGATGAGCTTGTAGTAGCTCTTGACCGGCGTGTAATGGGCCAGCACATCCAGGATAAACCCTTCCTGGATGGCCTGTTTCATGGTGTAGCTGTGGAACGGCCGATGTTTGACCGTGCCATCGGGCTGCGGCTCGGGCGATCCGAAAATTTCGAGCGTCTTGTTCTTGGGCGTCGCGGTGAATGCAAAGTAGCTGGCGTTGGGGAGCAGTTTACGAGCTTCGATCAGTCGGTTGAGGCGGTCTTCGAATGTCTCATCCTCCTCGTCATCCACCCCTGCCAAAGCCTGGTGCATCTTCGCTGCCGTACGGCCACCCTGACTCGAGTGCGCCTCGTCAATGATGATTGCAAAACGCCGCCCGCGGTGTTCGCTTCCGATTTCATCAAGGATGAACGGGAATTTCTGCAGCGTCGTAATGATGATCTTCTTGCCGCCCTCGATGAAGCGCCGCAGGTCTCCTGCGTGCTCGGCGTGTCCCACCGTGGCGCCCACCTGGGCGAACTGCTTGACCGTGTCGCGAATCTGCTGGTCCAGGATGCGTCGGTCGGTCACCACGATGATGGAATCAAAGACAGGACTACCGTCTTTGGCAACGCCGATCAACTGATGCGCCAGCCAGGCGATGGAGTTGGACTTGCCACTGCCGGCCGAGTGCTGGATGAGATACCGCCGCCCGGCGCCGTGCTCCCGTGCATCTGCGATCAGCTTGCGCACCACGTCGAGCTGGTGGTAACGGGGGAAGATTTGCCTTCGCCGCTTCTTCCCGGTCCTGGGGTCTTTCTCCTCAACGAGCTGTGCGTAGTTTTCGAGGATGTCGGTCAAGCTCTCACGGGTGAGGACCTCCCGCCAAAGGTAATCGGTCTTGAGTCCCTGGGGGTTGGGTGGGTTGCCGGCGCCGTCGTTCCATCCCTTGTTGAAGGGTAAAAACCACGAGGCCTTGCCCCGGAGATGAGTGCAGAACCACACCTCGCTGTCGTCCACCGCGAAGTGCGCGATGCAGCGACCAAGCTCGAAGAGCTTCTCGTGCGGGTTGCGGTCGCGCTTGTACTGCTCGATGGCATCGTGCACCGTCTGTTTGGTCAGACTGTTTTTGAGCTCAAACGTAAAGGCCGGCAGGCCGTTGATGAAGAGCACCAAGTCCAATGCCCGCTGCATCTCATCACGCGAGTAGCGAAGTTGGCGCGTGACGGTAAAGCGGTTTTGCTCAAAGAGCGCCCGAGCTTTCTCGTTGCCGGGCGAAGGGGTGGCGTAGAAAAGCTCGATCCGGTGCGGCCCATGTTGGAGGCCATTGCGCAACACGTCCACCACCCCGCGCTTGCTCACCTCGCCCCGAAGGCGCGCTAAAAATTTGCGCCGCGTGGGGCTGTCGCTGTCGAGATCAAGGGCTTCGGCGACCTCGGGCTGGGTCGCCCGCAGGAACGCCGCGAGCTGAACCAAATCCACACAGTACTCGCGGTCGTAATCAGCCGGGTCGCCTGGGAGCCAGCCTGTGCCACCGTAAGGCACCTTAGCCTCGGCAACGACCGCCGGAGTGCCCGCAGGCCGCGGCAGGCAGTCACTGCCAGTCAGCCCCCGGCAGATCAGGGTCTCAAGCCCGGCTTCGCTGGTGTCAGTCGGATTCATACATCCTTCTCTGCGTTCTCGTTTTTACTGCTCAACAGGTATGCAGTCAATCGAACAAGGGATTCCTTGTCCTTCGGGGAGCTTTCCGCCAGAAGAAGCGTCAGTGCGACAAGCTCCTCCTCGGAGAGAAGACGGCTCCCGTCGCTTCGATACAACAGTCCGTTTTTCTCGAGAAAACGAAGGAACAGGGCAGCCCCAATCCGTTTGTTGCCATCAACGAACGGATGGTCTTTCACGAGAAAATACAGCAGGTGCGCCGCCTTATCGGCGATCGTCGGATACACGTCCGCGCCGCCGACAGTCTGAAAGACACCAACTAAAATCCCGCCGAGCCTGTTCCTTTGTTCCACGCCGAACAAATCTCCAGCGGAAAATCGCTCCTTCAACTCGCCAATTACTTTCCAAGCTTCTTCCAGCGAAATCGGCTCAGCAGTTTCGCGGTCACCTCGTACGGGCGGAATCCGGCCATGGTCATAGTCGTCGAGAAGCTTGAGCGCGGATGCGTAGTCATGCACCACCCGCAACAGTCCTGTTGCCTCCTCGCCGCTCAGGGCTCGCCGGTCCGCCAGCGTGGAGACCAGCCGGATCGTCTGTTGCAGTTCCTGCAGCCGTCGTGCATTGACCGTGTAGCCCTTGAGGATGTGGTCCCGCAGCACCTGAGTTGCCCAGATACGGAACTGGGTGCCGCGCCTGGAATTGACGCGGTAACCGACCGAGATGATGGCGTCGAGGTTGTAGTACTCTACCCGACGAGTGACCTGCCGGCCCCCTTCGTCTTGAACTGTTGCAAAAAATGCAACAGTTGACTCATTGTCCAGCTCGCCTTCTCGGTAGATGTTCCGTAAGTGACGGGAGATGACGGACTTGTCCCGTTCGAAGAGAAGGGCCATCTGGTTCAGGCTGAGCCAAATGGTATCCCTTTCCAGGCGGACGTCCAGCTTGACCGAGCCGTCGGGCGCCTGATAGAGCACAATCTCGCCGCCCCGGGCAGCCAGCGGTTCCCGGATCACCTGATGCTTCGATGTTGATTTACTCTTCGCCATTCGCCTCTTCCTGCGAATCTGCGGTTGCGAGCTCATCGGCAACAGGCTCTTCTTCCTCGGTTCCAGCCTCCTGGTCAGGCGGCTCATCGGGCAACTGCGCCGCCACCTGGCGCACATCCACTTTGCCGGTGACCACGTCGGCGATGAGCCGCTCGCGGTACTCGCGCAAGAGTTCAATTTCGCGGCGGGCCGCGGCGATGGCGGCATCGAGCTTGGCCGTCTGGGCGTCGAGGTACTCGACGATGGCGGTTTGTTCGGGGAGGGGAGGAACGGGGACATAGAATGACCCAAGTCGCTCCTCGGCAATTGCCGGGTAAGCTGTGCCAACCGATTCGGCAGTTACACGATCAGTGAAAGTATTGCTCTGCACCAAGTAGCTCACGTATTTCGGCTGTGTGCTGGGTCCTGGCGTCAAAACAGCAAAGCCGGTCGAACACACTAGAGCCTCTGGGTCTTTGTCCACAAAATAGACCGCCTTCAGGTAAGTTCGAACGGTTGAGATAATGGTATCTCCCAGATGAAGAACTCGTCTGGCGCGTGAGGGGGCGTTACCAAATCGCAGCCGTTGTGGCTCTCTGGTTAGAAAACCTGTGCCCACCGTACCTATGTCAATGTACCGGAATTCATAGTCAGCAGGAGTAGTGTCTGCCAGGACACTCGCATTTAACCGTACCAACCGTTTGAGCGGCTTGAGTTCCCACTGCGCCGGCACCTGGCCGAGCCAGGGGACGCCGGAGTCTTTGTAGGACGGATAGGGCTGGCCGGTGCGGACGTCAATCTTGCCGGTGACGGCTTGGTGGATGAGGGCCTGACGGTATTCTTCGAGCAGCTTGATCAGCTTCTGCTTGGCGCGGATGAAGCGCCGAATCCGCCGGTCCATGTAATCGAGGAAGCGGACGATGGCGGTTTGTTCGGGGAGGGGTGGAAGAGGCATTAGGAAGTTGGCTATGAACTCTGCTGGCACACGTTGTTGTCCCGCCGCCCCCGTCATCTCGTCGCCGCCAAGAAGGCGAAACTCCGAAAGGGTAGTAACCCGATAAACGTAAGGTGCGGTGACCGCTGATGAAGGTCTGATTACGTGAAACTCTGTCGAACCAAACCCGATGGCTGTCGGCAGATTCTCAAGGCAAGCGCCTTTACCGTTCTCAAAGCACGGCGTGATTTTCGCAACAATGACGTCGCCTCGCCGAAAGTAGGTAAACCCGTTCCATAGATCCGAAATGGGCCGCACCTCAGATGCATCGAAGCGTCCGTCCGATCCCACGCGTTCCATGGGCAGGAATACAGCTTGACCGTCCCGTAACGCTAATGGAACTTCCGACTTACTAGGGTTGAGCCGCGCGATTCGCTTAAGCCGCCGCACCTCCCAATGCGCCGGCAACTGGCCCAGCCAGGGAACGCCGGAGTCTTTGTAGGCCTGGTAGGGGTGGAGGGTGGGGGGCATGGGTTTGCCTTCCTTAGGTGTGAGCTGAACCACCTAGTAACTCCCCCAACAACCCCTCCGCCTCCTTCGCCACCGCCAAAAGGTCGGCGCGAATTTCTTCCAGCGAGCGCAGGGCCTTGGGCTTGTAGAAGTAGCGGTTGAAGTTGATCTCGTAGCCGATCTTGACG
>Ga0308389_1000147_pt1 | contig 53073 bp, 46 predicted proteins | sample Hotspr2Sample148_FD_202362 | JGI IMG/M metagenome (GOLD analysis project Ga0308389, IMG submission 202362) | Hot spring phototrophic mat microbial communities from Mushroom Spring, Yellowstone National Park, Wyoming, United States - 20040719_148 ... | reverse complement strand
ACTTTTTTAATTCTTTCCTTAATTTTACTGATATTTCAGCTGATGGTAAAATAAATTTTGAAATAATTTTAACATTTTTAAATGACAAAAAATTCAGTGAGGAAAGTGAGTTATTAAAGCAATATTCAGATAAAAGTCAATTAGAATATTTAACCTTAGAAGATTTCAAGAAATTTTTAGAATCTATGAATAAATCTTCAAACTTTGATGAATTAGGAAAATCCAATTATAATTTAAATAGAGCAGATGAAACTAATTTGGAAGATAAAGTTCAGGAAAAAGAAAGTGATGTTATTCAGTCTGTAGAAGAAGAAGTTGAAAATCAAAACATGCTAAATAACCTACGCAACGATCAAGAGCCTTCATTATTCGAAGAAGAACACTTTATTTCAAATAATGAAAATCTTAAAACAAAAGAACATTTTGTTAATGAAAATAATAAAAAAAATTTAGATAAGAATAAAGACAATTTAAAGAAAAACTCTTTTAAGTCAGCAGAAGATTTTTTAATTCTTCTTAGTAGTAAGGAAATAAAAAGAATAGAAGAGAATTTGTTTAACTCAGACACTGAAGATTTTATTAATGTTATTGAAACTTTAATTAGTCCTAAATACTATGAAGAATCTTTAAAGATTTTAGATAATATCATAAAATTACATCAGTTAGATACTGATGCTAAAAAATTATCTATTATTAAAGAAGCCTTAAAAAAGTATTACGGAATTGAGGAATAATGTTCATAGATTATGCAAAAATAGTTGTTAGATCAGGTAAAGGTGGTAATGGGGCAGTAGCATTTAGAAGAGAAAAATATGTTCCTAAAGGAGGTCCCTCGGGTGGAAATGGAGGAGATGGAGGAGGTGTTTACATTGTTGCTGATAAAAATATTTCAACATTATTAGATTTTAAGTATAAAAAGATATTTGTAGCTGAAAATGGTCAGAACGGCGGTTCATCTCTTAAGGATGGAAAAAATGGAAAGGATGTTATTATTAAAGTTCCGCTTGGGACAATCATTAAACTCACTGATACTAATGAAATACTTTATGATTTAACAGAAGAGGGACAGAGGGTTTTAGTCGCTAAAGGTGGCAAGGGAGGAAAGGGTAATGCTTATTTTGCTAATCCTACAAGACAAACCCCTCGATTTGCTGAAAATGGAAAATTAGGTGAAGAGAAAGAATTGATTCTGGAGTTAAAACTTATTGCTGATGTTGGACTTGTTGGGTTTCCAAATGCTGGTAAATCAACTCTAATTTCTACGATTTCAGCTGCTAAACCAAAAATTGCAGATTTTCCTTTTACCACACTTGAACCAGTTTTAGGAATTGTTAAATTCAAGGAGTTCGATAGTTTTACCGTTGCTGATATACCTGGAATTATTGAGGGTGCTCATAAAGGGAAAGGTTTAGGATTAAAATTTTTACGACATATCGAAAGAACTAGAATATTACTTTTTATGATTGATGTGACTTCAGATGATCATAAAAGAGACTTTAAAATTCTTTATAATGAACTTAAGAAATACAGTCCTAATTTAATAAAAAAAAATATTTTAGTTGGATTATCTAAAGCTGATCTAATTAGTGAAGTAGAAATTAAAAAGCTTTCTAAAATAAAATTTAGAAATATTATTAATCCAGTTATAATTTTTTCAGCCGTTACAGGTTTTGGTATTGAAGAATTATTAAAAACTCTTTGGTTTGAGTTAAAATCTTTAAAAGAAAAAGAATCTACCTTGAATTAAAATGACATTCAGTACATAAATTGTCATTAATCGAATATCCAAAATTAACAGGGTGAACAAAATCCAATCCATCAAGTGAAGTTTCCTTTTTTCCATTAGCAAGTTCTTGCGAAATAATTATGTGACAGCTATTACAATCATTTGATATGACTTTACCATCATCACTAAAATGCTTTCCATCATGACATCTAAAACATCCAGGAGTGTAAGTATGAGCAATATTGTCAGGAAATTTTTTCCAATTTGCTTGCATATAAGTGAAATAATTACGGTTATAAATTTGCTGAGCTGATTTTATAGCTTGTTCAATCGATTGATAACTCTGCTTAAATAAATTTGGGTAATTTATTTCATAAAAGTTTTCGATTGAAATTTTTATACTATCCAAACCAATATTTTTATCAGAATAATCTTTATCAACAACTTGAACAATTAAACTTTTTATGTAAAGTAAAGTCTCATCAATTCTTCCATTAGACATATAAAGATTTACCATTCTATCAGGTTGATGGAAAATATGAGAAGGTCTATTATGACAATCAATACAATCCATCATCCTAAAATTTTCTTTTGGCAAATTTGCTTTTTGTAAATCGAAATTTTTGAATTTATAAATTGTTTCTTTCCCATTTTCATCAATCAATTTTACCCACGGTATTTCTAACCTATTTTCATCTGTATGAACATAAAAAACTTTATTATTAACATTCATATGCCAATGAATACCGCTACCTGTATTGTGAATATTATTTCCACCTCCAATTTTAACTAACATTGTCAATTTACTTTTGGTATTTTTTTCATCTGAAAGGTAGTAAGTATAATCTACTTTCTTTTCACTAAAAAAGTGAGAAGGAGAGTGGCATTGCTCACAAGTTCCTTCTGCTGGTCTTAATTCTTTAACGGGGGTTGGTATTGGTTTTGAGTATTTATTAAATAAAACAGAATACACCTGATATGCTCCTGATAATTTGGATTTAACATACCAATTTGCTCCTGAGCCAATATGACATTTAACGCACCCAACTCTCGAATGAGGGGAGTCTAAGTATGCAACATATTCTGGTTCCATTACTTCATGACAAATTAAGCCACAAAAAGAGTCAGTCTCAGTGTATTCATAAGCTTTATAACTCCCAAATGCAGAAATAATAAGAAAAAATAGACCGACAGAGAAAGAATATAAAAATGCCTTGCGCTTTTTAGTATCATTAAAATCAATTATTGGAAATTTTTTGTCTTGTATTATGCCCCTTTTTTCTTTTTTTATTTCGCGTATTATACCAAAAATAGTTGTAAATAAACCAATAAATAAAAATGTGGGCATTACAATAAAGGCAAGGATTCCCATATAAGGTTTATCATCAGAACTGAAAATATCAAGAATAAATAAAAATATTATTAAGCCAAAACTTAATATTGATAAATATATACCAATGAGAGAAACAGGATTATATAAATGTGGAGGTAATAATTTTTTCATATTTAACCCTCCTCAAAAAATATTATTCAGAATCAGCTTTATCTTGCTTAGATTTTTTTATTCTCTCAAGTTCAAGAGGATGTTCATGAGCCATTTCTTCTTCTGTAAGCGTACCTTTTAGCCAGGCAAGATTCATTGGATATACATCAGGATTGAAAATAACAAAATAGAAATGCCAAACAATGATAGCAAGAAAAGCGAGCCAAGCCTCATAATAATGGATAGTTCTTGCAATGTCCCATTGTAGTTTGGTAAATGAGCCTGCAACATCCGTGTAGATCCACATAACTAACCCAGTAATACTCATAACTATAGTTCCCCATACAAGCGCCCAATATTCTGCTTTTTCAACATAAGAAAATCTGTCTAATTTTGGCTTTTGATTAGATAATCCTAAATTGAATTTAGCGACCCCTATTGCATCCTTTAAATCTTGTATTTTGGGAAGTAGGTCAATAATCAATTCTTTACCTCGTTTTGTAAAGGCTATATAAAATATATGATAAAGGCAAACTAAAATCATTGCAACCGCAGCGATTCTATGAATTAGACTTCTCAATTCAAATGCATCGGAGCTTAATTGTTTGATATGATTAACCCACCAAGACTCAGGAAATCTTAACATAAATCCAGTAATTACTAAAACTATAAAACTTATAGCCATCGTTCCATGCTGAATTCTCTCATTCAGTGTCATTCTAAGATACAAGCTATGTCCGTATTTTTCGGAATGAATAAGTCCCATCTGAGTTTGTTTTTTAAATTTTGCCTTTTTTATTAGGTCAATTGAATTATGAAAGAACATTAATCCAACTATAGATACGATAAGAACAATATAAATCGTAGCAATCCAATAAAGTATCGGTTCTTCTTCTTTATCTAAAGTAACATGTATCGTTCCAGTGACAAAACGATTATTTGCCCCTGGATGACAAGAACCACAAGTTTTTACCAAATTATTTTTATGTATTGTTGATGTAGGGTCAGTTGATGGTTTAATATTATGGTAACCGTGACAACTTCCACAATTTGCGACAGTGGCAGAGCCACCTCTTAATGCCAAGCCATGGTAAGAATCTGTAAAAGTTTCAAATCTATTTGAAGCAATTCCGTATCGTTCAGATAATCTAACAGAACTATGGCAGGGTGCACAAATCATTGCTGAAACATTTTGAAATGCTACAGGGGAATTAGGATCAGTGTGCTTTAGAATATTATGCTCTCCGTGACAGCTTGTACAAACTGGTGAATCTAAATTACCGTTGCTAACGGCAATTCCGTGAATGCTTTCTTGGTATTCTTTTCTAACTTGTTGATGACAACGTCCACAAGTTGTTGGAATATTTAATCTATTAACAAGTGACTTAGAATCCGAACCTTTTAATACAATATGTGAACCGTGACAATCAATACAGTTTGCTGCATCTGCATTTCCATTATGCAACGCAGAACCATGAACACTATTGTTATAACTTTGCACAAATTTAGCTTTTGGATTTACTCTTCCTCTAACATCTGGTGCATCAAGATGACAAGACAGGCATAGCTTCTCCTGTGAAATCTTCATCCCTAATTTATTATCCTTAAATGATAATTTAGTAATCTGTTCACGATGACAGGTTAAACAATCGGGTGAATCTTTACCATTAGTTTGTTTTGCAGTAAAATGATTCGATTGAATATAATCATTTTTTTGTGCTGGATGACAAGTTCCGCAAGCATTCGATAGATTTTTCTCTGTCCATTTACTTTTTTTAATGGAATAAACATCGTGAGACCCGTGACAAAATTTACAATTTATATCTGCTGATTTTCCAAGACCTTTACTAAACAGTATTTGTGGATGAAATTTATGTTTGGTTAATGAGTTAGAATGGCAACTTACACAACTTACCTCTTCTATATTTTCTGCATGCGGAATATCATCAGCACTAAATCCTTTATGACATGCAACACAAGATAGTTTTGAGTGAATTGATTTTTTATATAAATTCTCATTAACAAAAAGTGAAATAGTTTTTCCCATTTTCTCCATGGTTAAACTATTATCACTATGACAGCTCAGACACTCTTCGACTGATTGAGCATTTATTTTTGAGGGTAGAAGAACTAATCCGAATGTAAGGAGGGTTATGAAAAGATGTAGAGGATACATCTTTTTTGTTATCGTCTCTGAATGTCTGAGTGCCATAAAATTTATTCTGTATCTTCTGATTTAACTTCTAAACTTAATAACCAATCCACTAATTTAGTTAAATCTTCTTCTGTACCTTTGAAAGCAGTTTTATGATCTTTACCGTTCAATTTTTCTTTCTTCATTAAGTAGTTTAGCCAGAATTCAGTACCTTTTTCTTTATCAATACTTGATAAATCAGATGCATCTGATTTTTTAGATTCGATTCCAACAATATTTACAGTATGACACATATTGCATTTATTATCAATAAATATTTTCTTCCCTGCGGGCTCGTCAATATCAGCAAATGCAAATCCAAATAAAGCAACAATTGAAAGAACAAAAATTAGATAAAGAGCTATATTTTTCATTTTAACCTCTCAATATTTTATTTATAAATTATTTTCAAAATTAATACCTATATAATAAACTTAATATTTTTTGAATTTTTGGGACTTTTAGTTAGTTATTCTTTAAATTTACCAACATTTATAAATAATTGTTTTCTATTCTTAAGATTTTACTTTTAATTGAAACTAAAATTGATAAAATGGTAACCCTAAAACTTCAGTTAATTTTGAACTTATTTCGTTTAAATCGAAAGGTTTATAGAAAATTTCGTCTACATATGATTTGATTTTCTCCTCTGAATATGATACCCTTTTATTATAAACATAAGTTAAAAAAATAGGAATATTCGGATTTGAGGACTTTATTTTTTGACAAATTTTTAATAAATCATTATTAGGTTCGTGATCAATAAAAATTACATCAATTAGAGTGTTAAAAGAGAATTCATTAAGAACATTAAAATCCGTGGTAACAACAAGTTTAAATCTGTTTTGAAGGTAAAGTAGTAAACTATAACATAGACTGAAATCTGGACTATAAATTATTACTCTTTTCATAAAGCAATTGATACTAATAATGTGCCATAAGCTTAAAGGGTAATAATTAAAATTTTTATAAATTTCAAATTATAATTGTCAAATATGAAATAAATTTATAGAAAAATTCTCTAAATTGAAAAAACTATATCTGAATATCTAATTCCTTAAGTTTTCTATATAAGGTTGAAAGACCTACTCTCAATTCTTCAGCTGTTTTTTCTTTATTTAAATCATTTTCTTGTAAAGCCCTCATTATATATTCTCTTTCAAATCTTTTAACACTATCTTCGAGGGAGCCTGAATAATCAAAGTTATATAAACCTTTTGAAGGAATAATAGAATTTGGTAAATCCTCAACAGTTATGTATTCATTTTTAGCAAATATAACAGCTCTTTCGATTATATTTTCAAGTTCTCTTACTTCGCCTTTCCATTCGTGATTAATAAGAGCTCTCATTGCATCGCTACTAATTCCTTTAATGTTTTTGTTAAGCTTCTTTCTATACATATCAAGAAAATGATTTGCTAATAATGGTATATCTTCTTCTCTTTCGCGTAAAGATGGTAAATGGATTTCAACTACATTTATTCTATAGTATAAATCTTCTCTAAATCTTCCAGCCTTAACTTCTTCTTCTAAATTACGATTTGTTGTAGCAATAAATCTTACATTTGCAGGTAAAGAAACTGTAGTACCTACAGGTGTATATTCTTTCTCTTGAATTGCTCTTAAAAGTTTTACCTGAAGCTGAGGCGGCATTTCACTAATTTCATCAAGGAAAAGTGTACCGCCTTCAGCTGCTTTGATAAAACCTTCTTTATCAGAAATTGCACCAGTAAATGCTCCTTTTCGGTGCCCAAATAATTCACTTTCAATAAGATTTTCAGATATAGCTCCACAATTAACAGCTACGAATCGTTTGTTTTTCCTACTACTATTAAAGTGAATTGCTTTGGCGACTAATTCTTTACCAGTTCCACTTTTTCCGCTGATTAAGACAGTTGAGTCAGTATCAGCGACTGCTTTTATCATTTCAAAGACTTTTTTAATTGCAGGACTTTTTCCAATTATATGTTCAAAATCATATTGGCGATGAACTTCCTCTCTTAAAATTTTATTTTCAATTATTAAATCTTTTATTTCAAAAAGTCTTTTAGCTTTGATAATTAATTCATCAAATTCAATAGGTTTTAAGATATAATCACTAGCGCCGTTTCTTAAAGCTGAGATAGCTGTATCTAATGAACCATAAGCAGTTATTATTATAACCGCAGTTTGTGAATCTAATGTTTTGACTTTTTCTAATAATTCTGTCCCCTTCATTGAAGGCATTTCAATATCTGTAATTATTAAATCATAATGTTTTTCTTTTACTTTGTTATAAGCAACTAATCCATTCTCAGCTTTATCTACTTGAAAGCCTTCAGCCTCAAGTACATAAGATAGATTATCACGAATTATTTCTTCATCATCAACTACTAAAATTTTATAACTCATATTTCTCCTTGATTATTTATTGGTAATTTAATTGTAAAAGTTGTTCCTTCTCCTAATTTACTTGATACTTTAATTTCACCTTGAAAACTCTTTATAATTCCATAGCTGACCCATAAACCTAAACCAGTTCCTTTTCCTTCTTTTTTTGTAGTAAAGAATGGTTCAAAAACTTTGTTTAAGTTTTCATCTGAAATTCCTGTGCCTGTATCAGTAAAAGTAATTACAACGAAATCGTTATCAACATCAGATTTTATTGTGATTTTTTCATTCTTATTATTTTTTTTCTCAGCAATGGCGTCCACAGCATTTAATAATATATTCAAAAATACCTGTTGAATCTGATCTGCAATAAGAGGAAGATAGGGAATCATTTCATTAAGTTCATATTCGAAAGTAATGTCCTTTGCTTTAGTTCCTACTTTAGTGATTTCTATTGCTTCAATTAAAACTTTGTTTATGTCAGTAAGTTTTAATTCATAATTTGAAGGTCGGGAAAAATCAACAAGGTCTCTTATAATCTTAGAAATGCGGGTGATTTGATTTTTAACTAATGCAAGTTTTTCAATTACAAGTGGTTCTTTAGTTGAGCGTTGAGCTACCTGCACCAGAGCGGAGATTGAAGCTAATGGATTACCTACTTCGTGTGCGATACCAGCAGCAAGAGTTCCAATGCTCTCCATTTTTTGAGAATGGATAAGTTGTTTTTCAAAAGTTTTTTTCTCTGTTAAATCTCTATGAATTGCGAAATATCCTGTTACATTATTTTCTTTGTCAATAATAGGGGATATAAGAAGCTGAGTATAAAATGGCTCGCCACTTTTTTTTCTATTTTCAATCTCACCAACCCAAACTTTTCCACTTGAAATTGTTGCCCACATTTTATCCCAGAATGCTGAACTCATTTTCCCACTTCCAAATATTCTTGGATTTTTACCTAATAACTCTTCTTTAGAGTAACCTGATGCCAATTCAAACGCTCGGTTTACATAAATCATTTTGCCATTTAAATCAGTAATCTGAATTGGGTTCACACTATTTTCAGCAATGTTAAAAAATCTTAATAATTCTATTTCTTTTTGTTTTTCTTCACTTATGTCTCTGGCAGAAACTATAAAATTATTACCGTTTTTTGAATTTATAGGAATAAAAGTTATTTGAACATCAAGATAATTTCGATTTATGAATAATCTAGTGTTCAAAGATTTTGGTCGATATTCTTTCTGAGTTTCTATGAATAATTTTTCAGCATTAGTTCTATCACATAACTCTATTATATCGAAAATATTATCTTCTCTTTGTAATTCTTTCTCCAATCGATTAAATGCATATTTATTTGTCTTTAAAATCTTTCCATTAACATCTATAACAAAATACATATCTGGGAAATTATCAAATAATTCAAATTCAAAATTGAAATTGTTCATAACGAATTAGTTAAATTATTGAGACAAAAATAATTAACTTTGAATAAGAGATTTATTGAAAAATTTGTCTATTTAATTGAAATTAAACTTTATGAAAATAGCTATAATTCAATACAATCCAGTCTGGGAAGACAAAGAAGTAAATAAAATTAAAATAAAAAAAATTTTAGAAACATCAGATGAAAAGTTTGACTTAGTAGTTTTACCTGAAATGACTTTAACTGGCTTTACAATGAATGCTGTTAATCTTGCTGAATCAATAAATGGTGATACTTTTCAGTTTTTCTCTCAAATCGCAGTTCAACAATCTTTTGATGTTTTTGTTGGAATAATTGAAAAATCAAAATCCAAACCTTTCAATACTTTACTTCATATTAATAGTAAAGGTAAATTGGTAAAACTTTACAGAAAAATTCATCCTTTTTCTTATGCTAATGAACATAAATATTTTAATGCAGGAAAAAGACCAGCAATCACAAAGGTAAAGAACTTCAAAGTTGGATTATCAATTTGTTACGATCTTAGGTTTCCAGAACTTTATCGAAAATATGCAAAAAAGAAAGTTCATTTAATTGTTGATATAGCAAACTGGCCTGATACTAGAATTGAACATTGGAGAGTTTTATTAAAAGCCAGAGCAATTGAGAATCAATGTTATGTAATTGGTGTAAATAGGGTAGGGAAGGATTTGAAATTATATTATAACGGTTATAGTTCAGTTTTTGATCCGATGGGCAACGAAGTTTTGTCTATAGTTGATAAGGAAGGTTTGTTTATTTCAGAACTCGATAAAAATTATATTATTCAAACAAGAGAAAGACTTCCTTTCTTAGAAGATATTAAGTTGATTTAATTGACCAGATTAATTTTAATATAGAATTTGTTATTAAAAATATTAAGAATATTTCTCTGTGTCTCTGTGCCTCTGTGGTAAAAAAAAATCACAGAGAGACACACAGGGGTTAAAGTTAAAGTTAAAGATTATCAATAATTAAATAAGCTTGAAAACAAATCCTAAATTCAAAGCTTGTTTAATTTGAGTTCGTCTTGTTTGATTGATTTCCTGTAATATTAAAACATTTAAGTTGACATTTAGATAATCATTAACCATTAACTTTCGCAGTAATAATATTATCCCATCTTACATCCCAAACATCAATATCATTGAATCTGATAAATAATCTTAAATATGTTGCATAAGTAGTATTAGGAAGAAATTCATATTTAAAGACTATTACAGATTCCAAACCTGTTTCAAGTTTGAATTTCTCAATTTTATCTTTGGTTTTTCTCATCATCTGAATAAAGTGCCGCAAATTTATTAGCAAAAGTTTCCTGAAATGAAACTCCCAAACGAGTTATGAACATTTCTTCTTTTTTATAAAGGAAACCAATTGTCTGAGTTAAATAACATGGATCAAAAAAATCAGCAGTTTGTACTTCAGGTGTTACTTTGTAATCATATCCCTTAGTTAATGAAGTTCTGGCTGAAGCAGAAACATATGGGTCAATAACCCATCCAAGATTTTTTGACAATATAGTTTAAAAAAGAATTCATTGTCAGTAGTTCTATAACCTTGAGATTCAATTTTTGTTCTTCCAAAAGCTTCTTTTAGAAAGTTTGCCCAACGATATTTAACTTCAATTAAGATTAAATCTACTTTAGAAAAACTGCTGTATAATAATGAATTGGAACCTACCTGAGACCAATCCTTGAATGAAATCTGACTGATATTAAGTCCAATTATGAAAAAAGGATTCCGACCCTTTTCAAAGTTGTATCTACTTCTTTTTGGGCGAATGTAGTAATTGGAAAAATCAAAAGAATAAATAATGATTTAAGTAGCATAATTCAACCGATAATTTGTTTTAATGGGAAACTTCAGAGACAGCTTTGATTGAAAAAGGGAACTTAAAGTAATAAAAATCTTTATCCTCTTTTACAACTTTATCTTTAGTCAAAAAATATTTTTCAATTGAAGAATTATCTTTAGAATCAGGGTACAAAAAATATAGACCGTCTTCATATAAATATTTAAGCAATCGAATCTTCTTTTTTGCGGAAAGATAAGCCATATCTACCATTATTTTTCTTACAATGCCATTTTTTTCAACGAATAAGTAAATAGGGTGCATAAATTTTATTATTTTTTGAGCAAAAATATTGAATTCTTATTGATTATAAAATCTTTTATCAATTAGGCTAATTATGCTAAAAAAATATCTACTTTTAATTTTAGTTATCGTTATTCAAAATCCATTAACTGCACAAGAAGATAATTTACCAAATAAACACAGAGTATATTCTTTTCTTAAAGAAATGAGAGTTAAAAATGTTCTCGAATATTACAGAGATGATTTTCAAGTTCTCTCAAGAAGTCAAATTTTATCTCATTTAAATGAAATTGAAAAGAAAAAAGATTATTTAAGTAACACAGAAATAAAATTACTCAACAAATTTAAAGAAGAACTTTCTGATAATTTATCACCACAGAAAAGTTCACAATTTTTATTTCCACAGAAGAATTACTTAAATAGCCTTTCCAATGTTTTCTCAGATAAGAAAAAATATTTATTGGCTTTCAAAGATGAGCAGAATAGTATTTTTTTTGAGGGAATTGGTCATTTATATCACGGTCATTTATTCAATCCTAAACCTACTACAAATTCTAATTTATTTGATGGCGGATTTAGAGTTCGTGGGACTGTGATTGAAAATATTGGTTATAACCTGACTGTAATAAAAGGCGGCGTAAGTGGCAACTCTTTTCTTGCTGAAAAATTAGAGCCAAGACTTTTAAGTAATTTCAAATGGGTCGAGAATATTGAAAATATTGGTAATTATGGATTCAACTATGGATATATCAGATATAACACAAAGCCTTATGATAAGATGAATATCTCATTTCAGATTGGCAGAGAAGATTTAGAATTAGGCTACGGTTATAATGATCAATTGATTATAAGTGGGAATAACCCAACTCTCGATTTTATAAATTTCAATTTTGATTATGGAATATTCCATTTAACTTCAATACATGCTTCTACAGTTGGTGAGTTTTTACCTAAAAGAGAGGATAGGTACACAAAGTATTTAGCGCTGCACAAAATTAAGCTGGCTTTTGAAAAATTTGAATTTGGTATTGGTGAGGCAATGGTTTATTCAGGCAGAGGAATAGAACTTGGCTACCTTTCACCAATTGCTTTTTATAAATTCATTGAGATGGAAATTCAAGATAGAGATAATGGTAATTTTTTCTTTGACTTTAAGACAAATGCAATTAAAAATTTAGAAATACAAGGAACATTTTTCCTTGATGAAAATATATTGAGTAATCTTCAGGATTTTGACAGATATACAAACAAAACTGCTTACCAAATTGGTGCTTTCTGGTATCGACCTTTTGGTATAGATGATTTATCTTTTATTTGCGAATACACTAAAATAAGACCTTACGTTTACACACATATCAATCCGAAAAACACATATACTTCTTTTGGTCAAAATCTTGGGCATAGAATAGGACCTAATGCTGATGAATTATTTTTTAGAATAAATTATAACTTAAATGAAAAATTCAGATTAAGCGGTGATTTTGCTTTTATCAGGAAAGGTAAAAATATTTTCGACTCTAACGGAAACTTAGTTAAAAATGTTGGTGGTGATGTTTTTCTAAGTCATCCTGATTTTATGCTAAACAAAACAGCTCTTTTTTTAGATGGTGACAGATGGAATTATACTTTTTATTCTTTTGGATTTCTTTATGAACCATTTAATGAAATTATTTTTGAAGTAAATTTCAACTTCGAAGTAGCAAAACAACTTTCAACCAAATTTGAAGAAAACTATTCCTTTGGTAAATTCAAAATAAAATTAGCATTCTGATTTGTATGCTTAAAAAAGAAAATATATTTGTTAATATACCTGAGAAAATATCTGAAGAAGTAATAGAAGTTTTATATAGTTCAGATATAATAAGAATTGAAAGAATAATATCAGAAAATCATAAAAGTCCAGAGGATTTCTGGTATGACCAAAGTGAAAATGAATTTGTGATAGTTTTGCAGGGAGAAGGTGATATTTTATTTGATGATGGTGAGATTTTGTCTTTAAAGAAAGGAGATTATTGTTTTATTCCCGCTCATAAAAATCACAGAGTTGAAAGAACATCAGATAAAGAGAGAACAATTTGGCTGGCGGTTTTTTATAATTAGAAATTATCATTAGTGAACACATCTGTCCAAAACTGCAATAAATGTTCATTAGATGTGTTTTAATCTATTGCAGTTGGATTTATCCAACTGCTATTATTGATTAAGTTTAATATTATTTTTTAGAAACAATTCCATCTTTGATTTCATATACTGTATCAGCTAAGTCTATCAATTGTGTATTATGAGTGACTATTACAAATGTTTTTTTCAATTCTTCTTTTAATTTTAAGAAGAGTTCATGAATTGATTGGCTGCTTTTAGAATCTAAATTTCCTGTTGGCTCATCAGCGAAGATAATTTTAGGATTATTAACCAAAGCACGAGCAATAGCGACTCGTTGTTGCTCACCACCTGATAATTCTGCAGGTTTATGGTTAAGTCTTCCTTCTAAACCTACAAGTGTTAAAATTTCTTCAGCTTTCTTCAATGCATCTTTTAATTTTTTTCCATCAACCATAAATGGAATTGCCACATTTTCAACTGCTGTAAATTCCGGCAACAAATGATGAAATTGAAATACGAATCCAATATTCTGATTCCTGAAATAAGAAAGTTCTTCACTATTTAATTTATGAATATTTTTACCATCAAATATTACTTCACCTGAGTCTGGATTATCCAATCCACTTAAAATATGCAGCAATGTTGACTTTCCAGAGCCAGAAGACCCAACTATTATAGATATTTTATTTTCCTCGATTGATAAACTAACATCCTTTAGAACTTCCAATACATTATTTAAGTTGTTCTTGTATGATTTGAAGATACTTTTCCCTTCGAGAATTACACTCATAAAATTATTCCCATTTAATTCCTTCAATAAGGTTAGTTTTTGTAGCTTTAACAGCTGGAAAAGAGGCAGAAAGAATTGAGAGTCCCATTGATGCTAATGATACAGCTAGGAAATCCATAAATTCAATTTTCAAAGGTAAGCTATCAATTTTGTATTGAGTCGGATCAAGTGGATAAATTTTATACTCAATTTGTAACCAGCAAATAAAAATTCCAAGAATCAATCCTGCCAATGTTCCAACTATTCCAATTATAGCTCCTTCATTAAGAAAAATTTTTAGTAAAGAATTATCAGAAATTCCAAAAGATTTCATAATTGAAATATCTCTTTTCTTTTCGAGAACAGTCATTGAAAGAGAACTTAAAATATTAAATGAAGCTACAGCAATTATAAGAGATAAGAGTAAATAAGCAACCCATCTTTCAATTTTCATAACAGAAAATAAATCACTATGAATGTCATACTTATCTAAAATCTCTGCTTTATCATTTAGTTGATTTTGCAGTTTTTTTTTGACTTGGTTAATATCTTGATTTTCTTTTAATGATAATTCAAAACCTTGAATAGGTTTATTTAAACCAAAGAGAATAAAAGCATTTTTCAAGTCAATAATTGCAAGAGTTTTATCGTATTCATTATTTTGAGAATAGAAAATTCCTTCGACAATAAAGTATGATTGCTTTACAGGACTAAAGCCAGTTAAAAAACTATTAATTGAAGTTGGTGCAGAGATTTTTAATGTATCCCCCAAATCAATCTGCAAATCATTTGCAAGTATAATCCCTAAATAAATTTTAGGAAATGATGCATAGTTTGACTTGATGTTATAAAAATTAATTTTACTTATGTCATAAAGATTTGAGAATTTATCAAGCTTGATTCCTTTTAATTCAACAATAGATTGAGCATATTTACTCTCAGCTAAAACACGAGATACAATGTATGGAGAGAAAGTTTTGACTGAATTATCCTGAAGAAGAAATGATTCAGTATGATTGATAAAAGTTGGTTCATCTTGAAGAAAATCTATTCTTAAATCAGGGTCTAAACTCGTTAGAAATGATTCTACAATACTACCAAAACCATTAAACACTGAGAGAACTACTATTAAAGATGCAACTCCAATCATTATACCAATAGTAGATATGACTGAAATTACAGTAATAAAATTTAGTTTATGTTTTGAGACAAAATATCTTTTGGCAATAAAAACTTCTAATTTCATTGAAACTTAATTGCTTTTATTGGATTGATTCGCGATGTTATTAAACTTGGAATAACTGAAGCTAAAAGTGCTAGGATTAAAGTGATAATTGATACTGATATAAAAATTATAATAGAAAAATCAAAAGGCACTTTGGTTACCAAGTAAATATTTGAGGGGACTTTAATCAAATTTAATTGGTTTTGAATAAACATTAGAATCAATGATAAAATATTGCCCGCTAAAATTCCTATAAAACCAATATAAGTTCCCTGCATTAAGAAAATACTAATTATTTGAGTTCTTTTCAAGCCTAATGCTTTCAAAATACCAATGGAGGAAGTTCTCTCAATTTCAATTAAAAATAAAGTGCTGATAATATTAAAAACTGCAACTAAAATTATAAGACTTAAAACAATTGGTATCGGCTTTTTCTGAAGTTCAATCCAATTGAAAATATTTCTGTGAATTTCAAAAATGTTTTGTGTATATAAAGGAAATTTCATAGACTCCCTTAAACCAGATGTAATTTTATAAATATTATCAAATTTTTTTAGAGACAAATCAACTCCATTTATTAAATCTTCTCCATTCACTAATAATTCTTGAACAGTTTCAAGATTACTGAAAACAATTTGATTGTCAAATTGAGTTATTCCAGTTTCATAAATTCCAGTTATAGTAAATAAATCAATATTAGGAATAACTTCATCTTCTTGATTAAATGTGCTTAAAGAAGTTAATAAAACTTTATCACCAACATTTAGAAATATTCTTTTAGATAATGATTTGCCAATTATTAGTTCGTTATTGTAAGTATTATTAAAGCTTCCTTCAATTAGATTTGAGTTCAGTTTTTCTATATAGTTTAAATCCTTGATGCCTTTAATAATTATACCTTCAGATTGATTTTTTTTTGTAAGAATTACGGTGGATGTTAAAAAAGGAGAAATGTAATTAAATTCTGATCTATGTTTTTTTATAAGAGGTTCGATGTCATTCATTTTCATATATTTTTTATGTTCAATTGAAAAAATCTTAATGTGAGAATCTAATTCAATTATTTTCTTGTTGATAGTTTTTTCAAGACCTGAAATAATACTTAAAGCAATAATAAGCGTAGCAACTCCAATACTTATTCCCATAATTGAAATTGTGGAAATCAAGTTTAGAAAATGAGATATTCGATTAGATTTAATAAATTTTCTAAAAATAAAAAAACTTAAGTGCAATTTTGTGCTTTTTTATTGTAATAAAATGTTTACCAAAATTAAATTGAATTTTTTTCTATTCAAAACTTTATAAAAAATTGCTTTTTAATTAAAGTTTTTTATTATCGAATAATTTGAGAAAAAGTAAAGATGTATTTAATTAACAAATCTCAAGAATTCATTAAAAATTACGATAATTATAAAAAAAGGAAATACATTTGTTGGAACAGAACGACTTAATTTTTAATATACAAGACGAGGGTAAATCTGAGTTTGAAAAAGCTGAATTTAATAGAATAAAAAGATTATACTTTGAAACTTTTTTAAGTGGGAATAAAACTCCTACTGAAAAGATAATCGAGATGAAGCAATTCTATGCGAATTGTGATGCACCATACAACTCAGAACCCTTTGTTTTAGAACAAGATACTCCATTTTTATGGGTCTGGGACAATCCGTATATCATCACATTTGAAAATGAGTTTAAAGAAAAACTTTCCTTATTTAGAGCAAAACACATTGACTTAAAGAGACACTTTGCAAAAATTTTTCTCGAAGAAGATAAAAGTAAAAAAGAAACTAATCTTAAACTTTTTCTCGGAATTGCTAAATCCTTTTTTGGTATTAATCATATTCTGATACCTTTATTCAAGGCTTTGGTATTCTTATTCAACAAAAGTTCTATAAATTATTCCCTTGCATTGAAAGAACTTGATGAAGCAGAAAGTATGCTGGTATATCTTGACCCTAAAAAGAGTTCAAAAAATGTTTTCAAGTATTTTGTTCATTTATATAAAGCATTTTGCTTGATGAAGCAACAAAATTGGATTGAGGCAGACGATAATTTAACTTGTGCATTATTAAGTAATCCAAATGGGATAAATGCTTATTTTGCTAGATTATACATTTATACTGCTACTAATAATTCTATTGGTATAGAAGATGCATTAAATAAGATATTATCTTACGATATAGAAAAAATTAAAGTTCCCATTTCAAAAAATAATTTAGCTCAATTTTATTACTTCCTTCAAAATCCAACTTTACCTAATATATTTAATATAATTTTTTTAGCTTCCAGTAATAAAATTATAAACAAAGTTTTAGCAGCAAATTTTGAGAAAAAAATATCATTCGATAATCTTGAACAAAGAATCGCTGCTATAAATGAGATAAATTTTGTTGATTATATTGATGAAAAATTTGTTGATGAGATGATTTTTCTAAATCACATATTTACTGATAAAAATAGTATTAACCAAGTATATTTCTATCTTATTATTCCAATATTGGAAGAGAAGTTTCTAAAGTTAGTTGAAAATCTCAAAGAAAATATAAAGAAGAAGCACTATGCAGATTTATTAAGTAAAATTTCTGAATACGATAGAAGAATTAAAGAATATGATTTAAAGAAAAATGAGATTGAAGATGAAACAATAAAATCTAAAGCAGAGATAGAAAAAAGGATGCAAGAATCAATTAAACTATTTGATGAATCAATAACAAATGCGATTAATGAGTCGGAGGCTTTACTCTCAAGTGTCGATACTGAACCAAAACTTAATGCGTTTGAAGCTTTTCAAAACTCAATGATATATAATTTTGTAGCATCTTTATTAGTATTTGTAATCGCTGCTTTAGCAAATTATTTAAATTCCGATTATCTTAATAGCAATTCATATTCACTAGCAAGTTACTTAATTATCAATGGAATAAAATGGGCAGCAATAACATTTTTAGTAGGTGTAGTTATATCTATCTTTTATTCTTTTTTTATTGTTCTTGAAAAAACAAGTTATAGACTTAACCTAAAGAAAAAAATTGCGCAATTAAAAAGGGAAAAAGAATTTAATATTGAAATAATCAGAAAAGATTTTCAGAAAAAAATTTCAGCATTAGAAGAAGAAAAAATTCAGAGAATAGATTCAATAAATAAAAAAATAGAAGAGTTAAAGAAAGAAAAATCTGAAAACGAGAATTCATTAAAGGCCAAAGCCGATAAAATTATTAAACCTTTGATGGATAAAATCAATATTGCACTTAATCTAAAAAATCCACTGAATAATTCCTCAATTTCATCTGATTAGTATATTACAAATTTCATTAGTCAGCATCGTTAAATTAAATTAGTAAGAAAAAATTAAAAATTTTATAGCTGAATGAACTACAATGAAAAATATCAAACATTTATAGACTATTTTTTTATCACTGTTGGTTCTGAATTGATGGCTATTGGAATAGGGGTGTTTTTAGTTGATGCTAAAGTAGTACCTGGTGGTGTAAGTGGTTTATCTATGGCAATTCATTATTTATCCTCTAATAAAATTCCCGTAGGACTAATGATATGGCTTTTAAACATTCCTCTTTACATATGGGGAATTAAAGAATTAGGTAAAGAGTTTGGCTTAAAAACATTTTACGGTTTTACATTAAGTTCCTTTTTTATCGATTTTTTTCGAGGTGAAACTCCTTTATTAGGTGGAATTCCTTTACATAATAGTCAAACAGTTAAAGACCTTTACAATAATGATTTTATGTTTCTTATACTTCTTGGAGCTACATTTTTGGGGATTGGACTCGGTTTAATTTTCAAATTCAAAGGCACTACAGCAGGTTCTGATATCGTATCAGCAATCTTAAATAAAAAGTTTGGTATAAAACCTATAATGGCTATTATTTTAATTGATTTTTTTGTAATACTATTTGCTGGTTTTATAATTGACATAAAAAATCTTTCTGAACAAAGACCAGCATTGGTATTAACATTTTATGCCTTATTTCTATTATTTGTATCTGGTAAACTTGTTGATATAATTATTGATGGTTTTGATTATGCTCGCTCAGTATATATTATTTCAGAAAAAAATAACGAAATTGCAAATGCAATTTTGAATAAGATGAATCGTGGCGCAACTGCAGTAAAATCAAAAGGTCTTTATACTGGTATTGAGAGGGAAGTAGTGATTACTGTAGTAACCATTAAAGAACTAGTTAAATTATTAAAAATTATTAAATCTGTCGATCCAAAAGCCTTTGTTACTATAAACAATGTTCACGAAGTTATGGGCGAGGGTTTCAGAAGAAGAATTTAATAATATCTAAAATTAAAATGATGAATACAAAAAAGGATAGCTTAAGCAATAAATTCTTCCAGGCACTAATTTTTGTTTTCGGTTCTATATGGTTTGGTTCTCAAATATCTAAATTATTAACTATATTTCACTTTTTTCAGTCAGATGAATTTGGTAGGTTATCATTAAGAGAAAGTATAAACTTTAATTTAATTGTAGACCTATATTATCAATTAATTCCGCTATTTTCTGTTACTATAGTAAGTTACATAATTTTTATAATAATTTTATTTATATATTTCCTTAATAATATTAGAACATTAAAATTTAAAGGGTGGCTATTTATTAGTATCGTTATAATTTTTTTCTGTGTTCCATTTGAAATTTATTTACTTTCGATAGACTGGGAGATATTAGTTTCAGCTTATAATAAATCGGCAAATCCATATTCATTTATTAAATTATCAGAAGAGAGAATTAGTATTTTAGGAAACTTTCCACTAATTAGTATTTTTCTTCATCTAATAACATTATTTCTAATTAGCTTTAAACCATTAGATAAGGAAAATAGAGTTGAAAATTAAAGAAAAAGAATTAGACCTTTTAATTTCTCAATTAAAGGATATAGCAAACCAATTAGGTGTTATTGTTAGATTTGAGAAAGGAGATTTCAAAGGTGGATATTGTGTGGTTAAAGAAAATAAAATCATTTTAATCAATAAATTTGCATCCAATCAAAAAAAAGCTTCTATCTTAGCCAGTGCTTTAAAGGAATTAGGCATCGACAATTTGTATCTTAATCCAAAATTGAGAGAGATCATTGAAGATTTAACAGAGAACTAATGAAAATTTTAATTATAAATGGACCTAATCTTAATTTACTACACATTAGAGATGAAACCTTTTATGGAGGTTTATCATTAGAAAAAATAAATGAAATTATAAAAAAAGAATTTAGCACGATTCAATTCGAGTTTTTCCAATCTAACGATGAGGGAGCAATAATAAATAAAATTCAATCAGCTCAAGATTTTGACGGATTAATAATTAACCCTGGTGGTTATGCACATACCTCTGTTTCAATTAAAGACGCACTAGAACTTTTAAATATTCCCAAAATTGAAGTCCATTTGTCAAACTTGTCAAAGAGAGAATCTTTTAGACAGGAGCTATTAACTGCTTCTTCTTGTGATGGATTTATATCAGGACTAAAACATTTTTCTTATTTAGCAGCAGTGTATTTAATCATACGAATTTGTAATTCAAAGAATTACTAATTATAGAATTATTTTTAATCTGGTAATTTGTTACTATTTAAAGAATTAATTATTTTTACTTAAAAATTTATAATCGCTTATTTGAATGAAAGACCTTTCTATTAAAAAACTTTATTATTCAATTAGTGAGGTTAGTAAATTAACCTCTGTAGAACAATATATCTTACGATATTGGGAAACTGAATTTGAACAATTACGCCCTCAAAAAAATAGAGCAGGTAACAGAATTTACACTAATAAAGATATTGACATAATACTAAAGATTAAAACTCTACTTCGTGACAAAAAATATACCATTGAGGGCGCAAAACAAATTCTTAATTCATTAACTGAACAACAAGAATTATTAGAAAAAGAGGAATTTAATCAGAATTCTGATATTAGTGTTGAAAGTAACAGTATATCAAAAAATACTTTAAAAGGTCAATCGGCAAATTTTGAATTAAATAGTAAGTTAAATGAAGAGCTTAAGAAGGATTTAAAGGAAATAAAAAATTTATTATTAGAAATCTATTACAAATTGTAATCGGAACGTGGCGCAGCCCGGTAGCGTACCTGAATGGGGTTCAGGTGGTCGCGGGTTCAAATCCCGCCGTTCCGACTAAAATTAAAATTAACATTTTTATCTTTCAAAACTAACATAATCTCTTTTCTAAAATAAAATATTCAATTTAACTATATCAAAAAGACTCTTCAAAAAATTGGTGCTATTATTGGATTATCTTAATATTCAAATTATTTAATTTGTAATAATTACTATTTTCTAAATCTCATTGATGTTAAAATTGTTTTAATTATAATTGCTGTAATAATGATTATCCCACCAATAATTGCATTTAATTTTGGAATTTCACCATAACCCAGAAATACCCAGATGGGATTTAATACTGGTTCGAACAAGGAAATAATTGATGCTTCAACTGCTTTAATCTTTTGAATACCATAACTGAATAGTGCATAGGGAATTGCAATTTGAAAAATTCCAAGATATGATACCATAGCTAAATCTTTTGTGTTCAGATAATGTAAATCAATAATAAAAGGAATACAGAAAATTGTAACTAAAATATTTCCGTAGAAAATTGAAGACTCTGCAAATTTACCATCGTTTTTTCTCATTCCAAGGAAAAATATTCCAAAAGCTAATCCTGCTAAAAGAGAAGCAAAATTTCCTCTGAAATCACCCGGAGATAATTCCCCAATAAAAAATAAAATCATTCCAATAAAACAAATTGAAATAGTAATAATATTGACTTTTTCATATTTACTTTTAGTAATCAATGGTTCAAGGATTAAAACATAAATCGGAGCAGTAGATTGTAAAAAAATAGCATTTGCTGCAGTTGTGGTCTTTGTAGCATATACAAATAAAATTAAAACGACTGCATAAGTAATTGAATTCAAAAGAGCTAATGGGTTTAATTTAAGAACTTTTATTTTGAATATTATAAGAAATATTAAAGCAGCAATTAAACATCTAAAAAAGGAAATTTGCATAGGAGAAAGAGAAATCAATTTAATGAACAATCCTCCTGAACTCCAAAGAACAGCAGTTAAAAATATAGCAATTATTCCCTTTAGATGCTCAGGAGCATTTTTCATTACATACTATTGAATTAAAATCATTTTCTTAGTTTCAATAAAACTACCAGACCTAAGCTGATAAAAATAAACTCCAGAAGATAATTTCATATCTTCTGATACAAAATCTATTTCATAATGTCCTGGTGTTTTAAATTCATTTACAAGTGTTGCAAGTTCTTTTCCAAGTATATCGAAAACTTTTAGAGTTACATAATCTGCTTTAGCAACTGAAAATTTTATTTTAGTTTTAGGATTAAATGGGTTAGGATAGTTTTGTTCAAGTCCGAAAGATATTGGGAAAGAGTTTATTTCACCATCATTATATGATAATATTTGCTGATACTTTAAGCGTGCATTTTGTATTGCTAAATCTAAAACTTGTTTATTAGCCCCGCCAGCAATGGCAAATGCAACTCTAATACTATCATTAGGACTGATTGAATAAGGACCTGAAGAGATTACCTGAGAAACATCTCCGACTCCAGCAGTTGTTTTGTTGACACCACTTGAAATTGATAGCCATTTTTCGTGGTCAGCAAAGCCATCATAAATTCCGAAGCCCCCATCACCACTATCATTTTTAATTGCGTAAAAGCCATAATTCTGGGCAGATATAAGACCAACACCAACCCAATTTAAGTTATTATTATTTGTATTTCTTGTTATTCCATACTTTAAATTATTATCCCAATTTGTTATATCACCATAACCATCAATCATATCCCAATCAAAAAATAATCCTGCATAAAGGTTTGTAATTGGTGTTGAAATGTTATTGATTAAAGTATAATCAAGTATAATAAAATCTTGAAACTCAGTTTGAGAGAATGAATAAGTCCTAAGTTTTGCTGTTATCCCAATTTTATTAGTCCCTGCATTATTATCGTTAAAGACTGAGCTACCCTCTACATCAGCAATTGTTCCGGGGATTTTTAATGTAAAAGGTTGGACAACTGCAAAATCATTATTTTGAATTGCTTGATTAGCTCCTCTCGCTGCGTCTGAAATTCTTTGAGCGGAAGTGCCTAAAATTAGTGCACCTTCGAAGAGTTGATTACTTGAGTTTTGATATCTAAAGCCCTGCCCTTGTTGGTTATTTGGATAATCATTAAATGCTAAAGTTCCTTTTGAAGTAATAGTTAATTTAATATTATTTCCAGCTTGAGTAGCATATGTAGGATTAGCAATTACTTCAATCCATTGAAAATCAGTATAACTTCCATCATTGTATCTAAGTAAAAATGTTAGTAACGAATTTAAAGGAGCTGTGTTAGAAATTCTAAAAGTAAATCTATTAGAATTATTATTAAATTGTTGTAGAGTATTAACTGAACCAATATTAATGCTTCCTACTTGAACTGTTGCGTTTGATGTTCTTGATTCTAATTGAATAGTTAGATTTGAAGTAGGGGAGAGATAGTTAATAAAATTAATAGCAACTTGAATGATTTCGCCAGATTGAAAAATGCCATCACCATTTCCACCAGGTTGTTCATCAGAAAATGAAACTTCTACAGCACGAACTGATTTTGAATTAGCATTATTCAATGATTTGAATGCATTAATTCTACCTCTACCTAAAAGGAATTGAAAAGTTGGATTAACTGAATTTATATCATCACAATTTACACGAACTTGTTCACCAATCTGAATAGCGTTCAAGTTTGGAAAACGAGATTTAACTAAAGCAGCAAGCCCCGCTGCTAATGGTGCAGCCATAGAAGTGCCACTTAATGTTGCATATATATTGTTTTGCCAAGTATTATAAATATTACTACCAGGAGCACTAACATCAATGTATCTTCCATAGTTAGAAAAAGAAGAACGAGTATCAGTTGAATTTGTTGAAGCAACAGATAAAACACCATTATAAGAGGCTGGATAAAAAGGTTCTGTTGAGTTACCATTGCCAGCAGCACCAACTACTAAAGAATTTCTTGATATTGCATAATTAATAACTTCTTGACCAAAAATAGAAAAGCCACTGCCACCCCAACTACAATTGATAACTTTAGCACCATTATTAGCAGCATAGACAATTCCTTCGTAGCCATAAATAACATAAGGTCCATTAGGACCTCTTAAATCGTTTCTTGTTGCTTTTACAGCCATAATTTTACATTTGAAACCAATTGAGGCAACTCCAATACCATTATTAGTTACAGCCGAAGCAATACCAGCTACATGAGTTCCGTGGTCAGGTTGATCTTCCATCGGATTATTATCAGGTGTTCCGTTTAGACCACCGAAATCCCATCCACGAACATCATCAATGAAACCATTGTTATCATCATCAATTCCATTATTTGGAATCTCATTCCAGTTTATCCAGATATTTGCTTCTAAATCTGGATGATCCCAATCAACTCCTGTATCGATAATACCAATTGATACTGAAGTATCACCCTGGCTTATATCCCATGCTTGTGTAGCATTAATTCTGGTTAATGCATATTGTTGATTAAATGAAGGATCGTTAGGTGTAAAAGAAAATTCATAAACGAATCTCGGCTCTATCCATTCAAATAAATCAATTTTTGAAAGTTTAGAAACAATAAAGAATGGATCAACATCACTTTCATATTTAACCTCTATTATTCTTCTAAGACTATTATCATAGTCAAAAAATTTATTAGTAAATAATGCTCGTATAGTTTTAATTTGAAATGGAGTTAAAAATTTTTGTATATCTTCAGAGAGAGAAACAGATTTATCAGAATTAATAACTGGATTATTTTTTAGTTTGATGATTAAAGTATTAGAAAGGTATTTCACTCCATTTTTTTCGATTATTCTTTCAAATGAATAAGATGTGAAAGAGAAAATAATAATTAGAATTAAAACACAAAGGTTCATCCCCTTAAATTTTAAAGTGCTTTTTAGCATTAAAACCTCCTTAATTTAATATAGCTTTTAATGAATTGTAATTAGCTTTAATTGATTTATCTAAATCATCTAATGTATGAGCAGTTGATATGAACATTGCTTCAAACTGTGCTGGAGGTAAATAAATACCATCTTTTAACATATTATGAAAATATTTTGCATATAATTCAGTATTTGAACTTGTTGCGGTTTTGTAATCATTTACATTATTTTCAGTAAAAAATAGACACATCATTGAACCAACTCTATTGATAGCAAAATTTTTGTTAAGTGATTTTAAGTTATCTCGAAATCCTTGTTCAAGATAATAAGAATTTTTTTCTAATTGAACATAAATTTCTGGGTGTTCTTTGATATAAGATAAAGCTGCGTAACCAGCAGCCATAGCAAGAGGATTCCCACTAAGAGTTCCAGCTTGATAAACAGGTCCCGAGGGAGCTAACAAATTCATAATTTCTTTTTTACCACCAAATGCGCCAACTGGTAGTCCACCACCAATTATTTTTCCAAATGTTGTTAAATCTGGTTTAATACCTAAAATTTCTTGAGCACCTCCAGCGGCAACTCTAAATCCTGTCATCACTTCATCAAAAATTAAAACAATATTTTCTTCATTGCATAAGTTTCTTAACTCTATTAAAAAATTGATATCAGCTTGTACGAGACCCATATTTCCTGCAATGGGTTCAATTATTATCGATGATATGTTATTCTTGTTCTGACTAATTAAAGATTTTACAGAATCAATATCATTAAAATTTGCTACTAAAGTTTCCATTGCATTAGATTTAGTAACACCTGGTGAATTAGGAATACCTAATGTTAATGCTACACTTCCTGCTTTGATTAAAAAGAAATCAGCGTGACCGTGATAGCACCCTTCAAATTTTATAATCTTTTCGCGATTTGTATAGGCTCTTGCAAGTCTTATTGCAGACATAGTCGCTTCAGTTCCACTATTGACCATTCTAACCATTTCAACAGATGGAACTAATTCTGTTATGATTTTAGCCATCTTTACTTCAAGTTCATTTGGAGTACCAAAGCTTGTTCCATTTTCTAAATTTTCAAGAATTGAATTTTTAATAAATGGAGGATTATGTCCAAACAAATGCGGTCCCCAACTACCAATATAATCTATAAATTCATTTCCATCTACATCAATCATTTTTGAACCAATTCCTTTTTTGAAAAATATTGGTGTTCCACCAACTGATTTAAATGCTCTAACAGGAGAATTGACACCACCAGGAATATAGTTTTTAGCTTCTAAAAATAGATTTTCACTTATTTTTATATTCATTTAAGCTTCAATCTAATTCTTTCCAAATAAAATTTTGTAATCTTTTTCTTTACCTTTTAGCCAGTAATTTTCAGGAATAATTTTCCAGTTGTTTAACAATTTGGGTTCAATAACTTTTTTTTCTTTAATCCACTCAATAACATAATGTCTAAGATCAGTTTCTGTAGAAAATAAAATTCTTTCTTTTAGTTTTTCTTTTGGTATTCCAGCACCTTTAGTTAGATGTCCGCCACCACCACTTCCTCTGTAAGAGTTTATCGCAACTTTATATTTTGAGTTTAAGTCAAAATTTTTTCCATTACTAAATTTCTTAATTTCTATCTTTTCACCATATGGTTTTGTCAGATCAACTACATAATCAATTCCAGCAGCACAATCATAATTATAGAATCTTTCATAAAGTTCAGGAGAGTTTGTTCTGTTTGAATAAATCAACTCACCTTTATTATTAGTTTTATATCTCAATAAATTATCATTTTCATTTTGCATTTTATTAAACCAATTATTATAAGAATATTCGAGATAATCTTTAATCTCTTTACCTGTTAATTCGATTGTGTATAAATAATTTTCATATCTCAACAAACTAAAAATATCGCGAATGAAAATATCTCCAGGTAAAATTTCATCATTAAAAGAGAATGGGGGAGTGAATGAAATGTCTGCTTTAGAAATTTCAAGTTGAATTGAATTAATAAAGTCAGTCGCAATTGAAGGTCCGAACAAACCATCAGATGATTTAATTAAAGTTTTGTTTATACCGATTTTTTGCGAAGTATAATTTTTAATCTCATTAAAAAGTTCAGAGTATCTATCAAGAAATTCTTTGTCAGGTTCATAATTTTTTACATCAATTATTTCACCTGATTTTTCTTTTATTTCAAAAAAGCTACAGTGTTTATCAAATTGTAGTGTAACATTAGCAACTGCTAAAGTTTTTGCATTAGCTTGAGTTCCGAGTATGAGTACTTCACCATCATCAATGTTTCTGATTTTATAGTTATGCCCTTGATGGTCGTGTCCAACAAAAACAATATCAAAACCTGGAACGAGTTTAGCCACTAGTTCTGATGCATTTTCATTTTTTGGAGTTAGTTCATTTTGACCACCGTAGTTGTAATCAACACCAGAATGAAAAAGTCCAATCAATAAATCTGGCTGTTCCCAAGCTCTTATTTTCTTAACCCAAGCTTTTGCAGTTTCAACCATATCTTCAAATTTAATTCCTTTAAAGAGTTTTTCTGCAAGCCAATTAGGAACATAAGGAGTAATCATTCCAAAAATCGCTACTTTAATTCCACCCCTTTCAATTGTGGTGTAGGGCTTAAAATAAGGTTTGTTAGTTGTTTCATCTATAGCGTTTGCTGCTAACCAGTCGAATTTAATATCTCTCATAAATCTGTTATAAACCTCTGGTCCTGGGTCAATATCATGATTACCGATAGTTCCAGCATCATATTGCATATAATTCATTATATCTGCCAAAAGGTGTGGTCCTTCAAGTTTGTGAAAATTTATGTAATAAATAGCAGGATTACCTTGTAATATATCTCCATTATCTAAAAGAATTATTATCTGATTTGTATCCGCTCTCTGTTCTTTAAGATAGGTTTGAATTTGAGCAAGGGAAGAGTTTGCAGGTTTATCTATCAAAAAATTGTGAGGAAAAATAGCACCGTGAACATCGCTTGTCTCTATGATTTTTACTTTTACAACTTGTGCAAAAGTAAACTGTATAAAAAATATTAGTAGAAAAATAGTTTTTCTAAAAATTTTATTTTTCATTTTAACCCTCTTATATTAAAAATCTGATTCAAGAAAAAATCCTTCTGCTAACTTAGGATTTAAGTCAGATAAAAATCTTGATGGTTTGGAAAGAGTTTTACCAGCCTCCCGATCGAACAAATTCATTGGATAAAGAACAAACAAATTATTTTTAGCTCTTGTAACAGCTACATACATCAGTCTTCTTTCTTCTTCAATCTGCAAAATATTATCAGCATTTTTGCTCGATGGAAAGTATCCTTCAACACAATGAATTATAAAGACAGAGTGCCATTCTAACCCTTTTGCTGAATGAATGGTAGATAAAGTTATGAATTCATTTTCCTTGCTCTCTGGTTCAATTCCGATTACAGATTCAATAACTGGTTCAATAGATAAATCTGAAAGTAATTCTTCAAGATTTGAATAGTTGTCTACTATGTTTTGAAAAATTTCTAAATCTTTGCTTCTCTTATTCCAATCATCATAGTTTGCTTTGAATAAATCCTCGTAATAATAAAATATCTCAAGTAAAATTTGGGATGGCGTAAATTTTTCATTAGAAATTTTGTAAATCAGATGAAATAAGGGAGTAACTTTTTCATATTTATTTCTAATCTCTGAATCAATCTCACTTTGAATTTTAATTTTTCCCGAAGATATATCATCTAAAATTTTTTGAGCTGTTTTTGGTCCAATACCTTCGTGCAAAAGCAGAATACGATACCATGATATTACATCTTTTGGATTAACTATAATTCGTAAAAAAGCAACAACATCTTTAATATGAGCAGATTCAATGAATTTCATTCCACCAAATTTCTGAAATGGTATATTAGCTTTATTTAATTCAATTTCAAGGTCAAAAGAATGGAAAGATGAACGAAATAATACAGCTATATCATTAAGTTTAACACCCTCTTCTCGTAATTCTAAAATTTTTTCAACAATAAATTTAGATTGAAGATTTTCAGTTAAAGTAGCAATCACTTGAGGTAAATTTCCAGAGCCTCTTCTTGAGTATAAATTCTTTTCAAATTTATCTAAAGCAGATTTATTAATTGAATTAGCAAAATCTAATATTGATTGATAACTTCTATAATTTTCCTCTAATTTAATTATCTTTACATTATCAAAAAGTTTTGGAAAATCAATAATGTTATAAAAATTAGCACCTCTGAAAGAATAAATTGATTGTGAATCATCGCCGACAACCATTACATTTTTATGATAAGAACTTAATCCTTTGACAATTTCAGCTTGAATATGATTTGTATCTTGATATTCATCAACCATCAAGAATTTAATTCCGCTGGTTAGTGATTCTACTGAAGGGTTTTCACTAAAGAGGAAGTCTTTTAAATAGTTTAGTAAATCATCATAATCAAGCAGGTTATTTTTTCTTTTGTATTGTTTATAAATTTTTTCAATCTCAAGAATTTTATCTAATATCGGTAAAAAGTGAGGATAATTTTCTGAAACTATATCTTCAATTGAGCGGTTTGTGTTTATACTTAAACTAAAAAGTTTTCCTAAAGTTTGTTTATTAGGAAACCTTTTATCATTGGCAATGAACTTATCATTCGAACGAATTAAATTTATAACATCTTCGCTATCACTTTGATCTAAAATTGTAAAGTTAGGATTAAGTCCTAATGATTTATGATACTTTCTTAAAATTTGATTTGCAAAAGAATGAAAAGTTCCACCTCTAATTTTTGAACATCTTTCATCTAAAAGCAGTGATGCACGTTTCATCATTTCATTAGCTGCTTTTCTAGTAAAAGTAAGAAGTACTATAGAATTAGGGTCGTAACCAATTTCTATGAGTCGAGCAACTCTATATACAAGAGTTCTTGTTTTACCAGTTCCTGCCCCTGCTATTAAAAGATAAACACCCTCTATTTGTGAGACAGCCTCGTATTGAGAATTATTGAGAACTTCTTTATATTTTATTCTAAAGCGGGACTCATCAATTACTTTTGATTTTCCCGCCAATGAAATTTTTTTTAACTTAATTTTATTTTCAATCATTTACGAAGGGCAAGAGGTTTTTGTAAAATTTCAGAAATAATAATGTAGTCTTTAATTAATTTTCGGTCTTTTATTTTTTTTATCAAAGGATGGACAACTTGTGCTTTGGCTCTCTGATTGAACAACATCTCTTCAAACATTTGAGCAGCTCTTTCAGTCTTATCATCAATTATGATTTCCTTCCTTTGAAATCTTGATTGTGTTTCTAATGCAATTTTTCTTTCTAAATCAAATTTGTCATAATTAATAGTCTCTTGTTCTAAAGAGTCTGGTTTAATTTCTCCCTTAAATACTCTTGGTGTTTCTTGCTTTTGTTTAGGAGTTCCTAAGTCTTGATTAAATATATTTTCCAGTTCACTTAAAATATCATAGCTTTCTGATTTACTTTCTAATGACTCAATTTCATATTCGGTAAATTCATCTATACTTTTTTGAGATTTGGATTTTTGAGTTTTTGGTGGTTTGGGTTCTTCTTTTTTCTTGAAAAGAGAACTCAAGAAAGAAATTATAATAAATAAATAAATTAATATTTCAAAAAGATTATCCATTATGGTTAACCGTTTGGATTAGTTTTCTTTTCTTCAGGTTGAGCAATTGAAGCTCTCATTTCAGTATCGGCTTGAATATTTTTAAGTTGATAGTAATCCATCACCCCAAGTCTACCACTTCTAAAAGCTTCAGCAATTGCTTTGGGAACTTCGGCTTCGGCTTCAACAACTTTAGCTTTCTGACGGGCTACTTCAGCAATCATTTCCTGCTCGGTAGCAACTGCAGCAGCTCTTCTTTCTTCGGCTTTAGCACGTGCAACTTTAAGGTCTGCTTCTGCCTGGTCAGCTTGTAAAATTGCTCCTATGTTTTGTCCTATATCAACATCAGCAATATCAATAGAAAGAATTTCAAACGCAGTTCCTGAATCTAATCCTTTTGCAAGAACGCTTTTGGAAATTCTATCTGGATTTTCCAGTACTTCTTTATGGGAATCACTTGAGCCAATAGTAGACACAATACCTTCACCGACACGTGCTAATATAGTTGCTTCACCAGCACCGCCAACAAGTCTATCAATGTTTGCTCTTACAGTGACTCTTGCAATTGCTTTTAATTGAATACCATCTTTTGCAACTGCTGAAACCATTGGAGTTTCAATCACTTTTGGAACGACGGACATTTTAACTGCTTCTAATACATCACGCCCAGCTAAATCAATTGCTGTAGCTCTTTCAAAAGTCAATCCAATATTTGCTTTATCGGCTGATACTAACGCATTAATAACTTTGGTTACATTTCCACCTGCTAAATAGTGAGCTTCAAGTTTTGCTTGATCTACCTTCAAGCCAGCTTTTGTTGCAGTAATCATATTTCTAACAATCAAAACGGGTGGAACCTTCCTTAATCGCATTCCTACAAGGTCTCTAAAAATTTTTAGCTTTACACCTGAAAAATATGCTGTTATAAATAAGCCAATAGGAATGAAATAAAAGAAAAGTAATAGTAAAAGAAAAACGACAATAATTAAAATGATAGAAATACCAGTTAAAGCTTCCATATTTATATCTCCGATTATTATGATAAATCCTCCCTAAAGATAAAAATTATTAATGAAAATTATATTATCATTTCATTGGTATCTAAATTTGAAGTTAAGTTTTAATAATTTATTAAAGTATTATTTATTAAAAGTTTTAATAAAATTCAAATAATACAAACTTAAGAGATTTTACAAATGGAAAAATATTATAAAGAATTTTTAATCACCGTAGAGCCTTTTAATGTGGAAATATTGACTTCTGCAATTCTGAGCTTTGATGTTGATGGCATTAGTGAAGAAGTAAACTGTATAAGAGTTTTTACAAAAAACTTAAGTATAGGTACAAAAGATATTGAGCAAAGCATAAAAAAGTTTGCTGAGAATAATCTTATAAAAACATTTAATATTCAAGAAAATATTCTTTTAGATAAAAATTGGAACAAAGATTGGGAAAAAAAGCTAAAACCGATAAGAGTTACTGATAAAATAATTATTAAACCGTCTTTTGTTGAATATAATGCAAAGTCTGACGAAATAATCATAATTATAGATCCCAAAATGTCTTTTGGGACAGGTGAACATCCAACAACTAAAATTTGCTTAAAACTAATTGGAGAATTTATTGAGAGTAATTATAAAGTTTTAGATGTTGGTTCTGGAACAGCTATATTATCAATAGCAGCTGCTAAATTTGGTGCAAGTAAGGTATTTGCAATTGATATTGATGAATGGGCTTTTGAAAATGGTTTAGAGAATGTAAAAATCAATAATGTGGAAAACCTTGTTGAAGTTAGATTATCTACAATAGAAGAAATCATTGAGGACAATTTTAACTTGATTGTTGCTAATATTCAAAGAAACATTTTAATGGAAATGGTTAATGAGTTTAAATCTCATTTAAGTTACAATGGATATTTAATAGTTTCAGGACTTTTAGAATTTGATGATGATATCATTAGAAATTATTATGAATATAATGGATTTAGTTTTATAAAAAAATTGCAAATAGATGAATGGATAGGGCTTGTTTTTAGAAAAAGTAATTAGTCGAGTTTAATACTAATTTAGATTTGAATTTAAGATTGATTTTTTAACTAAATGAAGTCTATTTAATTATTTTGTCAAAAATAAAATTGCAAGTTTATCAAATATCATTTTATTACTAGACTTTTGAGAAATAAACTAAATGAAATTAAATTACTTTTTGAAGGCTCAAATTCTATTCCTGCATCAAAAAGGTATTCGTAATTAAACAATAATAAAATTAAATTTTCATTACCAATTCCAAGTCCGATATTAATTCCAAAATAAGGAACTATCTGATAAATTTTTGCAAATTGCTCAACAAGATTTTTTTCATCACTATAAAGATTTAAATAAAAATTCGGTTTAACAATTAAAGAAAACATATCATTTAATTTTTTTTTAAAGTTAATATTCAATCCTAAAGTCGCTGCAAGTTTATCGTAACCATATTTAATAGCATTTTTGGGAGTTTTATGGTCATATTTAAGAGTATAAAGCTCAAATCGAGATTGTAAATAATTTTCAAATTCTTTGAAAAGTAAGTTTGGAATTAAATATTTTAATGAAATACTGCCATAAATTAAAGTTCTTTCTTTTTTCCAAGATAAATTATCAACATCGTGTTTACAACGATGATAATAACCCACCTGTAAAAATGAACTATTGAGCTTCTGAGTTATAAAGAAGCCCTCGTCCCAAAAAATCGCACGAGGATTGAACCTAATATCATTATGTGGGTCAGCAATAAATTCAATTGAACTAATACCACTAAAGCTAAAATTTTCTGTTTTGTAGAAATCAACTACTATCCCAAGTTTTTGTAACCAACTATGGTCATCATCGGTTTTAATTCTATAAAAACCAAATTCCCCCCAAACATTTAAATCAATTTTTTTATTACCTTTAATTAGAGGATTAATAATAATATTTCTATCAATTAATCTTTGAGAAAAAATAAATTCTGTAAAACAAAAGAAAAGTAAGAATAAATACTTATTTAACTTGACTTTCATTTTAGTAATTAAAACTGCCAATAAAGTTTCAAAGTATTCAACAAATTATAAATCTATTAAAGAAAATTGCTAAATAAAAACTTTATTGTTTGAAATGGGCAATAATTTATCAGATAAGTTTTTAATTAGTCTGTATAACAGAACGAGTTCTATTTTTGATAAATAATATTACCATCAAAAATAGTCATTACTACTTCAACATCTTTAATTCTTACAGGGTCAATTAACAATATATTTTCGCTAAGAACTACCATATCTGCAAGTTTTCCAACTTCAATACTACCTTTTATATTCTCTTCAAAAGCGGCATAAGCCGAATTGATAGTATAACATCTAATTGCTTCTTGTACGGAGATTTTTTGTTCAGGAACCCATCCATCAGGATTTTTATCGTCTAAAGTTCTGCGAGTTACTGCAGCGTAAATCCCTAAAAGTGGGTTTAATGGAGCTACATACCAGTCGGTCCCAAAACATAAATGAACATCATTATCCAAAAAAGATTTGAATGGATAAGTATATTTAATTCTTTCTACGCCAATTCTTTTTTCTGCCCAAACACCATCATCTATACAATGATATGGTTGTGCTGAAGCAATAACACCTAAATCTTTAAATCTTTTTATATCTTCAAATTTAACATGCTGAGCATGTTCAATTCTAAATCTTCTATCCCACTTAGGATTTTCATTTGTAATTTTTTCAAATAAATCAAGAATGTAAGAATTAGCTTTATCGCCAATGGCATGAATTGAAAGTTGTAAACCGTTTTTATCTGCATCTAAAGCCCATTTTTCAAGCGAACCGTCTAAAACAATATCCATAGGTAATCCATATGTTGTAGTATCGTGTGAATATTTTTCAAAGAACCAAGCTGTACTTGAACCTAAAGAGCCATCAGCAAAAGCCTTCAAAGAGCCTAATTTAATATATTCATCACCAAATCCTGCCTTAATTCCTTTTTCAACCAAACTTTTATATTCAGCAATAGGCAAGCGAGTGTAAATTCTACAAGTTAAAATTCCTTCATCTTTGGCTTTTTGATAAGCTCTTAATGCATCATTGAAACTAATATCCTGAACACTCGTAACACCTAGTCTTTTTGCTTCCTGTAATGCAGCATCTAATGCTTGATAATACTCTTCATCAGTAGGGGAGGGGATAATATTAAAGATATAATCCATTGCGCTATCTTTCAATAATCCAGTTGGCTCACCAGTAACAGGGTCTTTGACAATAATTCCACCATCTGGATTTGGAGTATCTTTAGTAATTCCTGCCAATTTTAATGCTAATGAGTTTGCAACACCCATATGACCATCTAACCTACTGACAAAAACAGGCTGATCAGGAACAACTTCATCAATCATTTCTTTAGTAGGATAACTTTTTGTTTCCCATTTTTCGTGGTCCCAATAACCTCCAGTAATCCATTTGCCTCTATTTGTTTCGGCGTATTGTTTGAGTATTTCTTTAAATTCTTTTGTTGAGTTTGCAGGGCGTAAATCAATTCCTAAAAGATACAAGCCACCATTTATAAAATGAACATGGTTATCAATAAATCCAGGCAAAAGTAATTTTCCGTTTAAGTCAATAACTAAAGTATTATTATCTATTTTTTCTTTTGCCTGCTGGTTTGAACCAACAAAAATTATTTTGTTATTTTCTACTATTACTGCTTCATGAGTTGAATTATTTTTATCGCAGGTAAAAATATATCCATTTATAAATGCCTTTTTCATATCTTGTGCCTCATTATTTGATAATAGATGAATTATTATAATTAAGAGAAACCTTAAATTTTTCATATTTATTCCTATTAGATTTTATTTATTTTTTGTAGATTAAAGTTAAAAATTTTTTATCTAATAATAAATTCAAAGAGCTAATTGCATTATAATACTTAATATTAACAATTTTAACGAATAACTAATAAATTAAATGAATTACGAACAAGATAAACCCAATTCTTATTGTGGCATATTTGGTATTTATGGACATCCTAATGCAGCGTTGCAAACATATTATGGATTGCATGCTCTCCAACACAGAGGTCAAGAAGCATCAGGAATTGTAAGTAGTGAATGCAAAACTGACTCAAAAAATCAATTTCATATAATTAAAGGAAATGGTTTAGTTACAGAGGTTTTTGATAACTTAACTTTACTAACAGAAACTCTATGTGGCTTTTCAGCAATCGGTCATAATAGATATTCTACAACGGGCTCATCAAATTCAAGAAAGAATATTCAGCCTTTTGTAGTAAATTATAGATTGGGAAATTTAGCAATTGCTCATAATGGTAATCTTACAAATGCCAAAATTTTGCGTGAAGAACTAATTAAAGAAGGTGCAATCTTTCAAACTACAAGCGATACTGAAGTTATTCTTCATTTAATAGCTAGAAGTAAATTAGAAAATCAAGTTGATCAAATAATTGAAGCTTTAAATAAAGTTCAAGGTGCTTATTGTTTAGTTATACTTATTGATAACGCTCTGATAGCAGCAAGAGACCCCTATGGTTTTAGACCGCTTTCTTTGGCAAAGTTAGATAACTCATTTGTTTTTGCTTCTGAGACTTGTGCTTTTGATTTAATATCAGCTAAATTTATAAGGGAAGTCAATCCTGGCGAAATCATTGTAATTGATGACGAAGTTGTAAAAAATGGCAAAGTAAAAACTTATAATTTGAAAAGAGAAAATTCTAATAAGTTTTGCATTTTTGAATACATTTATTTCTCGCGTCCAGATAGCTTTATTTTTGGGCATAATGTTGATAAAATGAGAAGAAGATTAGGTAAAGAACTCGCAAGGCATCATCCTGTAATAGACCCTGACGGAGATAGAGTCTATGTAATAAGTGTTCCTGATAGTTCTAATACAACCGCTCTTGGTTATGCAACTGAGCTTGAAAAGCAGGGAATAAATGCTCGACTTGAAATTGGTTTAATTAGGAGTCACTACATTGGGCGAACTTTTATACAACCAAATCAAGAAAATAGGGAAATTGGAGTTAGAATAAAATTTAATGTTGTAAAAGGAGTATTAGAAGGAAGAACTATTGTAATAGTTGATGACTCAATTGTGCGAGGAACTACTTCAAAACAATTAGTAAATCTTATTAAAGAGGCTAATCCTAAATCAATTCATTTAAGAATTTCTTCACCACCAATAATTCATCCTTGCTATTATGGAATGGATTTCCCTAGTAAAGAAGAATTAATAGCGTATAAATTGGATAAAAATATTCAAAAAATTAAAAATTACTTAGAAGTTGATAGCCTTGAGTATTTGACTATAGATGAAATGCTAAATGCTGTTTCTGAAGCAGGTAAAGAAAATTTTTGTACCGCTTGTTTTTCGGGTAATTATCCAACAAAAGTAGACTTAGATTTTAAGAAAGAACTCTATGAAATTTAATTTAATAATATTTATAAACTTATTTTTTTTGTGTTTAATTGAGTCTTTTTCTCAACAGACTATATTCATAAAGTATAATAACACCGTTAGTATTTCTGAAATTGAACGAAAAATAAATCATAATGAATTTACAAAAGTTGCATCGAGAAATTTACTCAACTTACCTGATTATCGTATTGGATTTTTAGCAAACGGTCTTGCAAAAAATATTGAATCATTAAATAGAATTGTAAAAGTCGAATTTACTGCGAATATTAATTCAGATGCTCTTATTTCTCTTTTACATAGCGATTCTGAGATAGAATTTGCAGAGATAGCTAAGACATACCAAATTCATTCACTTCCTAATGATTCATTAGTTAATCAACAATGGGCATTAAGTAAAATAAATGCTTTCAATGCCTGGAATATTTCTTCAGGAAAACCTGAAATACTTCTTGCTATTATTGATACTGGGATCGACTATAATCACCCTGATTTGAAAAATAAATTATTCCTTAATACTGGTGAAAATGGTTTAGATTTGTTTGGTAACGATAAAAGAAATAATGGTATTGATGATGATGGAAATGGATTTATTGATGATTTTATGGGATGGGACTTTACAGATAGATTTGGGTTTCCTTTTGACTCTACGGCTGGTGACTATCTTGATTGGGATAATAATCCTTTTGATGATAATGGACACGGAACATATATTGCTGGGATTGCAGTCGCACAAACCAACAATTCAATTGGGATTGCTGGAGCTGCACCAAATATCAAGGTCTTAAACATCAGGTCTTTTGATCCTAATGGTTATGGTGAAGAGGATGATGTTGCAGCTGCATTACTTTATGCAGTACAAATGAATGCAAAAGTAGTAAATATGAGTTTTGGTGATAATTCATTTTCCTTAGTCTTTAGGGATGTAATAAGATATGCGTATTCTCAAAATGTCGTTTTAGTTGCAAGTGCAGGTAATTCTGGTTCATCATCACCACATTATCCATCGGGATATTCTGAAGTTTTGAGCGTTGGAAATTCTACTATAAACGATGCCGTTGCTCCTTCTTCTAATTGGGGTTCTTCATTAGATTTAGTTGCACCTGGAACTAATATCTTAACTACCGCAAGAAACAACAATTACATTTCAATCAATGGTACATCAGCTTCTGCGCCTTTTGTAAGTGCTACAGCTTGTTTAATTCTTTCTAAAGAAAATTTTACTAACGAAGAAGTAAAACAAATATTGAAATCAACTACTGATGATATAGGTGAGGCTGGATGGGATTTAAGAAGTGGTGCAGGAAGGTTAAATATGTTTAGAGCTCTTAGTGTTCTTGCTCCATCGATAATTAAATTCGAATTCCCTAAAATGGATTATACTACTTTTTCAGATACCTTAAATGTCGTTGCAACAATTCTATCATCTTACTTTAAAAGCTTTAATCTTGAATTTGGAGTAGGATTTAATCCTTCTAATTGGACAATTTTGATAAAAGAAGGATTGTCACAATTTAGTAGAAAAAATATATTCACATTAAACTTAACTAACTTAAAAGATTCAACTTATACACTTAGAATTAAAGTAAATCTGAATAATGGCAGAACTCTAGAAGAACGTGTTCATTTTCATATAAATCGTACTGCCCCAGAAGTCGAGTTAATTTCTTTAGTTCCTTGTTACTTTGGTGACAAAATTACGATTCTTTCAGCAGTTTATACTAATGAACCATCAATAGTTAGACTTTATTTCAAACCAAAAAATTCACATCCCAAAAATTTTAACTTTATCACATTAGATGGTTTTACAATAAACAATCAATTTGTTAAGCAATTACATTACGGTTTCATTCCCAAAAATTTAGTTGAAAATAATAAATCCTATGATGTTTATTTGGAAGCAGAGAATTTAGCTGGATTAAAAACAATCGTTAAAGATAGAGGTGACTTTTTTAGTATTGAATTAGCTGAAAAATTTCAATTATCAAGTTTTAATTTTCTTGATTTTGATTTACCAGCTGGAAATCTTTATCAATATCCTCTTAGTATCTTAAGCTCTGAGGATAACGAAGTTATATTAAGAGAGAAATTAAATCAAAGAATTTCAAAGATTTATTCTTTCAATAATTCTACATTTAAATTTGAAATAAGAGATTCTATTGTAGATAGAATTATAAAAGACCACGGTGATTTCAATGGAAATGGCAGATTAGATTTATTAACTTTATTTATAAGAGATGGTTTTATTTTAGAACAAGATAATGTTTTTAGTCCAAAATTTTCTCAAAAATTTAGTAAAACTGGTGGAGTATTCTGGCCAATTTTAGCTAAGGACATTGATGCTGATGGCAAGACTGAAATTTTAGCAGTGAAAAATGATTCAACAATTAGTGTTTGGGAAATACCTCTAGGTCAATCTTTAATTCCAGAAGAAAAAACTACTTTAATTAACTTCTCTCGAAAGTGGATTGGACAAAACAGAATAAATTCACCTAATGCAATTATATTAGATTCTAACTCAGATGGAAAAAATGAAATCTGGTTTATTGATGAAGATGGTGATTTATTTTCATATATAATATCTGGTGATAATAGATTTATACCAGATAAAGTTATCTCAACTGAATTTTTAGGTAATTCTGCATACTTAACTCACGGTGATTTTGATGGGGATGGTAAGGATGAGATTGCAATTTTACTCCATTCAATTGAAAAATTTGATATTGCTCCTTATTATAGGTTGATAATTTTTAATCTCATCAATAATAATATCAACATTCTTTTCGATTATCCTTTTATAGATGCTGCTAAAGAATTTAATAATGCTTTTAGAAAAGCTGAAAATGCTTTAAGATTTTCTGATTTAGATAATGATGGCAAACAAGAATTAATTTTATTTACATTTCCTTATGCATATATACTAAAATTTATCAATAATCAGGTAAATATTATTGGTTATTTTGAAAACATAAATTCAAATTCAATTTTAATCTCAGATTTTAATAAAAATGGAATTAAAGAGTTATCATTACCAAAAGATGATAAAATTAGATTTATAGAATTATCCACTTCTGGTAAACTTCCTATTCCGATAATCATAGAAAGTTTTTCTCCCGATTCTTCTCTTGCTAAATTAGTATGGAAAGGGGAGGGGAATAAATTTCAGATTTACAGAGGTGACAAACCAGAAGAATTATCACCCTATAAGATAGTTACAGAAAGTTATTTTATAGATAGTAATCTAACCAACGGTAGGTATTATTATTATGCAGTTCAATCAATCAATCAATCATCTCCGAATTTAAATTCTGCATTATCGAATGTTAAAGAAATATATGTCAAAAACATTACGAAAATTAAAAGCGTTAGAATTAATAAAAGAAATAATTTATTAGTTGAATTTTCTGAAAAAATTAGAACAACAGTTGATAACTTACAATCTTTTCATGTTATCGATTTTGGTTACCCTAAGTCTATAAGTCCATTTAATCAAAATACTTATTTACTATCATTTGATAATCAATTGCCTTTAGGAATCAATCGTTTAGTAATACAAGATTTAGTTGATTTATATAATGCACCAATTAAAAAAGATACTATCACATTTACAGTAGATGAACAAACTTATGAAAATTACCTTTATATTTCTAATTCTACTCTAATTAATCCATACTTAATAAAATTAGAGTTCAATCTGAATCTGGATGAAAAGTCTGCTTTAACTATAGATAATTATACATTCACCCCAGTAAACTTGATAAACAAAATTTATTTTGATGATAATAGAAGGAACATTATTTATATTGATTTAAATGGAGGTAAACCCATCGGTTCAGTGGGAATAGAATATGTTCTCAAATTGAATAACATAACTTCAGATTCTTCTTCAGGTTTATTAAAAATTAAAGAAGGTGCTGGCAGCTATGTAGTTTTTAATAAAAATTTAGATAACTTATCTAATTTATATATTTATCCTAATCCTATTAAAACCAATTCTCATAATCATTTAACATTTGCTAATCTAACAAAAAGAACCAAAATTCAGATATTAGATTTAAATGGAAACTTATTAAATGAATTTGAAACTATTAACAATTCAGGAGGAACAAACTTTGACCTTACTGATAAAAACAATAACAAATTAGGCTCTGGTATTTATATTTATCGTGTAATTTCTCTTGATGATTCGAGAAATGAAATTGAAACCAAAATTGGTAAATTCGCAGTAATAAGATGAATATAAATTTTGCAATTAAAGAATTATTTTTTCCATCAAATATTCTTTCAATTTTTAGATTATTATTAACAATACCAATATTTTATTTATTTAGTAATTTTAACGAGAAGGGGATAAAAGAATCTATCATAATTTTAGCTTTATTTGCTGGATTAACAGATATTCTTGACGGATATTTAGCGAGAAAGTTAAATCAAATTACTGAAATTGGTAAAATTATTGATCCGATAGCAGATAAAATTTTAATGGCAGTATTTATTATAGAAATGGTTCATAATGAACTTTTACCATTTTATTATTTATTTTTAATCATTGGCAGAGATATTTTAATTCTCTTTGGTGGTATTTTAATAACAAAATTAACTGGTAAAGTTTTAGCATCAGACTATATTGGTAAAACTACTGTTCTTGTAATTGGATTTGTAATTTTAATTACGCTTTTAGGAGTTGATAAAAGTTCGATTATTTATAATATTATTTTTTTTATAAGTATAATACTAATTTTGATTTCTTTAATAAATTATACTATAAGAGCTTATAAATTTTCTAGGTATAGTAAATGAGTTTATTTAAGAATTTTAGTTTTGATAAAATTCAAAATGGTCTTGAAAGGACAAAAGAAAAACTAACCTCAAGAATAATAGAAATTTTAACTGGTAAAGCTAAAATTGATGATGATTTATTAGAAAATCTCGAAGAAATTTTAATATCCTCTGATGTTGGAGCTGAAACTACAGAAAAAATATTAGAGAATCTAAAAAGACAGTTAAAAAATGAAAATAATCGTTCAAGTGAATTTGTTATAAAAAATTTAAAGTTAATTTTGGAAGAATTAATCATCGAAGATTCAAAAAACTTTGTTTTAACCAAATTACCTTATGTTATTTTAATTATTGGGGTTAACGGAGTTGGTAAAACAACAACTATTGGAAAATTGGCATATAATTATAAAAACATTAATAAAAAGGTATTAGTTGTTGCAGGTGACACATTTCGAGCAGCTGCAAATCAACAACTTGAAATTTGGGCTAAAAGAGCAAATGTTGAAATATTTCAAAAATTAAACAATTCTGACCCTTCAAGCGTTATTTTCGATGCATTAAATAAATCTAAAAACGAAAAATTTGATATTGTATTGATTGATACTGCTGGAAGACTACATAACAAAAATAACCTTATGTCTGAGTTAAATAAGATTTATAGAGTTATTGAAAAAGTCTTAAACAGAACTCCAGATGAAACTCTTCTAGTTTTAGATGCTAATACAGGTCAAAATGCAATTTCTCAAGTTAAAGAATTTATTCAGATACTACCATTATCTGGATTGGTTGTTACAAAACTTGATGGAACTGCTAAAGGAGGAATTATTATAAATCTTTGCCAAAAATTTAATTTACCTGTTAGATATATCGGTGTTGGTGAAAATATTTCTGACCTATTAGAATTTAATAAAAAAGTATTTGTTGAAGCACTATTTGACAAATAACTTATTTTAATTTTAAAATGTTTTTTAAGAGACCTTCATATAAAAGGTTTGAGTATATTCCCAGATTTTACAATCCTAATAAAGACTTAGAAGAACGTCGTAAAAGAAAACTGGGATTTAGAAAAAACAGACGCTATCAACAAAAGGGAAGTATAAAAATAATTATCTGGGCTATATTAATCTTTATAATTTTGTGGTTTATAAATAAATTTTCAAATTAGTTTACATAATATACATTATCGGACATAAGTTTTATTAGAAAACAAAATATTTTTGATTCTAGTGTTTTAAAACTTTAATGATTTTATCATAGATTTTCTTTTTAATATTAGAATGATCAACTTTTTTATATCTAATTAGTCTCAAGTTTAAGAATAACAGCTAAACTAAATTTAATATTTATAAAATCCTTCACCAGTTTTTCTTCCTAGTTTGTTTGCAGCTACCATTTTCTTTAGTAATGGACAGGGTCTATATTTAGGATCATTAAATCCATTATATAGAACTTCCATAATAGATAAACATACATCTAAACCAATAAAATCAGCCAGTGTTAGAGGACCCATAGGATGATTCATTCCTAATTTCATAACATTATCAATATCTTCTTTTGAAGCAACCCCTTCCATCAAAGCAAATATAGCCTCATTAATCATTGGCATTAAAATTCTATTTGACACAAATCCAGGGTAATCAAAAACTTCTACGGGAGTTTTATCTAATTTTATTGCTAATTCTTTAATAGTATTAAATGTTTCATCAGAAGTAGAATAACCTCGAATAATTTCAACTAACTTCATTACTGGAACTGGATTCATAAAATGCATTCCAATAAATTTATCTGGATTTACAGCTGAAGATAATTCAGTAATTGAAATAGAAGATGTATTAGTAGCAATAATAGAATTACTATTGGAAATATTTTTTAACTTATTAAAAAGATTAAACTTAGCTTCTTTATTTTCATATATTGCTTCTATATATAAATCAACATCTGATGAAAGATTTTCAACACCTATACATTTTGAAATATTTTTTAATGTTTTTTCTTTTTGTTCTAATGAAATGACATTTTTATTTACCTGTCTATCTAAATTTTTTGATATAGTTTCGAATGCTTTTTGAAATAATTCTTCACTTATCTCACAAAGAATGGTTTGAAAACCATATAAAGCAAATAAATGAGTAATACCATTTCCCATAGTTCCCCCACCAATTACTGCAACTTTTTTAATTTCCATAAAATAATCTCCTTTAATTAATATTTTTTACAATAATAGCCGAAGCCTCTCCTCCACCTATACAGAGTGATGCTAATCCAAATTCTACATTCCTTCTTTTCATCTCATATATTAAAGTAGTTAAAATTCTCGCACCACTTGCTCCAATAGGATGTCCTAAAGCAATTGCTCCACCATTTACATTAACTTTATCTGTTTCAAGATTTAATAATTTATTTACTGCAATAGAAACAACTGCAAATGCTTCGTTAATTTCAAATAAATCAATATCTTCTATTTTAAGATTAGCCTTATATAAAACTTTTTTAATTGCATCAGCGGGCGCAGTTGTAAAATCAATTGGTAACTTTGCTGCTGAACTTTGAGCAATAATTTCAACTAAAGGCTTAAGTCCTAGCTCTTTAGCCTTATCTTCACTCATTACTAATAATGCTGAAGCACCATCATTTATTTTTGAAGCATTTGCTGCAGTGACTACTCCATCTTTTTCAAATACTGGTTTTAATGAAGGTATTTTATCAAAAATAACTTTTGAAGGTTCTTCATCAGTATCAATTATTTGTTCTTTACCTTTTGATTGAATTTTAACTGGAGTAATTTCATCTTTGAATTTGTTATTTTCAATTGCTGATAAAGCTTTCTTATAGGAATTGATTGCAAAACTATCGACCTCTTCCCTGCTCATCGAAAAATCTCTTGCACATTTTTCAGCACAATTTCCCATATGAATATTATTATAAACGTCCCATAATCCATCTAAAATCATAGAATCAAAAATTTCTGAATGCCCTAACCTATATCCATTTCTTGCCTTTTTCAATAAATAAGGAGCGTTACTCATACTTTCCTGACCACCAGCAATAATAATCTCAGCATCACTCGTTAAAATTGCTTGATGAGCAAGCATTACAGACTTTAATCCGCTTCCACACATTTTGTTAATTGTCATAGATTCAACTTTTTCAGGAAGTCCAGCAAACAATGCAGCCTGTCGTGCTGGTGCTTGCCCTAAACCTGCTGATAATACATTTCCCATAATTACTTCATCAATCTCCATTGGATTTATTTTTGTTTCTTCAAGTATTGATTTAATGACGAATGAGCCTAATTCAGAGGCAGAAAAATTACTTAAACTACCATTAAATGAACCTATTGGGGTTCTCTTTGCTGAGGTGATAACAACTTTTTTCATAAAATTTCCTTTTATTTTGTAGACAAAATTAATTAGATATTTTCTAACTATAATTATTAAATATTAAATAATCATCGATAATTTTACTACAAGGTTAGAAGCAATAATGTTTGGATTAATGTTTTTATCTAAACGATAAGAGAAATCATCTAGTGAAGAAATAATTTTACTAACATCTATATCAGGATATTTGGAAGTGAATTTTTTTATTGCATCACTAAATTGGTTCAATGGTATCTCAAATTGATTTAATTTAAATTTATTATAATACGATAGCCAGAGAGTAATCAATGAAATAATAGATTTAAACAAAATCTTATCTGTAACTATTTCATCAATTTCATTTAGTGCAGAATAATATTTTTTCCCAAACGAATATCTAAGGATTTTTATAACCTTATTTGTTAAAAAGTCTAAATCATATTTAAGATAAAATAACGCAGTTCTTACAGAGCCAAATGAAATTTTTGAAATATTTTTTGCTATATCATTCTGGACATTAAAAAATTTTACCAGTATATTTTCAATTTCCTCTGAGGACAAATTTTCAAAATTTACCTTCCAACATCTTGATAAAATAGTTTCTCTTAAAAGTTCTGGAACGGAAGTAATTAAAATAAAAATGATATTTGTTGAAGGTTCTTCTAAACTTTTAAGAAGAGCATTTTGTGCAGCATCGCTCATTAGATGAGAATTTGATATGAGAATAATTCTGTGGAAGGTTTCTTCATATGCGATTGAGATAAAATTGTTTATATCTCTAATACTATTGATTTTAATATTATTAGCATTGGGAATTTCAATTTGATAATAAGGATTTTGTGATTTCTTATCTAATTCATTTTGAATTAGTATAATATCTTCTGATTTTAATTTATCATATGGGGCATCTGAATCTTTTTCGTTCTTACCTCTTGGCAATGGAAAGATATATTTAATATAAGGTTCATTTAATTTCTGAATAGAATTTATTATTAAATTTTTGTTGGGGACATTGCTATTTAATGCTAAAAGCTTTGCAAATTGAATAGCAGTAAATTCCTTACCAACTCCATCTTGCCCAATAAAAACGAATGCATGGGGAATTTTTCTGGATTCGACTACTTTATTTAAGAAATCTTTAACAGTCGATTGTCCAATTATTTCATCTAAAGGATTATACATAAAAAAAGGCACTGAAAAAGTGCCTAATTATTCATCTTCATTGTAAAAGAAATCTTCATCGGTGGGATAATCAGGCCAAATATCCTCTATGGACTCATAGGGTTCATCTGAGTCCTCAAGTTCCTTTAAATTTTCAATTAGTTCATAAGGTGCACCAATTCTTTCAGCATATTCAATTAATTCTTCTTTTGTTGCAGGCCATGGAGCATCATCAAGATAAGAGGCTAATTCGACTGTCCAAATCATATTTTAATTACCTCCCACTTTATTTTTCCTATCAGCTAAATAAGTTTTTGAATGTTCAATAAAGTAATAAATAGGATCTTGTGGAATTCCATTAAAATGAATTTCATAATGCAAATGAGGTCCAGATGATAAACCAGTATTACCGCTCAAAGCAATTTTATCACCTCTTTTAACTAACTGACCTTCTTTAACTAAAACCTTGTGAAGATGTCCATAAACAGTTTTGTAACCGAAACTGTGATCGATTTCCAAAGTGATACCTAATCCTACTTTCTTACCAACATAAACTACTTTTCCGGAACCAGGAGCGTAAACTGGGGTTCCTACATCATTAAGAATATCAACACCATTATGCATTCGCATAACTTTTAAAATAGGATGTAACCTCATTCCAAAACCATCTATCGAGAATTCTCCCTCCGTTGGAATTAATACAGGCACTGATTCCAAAAATTTTTCATTGTCAGATATTTTTCTTGCAATATATTCATATTCTAACTTCTCAAATTCGAACCGCTTTATAATATTTTCAATTGCTAAAAATGATTCATTAATATCATTTCCGTATTTGAGTTTATTAATAAATTCTGATGTTAAAATACTACCACCTTTACCAAGAAATCTCTCTTTTTCGTCGATTGGTTTTAAGTTAACTGCTATTCTCAATTTATTACTCAACATTCCAAGATCATTTAATTCGGAAATTAGTTTCGAATATTTTTCATTTAAGTTCTTTATTTCAGCTTTAAGAACTTTATTCTCAGAAATTAACTTATCCTTATCAAAGCCCAATAAATAAGTTTGCATAAAATAAAAAATAGTAAATAAAATTGATGCTAAAATAAATGAGGATAAAACGATAAAAGTTATCGTTTTTAATTTGAAATTTTTAATTTCTACAAATCCTAATTCTTTTTCGGAAAAGTAAAAAAATTTTTTCATAAGGTGATGCAACTTAAAAAATATTGTGATATAAATCAAATATCTCAGATTGGTAAAAATTTTTACACATATTTTGATTTATATCACATTAGTTATTTAAATCTTAACCTATTTAAAAGTGCATCAACTTTTGGTTCTCTTCCTCTGAATTTTTTATACAATTCCATTGGTTCTTCGCTACCACTTTTTTCAAGAATATTTTCTCTAAATAATTTTGCAATATCTTGATTGAATAAATCAGTTTCGAGAAATGCTTCAAAAGCATCAGCGTCTAAAACTGCAGCCCAAATGTAACCATAATAACTTGCTGAATATCCATCTCCTCCAAAAATATGGTTGAAATTAGTACTTTGATATCTTGAAGAAATTTCAGGAATTAATCCAATTTTTGCTAAGCTATAATTTTCAAAATCACTTACATCTATTTTAATTGGTTCAGTTAATAAATGCCAATCCATATCAAGAAAACAAGCAGCAAGGTATTCAGTTTGTTCAAATCCCTTATTAAAATACTTAGATTTTTGAATTTTTTGAATAAGCTCGTCAGGAATTGGTTCGTTAGTTTGATAATGTTTTGCATAAATTTTTAGAAATTCAGGTTGAACCGCCCAATTTTCCATAATTTGTGAAGGTAATTCAATAAAATCTATTGGTGATTTTTTTGAACCAGGATATACTGAACGAATAAATAAGCCATTTAATGCGTGACCAAATTCGTGAAAAAGAGTATTAACATCATCAAAACTTAGAAGCGCTGGTTTGTCGGAAGTCGGTTTTGTAAAATTACCAACATTTACTACAAGTGGATAAATCATCTCTCCATCCATATTAGATTGAGCACGATAATAACTCATCCAAGCACCAGCTCTTTTACCATTTCTTGGATAATAATCAGTGTAAAGAATTCCAATTAAAGAGCCATCTGCTTCCTGAACTTCAAAAACTTCAACATCATTATTATATACTTCAATATCATTTCTTTTAATAAATTTTATACCAAATAGTTTTGTAGCAAGGTCGAACGCACCTTGCCTTACATTTTCCAATTTGAAATAAGGTCTGAGCATTTCTTCATCAAAATCATACTCTTGCTTTTTAACTTTTTCTGCATAATACCACCAATCCCAAGGTGCTAATTTAAAATTTTCACCTTCAGAATCAATTATTTTTTGCATCTGTTCTAATTCAATTTTTGCTTGATTAATTGAAGGTAACCATAGTTCATTTAAAAATTTAATAACATTCTCTGGGGATTTTGCCATATTCTTCTCAAGCTTGAAATGAGCATAAGTTTCATAGCCAAGTAATTTTGCTTTTTCAATTCTAAGTTCAACAATTTTTTTGATTATATCTTTGTTGTTGAATTCGTTATTATTATTACCACGATTTATATAAGCTTTATATAATTTTTCTCTTAATTCCCTTTTTTGGGAGTATTGCAAAAATGGAGTCCAACTTGGTCTTTGAAGATTAAAAGCCCATTTCCCTTTCAAACCATTTGCTTCAGCTAATTCAGATGCAGATTTTATTACTGCATCTGGTAGTCCTACTAAATCTTCTTCTTTATCGATAACCAATCCAATAGCATTAGTTTCTTTCCTTAAATTGTCAGCAAATTTTAGTTGTAAAGAACTTAATTGTTGATTTATTTCTCTTAATCTGTTTTTTTGCTCTTCAGGCAGTCCGATACCAGCACGGATAAAATCAGAATAATAGTTATCAAGTAATCTGAGTTCTTCCTTTGATAGATTTAATTTATCTTTTGATTCATAAATAACTTTAATTCTTTGGTAAAGTTTTTCATTTAAGTAAATATCATTATTCAACTTTGACAGTTCAGGTGTTATGATTTCAGCTACTTTTTGAAGCTGATCGTTTGTATTAGCGTTAGTTAGATTAAAAAATATTCTGGAAACTTTTGTTAATAACTTTCCACTTTTTTCAAGTGCTGCAATTGTATTTTGAAATGTTGGTGGTTCAGAATTGTTTATAATTTGCTCTAATTCAGCTCTTTGTTGCTTAATTCCCTCTTCAAGAGCTGGTAGGAAATGTTCATTTTTGAACTTGCTGAATGGTGGAGTTTGAAAAGGGGTATTCCATTGTTCAAAAAACGGATTATTGTTTTGAGCAAGCATATTTATTGTAAATACTAATGTTGTTAAAACTGCTGATAATATTTTCTTCATTTTATTATCCCTCTTTGGAAATCTGATTTTCTTTAATTCCAAATTTATGATCAACATTAATAAGTTTTACCATTAAAAAACTTGGGATAGTTGCCAAGCAGATCCAAATAAAAAATAATTTATATCCAATTAATTCTTGAAGCCATCCTGACCACATTCCAGGAATCATCATTCCAAGAGCCATAAATCCTGTAGCAATTGCATAATGAGAAGTTTTATATGCACCATCTGAGATGTAAATAAGATATAGCATATAAGCAGTAAAGCCAAAACCGTAACCGAATTGTTCTATTCCAATCATTGCGCTAACAAACCATAAATTTGAAATCTGAGTGTATGCTAAAACTACATAAACCAGATTAGGAAAGTTAATTGAGATAACCATAGGCCATAACCAATATTTAAGTCCTTTTTTAGATATTAAGATACCTCCAATTATTCCACCTAAGGTAAGTGATAAGATACCAACGGTTCCATAAACTATTCCAACCTCTGCTGTTGATAAGCCAATACCTCCATCCTGTTTAGCATCAAGTAAAAAAGGAGAAATAATTTTTACAATTTGAGATTCAGCAAATCGGTAAAGAAGAATAAAACCAAGTATAATTACAATATTTTTTTTCTTAAAAAAGGCAACGAAGGTTTTTGAGAATTCAGAAAAAATAGAATTAGATTCAGTTTTTTTTGCAGGTTGGTCGTTTATAGGATATGGTAAAATAAATCTATGGTAAATAAAAAATAAACCAAATAATCCTGCAAGAATAAAAAAAGTTAAAGACCAAGCTAAAGGAATATTATGAGTAGAATTTTCAAGAAAGCCAGCAAGAATAACTAATAAACCCTGTCCAGAAATCATCGACAGACGATAAAAAGTGCTTCTTATACCAACAAAAAAAGATTGTTCACCTTGAGTAAGTCCTAACATATAAAAACCATCAGCCGCAATATCGTGTGTGGCGGAGCTAAAAGCCAAAATCCATAAAAACGCTAATGAGTATTGAAAAAAATTTGAAATAGGTATAGTTAATGCAACACCTGCTAATCCCCCACCTATTAGCAATTGCATAAAAATAATCCAATTTCTTTTTTTACCTATTAAATCAACAAACGGACTCCATAAAGGTTTAATAACCCAAGGTAAATAAAGCCAGCTAGTGTATAATGCAATATCTGTATTGGAAATTCCCAATCTCTTATACATTATTACCGAAACAGTCATCACAACTACATATGGTATTCCTTGAGCATAATACAAAGATGGTATCCAAAACCATGGACTGTGTTTTTTTTGATTAGACATTAAATCTCCTGATTATGAAAATTATTTTAATAGTTATCTTCAAGCTGAGAGATTTTTAGCCATAATAGCTGCACCAATCTCAGGCGGATTTTCGGCTTCTTTCAAGATAACATAATTTAATTTCTGAACAACTTTTTCTTTAAATCTTAATGAATAAAAATTATCGCTTGTAATTATACTTCCAATTAGAGAAACGAATAATATATTTTCATTAAGTTTTCTTTGCATTGCTTCAATGTGAATAATTAACTCGTCTGTTTCAGCTTCTATAATCATTTCTGCAATATGGTCACCTTTTTCAGATGCCTGAATAACTAAAGGTGCAATAGAAGCAATATCAAAATTATTTCGATAAATTTCAGTAATTAAGTTTTCTGGATTTTCAATATTAAATTTCTCTCTCAATAGTTCAGATATTAAAGTTTTATTGCCTCTTCCATCAAATTCCTTAGCAACCGCAATTAGTCCTTTTTGACCTAGTTTAAATCCACTGCCTTCATCTCCAATAAATCTTCCAAATCCACCAACTCTATGAATTATACCTTTGGAGTCTTTACCAAACATTATAGAGCCTGTTCCAGCAATTAAAATACAACCAGGTTTACCAGAGAATGCGCCCTCTAAAGCAATTCTTGCATCGCTTTCTACTCTAAAATTCTTTAAATGAAAGTTTTTTTCTAAGGCAAAATTTATAATTGATTTTTCAAGAGATTCAGCGTCACTCCTTCTACCACCACCAGTTGTTCCAAGAACTATTCCGGATATTTGTTCTATTGATAGATTAGAATTCTTTAAAGTTTGATTGATAATATTAAAAATTGTTTCTGAGACAACTTCATTACCAATCATTAGAAAATTAGAAGGACCACCAATTTGAGATGAGATAATATTCATTTTCTCATCAACTAAAACAGATTTTGTTTTAGTTCCGCCACCATCCATCCCAATGTAATATTTCATTGTTATATTAAAATTTTTGAAAGCAAAAATAAGGAATATTTAACTGTTATAATTATTTATTAGAAAAGTTAATTCGAAAATCAAATATTTATTGAAAAGGCGTGTGAATTAAAACTCATTTAAATCTAGAATGTATAGTTAGTTTTTAATCCCAAAGTAAAATAATTAACTCTAAAGTTTTGAAATTTTGTATGAAGAAAGCCTCCAAAAATTGTTATTTCGTCAATCAAGGAATAGTCTATTCCAAAAGAAGCAACTAAATGTTGTTTTTCATATTGATTAAAAAAAACTAATATGTCATTATCGAAAAAATATCTTCTACTACCGAACGTAAATTCAGTTCTAACTGATAGTTTTGAGTTAAACCAATGAATGAATTTTGTATTTAAAGAAAATAGTTTGCTTTCAGATTTTTCAAAGTATAGATTAGGGCGCAAACTAATAAAGTTATAATAATCAATATACTTTTCATATCACTACTGTCCGCTTATAAGTCAAATAAATTCAATTGGTTAGTGGAATCGTTGTTTTTAGTTCTGTAAGCAATATCATTTATAAGCTGTAAAATCGGTCTTTTTTCAAAAATTGAG
>Ga0308389_1000136_pt1 | contig 55022 bp, 43 predicted proteins | sample Hotspr2Sample148_FD_202362 | JGI IMG/M metagenome (GOLD analysis project Ga0308389, IMG submission 202362) | Hot spring phototrophic mat microbial communities from Mushroom Spring, Yellowstone National Park, Wyoming, United States - 20040719_148 ... | reverse complement strand
ATGGACAGAGATCATTCCAGCAGACAAAGAAGATGGTTCTGTTAAAGTAATTTTTTGTAATTATTAATTTTAAGGCGAGTCGATTCTAAAAATCTTCGAACGACTCGCCTTTTTATTTTATTTCGAATTAATATTGTAATTTGACAAATCTTTAATTATTACGATTTACTTATTAACTTAAATCTAATAAATATTCGAAAAACCAATAATCAATTATTTGAAACTTAAAATAGTACTTCTCAAAATTGAAATTAATTCATTTATTTCCCTTCAGACAATCTGAAATACATAGCAAGTAATTTTTAAGAGCTATCAATTTGAAAAAAATTATAATTATAAGATTTTTAAGAAGCTCATTTTCAACTTAAACTTAAACACTTTTTATAAATAAGAAATTGAGTTTGTAGATTTTTAATGATGTTTCATAAAGAATATTATCAAGTTTATAAGAAATTTTTAGTGAGATATTAATTTTCTAAAAACATATTAAAATTATTTACATTAGAAAAATGATTTATATTACACTATTTTTTGAATGATATTTTTTTGTGAAATAAGTTTTAATAAACTAAATCTTTAAAGTTTTATACAAAATAATGGGAATATTTATGCTAGTATTATTCAATAAACCCTTTAATGTTTTATGTCAGTTTACAGATAAGTATGGTCGAAAAAATTTATCTGATTTTATTAAAATCAAAAACATTTATCCTGCTGGAAGACTGGATTATGATAGTGAAGGCTTGGTAATTCTAACCGATGATGGAAAACTTCAAAACACTATTTCAAATCCTAAAAGCAAATTCCCTAAAACTTATTGGGTTCAAGTTGAAGGTTTAATTGATGATTTTTCTTTAGATAAACTTCGTAAAGGAGTAATGTTAAAGGATGGTATGACATTACCTGCAAAAGTAAAAATCATTAATCAACCAGATTTGTGGGAAAGAATTCCACCTATCAGAAAAAGAAAAAATATTCCAACATCATGGATAGAATTAACGATTGTAGAAGGGCGAAACAGACAAGTTAGAAGAATGACAGCAGCTATTGGTTATTCGACTTTAAGGCTTATTAGATACTCAATTGGTAATTGGACGATTGAAAAAATAAAACCTGGTGAAATTAAAATTATCGACTAATCGTCATCTTTAGATGGCGATAAAAATTTCTTTTTAATTACGAAAGAAAAATAAATTAATGCAATAGCAGAAATTAAACCTGCAATGAATGGTAAAAAAATTGAAATAATGGCGAGACCAATAGAACCTAAAATTTCAAGGGTTGAAAAAGCAAAATTCCGTTTTCCATCAGTTTCAGTTGAGATTTTTAATCTTAAAAGTCCTGTGGCAGCATTTATAGTCCCAGCAATGCCTCCACCAATTATTAAAGCCATCAACCACTTTAAATAAGGGTTAAATTCGGTAATTACTGCACCAGTAATTAATATCCCCACCAGAATAGATACTGGATGTTCAATAGCATCCAACAAATTATCTAACCAGACAATATAAAAAGCCAATGTATCAATAGTAGCAATAATTATTAAAACAATTAAAGCAGGTAATGTGCCTAACCAAACAAAATATGTCGAAAGAGTTATATAACCACTATAAGAAAAAATTGAAACGATTAAGATTGGGAATGAAATTCTTAGTCCGACTGAAGCTGCTAATCCTACTCCGACCAGAAATGTTAAAACTTGTTCAATCATTTTATCCTCACTTAAAATTGGCGTTTTACTAACTTAAGTTGATATTATTTTGTATTCAAAAATAAACCAGTGAAACTTCTAATTAAACTTATTTTAACGAAATTCTTTACTATTCATAATTGCTTAATTTAATAAATACATCATTATTATTCATAAATATTAAAAAAAAAATCAGTTCATATATTCATATTTTTTCACTTAAATATTGAACCATGCGAGAATATATCAGGTTTAAAAACTTTCTTGAAAGTGTTAATTGAAAATTAAAACAATTTTTAGTTATCAATATTTATAATCATTAAATTATCACTTAGTATTATTATCTTGCATAGTAAATTAAAAAAGCATTAAACCATTAAGTTACATTCTTTTAATTATGCTAAGTCAACTTTTACAACCAGAGATTAAATCATTAATAGAAGATAGGCAATTAAGCATATTAAAAGATGTTATTCAGGATTGGACGCCTGCTGATATAGCCGAACTGCTTCAAAGTCTTGATGAAAAGGAACGAGTTATTTTATTTAGACTGATTCAAACTGAATTAGCAACTGATACTTTTGAATATTTAGATTTTGACACCCAAATGGAACTTCTCAAAGCGATGGGAAATGAAGAAGTTGCAAAGATTCTAAATGAAATGGACCCCGATGATAGAACTGCCTTATTTGAAGAACTTCCCGCCTCTGCAGCAAAACAACTAATCCAACTATTATCACCAGAGGAAAGAAAAGTTGCACTAAATCTTTTAGGCTACCCTGAAAGTAGTGTCGGTCGTCTGATGACCCCTGATTATATAGCAGTTAAACCTGAGTGGACTATAAAAGAAGGGTTAGATTACATTAGAGAAAATGGAAAAAATAAAGAAACATTGAATGTAGTTTATGTAGTTGATGATAAAGGGAAATTAATTGATGATATTAAAATCAGAGAATTCCTCCTCTCTACATTTGATACGAAAATATATGATATAATGGATTACAATTATGTAGCATTAAATGTTTATGACGATCAAGAAAAAGCAGTTGAACTCTTTAGAAAATATGACAGAGTAGCTTTGCCAGTTGTTGATAACTCTGGAATACTTCTCGGCATTGTAACTTTTGATGATGTTATGGATGTAGTTGTTGAAGAAACAACAGAAGATATTCAAAAACAAGCTGCAGTAGGGGTATTAGAAGAACCTTATTCCGAAATTTCAGTTCTTAATATGATTAAGAAAAGAGTGGGGTGGTTATCAATCTTATTTATCGGTCAAATGTTTACTGCAACTGCAATGGCTTATTTCGAAGATGCAATTGAAAAAGCTGTTGTGCTTGCGATTTTTGTGCCCTTGATTATCTCAAGTGGCGGTAACTCTGGCTCACAAGCAGCTTCCCTTGTAGTGCGTGCTATGGCTTTAGGTGAAATTAACTTAAATGATTGGTTTAAAATATTTAAAAGAGAATTATTAACAGGTTTAAGTCTTGGTCTAATACTTGCTATAATTGGATTTTTAAGATTCAATCTGTTACCTGCACCATCTATAGGCTTTGAAGAATATTGGATACTAATCACTCTCACTGTTTCTTTTTCGTTAGTTGGAGTAGTATTATGGGGAACATTGATAGGGTCGATGTTACCTTTTATTATGAAAAGACTTAATTTTGACCCTGCAGCATCATCTACTCCGTTTGTTGCTACTATGGTGGATGTAACTGGAATTATGATATATTTCAGTATTGCAACTTTTCTGCTAAAAGGTTTGATATTATAAAAAATATTATTTAGAATTTTTGAACAACTTTTAATTCAACAACTCCTCGTAAAAGCAATGCCAATTTTTTACTATTTGGAACTCTTACACGTTCACTCATAAGGTCTTTAACTTTTTTTCTCTTGATTTTTTTAAATAAAGATAAGTAGTAAAGGTAAGCTGAATAAACCCCGAGTTTAACTCCATCAGGTAATTGCTTAATTCCTTCTAAAGCTTGAGCAAATTCAATCTCAACATCCTGTTCTAAACTTTTCTTGCTTTCATCATCTATCTTATTAGCAAGGCTTATTCCAGGTAAATAAATTCTTTCTCTTTCAATTAAATCACTTTTAATATCCCTTAGGAAATTTACCTTTTGAAATGCTGAGCCTAAAGCTCTTGCAGGATTGATTAATTTTTGAAATAGTTCTTCATTTTCGTGACAAAATACTTTAAGACACATAAGTCCAACAACTTCAGCAGAACCGTAAATGTAATTATTATATTCCACTTTGTTGTAATAAGAATTATCAAGGTCCATTTCCATACTTTTTAGAAATGAATCGATATAATGGTAGTCAATTTTATACTTTCTAACAGTCAAAGCAAAAGAATGTAAAATCGGATTAGTTGAAATTCCATTTTTGAGAGCATCTTCAGTATCTTTTCTAAATTCTCTAATCATTTCTCTCTGGTCATATCCAAAAAATGTATCGACTATTTCATCTGCTAATCTAACGAAACCATAAATAGAATAAATAGCATCTCTATATTTTTTATCAAATGTTAAAATTCCAAGACTAAAGGAAGTGCTATAAGTTTTTGTTACGATTTGACTGATTTTGAAAGATGTTTTATTAAATAATTCCATAATCTTTTATTATCCTTTCAGTAACTAATTTGGAACTTATAATAACCATTGGTAATCCAGTTCCTGGAGTAGTAGATGCACCTACATAGTAAAGGTTTGAGAAATGTTCGTCTTTATTTTTAGGTCTGAATGCTCCAACTTGATTTATATCATGGGCAAGTCCTAACCCAGAGCCTTTATATAGATTGAGTTTTTTTGCCCAATCATCAGGTGCTAAAATTTTTAATGTAATTAAATTAGATTTAATATTAAAGTTAATTCTCGTTGATAAATCATCAATTATATTATTTGCTAGTTCTTCTTTGTCATCCCAAGATTTTTTGAATCTGAGATCTGGAACTGGACACAAGATAAATAAATTTTCACAACCCTCTAGGGCACAAGAAGGTTCTGATTTAGAAAGTACATTAACATAATAATATGGTTTCTGTGGGCTAATAGATGAGGTAAATATTGTATTTGAGTAACCTCTAAAATTATTACCAAGAAAATAGTTATGATGATGAAGTTTATCTATTTTACCCTTAACACCAATATATATTGTAAACGGAGCAAGAGTCCAATTCAATGAATCTAATTTTTGCTCTGAATAATTTTTTCTATTAAGAATTAAACCTCTGAATGCAGCAGCATCTGAATTAGAGATGAAAATATCAGCCCTCCACTTTTTACCATTTTGGTCAATCAATTCATAGAGTTTACCATTACTATTTCCAACAGAAACTATTTCAGTATTATAAACAATTTTTACTCCAGATTCATTTAATATTTTCACTATTTCCTCAACCAATTTGTACATACCCCCCTTGACTTTCCAGTAACCATTATGTTTCATTTCGGTATAGTTGAGAAGAGAATAAATTGCTGGAGTTTGAAATGGAGTTGATCCGAGGAAAAAAGCAACCAAAGAAAATATTATTCTAACTTCTTCTGATTGGAAATGTTTTTCGACTTCGCTCCACATATTTTTTTGTAAGTAAGGTAGGTGCTTTAATGGAACTCCGGTTAATTTCAAAATATATTCTAACTTACTATCGAAATTTGATTTAACAACTTTGTCTATTGTATCGTGAAAAAATTCACCTGCTCTTTTTAAATATTTTGCTGCTTTATTCTCTAAATCTGGTTCAACATCTTCAAATTCTTTAGCTAATTTTTTAAGGTCTTTATAGATTAAGCGAGGCTTCTCTTTACCTTCAAAAAATACTTGATATAAAGGTTCAAGTTCTTCTAATTCTATTGGGACTTTTCTACCGATAGAAGAAAAAAGTTCATCTAATTCGTAAGTCATACTCATAAATGATGGACCCATATCGAATCTAAAACCATCTTGTTCAATAATATTTAATCTCCCGCCAGGAGTTTTATATTTTTCTAATATTGTTACTTTAAATCCTAAATTAGTAAGTCTCAAAGCTGTTGAAAGCCCACCTAATCCCGCTCCAATTATAATAGCATTTTTCATAAAGATTATCTGTAGTTAATTAATAATACACTTTATTTAAACTAATTGAAAAAGCTTTAAGTTCAATTTTTTGAGAAATGAATTTTGAATATTGTAATTATATCAATTTATGCAGAAAATGTGAATTAAGTGAGACTAGTAAATTTATTTTTTAATGCACGATTATTGAAATTTATTAACTTATATCGCTAACAGATAATAAAAGTTTATCTTTAGATAATATAATGAACAGTAGTTCAAAATTAGGGATGATGAATTATAAATTTTTGATAAAGTAATTGAAAATTTATGTTCAAACTTTAATTATTTAGAAACTGACAATATATTTTAATCTCCAAAATCAAAAATGAATGTAGCTTAAGAAATAAGGCAACATTTTTCTCCATGTTGGCCAATCGTGAGGCATATCGTAACCCCATAAATCAAGCCAGTGTCTTACACCTTTTGAATTTAATATATTTGAAAGGTGAATAGAAGCATTTGGATCTTCATAACTCCCTTGCCCAGTCGCAATAACGATTTTACCTCTTCTTAAGTTATTTAGCATATATTCATCATTCCAATTTGGAAGGTAATCTACTGGGGAGTTGAAATAAACATTTTCATCGTAGTATCCTTTAGTATAAGATTTCAGATCATAACTTCCGCTCATAGCAATTGTTCCAGAGAAAATATCTGATCTTCTAAAAAAAGAATTAGCTGCATGTAAAGCACCAAGTGAAGCTCCAGTTGTAATAATTGGCACTAATCCTCTGCAATGATGATGAATAAAAGGAACAACTTCTTCAACAACATATCGATTGTATTGTTGATGACGGATAGCTTTGTGCGCGGGATACATATTATTATTTAACCAGCTTTCATTATTTATACTATTAATAGAAAAGGCTTTTAATTTTCCATTATTTATAAAATGAGAAATAGTATCAATTAGATGAAACCTTTCATATTCGAGGTAATCAGCAGCTGCAGTAGGAAACATTAAAAGAGCATAGCCGAAGTGACCGTAAACAACAATTTCCATTTCTTTATTAAGATTTGGACTGTACCATTTATGAATTTCTCTATGCATAATTCCTCATAAATTATTAAATAAATTAATTATCTGTTCCAAAGAAAAATTTTAATGGTCTTACTAATCTTTTAGCCCATTCTGATTCGTTATGTTCGCCTTTATATTGATAGTAATAATCTATATCTTTTCCTATTATGTATCCTTTTTGAGAAAGTAAGCAAAACATTTTCTGACTTCTAATATGTCCATCATCTCCGTGGTCAATATAAAATTTAACAGGAATTTTTTCTCCATTATATTCAGAAACCATGTTTAGAACCTGGTCATTATGATAATAAAAAGAACTTGACATACAACCTACTTTAGAAAAAATATGAGAATAGAACCACCCTGCATAAAAAGAAATTAGACCACCCATAGATGAACCAATCATTGCAGTATTTTCCCTATCGGTTAAAGTACGATATTCTTTATCAATGAAAGGCTTTAAATTATTAACAATACCATCTAAATACATCTTTCCTTTACTTGAATAATCATATTCCTCCAAACGCTCAGTTGTATTATAAATTCCAACAATGATTAAATCATAAATTTGTTTTGCTTTCAAAAGTCTTGTAAGTGTTTCAGAAACCTCCCAATGTTTACCAGCATAAGATGTTGATGGGTCAAATAGGTTTTGACCATCATGCATGTATATTACTCGATATTTACAGTCATACTTTCGTTTTGAATAATAATCTTTTGGTAGCCAAACAAGAATTTTTCTTGGCAGTAAATTATCATCTAATGAAAAATTATCATATTCTTCTAAAATTCCATTAAGCTGAAATTGTATATCGCTTTGAGTAGTGTTTTTAATAATTTGATTTAAACTCATTGCTACACTCAATAGAAAAACTTAATCTTTGAATTTTATTTTGTTAATATAAAATTTTTTAGTCAATCTTTATTAAAATAATGAAGAATAATGATAAGATTTATTGTTTCAAAATTTGCTTCAATTGATTATAAAATTCAATAGCAAGTGGATTACGGGAATTCAATTGTAGACTTCTTTCAATTGCATTTAATGCTGGCTCTATTTGACTATCAAGATAATATGCACCTGCAAGGTTATACCAAACTTGATAATCTGCTTCAGAATCCATAACTGCTCTCTGTAAATAAGGTAATGCTTTTTTATATTCATTTAATTTTAGATAACATTGCCCTAACCATTTATTAGTAAAAAAATCAGATTTGATTTTTTCAAGTTTTAGAAGATATGGAATAGCCTCTTTAACATAACCTCTATCAATTAAATAAACAGCTACTGACCTATATGGAACATCGTAGTAAGGACGCTCTGCTATGATTACATCCATTTCTTTCAAGAAGGCTGAAATGTTATTCTGATTTAAGTAATATTCAGCTAATTGACTATGAGCGGTTTCCCAAAGTAATTGTTTATTAAATACAGCTGCAGCAATTGTATCAACAATACTATTCATTTTATAATTTAGCATTTTGTAATTAGGTGTTCCTTTAGGAACAAAAGGATACTGTCCAGTTAATACAATGATTGAAAAATTAGCAAGTGTTGAATCAAGTGCGGTAAAAGGAAAGTTTACTGTTAGAATGCTATCAACTTGAGTTTCAGATAGATCTGTTCGTTTACCCTTTGGTAAATAATTTCTCTTTTTCATTTCCTTATAAAATGTTTCTGCAATAATTCTATAACCTTCAATATTCGGATGGAGATGGTCAACGGTTAGATTATAACCAACAAGTTTAAAGGGACTTAGTTCTTTAAATACAGAATCAATATCAACTACAGGAATATTATATTTTACTCCAAGTTTCTCTATAACATCGTTTATTTTTTTAGGTGCACGGAATCTTAATGCATCATATTCTTTTGCAAGTAGAAAAAGTTTTTGTGCCTCTGAGATATTACCTTTGCTTAATTCTTCATTCGCTTTTTTGAAGACCTCATCAGCAGGTGGATACTTATCAGTTTTCAATGATACAAAAGGCTTCTGATCACGAAGATTAGATGTTAGCTTGCCAACTATTAAGGGCACTTTTTCGTTACGAATCATTTCAATGATATCAGTAAAGTTTCCTTCAAATTGTTCAATCCCTTTTCTATAATCATCCGACTCATAAGAAATTAGTGAATTGCCAATCATCTGTGACATTAAAGTCTCATTATTTGCTCTGGTAGTTTCACTTTGATGGTTGAATATACCATATATCCAGCTAATTAAATTTCGAATAAGTTGAGTAATTTTAAAGTTGTAAAGCCACAAGTAAAGATTAACGAGATTTCGTGAGCTACCAATCGATACAGTTGAGCCAACACCTAATGCACCGTAATATTCATTATGTCCAGCATAAATAAGAATGAGGTCTGGCTTTTGTTCTAAAACTGCAGGTATAAAATCACGAATTGTGTATGAGTTAACGGCTGATATTCCAAGATTAATTACTTCAATATTGTTTTCGGGATAAAGTATTTCAAGTTTTCGTTTTAATTGTCTGGGAAAAGAGGCATTTGGAACATAAGGCCAGCCAGCAGTAGAACTTCCACCAAGCGCAAAAACTCTAAATGTGTTTTCTTTTTTTTCCTTATCAAATCCGTCTGGTAATGCTGAGGGAACGGAACGTGTTCCATAGAAATACTTATACGGAATTTCGGGATTAAGAAAAAGTTTATCTGGATGATAATCAGTTACTACCTTAAAAATCGTAAAGTCAAATCCATACTTAAATAATCTCAATCCAATTTCAAGTAATAAGAAAAATAAAATCGGAATAGAAAAAAGAACTAAGTAAAACCATATCGGAGGTTTTTTAATTAAAGTTTGAGTATTTGTTTTTTTATTTTTCAAAGAGATTTCTTTTGATTTAAATCTAAGCTTAAAAGTTTTTTAATTTTTTCTGAATTTTGTTTGTTCGTTCGATAAGTAATATAAATTTTTTCCTCATCGTAATCAGTTTTTAATACATCAGCGAATTTATGGATTTGTGTTGCAGTTTTATAATCTTTAATAGGTAATTCTATTTTTTCTTCGTATGTGCTTTCATTCAAAATATTTTTGATTATTTCAATTAACGAGGAAATATTAATTCCACGGAAAGCAGAAATTATCACACTTTCTTTATAGAAATTTCTTACATAATCTAAAATTGATTTGTCTTTTACTAAATCGACTTTATTAAACACTTTAATTACTTTTTTATCGAAAACACCAAGTTCTTGTAAAGTTTGGTCAACAACTTTAATATGGTCTTCGAAATAATTATGAGACAAGTCTATCACATGTAAAATGATATTTGCTTCACGGACTTCATTCAAAGTGCTTTTAAATGAAGCAACGAGATGAGCTGGAAGTTTTCGAATAAATCCAACTGTATCAGATATAAGAATCTTACGAGAATTAGAAATATCTAATGTTCTTGTAGTTGAATCAAGAGTTGCAAATAGTTTATTTTCAGCAAAAACATTAGCGTCTGTTAATAGATTAAATAAAGTTGATTTCCCTGCGTTTGTATAACCTGCAATAGCAATTTTAAAGAAGTTTTTCCTTCCAGAAATTTGAGTTTGGCGATGAGATTCAATTTTTTCAAGCTTATTTTTTAATACACTTATTCTTGTTCTAATTAATCTTCTGTCAGTTTCAATTTGAGTTTCGCCTGGCCCTTTAGTTCCAATACCCCCATATTGTTTCGAAAGGTGTGTCCAAGCACGTGTTAATCTCGGAAGCATATATTGAAGTTGCGCAAGTTCTACTTGAGTTTTAGCTTCTTTAGATTTAGCTCGAGAGGCGAAAATGTCTAAAATTAGTCCGCTTCTATCAATAACTTTTCGATTGAAAATATTTTCAAGATTTCTCACCTGCACAGGTGAAAGGTCATCATCGAATATTACTATGTTAATTTCATTTGTCTCAATAAGTTGAGCTAGCCCTTCTGCTTTACCTTTTCCGATGTAAAAAGCTGGATCAATTGTTCTTTTTGATTGGATTACTTTGAAAATTGTTTCAGCACCAGCTGTATTAGCTAATTCCTCTAATTCATCGATGTGTTCTTGTATCACTTCCTTGCTGAATTCTTTAGTATCAAGTGCAACTAATATAGCTCTCTCTTTAGGTTTGTTTGTTATTTCAATCATAGATTACTTTAGTGTAATGTTTTCGTTTAGAGATTCAATCTCTTTACGATTATTTTTTGCTATAAACATCTCAACTAATGCAGTTAATATAGCAAGTAAGATAAAAAATTTCCATAGTTCAGTTCCGAAACGAGCCTGTTTTATTTGTTCGATTGGCTCTGTATTAGGGCTTAAATTAACTAATGTTCCCTTGAAATTTAAACTTTTAAGAAAATCATTAAACTCCTCTTCAGATAAAAATTCTTGAACGGATTCAGAGGAATGATGATTAACTGCAAAATTAACGAGTATCTTATCACCATTAAAAACTCTATAAATACCTTTTATATCCGTTTTAAAATACCTCAAATAATTAGAATTTAAATTATCTGCTTGAAAATAGTCCTCAGTGTTATCGGGTCGTTGAATTTTTATTTTTCCAGATTTAATTTTTTCTAAATTGAAATTAAATTCATCTCCAGCTAAAAATTGTAATGAGCCAAAATCCTTTTGAGATAAATAAAGAACAGATTTCACAATCAACGGCGCAAAAACAGATTTAAGGGGGAAATCAGTCCAGCCAAGGTTAAACGCAACATTGAAAAACAATAACTTTCCTTTTCCGATTTTGCTTTCAATTAAAAATTTTGAATTATCAGTGTTTGTAATAATAGAAGTTCCAAGCATAGAATGATTTTTTAGCAATTGATAAATATTAGGACTTTCGAATTTCTTTGCTTGATTATGTTTGAAAATATCCTTGAAAATTGGATGCTCAAAATCAACTTTATCAAACTTTATGATGTTATTTGAGTTATTTAAAGTAAGATTATCAATTATTCCGAGTTGGAGTTGATTGATTAAATTATTGAAGCTATTAAAATTCAAGTTATTATTAGGAATTAAAATAACAGAACCGCCTGAATTTAAATAATTCTTTAAGCGTTCAATATCTGTTAAAAAATCTGAATTAATTATTACAACATCAAAATCATCAAAATTAATCGTTTGAGCAAATTTTATATCTTTTTCTATTATTTTAATTCTGTCATTGGGCAAAGTTTGAAGTGCTAACTTTACAAAATCAGGATTAGAAAACTCTTTCTTTAAAATCAATATTGATATAAAATCTGGAATATTGAAAGCGAGAAAATAACTATTATCATATTCTATATCATCTGGTTCAATTTCAGCTTTTATATCGTTGTATCCGACATTTTGAATAGTGGTTTCAATAGAAATTTTTTGGGACTCTTTAGGTTCTATGTTAAAACTTTTCTGTGCTACTCTTTTATTATTGATAAATAAAGAAACTACACGATTTTGAAAACTTTGATTAGAATGATTTGTGATAGTAACTACAAAACTTATATTACTGCCCAGCTGGATAATTTGATTTTCTGGTTTGAGGTCATCTATTGATAAATTAATAAAATCATCATTTTGAAATAGAGTTAAGTAAATTTTAACTTGTTGATTAAATAAATCACTAAAATCATTTTTATTTTTAACTTCAGGCAAAAGGTTTTTCTGAAAATCTGAAAAAAGGAAAATTTCTCTGTTAAAATTTTTACTTTTATTAACTAATTCAGCTGCTGATATTAAACTCTTTTGCAAATCTGGTTTTAGATATGAAACTTCTGAAGAGTTTAAAGTATTTGAAAAATTATTTTCATTAAGACTGTAAAAAGAAACGGAGTCATCTAATAGAAAAGATACAAACAATTCATCTCCCTCTTGATGTTGAGAGATTATTTTTTCGACTAAGGTCTTTGACTGATTAAGGAAGGAGCCTTTTTGATCGATAAGAGACATACTAAAAGAATTATCTAATAAAAAAACAGATGTTGTTTTTGCTGCAGAAGTTGCCCCGGCAATATTAATTCCATGTAGTGTAGGTCTGGCAAATGAAAGAACAATGAAGATTATAATTAAAGTTCTTAATAAAAGTAGTAACCATTGTTTAATCTTAATTTTTCTAATTTTGTTTTTCTGAATCTCTTTTAGAAACATCAAAGTACTAAATTCAACGGTTTTAAGTTTTTTAAGATTGAGTAGATGAATAATAATAGGAATAGATGCTGCTAATAAACCTAAAAGGATAGCTGGATTTAAAAATGTCATTAAGAAAAATTAACCTCTATTTTTTTATTCAAAAGTTATAAAAGAATAAATTTTAAGCAACATAATAGTTTTTAAACTTTATTTTTGATAATGTGATAACAATTATTTCTTTGAACAATATTTTGAAATTTTTTCGTAGGCTTCGAAATAACCGAGTTCGCCTGCTTTAATAAAGTCCATACAAGCTGAAAAATTTCTCGATAATTCTAATAATGCACTGCCTCTTAAAAAATAAGCTTCAGCATTTGTTGAATCTATCTTAATGATTTTTGTTAAATCATTTATTGCACCGAAATGCTTTTTCTCTTTTAATTGAATCTTCGCTAAATCCATCAATACATTAGTATCATCTGGATAGTAATTATGAAGAGTTTCTAAATCTTTTTTAGCACTATCAAATTTATTTTTTAATTGATATTCAATTGAACGATTATAAAGGGCATTATAATTAGTAGAATCCAATCTTAAAATTTTATTGTAATAGTTTATTGCAGAATCAGATTTCCCTAGATAACCAAAAAGATATGCGATATTTAGTAGAACTTCAATATTTGAATTATCATAATTATGATATTTCTGATAATATTCAAGAGCCTTCTGATAATCTTCAATTTGGAAATAACAATATGCAAGGTTTGAGAAAGCAGTTAAATTTAATGGTTCGTTTTTTTTCTCAAGGTAAGTTAAAAAATATTTTATTGCAGAATTATAATTTTCATAATTTATCAATATTCTTCCTTTCAAAAGAAAAAGTTCAGGGTCATCTGAAATTAGAAACAATTTAGCCAATTTCTCTTCAGCTTGTTGATAATCTTCTAAACTTAAAAGAGATTTTACCATAATCATCAAAGCTTCCTTATCTTTAGGATTTTTTAGAAGGGCATTTTCTGCAAAATACAAGCTCGTTAAAAATTTACCTTCCTTGAATGCGTCTTGAGCTTTTTTAGTTAACAATGAAATTTCTGAAAAACATGAGACTATAAGTAAGATTGAACAGATTAAATAAGTTGCCTTAACGAAAACATTTAATCTCATTTTTTAATCAAAGAATGTTTTTCTAGTTTCTTGATTCAGGTGTAAAATAATTTCATCTATATGTCTTTGATTCGTTCTGTTAAGAGATAAAGGCGGAAGGTTGTCGAAAGAGAAAAATTTGACATCTAAAGTTTCATTACTAACTTTAGGTTCTCCACCAATTAAATCACAAAGAAATACAATTTTAAATGCGTGAAAAAATTCAAGATTACCGCCTAATCTATTTGCGTCATAAATACCTACGACTTTGATTGGTTTTACAAGAAAGCCACTTTCTTCAAAAGTTTCTCTTATAGCAACTTCAGATGGAATATCGCCAACATCAGCCCAACCACCAGGCATAGCCCACTTCAAATCAGATTTTTCTTGTACTAATAGGATTTTATTATTTAGAACAACTGCAGCTCTGATATCAATTTTGGGTGTAGCGTAGCCAGGGTGACTCATCAACTGCTTGAACACTAAACCATAATCTAATTGAGTATGAGTTTGAATTATTTCAGATACTATTTCCAATAATCTAATGTATCGCTTCTTTTCATATTCATTTGTAGCAAAAGCCAATCCAGTTTGAGCAAGTTGTTGAATCTCCCTTGCCCATTCAAGCCACTTAGGTAATTTAATATTTTCTTCAGACATAATTAGAATGGATTAGTTGCCCAAACAGTTAATTCCGGAATAAAACCTCTATCGTCCATCTCAAGAGCTGAAACAACTGAATGAGCAATTTCTAATGGTCTAAGTTTATTAGGCTCTTCAGCTCTTTCAATTCCTTCTGGATTATTAAAAGCAGTTGTTACTTCACTTGGGTTTATTAAAATTACTCTGACATTATATTTTCTCAGCTCTGCTTGCCAGCATTGAGTCATTCCTTTTAGTGCAAATTTTGAGGATGAGTATACCGTTCCATAAGCAAATCCCTTTAATCCTGCAGTTGATGATATATTAACAATGTTTCCATAATTCTGTTTGATAAAAATTTTTGCTGCCTCGCGTGCCATCAAAGCTGCACCAAAAACATTTACCGAATATACTTTTAAAAAATCATCTAAATCAACATTTGTAATGTCTGACCAGTTACTTCCAATACCAGCATTATTTATTAAACAATGTAAGTTACCAAATTTATCAAGAAGAATTTCATAAGTTTTTAATACATCAGCTTCTTTGGAAACATCTGCACAAATAGGAAAAGCATTTATCTGTTGCGCAACTTTTTTTAATCTTTCCTCATTGCGCCCAGTAATGATTACTTTACCACCTTTCTCTGATAACATTTGAGCCGTCGCTTTACCAATACCAAGACTGCCACCAGTTACAAGGAAAATTGAGTTTTCAATTTTCATTATTACCTCTTGAATAATTTATAAATATTTTTCTTTAAGAATTTTAATATGATGTTTTTGATGACCTGCCACCATAAACATAATTCCAAGAACTGTTACTTCTGAACCAGCTGCAATACCTCTGTTTTGATATATTAATGAATCGAAACTCCTAAAAAGCAGCAGATTAGATTCTCTTAATAGTCTATACTCGTAAGAAAGTTCTGCAAGAGATTTTTTATTAAAATTTCCATTTAATACATAAATATTCTGGTCAAATGAGGGCAAGGGTTGTTTTTCACCTCTTGCAATTGATAAAGCACGATATGCAAATATTCTATCAGTATCCATCAAATGACCGATAACTTGTTTTACAGTCCATTTATCTTTATCATAAGAATAGTCCCCATTACTTTCAGGAAAACTATTAATAACATCTGTTAATTCCTTGCTAGATTGATGAAGAATAGAAATTATATCATCTCCTTCAATCAAATCTAAATATTTTTGTGCATAATCGGGGTAATCATTTTTTGTTGGGCGCATAATAACTCTCTTTTATTACCAGATAGCAACTTCAAAAACGCCATTAGAATTAGCCACACCTCTAAACATTGCTGAAGTTGTAAAAATCATTTCATAGTTACCATTTTTATCAATGGCAATTATACCTCCAGCTTCTTTTGGTAGAACATTATACATCATTTCTTCACAAGCTTGTTTAAGAGAATAACCTTTAAATTTCATTAAAGCTGATATATTATAAGCAACAGTGTTTTTTATAAAAAGTTCACCAACTCCAGTAGCCGAAACTCCGCAGGTATTATTATCAGCGTAAGTACCTGCTGATATTATTGGAGAATCACCTATTCTGCCAGGTAATTTATAATTTCTTCCACCAGTTGAAGTTCCAGCAACAATATCTCCATAAGAGTCAATTGCAACACAACCAACTGTTTCTCCATAATATCTTTTCAATGAGCCTTTAAGAAATTGCTTGTATTGTTCGTCAGTGTGAAAATACGAGTTATGAACTATTGGCACATCAAGTTTTATTCCTAGTTCATCAGCACCTTTTCCAGCGAATAGAACATTTTCAGTTTTTTCCATAACCAATCTTGCAAGTGAAATTGGATTCTTAATAATTGTAACTCCGGCAACAGCTCCGCTTTTTAAGTCTTTACCATTCATTATTGAAGCATCAAGTTCGTGTTTTCCCTCGGTTGTAAAAACAGCACCCCTTCCAGCATTGAAAAGATGGTTATCCTCGAGATAATTTATTACTTTTTCAACAGCGTCTATTGATTTTCCGCCATTTTTCAAAATGTTCTCGCCTATTCTTAAAGCCTCTTTGAGTGAATTTAAGTATAATTGTTTTAATGAATCGGAAATGTTTTGTGGGATATCTCCTGCACCTCCATGAATGACTATCGTATAATTGCCTTTTAAGTTTTGAGCAATTAAAGTAGTAGTGAAAATTAAAGTAAATAATATTATTATTGAGGTACAAATCTTCTGTTTCATTGTTTTTCCTAAGAATTGAATATTTATATGTGTAACATAATAATATTTCCTTTAATTTTTTTCTTTTTTAATACTTCTAATCTAACAGAAGTTCAAAAGTTATCTTTTGTAAAAAATGAAATTGAAATTTTTTTAGTCAAACAATACTGGCATACTGCAATAGTTATTCATTCAGAAGATATTGATGATACAAAATATAGGTTTAAAGAATTTTTTAGAAATTATAGCTTAATTGATTTTGGATGGGGAGATGAAATGTTTTATCAACATCCTGATTTTGATTTGTATTTGGGTGCGCGGGCAATTCTCAAACCAACTTCAAGCACCTTGAGAGTTGAAGGAATTAACATCTCAAAAGAATTGTTTTTTCAATCATCTGAAATTGTAATTCGACTTGATATTACTGAAAATCAATTAGAAAAAATTCTTGAGTTTATTGAAAAAACTTTTTATAAAGAAAATGATGAGTATGTAGTTCTTAATGTAATTGCAAATAAAATTTATTTCTTTAAATCTCACGGTTATTATCATCTTTTTAACACTTGCAATACATGGATAGCAAAATGTCTTAAATATGCTGGTTTCGATATAAATACTAAAATAATTTTGACTGAACAACTTTTTCGTGAAGTGATTAAATTTGGTGAACTAATTGTTAATAACCGAAGTTGACTTTTTAATAGTTATTTTCACTAATATTTATTTACCCTTAGTTTATATTTAATAAGGATTTTAATATTATTCTATGATAACAAAAATTATTGTCTTTTTCATTTTAGCGAGTTCATTATCTTTTTCTCAACTTGATGATGGACTTATAATTGCGAGATTAAAATACTCTGGCGGCGGAGATTGGTATAATGATCCCTCATCAGAGGTTAATTTATTAAAATTTATTTCAGAAAAGTTTCCAAACATAAAAACAAAACCTGTTTATAAATTTGTTGATATATCATCTGAAGAAATTTTTTCTTATCCAATTTTATTTTTAACTGGTCACGGTAATGTGGTCTTTTCGAATGAAGAAGCAAAAAGATTGAAAAATTATCTTGAAAGAGGAGGTTTTCTTTTTATTGATGATGATTATGGTCTCGATAAAGCAATAAGAAGAGAGATGAAAAAAGTCTTCCCAGAAAAAGATTTTATCGAACTACCATTTAATCATAGATTGTTTAATTTCCCATATAAATTTGAAAATGGTGCTCCTAAAATTCATGAACACGATAAAAAACCAACTCAAACATTTGCTATTTTTGTTGGGAATAGAATAGCAGTTATATACACTTATGAATCCAATCCTGGTGATGGTTGGGCAGACAAAGAGGTCCATAATAATCCAGAAGAAAAAAGATTAGAAGCATTAAAATTTGGAGCAAACCTCATAATATTTGCATTGAGTCAGTAAAAGATGAGAAGTGAATTTTTTCAAAAAATAATTGAAAAGTTAGATTCTTTCTTTAGAAGAAATTTATTCAGTAAAATATTTGATGGTCTTTTGAATACCATCTCATATACAATTTTATCTTTCTTTAGTCTATCAGTACTTGAATTTTTATTTAATCTATCATCTTTAGTTCGTACTCTATTTTTTTTCATCTGGTTTATTCCATCATTTTATCTTCTTGTTGTTGAAGTCATTATTCCTTTTCTAAAATACTTTAATATTATCCCTTCGAGAAATTATTTTGAGTTAGCAAAACACGCTGGAAATTTTTTTCCTCAAGTTAAAGATGAACTTGTTAATTCACTTCAGTTAGTTTCTAATACTAATTTTAGTAACTTCTATTCGGTGAAATTGATTGATGAAGCATTTAAAAAAGTATATTCAAAAATCGATAATCTTGATTTCGATTCACTAATTGACTTTAAACCTTTATACAAAAAATCAATTAAAACATTAGCTTTCATAACAATTTTAATTTTACTTTTTTCCTTAAATAGTGGTTTAATTTCTGCAAGTAATAGAATATTAAATTTTAATACAGAATTTTTACCACCTCAAGAATTTTACTTTGATATTTCCCCCGGCAATTATCAAATACCTAAAGGTAGTTCTGTAGAATTAAATATAAATGTAATTGGAAAACAACTTCAAGAAATCTTTTTGATGATTAAAAATATAGAAGAATCTGAATACAGAAAAATTTCTTTACAAAAGGATTCTACTGGAAGTTTTTCATATAAAATTAGTAATGCCATAAAGACTTTCGATTATTATACTTTTGCTGAAGATGTGGAAAGTAATGTTTACAGAATTGAAGTTACAGATTTTCCAGTAATTAAAACTTTCAAAATAAAAATTACGCCCCCGTACTATTCAAAAATTCCTTCATCAGAACAATTTGACAATGGTAACATTTCTGCTCTTAATGGTTCATTAGTTGAGATTGAGGTTTTTGCAAGTAAAGAATTAAAAGAAGCATTTATCCTATTTGATGACTCTTCAAAAACGAATTTGAAAATTAGTAAATTAAATGCTTCAGGGAAATTTCAAATTAGAAAAGATGCCAGTTATTATATTTTAATAAAAGACCAGATGAACAATTTTAATGAACAGCCAATAACCTATTCTATTAAAGCTTTGAATGATGAAATACCAATTATTGAATTGCTCTCGCCAGAATCCGATTTTGATTTAGGAGAGGATAATCGTATTCCATTATATGCTAAAATTCAAGATGATTATGGGTTTTCAAAATTAATTCTTCATTATAATAGATACTCATTACTTCAGAAAAATGATATAAATAATTTTAATTCAATTGAAATTTCAGTCGATAAAACATTAAAAGAGCAATTCATTAATTATATCTGGAATATAACTCCATTGATGCCATCTGTTAACGAAATTTTCTCTTTTTATCTAGAAATTTATGACAACGATTTAATAAGCGGTCCTAAATCATCAAAAACTAAGACTATTAGCTTTAGAATCCCAACCCTTGAGGAACTATTCTCTAAAGCAAATAACAAGCAAGATGATATTCAAAAAGAACTTGAAGAGACTTTTAAAGAAGCCCAAGAATTAAAGAGAGACTTAGAACAAATCAACAAAGAAATGAAAAAAGATAAAAAAGAATTGAGCTGGGAAGAAAAACAAAGATTAGAAAAGGCATTGGATAAATTTGAGAATCTTCAAGAAAAAATGCAGAAAATTGCAGATAAAATAAAAGAAGTTAAAAATGACCTTCAAAAGAATAAATTGCTCTCAAAAGAAACCTTAGAAAAGTATTTGCAACTTCAAGAATTGTTGTCAGAGATGACAAGCGATGAAATGAAAAAAGCAGTGGAAAAACTTCGTCAGAACCTTGAACAAATGAATAGAATGCTAACTCAGCAACAACTACAAGAATTCCAGTTTGATGAAGAACGATTAAGAAAAAGCATCGAAAGAACCCTTAATCTATTGAAACGAATACAGATTGAACAAAAAATAGATGAACTCTTAAAAAGAACTGAAGAAATAAGCAAGTCAATTGAAGATATAAAAAATCAATTAGAAAAAAATTCGTTGGATTCAAAAGGCAAAGAAGAACAAATTAAAAAACAAGATGAAATAACATCTGATTTAGAAAATTTGGAAAAATCTATAGAAGACCTCAAACAAAAAATGGAAGGAATGAAGGATTTGCCTTACGAAGAAGTGGAAAAACTTAAAGAGGAATTTGATAAACAAGAAAATCAGAAATTATCTAAAGAAATTTCTAATAAAATGAAACAAAATCAAATTCAATCGGCAAAACAAAATCAGCAGAAACTTTCAAGTAATATGCAACAAATGCGTCAGATGATTCAACAAATTAAAGAAGCAATGATTCAGGAAAATCAAATACAAACATTTACAGATATGATGAGAATAACAGAAAATCTAATAACATTATCTAAAAGGCAAGAATCTTTAAAAAACAAAACTCAAAATATGGAGTTAAATTCTTCTCAATTAAATTCCTCTGCTAAAGAGCAACAAGAAATAAGAAACAATCTTAATAATATAATAGAACAACTTTCAGAACTTTCACAAAAAACTTTTGCAATAACTCCAGAAATGGGAAAAGCTTTAGGTAATGCAATTAGAAATATGGAGCAATCAATTTCTTCACTTCAAAACAGAAATCCATACGGTTCTGCAAATCAACAGAAAGAAGCAATGGGAAATATGAATCAAGCAATTATGTTTTTGAAAAATCAAATGGAATCAATGATGCAGGGTGAAGGTAGTGGTCAGGGAGGTATGATGTCTCTTATGCAACAACTTCAACAATTATCCGAGCAACAAATGAATTTGAACAATTTAACTCAAATGTTAAGACAAATGCAGGATGGTCAATTAACTTTGCAACAACAGGCAGAGCTGCAAAGATTAGCGCAACAACAAGAATTAATTAAAAAATCTCTTGAACAACTTAATAAAGAAGCTCAGGAATCAGGTATCTCTAAAAGATTACCTCTTAATTTGGATAATTTATCTAAACAAATGGAGGAGGTAATTACTCAGATGAGAACTCAAAGATTAGATGATGAATTAATTCAAAAGCAAGAAAGAATCTTATCGAAATTACTGGACGCTCAAAAATCAATTAATGAAAGAGATTTTGAACAAGAGAGACAATCTGAAACAGGAAAAGATATTGTCAGAAAAAGCCCTAAAATGATAAATATCAAAGAGAATTCTGAAATCGAAAAAATAAAACAGCAACTGAACAACTTAATTCGAGAGGGCTTTAATAAAGATTACGAAGAGTTAATTAAAAAATATTTTCAATTATTACAATCAGAGGATAATTTTAATTAGAGCCTTCGTTTGATTATTTATATCATAATACTATTTTAATAAGAAAAGAAACTATTTATTTATGAATTCAGAGCAAGACACTAAAACACATTTAGTAATTAATAATTTTAAACAAGAAGTTAATGGTAAGAAAGAATTTTCTTTATTTCAATATTTTTTTGAAATCGCTCAAGAACTTTTAGTTCTTTTAGATGATAAAGGCTACATTAAGCTGATTAATAAATTAGGTGCGAAACAACTTGAATTTGATTCAGTAGATTTGGTAGATATTCACTTTACTGAAATTATTGACCCAGCTGAAATTAGACATTTCTCAAGTCAATTCGATGAAATTTTAAAGAATGGACACGGCAATCTTAAAGTAAGTTTACAAACAAAACTTGGGTTTTCACAAATTTTTAATCTCAACTTTAAAGTCATCTATGACGATGAAAGTAATAAAATTAAATATTTGCTTATTAGTGGTCTAAATATTGATTTAGTTAAAAGATATGAAAAAGAAATTCTTGAATTATATCCAAAGCTACACGAATTAGAGAGAATTGTTCAAATTGAAAATCAGAGATCTTACTTGCCAAAATTTTTCTTGTTAGAATTGAATAAATTAAGAACTTCTTTTATTTCAAATATTTCACACGAATTGAGAACTCCACTAGCTTCTATAATAGGATTTGCTGAAACAATTAATTCAGATCCTAATATTCCACCTGAAATGTTAATTGAGTTTTCAAATATTATCTTGACTGAAGGAAAGAGATTAGCTCGACTGATAAATAATGTTTTAGACCTCTCATCATTGTATCAGGGTAAATTATTACTCAATAAAACAAAATTCGATTTAAACCAAGAAATAAAAAAGCTCTTAAATGAATTTTTACATTCTGCCAAAGAAAAAAATGTTACAATAAATTTCGAATCTAATAAAGATGAGATAGAAATAGAGGCAGATCAACAAAGACTCAATAGAATTATTGCTTCAATCATTCATAATGGCATTAAATTCTGTGAAAGTTATGGAAGAGTTTTTATTCAAACTAAAGAATTTTTCAAGGAGGTGGATATTTTAGTGATTGATACTGGTATAGGAATTAATCCTGATGAAATTCCAAATATTTTTAAGAAATTTGATGATGAAAAATTAATTCTTAATGAAGCCAACATATCAGGTTTTAGTTTATTATATGCTCAAAAAGTAATCGAACTTCACGGCGGAATAATTGATATTCAAAGTGAATTAAATAAGGGAACTACAGTTTTAATAAAATTACCTAAACAAACTTTTTAGAGGTAATAAAGTGCAGAAAACTATATTCATCGTTGATGACGAACCTAATATTCTTAAATTATTAAACTATTGGGTTAAAGATAAATGGCGTTACCAAAGTGAGCTATTTACAAATGCTGAAGATTTATTAAAAAATTTACATAAACAGCCCGATTTAATACTTCTTGATATAATGCTACCCGGCTTAGACGGAATTGAAACACTAAAGAGAATTAAAGCTTTTGATGCAGATTTACCAGTTATAATGCTTTCAGCACAGAACAGTATTGATACTGCCGTCAATTCAATTAAAATTGGTGCATTTGATTATTTCTCAAAACCAATAGATCAAGCAAAATTAGAAGTTTCAGTTAAAAATGCCCTAAAAGCTTATGACCTTGTTAAAGAACTTAGAATTCTGAAATCAAATGTAGAGACTGAATTCAAATTTGAAAATATTATATCCGTTGATAAAAAAATGCAGGATGTCTTTAAGTTAGTTTCAAAAGTCCTTGATAATGATATTACAGTCTTAATTCACGGAGAAAGTGGAACAGGAAAAGAGTTAATTGCTCGTGCTATTCATTTCAATGGAAATAGAAAATATAAACCTTTTATTGCTGTAAATTGTGCTTCAATTCCAAGAGAACTTTTAGAAAGTGAACTATTCGGACACGAACGAGGTGCATTCACAGGAGCGCATCAAAGAAAACTTGGTAAGTTTGAAATCGCTAATGGTGGAACTATTTTTCTCGATGAAGTCGGTGAACTTGAAATGGTTCTCCAGGCTAAATTACTTCGTGTAATCCAACAAAAGGAATTTGAAAGAGTTGGAGGGACAGAACTAATTAAAACCGATGTAAGAATTATCTCGGCAACAAACAAAGATCTTAAGCAATCTGTTGAAAATAAACTCTTTAGAGAAGATTTATTCTATCGATTGAATTCTTTCCCTATTTATATCCCCCCACTAAGACATAGAAGAAGAGATATTGTTGTTTTAGCAGACCATTTTGTTCAGAAGTTTAATCAAAAACTAAATAAAAATATTAAAGGATTTACTAAGAAAGCATTAAAAGCAATTTATGATTATAATTGGCCTGGAAACATAAGAGAAATGGAAAATACCATAGAAAGATGTATGATTATTTGTGAAGGAGATTATATTGACCTTGAAGATTTGCCAACTTATTTAAAATCAGAGGATAGTTATGTACCCGATGATATTTCAACACTTATATTTCCTAAAGATAATATAATTCCTCTTGAAAAAATTAAAGAGGAAGCTATTAGACATGCTCTTAAAGTTACTGACGGAAATATATTTGAAGCATCCAAAAAATTAAAAATTGGAAGAGCTACTATTTATAGACTTTTAGAAAAATATAAAATATCAACTTAATCAGGAGTTAATATGTTTTTTGAAAGAGTCCTAATTGATGGTAAAGTTATTTACTCTGTTGAGCTGGTTCGAGCTACTATAAAGGAAGCTGAGGAATTTAAAAAAATTTTAACTCAAGAAATTGAAAGTGGGACCAGAGATCTTATAGTTGATCTTTCTTTCTGTGAATTTATTGATTCTACATTTCTTGGTGCTTTAGTTGTTTCGTTGAAAAGATTACTCGGTGTTAATGGTAGTATGAAACTCTGTGGTCTCAAACCCTCAGTTTATTAGATGTTCGAACTAACCAGAATGAATAAAGTTTTTGATATTTATGACACATTAGATGAAGCATTAAAAAGCTATTCTGATTAAATGAACTCAACTAATTTAAAGTGTATTTTAATATATAGTTTAGATAAGAATTATATTTTAAGTCTTCTTTATAATCTTCGTAAAGATAATTTTGAAGTAGACTCAGTTTCCAATAAATCGGAGTTTAATGAAGTACTTAAATCAAATAAATTTGATTTAATAATATTTGAAATAAATGACAATTCAGATTTTAATCATTATTTTCAGTTAAAAGGCGAAGCTTCTACTAAAAACATACCGGTAATCTTAGTTACAAATAACGCAGTCGACTACGATAATCAATCGAAAATTGAATTCAATGGTGATGAGATAATTTCTAAAATATGTGATTATAAAGAGTTATTTGATAAAATTAGTATTTTATTAAAAAGGTCAGAAATCTACGAAATGTTTTTAAGCAAATCTGATACAAATACCATTCAGCAAACAAAAACAAAAATTCTTCTTGTAGATGATGACCCCAACATGATTAAACTTTTCAAATTTACACTTGAAAAAGCAGGATATGAATGTATAGCATTTAACAGTCCAATAAAAGCGCTTGAATCTGCAAAATCCTATATCCCTGATTTGATTATTTCTGATATCATAATGCCAGAAATGGATGGATTTGAATTCAGAAAACAAATATTAAAACAAACCTTTGCTAAAAACATTCCATTTTTATTTTTAACAGCTAAAGGTAATGAAGATGATATACTAAAAGGATATGAGCTTGAAATAACTGATTATGTTTTAAAGACTGCAGGTCCTAAAGTAGTTTTAGCAAAAGTTAATGCTATTGTAAGCAGTCTTAATAAACAAAAATCCAGAGCAATCTCAGAACTTCGTTCTGCTGCTTCAAATGTTGCTGTAAAGGTTATTCCTGAATCAGCACCCAAATTTGACAAATACGATATCAAACACTGGCATCAAACTTACCAAGGTATTCCAGGTGGTGATTTAATTGATTACTTTAAGATTGACGAAAAAAATCTTATTCTAATTTTAGGCGATGTGATGGGAAAAAAATGGGGGGCTTGGCATTTTGCTATCGCTTATGCAGGTTATATTAGAAGTACCATTCGTGCTGTAATTGAATCATCAAAAGACTTTTCACCATCTAAAATTTTATCTTCTGTAAATAAGATGATTTATAGAGATGTTAAAGTATCAGAAGTTTTTATTTCGCTTTCTATTGTTCATTTGGATAATAAGAATAACTTAATTAAATATTGTGGCGCAGGTGATAATCCACTTTTATATATAAATCAAAATGGAAATTTGATGAAGGTCAAATCTGACGGACTTTTATTAGGCTTTAGTGAAGATAGTGTTTATAACGATATTTCACTTTCTATTAGAAAAGACGAAAAAATAATTATGTTCACTGATGGATTAATTGAATCCCGGAATAAAGAAGGGGAACAATTTGGGACATCTGAATTAAAAAAATCTATTTTTAGAAATTTTAGAGAATTTAATATTATAGATAGATTAAAAAATGATTTTATTAGTTTTACTTCCAATCAATTTGAAGATGATGTTTCTCTAATCGTAGTTCAGAGAACATCAGATTAGTTATACTCAGCTGATTGAAGTTTTTCAGCTTTATCTGCTAATTTAATTTGCTCAATCAATTCATCTAAATTTCCTTCAATAATTTCTGATAAGTTATAAAGAGTTAATCCAATTCTATGGTCAGTAATTCTATTTTGAGGGAAATTATAAGTTCTTATCTTTTCGCTTCTATCCCCACTCCTTACCATTAATTTTCTTTGAACTGATATTTCATTTAACTTTTTACTCATTTCCATATCATACAATCTAGCTTTTAATACTTTCATAGCCTTTTGTCTATTTTTCAATTGAGATCTTTCATCCTGACATTGAACTACAATGCCAGTAGGAATATGAGTAATACGAACTGCTGTTTCAACTTTATTAACATTTTGACCGCCCGCTCCACCAGAACGGAAAATATCTATCTTTAAGTCGTTTGGATTAATTTCTATTTCAACATCCTCTACTTCTGGTAATACTGCAACAGATGCGGCAGATGTATGAACTCTCCCGCTTGCTTCAGTTTCAGGGACTCTTTGAACACGATGAACGCCTGATTCATATTTTAAATTTCCATAAACATTAGCACCGCTAACAGAGAAAATTACTTCTTTGAGTCCACCTAATCCTGTTTCATTTAAATCGATAAGCTCATATTTCCAGCCTTTCATTTCAGCATAACGGATATACATTCGAAAAAGGTCATTAGCAAAAAGAGCAGCCTCTTCACCACCTGTTCCAGCTCTTATTTCTACAATAACATTCTTGTCATCATTAGGATCTTTCGGTAAAAGAAGCGATTTTAATTCCTCTTCTGCTTTAATCAGAGATTCTTTCAGTTCTTCTAATTCAGCCAGTGCAAGTTCGACTATTTCTTTATCATTCGAGTTTTCTATTAGTTCTTTATTATCTTGAATTTCTTTTGAAATCTTTAAATATTTTTCATAAGCGAGCACAATTTCTTCAATTTCACTTTTTTCTTTATTGAGAGCAATTATTTTATCGTGATTATTAAGATATTCTGGTTCAATAAATAATTTATTTATTTGTTCGTATCGCTGTTTAATTTTTTCTAATTTATCAATAAAACTCATAATAAAATTCCGTTTTTAGCAAATGCAAATATAGATATAAATTACTTGTTGATATAAATTGATTTGATATCTAAAGTTCTTGACGCTTATTTATTTCATACAAAATTATACCAGTTGCAACAGATACATTCAATGATTGTATCTTGCCAAACATAGGAATACTTATTAAATAATCACATTTTTCAGCAGTTAATTTTCTTATACCTTTCTCTTCGTTACCAACAATTAGAGCAAGTGGAAATTTGTAATCTAATTCTAAAAAATTTTTCGAATCTTTTAATTGAGAACCAATTATCCAGAACCCTTGCTTTTTAAGCTCATCAATAGTGTTTGCAAGATTATTTACCTGACAGATTTTAACATATTCAAAAGCACCAGCGGAGGTTTTAATTACCGTTTGATTTATTGGGGATGAATTATGAGTAGTCGTTATAATTGATTTTACTCCACAACACTCTGCTGTCCTTATTATTGCTCCTACATTGTGCGGATCTTGAATAGAATCAAGAATTAAGATTACAGGATATTGCCTTAACTTTGCTTCTTGAATAACTTCGTCTAATTTGAATAATTTTTGATCAGAACTAATAGCAACAACACCTTGAGCATTCTTATCTGAAGTTATTTTTCTAAACTTTTCAAGAGAAATTTGATTTACTTTAATGCCCTTTTTTTTAGAGGCAGTTATTATAGCATCAATAATATTACCCTTTTGACCATATAAAATATATATTTGAGATAGACTTGAATTGCTATTCAAAGCCTCAAGAACTGGCTTACGACCTATTATAAGCCTCATTATCTAACCTTGAGGAAATGTAAATAAGGACTCAGATATTTCAAAAGTGCAGAACTTCCCGTTATTTTTTTTAGGAGGGATAAATTCCTCTAATAATTTAATTTGTTTTTTGTAAATATTAAAATCAACTTTAGCAGTATTGATTGAACCATCTTGTTTAATGATGTTTATTATATGTTCTCCTAAAAGGTCATCAAAGTCAATAACCTCAAAAGCTGGTTTAACTTCAGTTAAATAATCATTTCTCATTGCAAGCCCGAAAATGCTTATATCAATTTCGTTTTTAATCTTTCTGAATTGTAATGATATTTTATAATTCATTGTTGTGAAAAGTTTTATGGTTTCTATTTGTATTCTAAACTTTTGTTTTTTTTCTTTATTATCATAATGAAAAAAGAATTTACATTTAAATTCAATTTCCTCTTTCTTTTTTTTAGGAATTGCCTTTTTTAATTTATCAATTGTTTTTTCCCGAGCTTTAGAAATTTTGGGAATTTCCTTTGGTTTTCTTAATGCCATTTATTTTACCCAATCAATAATTTCATTTAATTGATTTAATTGAAAATTTCTTTGACTTCCATCAGAAAGATTTTTCAAAATTATCTCACCTCGTTTGTATTCTTCACCACCGACTATGATGGCGAATTTAGAATTTAATCTATTTGCTTCTCTCATCTGAGATTTAACACTCCTGTTCAAATAGTCATATTCGACAATAAATCCTTTATTTCTAAAATAGGAGGCTATTTGTGCAACTTTGAGATTTAGCTCTTTATCTAATCTTATAATAAAAATATCAATATTTCTAATTGAAAAATTAAATGTATTTTCATTTTCACAAGCAAGTAAAATTCTTTCCATTCCAGCGGCAAAACCGACACCAGGGGTTGATTTGCCACCTAATTGCTCTATAAGAAGATCATATCTGCCACCACCACAAAGAGAACTTTGAGCACCAACTTTATTGCTGATTATTTCAAAAGTTGTTTTAGTGTAGTAATCCAATCCGCGGACAAGTTTTGTGTCAATTTCAAATGGAATATTCAGTTCAAGCAAATAAATTTTAACCTCTTCAAAATGCTCTTTTGATTCTTCATCTAAAAAGTCAATAATAGATGGTGCTTGTTGAAGAATTTCTTGATCCAGTTCTGATTTACTATCAAGAATTCTGAGAATATTTTTTTCAAATCTATTTTTACTTTCATCTGAAAGTTTATCTTTTTTGTCTATTAAAAATTTTCTGAGTTCTTTTTTATAAATTTCACGAGATTGATTCGTTCCAAGAGAATTTATTTTAACGATTATATCTTTCAAACCAAGTTGCTTTAATATAAAATATGCCATTTCAATCATTTCAGCATCCAGAAAAGGTGAGTTGCTTCCCAATGCTTCAGCACCAAATTGATGAAATTGACGAAGTCTTCCTGCCTGAGGCCGTTCTTGACGAAACATTGGTGAGATGTAATATAATTTATTCAAAGAATTTTTTTCTCCCAATGAATGCTCAATAAATGCTCTAACAACTCCTGCGGTCATCTCAGGTTTTAAAGTTATAGAATTTCCACTTCGGTCAATCATTGTGTACATTTCTTTGCTAACTATGTCCGTTTCTTCACCAATACTTCGAGAAAAAAGAGATGTGTTTTCAAATATTGGTGTTCTTATTTCTAAATAATTATATATGTTGAAGACTTTTTTTACGATTTCTTCAAGATAATACCACTTGAAAATTTCAGATGGAAGGATATCTTTCGTGCCTGTAATTGCTTTTATCATTATTTAGTTACCAATTAAATCTTAATAATAAAATTTTAATTTTATGATGATTCAAAACAATAGATGTTTTTAATTATTAATACCTTTAAATTTTACGAAATGTTCAATTTATCGAATGAAATATTTAAATAAAAGATTTTGTTTTGATTCAACAAAGTATTTATTGTAAAATTTAAGTAATAATATTGATAATAATATAATTCAAGTTCTATATAAATTAGTTTTTGTTAATTTTATCAAAGTAATGATTTTGTTCATCAAAAACTGAAAGTTGATTTTCTAAGTTTTTCAATTCAGTATTTTTTAATTTCAGCTTATATCTCTGGTCAATTTTTCCATTTTTTAATCTATCTAAAATCATTTTATGATATTTTTCATCAATTTCAGCTGAAATAAACTTCCTATTGAGGGATTTACAAATATCTATTTCAGCTCCACTACCTCCGAAAAGAATTAAAACAATATCACCTGGCATAGTGCAGGACTTGATTAACATTTCAGAAAGTTTCTGGGGAATTTGGCAAGCGTGAAAAGTTTTTTCTTTGCTAACATTTTTAACCAGGTCGAAGTAAAACCAATCATAGGGCATTCTTCCTTTTGAACCGTTGGCAATGTTCTGTAAAATTCGTTTTTCATTTGGATTTTTGTAAGGAACAGCAACGTTGTCTTTAAAGAATTTATTATTTTTTGTCTTACGGCAGTGTAACACACTTCTATGTGCAGTTGTAAAGCGTTTAGGCGTATGACTAACATTAGTATTGTAAATCCATACATAATCACAAACTTCATAACAAGCAGAGTCTAAATATTTTACCCGTAAATATGCATTTTGTTTGGGATAGTTAATTAAAAACATATTCCCCGTGTCTTTTAATACTCTTAAAGATTCTTTTGATAATGAGATATACCATTCAATATATTCATCAAAATTTTTAGTATAAGTTTTATCACCATATTTAATTCCGACATTATAATCAGGGTCTCCAAAAACCAAATCAACGCTATTGTCGGGTAATTCTCTTAAGAGATGCATTATATCAGTTAAAAAAACTTTATTAAGATATTTATTTATTTCATTTGGTTCATTTTTCATAATAATAACTATATTTTATTAAAATCTTTTAATTAAATTGTATTGTGAACATTTTAATAACTTTATGGATGTCATATTATTCTCATCTTCAAAAGTATAACTATATAATTTAAGGAAAGAATTACCTTTTTCTTTTCTTCTTAATATGTAGCAACAGTTAATTTGCTTAATATCAAGTTCTTTTTCTTTCTTTAAATTCGAATAATATTTAAATGGGTGGAATATCTGATAAATTGCAAAATTTTTAGGGAATCCATTTTTCGCTTCAAATATAGTTATTACACCGTTTAATTCCATTGTTAAATCTATCTCCATTTGCAAGTTTTCAGTAATAATTTCTTCATTAGCAACGAAATATTTTAAACTCATTTTGGTACGTCTTGAATTGTAAACCTTCGGACTCGCTACAATATCTTCATATAAAAAGTCGTGAATTATTCTTTGGTTAATAGCGACTGATAGTATATTAGATTCACTAGTATCAAATTCATTTAAAATACTTTTTCGATACTTCCATTGATAAATATTCTCATTGACTTCTTCAAAATCGTGAAAACCATTTACAATACCTTTAACAAACTTATGTTTTCTTTTCCCTAAATGTATTATAAAATAATCCTCATTTAATAAAATCTTGGGGAATTTTGTAGTATCATCAATTTTTGTAACATCAAAAGGATTACCGAAATTGAATTTTTTACAAACACTTTTTACTAAGTTATTATCAAAAACATAATTGTTACTCTTTTGACACATTTTAAAAATTTCACTGATAACTTTCTGCTTATTACCCATTTTGATTATTTAAATAATGTAGTTAAGAATCAATTTGAATTTTTGTGTTGCAGCAAAAAGTAAACTTCTTTTGAGTTCATAAAATCAACTTTAATAAGTTTTATAAGTCAAAATAGTTTTTTTCTTCATCAATGAAAGCTTTAATTATTTCATCAGATGATGAAGAATTCAATAATTTATTTCTAAAGTCATCTTTATTCATCATTCTTGATATTCTACTAAGTAATTTTATATGAAGGCTAACCTGGTCATTAGGCCCTACAATTAAAAATATTAGATGAACAGGGTTTCCGTCAATAGCGTCAAAATCAATTCCATTAGAACTTTTGCCAAAAGCAGCTAAAATTTCTTTTATAGAATCTGATTTTCCGTGAGGTACAGCGAAACCTTTACCAACACCTGTTGACATTATTTTCTCACGAGCAAAAACACTCTTTTTGATATCTTCGATATCTTCAACGCGAGGGTCAGAACTAAAAAGATTAATAAGTTCATCTATTGCTTCGTATTTTTCAGTGCTTTTTAATTCTGGTATGATAAAATGACTATCTAATAAATCAACAATTCTCATAATAACTTTAAACTAAATTTTATTTATAGAGTTAAATTAAACAAAAAAACTTTAACTTAAGAAGATCTAATTTAGTTGGGCAAGCAATTTGTGATAAGCAATTTTTGCAGGTTGATATTCGGGGTTTTCTTGAATTGAATCACTATAATACTTTAATGCTGTAAACCACATTCCTTTCTTTTCAAAGACTCTTCCTAAATTATACATAGATATATATTTTGATTCATAATTTGGTGTTTTAATTGCTTTTTGAAACCAATATATTGAATCATCAAACTTATTTAGATTGGTCAAGTATATTCCTATGTCATTGTATGCATTACCAAAATTTGGGTCTAACTCTAAAGCATTCTTGCACTCTTCGATTGCTTCTTCATACTTGCCAATTAAACTTAACGCCCACCCTAAGAAGTTGTGTGCTTTTGGAGTCGGATAATAATCAATTGATTTTCTATATGCTTTTATAGCTTGATTTACATCACCACTTATATGAAGACGATAAGCTTTCTCGAAGTATTCTACAGCAAGCAATATTTTTTCTTTGTCTACCATAAAATAAATTCACTTTCGAAACATATATAAAAACTATTTAATTAAAATCAAAATATTTAAATGTTAATAATTTATAAACACAAAATTAAAGATATTAGTTCATACTAACTAAATCAATAATTGAACTATTTAATTTTATTATCGGTTTATGATTAAAATTAATTAGGTGTTTTATGAAAGAATCATTTTATGCAAATAATTTATTAGAAAAAGGATTATCATTAGATCATTTTATTACTTCAATTGATACTCCTTTAAGAAAAGATGCATTTGAAATTGATGATGAATTAAAAATTGAATTAATTCAGCAAAAGTTTAGCGAAATAATGGAAATATTAGGTCTTGATTTATCAGATGATAGTCTTAAGGATACACCAAAACGAGTAGCTAAAATGTTTGTTAAAGAAATTTTTGCTGGCTTAAATCCCAAAAATAAACCGAGTATTACTTTATTTGATAATAAATATAAATTCAATCAAATGCTTGTAGAAAAGAATATTGCTGTTTATTCCTATTGTGAACATCACTTCGTCCCAATAATTGGTAAAGCTCATATTGGTTATTTTTCAAATGGTAAAGTTGTAGGTTTATCTAAATTAAATCGTTTAGTAGATTATTATTCTAGAAGACCACAAGTTCAGGAAAGATTAACTGTTCAAATTGCTAATGAATTAAGAGAATTGTTGAATACAGAAGATGTTGCTGTACTAATTGACGCCGACCATCTTTGTGTTGCTTCGCGTGGAATTAAAGATGTCTCAAGTTCAACTATCACATCAAGTTATCTTGGAAAATTTATCGACTATAATGTTCGTGAAGAATTTTTAAGATATATATTTAATGATAGAAAATAGTTTAATAGGACTATTTCTAATTATTATAAATTTATAAACATTTTAACATTTTATTCTTACATCAACACAATATATTTCATTATTCTCAGAAATAATTACTGGATTTAAGTCTACTTCTTTTATTTCTTGATAGTCTAACATAATTTGTGCAATGTTTCGAAGGATAAATTTTATTTTTTCAATATCAGCTGAAGTTTCACCTCTGACGCCTTTAATTATTTTACCAATTTTAGTTGAGTTTATTAACAAATCAATGTCTTCATCATTTAAATACGCTGAGCACATAGAATTGTCATCAATAAATTCAACATATTTACCACCACTTCCAAACATAATCATCGGTCCGAAGTTTTGATCTCGAAAGGCTCCAATTAGTATTTCAAATTTTGGCTTTATAAATGGTTGTATTATTAAACTTTCTAATAATATGCCTCTCTTATTAAGATTATTTTTAAGATTTTCTAATGCAATTGTAAATTCATTTTGATTTTTAATATCAACTATTACTGCATTCAAATCCGATTTATGAATTATCACTTCACTAGTTGCTTTTAATACTAAAGGGAATTTTAATTCAAGATTTCCAATATCATTTAAATTTATGAGGTTTTGCTCAATTAATGGTATGGAATATTTTTCTAAAAGTTTAATAACTAATTGTTGAGGTAGAAATTTATCATTAAAGGATGTTAGATTAACTTTTTGATTATTTAAGTTACTCTTTAATCTAATTGAATTTGATTTAAGTTTATTAAAGGTTAAAATATTTTTAATCACAACTGCAACATCTTCAGGAAATCTAAAAAGAGGTTTTCTGCTTTTAGAATTTTGATAATATTCATTCCAGAATTCAGGTAAAGGCATAACAATTTGGAAAATTGGTTTAGAAGATTGAATATCATTAATTTTTTCCACTACTTCAAAAGCTTTAACCATTATTGGTTCAACGAAGATTGAAATTATTGAATCTACATTCTCATCTTCAGACAAAATTTCAATAACTGATTTAAATTGTTCAGATGTGCCACCGGGTAATAAATCAACAGGATTATTTATACTGCCTTCAGGGTGAACAATTGATTTAAGTTTCAATTTAGTATTTTCAGATAATTCAGAAAGGAGAAGTCTGTTTCGTTCAAGTGAATCAACGGTTAGAATAGCAGGACCTCCAGCATTTGTAACGATAGCTACCTTGTTACCTTTTGGAATCGGAAATTCCTCAAATCCCTTTGCAGTGTTGAACATATCATTCAAATCATCTACTCTTATAATACCAAATTGATTTAGCACTGCATCAACGATTTTATCAGAAGTAGCAATAGCTCCCGTATGCGATGATGCAGCTTTTATTCCGCTTTTTGTTCGGCCAGCTTTTAAAATTATTATTGGTTTGTTAATTCCATTATCTATTAAATAATTAATTAAACTCTCTCCATCAACAAAACTTTCTAAATAAAAACATAATACTTTTATATCTGAATTTGAATTCCAATATTTAAGTAAATCTAATTCATTTACATCTGCTTTATTACCTACGCTAATAAAATGTCCAAAACGAATGTCAGTTTCTCTCAATGAGTTTAGTATCGCTGCACCAATTGCTCCACTTTGCGAACAAAATGCTATTGTTCCACTCCTAGGCTGTTCGGCAACAAAAGTGGCATTCATTTTTACTTTATCATTGGTGTTGATAATTCCCATACAATTAGGACCTACCAGTCTTGCATTTGAATCTCTAATTAAATTTATTATTCTTTTTTCAGCTTCAGCTCCTGATTCACCTGTCTCTTTAAAACCTGCAGTTATGAGAATGATTGCTGAAACATTTTTTTCTAATAATTCTCTTAAAGTCTCTTCAACAAATAATTTTGGCACCATTACAATTGCTAAATCTATTTCGTCTTTAATGTCCGAAATTTTTTTATGACATCTAATTCCCAAAACTTCATCACTATTAGGGTTAACTAAAAGTATCTTACCATTAAAACCAAATTCTATAATTGATTTAGTAAGTTCATAACCAAGACTTTTGGGTTTTGATGATGCTCCTACAACACAAATTTTAGCAGGATAGAAAAATTTATTAAATACAGAGTCCATATTTATACCTTTTTAAAAAATACATTTCAAAATTAGACTAACTAATTCAATCTAAATGAAATTATTTGTTAAGAAACATAAATTGTCTTTTGAAATAATTATCTAAAAACTTATTTTAAGTAAAAAATTAGGAGGTATTATGGAAAATTTAAAAAGTGCCCTAAAGTCAAAGGAAGTTTACTCAGTCCAATCAGGTTCAAAAATTTATGATGTTGTCAAGTATATGTCAGAAAAATCTGTTGGGCTTGTTCCTGTTTTTGATGGCGAGAAACTTGTTGGAGTGTTCTCTGAAAGAGATTTGGTTAAAAGAGTTATCGCTATGGATAAAGATTTAAAGGAAACAATAGTAGATGATGTTATGTCGAAAAATCTTGTAATAGCTAAAGTTGAAGAATCTCCTTCTGAAGCACTCGCTAAAATGAAAGAAGCTAAAACACGACATATTTTAGTTATCGAAGGTGAGAAACTTATAGGTGTATTATCTATGAGAGATTTGCTTGAAGTTGATTTATTGCAATGTAAAACAACAGTTGAAGTGTTAAATAATTATATTTATTCAAAATAAATCTTAGATGTTTTTTTCAATCTATTTTTTATAAAAATTCTTTTTATAAGATTTTTTATTAAGAATTAAGTAGTTGTTAATTGGTCTTAAATAACTTTTTGAAAAACGAATTTTTTAAAGCTAATGATAAAGATAATTTTTCTTATTTTATTTTTTTGTATCACTATTGCAATCCATTCTCAAGGTTATGTTTGTGCAATTGGGGGAGGTTCTGAAAATTATAATGATTGGAGTGATGCACCATATAGATGGATAGTTCAAAGAGCCAACAACGGTAAAATTATTATTGTTGATGTTGCTGATGCTTCAAATTGGCTTCCGAATTACTTCATTTCGCTTGGTGCAAGTTCAGCTTATAATAAAACTATTCCAAATCTAAGCACTGCAAATCTTCAATCAACATATGATGAACTGATAACTGCTAAAGCTATTTTTATTCGAGGTGGAAACCAATGGGACTATATTCGATTTTGGAAGGGAACTAAAGTCGATTCAGCTATTCAATTTGTATTTAATAATGGCGGAGTTATAGCGGGAACAAGCGCAGGTGCTGCATTACTCGGAGAAGTTGATTTTAGCGCACAAAGTGGAACAGTTTATCCAGATGAAGCACTTCTAAATCCTTTTTATAGCAGAATGAGATTTGAGTACGATTTCCTAAGACTTGTTCCTAATGTAATTTTCGATACACATTTTATAGAGCGAGGACGACACGGAAGACTTATCGCAATGCTTTATAATCAATACCATAACTCGGGAAGAAATTTAATTGGAGTTGGCGTTGATGATAGAACAGCAATATGTATAAGTCCAGATGGAATTGGAGAAGTTATGGGAAGCGGTGCAGTTTCAATTTTTTACAAAGACAATTTGACAAAATATTCTCCTTATAACTCAGGTAAATATACTATTGAAAACTTAAAGTCTCATCTATTAACGAAAGGATGGAAGTTTGATTTCATAAACAAACAAATTGTCTTTATTCCATCATCTGCAAAATATGTTGATACAAATAGAGCTTGGCAACATCCTCTAACAGATTTTTATTTGACTGGAAATAATAATATCTCAGCACAATTAAATACAAATCTTGCTAATTTTATTAGTTCAGTAAATAGCAATAATATTGCTATAATAACCCATCCCGGTTTTAGTTCATCTCTTTCGTCATTAATAAATTATTTAAACTCTAATAATTTAATCTACTCAATAGTTTATTTAACATCTGGAAGTCTTAATTCTCAATCAGAAGCAAACAAAGTCAATCAAGCAAGCTGTTTTATAATTACTGGTGATTCATTAAGTGTTTTATCATATTTAAATCAGAACGGCAATTTATTACCTGATGCATTTCAAGCCGGGATAACATCAGGTAAACCAGTTTTATTTTTTGGAAATGCGGGCAAAATATCAGGAAATAAATATGTAGATAACACTGATATTGATATATATGCCTCATACCGTGGAAGAATGACTTTTAATAATGGAATAAATCTTTTTGGGGATTTTATTTTCCAGCCTTTAATCTTTGATGATTCAAATTTCTATGAGAATAGAACTAGCGCAGTTTTATGGGGGATGATGAGAAACAGAAGTAGAATAGGTATTTTTCTAAATGGAATTGACAGAATTAAAATTTCCTCAACTGATAAAAGCATCTCTGGAGTTACTATAATTCCTTTTATTATTGTTGATGCAAGATATACAACATTTGTAGACTCATCAACCTATAGGGCAAGTGGTAGTTTAAGTCCAAGACAAGTTGTTGCTATGAATAATCTTAGATTTTCAGTTACAAATTATTCGAACATTAAATATCTAATTCAATCAGGTAAATTTGATAATCTTACATTAATTAAAAATGAGTCGGAAACAACCTTCTCCGAAAACATATTAAATCAGAATTATCCTAATCCATTTAATTCAAGTACTACAATCAGCTGGTATTCTCCAATTAGTAGTTGGTTAACAATAAAATTATTTGATGCTTTGGGAAGAGAAATTGAAACAATCGTTGACGGATACTATGAAGCGGGTAATCATTCTAAATTTTACATTATAAATTCTACATTACCATCTGGCGTCTATTTTTACCAATTAAAAATTGTCCCTCCATTAAATAGTTCGAAAAACAATTTAGTCTTCACAAAAAAGATGTTGTTATTAAAGTAAACTTTTCCGTTCTTAGAAAATAAATTATTGTAAAAATTTAATTACTATCTAGTTTATTATCATTTTACTTAAAGAGACACCTAAAAAATTTAATTTAGGATTATTAGAAATATTTAATTTTAGTCTTTCAATCTTTAGAATGAGTCTATTTAGTGTTTCGCTAAAAAAAATCATAAATGCGTAGTAGGTAATTTTTCTTAATTGACAATTAAAGAAAAAGTTAGACAATTATTAAACTATAAATGCAAATAACCAAATCTATTGTATGTCTTTTGATTAACATTGTCTTTTCTATAGATTGAAATTAGAAATCCTGAAAAGTTATAATAACTTTTTATATTTGCATTAAAATTATTTTGATATAAAAATGTTAAAAATTTACAATACGCTTACAAAACAAAAAGAAGAGTTTGTTCCGCTAACTCCGCCAATTGTGAAGATGTATATGTGCGGTCCGACAGTTTATGATTATTTCCATATTGGTAATGCCCGTTCGTTCATAATGTCTGATATTATTAGAAGATATCTTGAATACAAAGGATACAAAGTTACTTTCGTAATGAATATAACTGATATCGACGACAAAATAATTAAAAAATCTATTGAAGAAAATAAAACTGCAAAAGATGTCTCTGAATTTTACATTAAAGAATTTTTCAGAGATATAGAAAATCTGAAAATAAAAAAAGCTGATACTTATCCTAAGGCCACAGAATTTATGAAAGAGATGATTGAAATGATAAAAAAGCTTGAACAAAAGGGAATTGCATATAATGTAAACGGAAATGTTTTTTATGATGTCTCTAAATTTACAGAGTATGGAAAATTAAGTGGTAAAAATATAAGTGAACTTGAAGCAGGTTCCAGAGTAGAAATAAATGAGGAAAAGAAACATCCACTTGATTTTGCACTATGGAAAAAAGCAAAAGAAGGAGAACCTTACTGGGATAGTCCTTGGAGTAAAGGTAGACCTGGATGGCATATTGAGTGCTCCGCAATGAGTTGTAGTCTTCTTGGTCATTCATTTGATATTCACGCTGGCGGTAATGATTTAATTTTCCCGCATCACGAAAATGAAATAGCACAAAGTGAAGCAGCTAATAACAAGCCTTTTGTTAAATATTGGATACATTTTGGATTCTTAAATATTAATGAAGAAAAAATGTCTAAATCTCTCGGTAACTTTTTTACAGCAAGAGATATTCTAAAACAATATTCTGCTGAAGCAATAAGATTATTTTTCTCTCAAGCTCATTATCGTGGTCCACTTAATTTTAGTGAAGATTTAATTAAGGCTGCGGAAAAAGGTACAGAGAAAATTAAAAATTCTTACGATCGGATAATTGAAGAACTTAACAGGAAAAAATTCTCACAAAATGAAATTAATTTTAATTTTAATCTATGGTACGAAAAATTTGAACAGGCTATGGATGATGATTTTAATACTTCAAATGCTATCGCACTAATTTTTGATTTTGCAAGAGAAATTAATAAAGTAATTGATGATGATAATTTTAATGAACAATTTTTAATTAATGCAAAAAGTTTCTTTGATACTGTTGTTGAAGGTGTTTTTGGTTTAATTAAATCTGATTTAGATTTATCATCATCTTCATTAGAAGAAAAATTATTAGAAATTCTTATCAAAATCAGAAATCAAGCAAAAAATGAAAAAAATTATGCCCTCTCTGATAAAATAAGAGATGAACTAAACAAAATAGGCATAATTCTACAAGATTCTAAAAGCGGAACTACCTATAAAAAATTAAAAAAGTAATATTAAATGAATGAACATTTAACAATAAAAGGTTCAAACGAAAAAATTCCAATAAATAAAATCGTTTGTATCGGCAGAAATTATGTTGAACATATTGAAGAATTGGGAAATCAGATACCAGAAAAACCAATCGTATTTCTTAAACCTAATAGTTCTGTGATATTCAATAATGATGACATTATCTATCCATCTTACTCTGAAGATATGCATCATGAAGTAGAATTATTAATACTAATCGGTAAAAAAATAAAGAATGTTAGTATTCAAGAGGCTGAAGATTCAATACTTGGATATGGTTTGGGGCTGGATATGACTTTGCGTGATGTTCAAAATGAAATGAAAAAGAAAGGATACCCGTGGACTTTGGCTAAGTGTTTTGATACTTCAGCTGTTATATCTGATTTTATTCTTAAAAAAGATTATCAATTAACTTATAATGAGGAGATATTACTTAAGGTAAATGATGAAATTCGTCAAAAGGATAAGTTAAGTAAGATGATATTTAAACCAGCAGAAATTGTTGAATATCTTTCATCAATTTTAACACTTGAATATGGTGATATAATTTTCACAGGAACACCTCAAGGTGTTTCAAAAGTTAATAAAGGTGATAAACTTTTTGCCGCATTAGATGATTTAATTACATTGCAATGCAAAGTTCTTTAAGTTAATCTGTTACGATAAATTATGAATTATATTTTATCATAATTGTATAAATGGTTTACCTGAAAATTTTTAATTATATAAATCCCATAAGTATTAAAAAAATTTAATTTTAATTCTTAATGAAATCTAAAGTGATAAACTTTATTCTGGTTTATTTTAATTAATCTTGGAGTGTTACATTTATGAATGTTACTAAAAACTTAATTGAAAATTACAAATTGTTTCAAAAAATTCAGATAAATAAATACTTAAAAACATTTAATAAAACTGATTTCAGCGACACAATTGAAAGGTTCCATGTCTTACAAAAAATAAGAAATAAATTTCAAACCAGTGTTATATCAGAAATTGATAGATTTAAAGCTGAATTAGAAAAGAAAGAATTCTTTAAATCTATAAATATTGACTTCTATTCCGAACAAATTGATGAAGAAACTGAAAATAGACTCGAAATTACCCTCAGAGAAATTCACAACACGCTTTCAACAATATTTCCTTTCATCTCTAATGATAAATTATTTTTATATCCATTTATTGGACTTCCATTAGAGGCTTATGGACTGCCATTTGAAAGATTTAGAAAAATCATTATGGGTAAGACTGAATTGGCTGAAATAGAGAAAGATATGTTTATCTGGGCTTTTGATTTAGCTGATAATGTAATGAAAATTTTAACATCAAGGAAAAATCTGAAAGGGAAAAGGCGCTGTTTCAAGCAATGAATGTTGCTAAAAAGGAATTAGATGAGAAAAAATCCGCAGAAATTATATATAAAATTATTTCGCAAATTTTTCATTTATTGAATACTCAAAAAGAATAAAATATAAGTAAGTAAATTATTTACTGTATTTCTTAACTATCTATATTAAGAAAATAAAAAGACTTCATTCACAAATAGTTATTTTGCATATAGAAGAAATTGGTTATCCTTTTTTCATATTTAAATTAGTAACCTTACCTTTCAATTTTGTCAATAAATTAAAACAAGTTTTTAGAATATAAAATTAGGTAAACAAAACTTATAAATTTGTAACTCCCGGTAATTAAAGATATATAAATGAATTGGCTGAAGAAGTTTATTTATAAAGAATTTTTGTTGATGTAAAGGATATATATTATAAAATTCCTGTTTATTAAAGAATTTTAATAAAAACCTGTGAACGCTGTTTATTAGTGTTAATGATTAAAAGGTATTATGACACGCAGGAACAAAATTTAAACTTCCAAGTTTAAGATTATTTAAAGATTTACTAAGAATAATTAAAATAGTAGTTGATATAAAAAATTTAAAATTTCACTTTAAAAGTAATGATATACTTTAAAACTCAAATTACGGGTCTTAATTAGAATTGAAAAAGAGAAATGATTCAATACACTTTCATAATGAAGTGAATGAAATGTCATACAATTTAGAAGAATGATAAGCTCTTATGAATTGTATAAGATTTATTAAGAGCATTTTAAATTTTAATTAACAATATTCTATTTGATTATAAAATTATTAAGTTCCTCAATTCTACTCTCTTTGCTCAAGAACATTAAATTCACCACAAACTTCACATTCAAATTGTAAGGTGGTATGATTTATCTCATAACGATTATGCAACTCTTTTGAAATAATTTTTTGGATTTCGGTAGTTCTACTTACTTTCATATCTTCAACTTCAATGTGAGCTTCAAAATGTGTATCATTATCATTTAGTTTCCATAAATGGATGTGATGAATATTTTTAACTCCTGGAATTTTCTCAACAAAAAGTTTGATCTCATCAAGATTAATTTTTTCTGTATTAGACATCATAAGAATATCAACTGACTCTTTCAATATTTTGTAAGTTTCTACTAAAATGTAAAAAGCAATTAAAATTGTTAAAATGGGATCAATCCAATATACTTTGTATGTTATAATGAATATTGCTCCAATTATTATAGCTACACTTGATATTGCATCGCTAACTAAATGAAAATATGCTGCTCTAATATTATTATTCTTTTCCGAACCCTTTTTTAATAACGATGCACCAATAACATTTGGAATAAATCCAACAATAGCAACAATCAACATCAAACTTCCAGCGATTTGAGTAGGTTCATTTAATCTATCAATTGCTTCCTTAATTAAGAAAAAACTAATGATAATTAAAGTGCTTGAATTTATAACGGCGGCAAGAATCTCAGCTCTTTTTAATCCAAAAGTGTACTTTGTAGTTTTTGGTTTTTTACTTAATCTTAATGATATGTAAGTAATTATAATTGCAGCCGCATCACTTAAATTATGCATCGCGTCAGATATAAGTGACAAACTACCAGATATAATTCCACCAACTACTTGAATAACCGTAATAAATAAATTAAGACCTATTGTAATAAATAGATTTCTTTCAGATTTTTTCAAATGTTCGTTGTTGTTCCCTTTTGCCATCGCCATTTTCAAAACTTTGATGAAAAGTTTACTTTAATTTAATGAATGAATAAAATTTACTTCAATCTGCACAAAATATATTAAAATTTAAGAATAGTGCACTTATATTTTATCAAATGTTTTATTCAATTAAAAAATCTTTAAAAAGATTTTAATGAATACTTAAAAGTGGTTTTATAATTTGTAAAAAACTTTAAAGTGTTGTTACTATTTGTAAAAATTTAGCTTTAAATGACATAAGTTCATTTCTCAATAATTAGTCATCAATTTCAATTAAATTTAAAAAATTTAAGAAACAATTAATTTTAACTGTATTTCTTTTTGAAATTAATTTAGATAATAAATATTTGTATTAGCAAGAATTATGTTTTTAATTAATTTATTAACAAAAGTTAAAGAAAAACATTTGATAAATTTTTCTTGCTTAATAAATTTGCAATAAAATTTACAATTAAGAATTCGGAGGATTATCAGCAGAATTGAATTTGATTTTGATTGGCATATTAGCATACATTCTTTTACAACTCTTTTTAGGTATTTACATTTCAAGATTCATAAAATCTGAAGAAGATTATCTTTTAGGGGGTAGAAAACTTGGATATTTTCTTACAACATTTTCAATATTTGCAACATGGTTTGGTGCTGAATCCTGTATAGGAACAGCTGGTGCTGCGTATCAATCAGGGCTTGCAGGCGTTACAGCTGATCCATTTGGCTATGGTGTAGTCCTTTTATTAATGGGATTGTTTTTTGCCATTCCTCTTTATAAAATGAACTTAACTACAATTGCTGATTTTTTTAGTAAAAGATTTTCTGATTCAACTTCACGAATAGTTGCATTTATAATGCTTCCAACTTCAATTCTTTGGGCAGCCGCTCAAATCCGTGCTTTTGGATTGATATTATCTTCAACATCAAATTTAACCGTTGAAATATCTATCCTAATATCCGCAATTATAGTAATTACATATACTGCATTTGGAGGGTTACTTGCTGATGCTTACACTGATTTAATTCAAGGAACTATTCTGATTTTTGGGTTGATGCTTCTTGCGTATTTTGTTTTTTCAAGTAGTAACGAAATTCAAAATGTTTTCCAATTTATTGCACTTGAAAAATCAAATTTGAACAGCTCATCTGAGAGCTCGTTGACATTGAATTTCCTACAAACATTAGAATTATGGGCTATTCCAATTTGCGGTTCTTTAATTGCTCAAGAAATGGTTTCAAGAGTATTCTCCGCTAAATCGTATAAAGTAGCAAAACGTTCATCAATAATGGCAGGGTCTCTTTACATCCTAATTGGTCTTATACCACTCAGTCTTGGTTTGATCGGTTATAAAATTTTTCCAAACTTAGAACATCCTGAACAAATTCTACCTCTAATTGCACAGAAATTTTTCTCACCAGTTCTATATATAATTTTTGCTGGGGCTTTAATCTCTGCAATTCTTTCAACAGTAGATAGCACATTACTCGCTTCCTCAGCTTTAATGTCTCACAACATTATCTTCCCTACCTTTAAAATCAATGATGAAAATAAGAAATTAAAAATATCAAGATTAAATGTTATAATTTTTGGAGTAATCTCTTACTTATTGGCTACAAAAGCTGAAGGTGTTTACAATTTAGTCAAAGATGCTTCTGCTTTTGGAAGTAGTGGAATTTTTATTGTCTTCATTTTTGGATTGATTAGTAAGTTTGGTAATGGTGTTAGTGCTATCTCTACTGTTCTGACAGGTTCAATTATTTGGTTTATTGCTCATTATATTTTTAATGTTGAATTAGGTTATATCATCTCGCTTTTTGCTGCTTTAAGTGTTTATTTGTTTGTCGGTTTAACTGAAAAATATATCCTTAATTTTCTACCTCTAATCAAAAAGTTTTTCAATTGATTTTTCTAAAAATTTGGTTACTTATAAGTTTGTTACAAAATTATTCTCTAATTAATTATATAGATATAGTTTATTCTATTATGGACATTGTAACTATTTAGTTTATTGATTGAGCGGGTATAATTGGTCTATCGTTATTCAAAATAAATATATATCTATTTTTTATTTAGCACTTTGAAGTATTTATCTATTTGTTTTTGTAAATCTATTGTTTTTGATAAAGCCATTACGATTTTTGAGTATGTTTTGAAATCATCTAAAGTCAGTATTATATCTTTTCTATCCTTTAACCATTTCTCACAAACCTGATAGCCACCAATTTTATATTGCTAGACTTCTTTTCTAACACCGTCAAAAAATTGTTTTTTGTTTATCCAAATTTTTCCGTTATCGAAGCGTGGCTTTTCTACTTTGACGTTTCCTTCAATCGGAAATTTTAGAATTGTTTTTTCAAGTTCTGAACTTTTTAGCAAATGTAAATCCGCAAGCTGTTTGCCAAGTTTCCCAAGTTGAATAAAAAGTTTATAATTCTTTGTAAAAGGAATACGCGGAAAATCAATCTTTAAAAACTCTGCATATTTTGTGCGATAGATATTACTGTAGAGAACAGCATAAATGTAATAAAATATTTCTTCGGGAGTTACTTCTTTTTTGAAACTCTTGCTTAATTCTTCAAACAATTCCTGCTTTATGTTTGGCTGCTTAGAATAATATTTTGATTCTGGTTCAAATATCATCATTTGCATAAAAGGATTAGATTTCTTTTGCTTTTGTTCATAATAAAGATAAAGTGGAAATAAATAGCTTATTGAGACAGCAGAGGTTATAGAATGAGCATCAATTATTTGATAAGTTATAAAAGCTGGCAGGATGCCCGACTTGTCTAATTGGCGTGATAAAATTAATCCAACATTCTCTTTCAACATATGGTGCATAACTTCTTTTCTGGAGCGTTCAATCATTTCATCGTGATATAAAATCCATCTTTCATCAAATGGGCGGTAAAGAATTTTTGTAATAGAATCTTTCCAATCAAAATCTTTTTTAAGTTTTTCACGTTGCTCTTTTATTTTCCAACTTTGGTTTTCGTTTAGGTAATAAGTCTGTTTTATTATTTCATCATCAATTTTCAAATTGCGGAAATCTTCTATTCTTCTCTCTAATTTCTTTTTATCAAAATCAATCACAAAATTATCTCTCGCAGTTACAATGCCGACAGAATTAACAGGAAAGATTTCATTTATTTTTTCAAACGAGTAATAATGGTTTGCAAGTTTATTATCAGTTGGTATAAAAAGATAAAAATCAGGATGTGGAATAATCCTTTTCCACTTAACATTTTTAATATTGTGTTTATTCAGCCAATCGTATTTAGCTTCTCTTAAACCATAAATTTCTTGATGAAAAACTGACTTTGATTTGATTGTTTTATGCTTAATAAAAAATGCAATAGCCACACCTTGCATAATATCAAAAACATTTTCGTCTTTGTTTCCATCTGGTGCTTTTTCTTTTTTTAAGCTATTTCCATGTAAATCGAGAATATAAATTTCATCAAAGCTGTTCATTAATGATTGCCGCATTCCTCTAAATGTTGGATTATCTAAATAACTATGATTAGTGATAAATCCCAATACACCTTCACCGGCTTGATCAATTTTCCATTGAGCAAACCGAATGAATTTTACGTAATCATCTTGAAGCCATTTCGGATTCTTCTCACCGAGCGGTTTACCATCTACTTGATAGTATTCTTTTATTACATCAGATATCCACTCACCCGTATTAGATGAATGCCCGGAATAAGGCGGATTGCCAAGTATAACAAGAATAGGAAACTGCTTTTTAACTTTTCCTGCTTCGTGGCTCTCATTAGAAAGTGATGACATCCCTGGAAATTTGGATTCATCAAGCTCTTTCATTTCAAGTGTGTTTGTTAGGTAACATTTAAAACGCTCGTTATCATTCATTCTGTATCCAAGCTCTTCCAAAAGGAAAGACATTTTCATATGTCCAATTGCATAAGGAGCCATCATCAATTCAAAAGCATAAAAATTTTCAAGTATATGTTCTTTGATTAATGATCTTACTAAACCTTTACCATATTTGTTTTTAGTATCTTCAACAGCTGTTTCGATTGCTTTTGCTAAAAAACTAAGTGTACCACCAGCTGGGTCGAGCAATGTTACATTAGTAGACGCAAGTCCGTCCCAAATATTAAACTTATCTTTCAGTATCTGATGAATTGAGTGAACTATAAATGAAACAACGGGTTCCGGAGTATAATAAACTCCACGTTTTTCTCTTGTCTGAGGATCATAAACAGAAAGAAAAGTTTCATAGAAATGTAAAACTGGATCGTTTCCTTTTCCGTCGTGATAATATTGATCAAGAATCTTTTTTGCATCTGCAACATTAAGAACTTCCGCAATATCATCAATTATTACTTCCATTTGCTGAGGCAGATCTTCTAAAGAAATAAATTTGAAAACATCCCTGAGAATTCCTATAGATTTGGGAATATATGAATATGCAAGTTTCCTGTTAAAATCTTTTTCTGCACGAAGGCGAGCAGCAAATAATCCATAAGTAATTGTCTGCGAATAAAGATCGGCAAATTCAGTTTCACTTATTCCGGCAATTAAAAACTCTTTGAACGCTTCATAAAAACCGTGAATAGATTTTGTACCGAGTTTTAATTCTTCAGTTACAATTTCATCCTTTAAAAACTTTGTTCTTTTGGCAAGTTCAACTGCAAGAGTTTTAGCGGTATAGGTTTTGGGCAAAGAAAAGTCAAAAAATCTTTCAAGCAATTCAAATAGTTTATCTTCGTTTTCAATCGGAGGAACTGAAGATAGTTTTTTAATAACAAAGGGAGGAGCGATTGATATTTTTTCTATTCTTTCACCGTTTCTAAATAAACGAAACTCGGTGAAATTTGTTAAAATAACGTTTGGGAAGGTTACTAAATATCTTTCAAGTTGTTCTGAATCTTCAACTTTATCGAGATCAACTCCTAAATCTTTCGCTTCGATGTAACCAATTATTTTTTGTTTATCGTCCCAAATTCTAAAATCAGGATTACCAGCCTCAGTTTTTTTAGGGAGAATAGTTACATCTATTTCTTTTTTCCTTTGAATTTGGGAATAGTCTTTTAGAAAATCTGCAAGATGTTCATAATAAGATTCTTCTCTTGCATCACCTTTTTGATATGTTTTGAATAGGTTTGATAAGTATTTTTTTATCATAACTCAAAATATAATCAACAAACATTTTATTATATTAAAAATCATAAAGTTCTTTGAATAAAATCAATAACTCTTTTTTATATAATTAAGATGATTTTCAATCATTTAACTTAATTGATTTGATTGAGGATTTATTACTTTTCTTTCGTTGAATTAAACTATTATAGGTAATAATACTAACAAAGAACTGAATCAAAAGATTTTGGTTTTAATGCAAATTGTGTGAAAGAGATTAGATATTTTTTTGTCAAAATAACAAATTCAAATGTTATGTAATTAAATATGAGTATTAGGTTACAACTACAAAGTCAGTGGGAAATAATGAAAGTAAACTTTAAGGAAAAAGAACTTAAAGTTTTAAAGTAAATTGAATATAAAAGTAAAAAGGTGAAAGTAACAAACATTGGGGAATCTGTCCAATTTTTGATTATCGCCCTGAAAGTTGTTTGATTGAATTCGTAGTCATAATCTCTTAATGCTAAAGCGATATTTGAATTTAATGTAGTCAATCTTGGAAGATAGTAAAAAGGCTCAATCTGAAAATCGACTTAATCATTAAAATCAACAATTTGCGGTGATTTTTGCATTAGTGGGAAAATATGTGCTTGTGTGGACTTTGAGGGCTTTGAGTTTAACAAAATAACAATAAATCATCTTAATTGACTTTAATATTTTGTTGCATTACTTTCTTTCTATAAACATATCGCTCTTAATAAAGCTTTTGTATAGATATCATTTCGTACCGAATAAAAATTTGGATAAGGAATCTAATGTTTGGATTTTTAAGGAAAATGAGAACTTTATCTCGATTAATTAGGACAGGTTGACAAAAATATATTTATACTTAAGCCAGCAACTAAACTAATTTTCATATCGCTGTTTTCCATACACTAATCTACTCAAACATTAGTCCAAAACAAGTTTTCGAGTAACTTTTGCGTCAGCCAAAATATACCGAGAAAAACATTCTAGTAGGTTTTCTTGATACAAGAACTAAAGTTTGTTACTTGAAGACATATGTAAATCAGGTTTTAGAGTAACATTCAGAAAAGCGAAATGAGTATCGAGAAAACCATAGTTAGGGCTTATCAATACCTTAATCCAAGTTTGTGATTATAGAAGTAAATTAGATCAATTTTTAAAATTAAAGTTAAATAAAAATAAAGGGGTCTATTTATGACCCCTAAAATGTTTTACTTTTGAGTTTTAAATAAATTTACTAAAATTTTAATTATCCCAAGTAGGCTTTTAATCTTGTGCACTTTTTGGAGGCTTTGAGATTTCTTAAGGCTTTTTCTTTAATTTGTCTGACTCGTTCACGGGTTAAATTAAATCTTTCACCAATCTCTTCCAAAGTTGCTGAATGGTCAGAATCTATTCCAAAATAGAGTTTAATTACTTCTCTTTCTCTTTCAGTTAGAGTAGAAAGAACATTAGCAACTTCTTTTTTTAATGATTCAATCATTAATTTTTGGTCTGGATTTGGCATTTCATCATTTGGTAAAATATCAACCAGAGAATTTTTGCCATCATCTCCTTCTTTAAGTGGAGCATCCATTGAAACCTGTCTACCAGCAATCTGAAGGGCATAAGCAACTTCATCTGAGCTCATATCAAGCATTTTGGCAAGTTCTTCAGTTGTTGGTTTTCTTTCAAATTCTTGTTCAAGGTCTCGATAAGCTTTACTTATTTTAGTAAGATTACCGACTCTATTTAACGGTAGTCTAACCACTCTTGATTGGTCTGCAATTGCTTGCATAATTGATTGCCTAACCCACCAAACAGCGTAAGAAATAAATTTGAAACCTCTGGTTTCATCAAACCTTTCAGCGGCTTTAATTAAGCCGATATTTCCCTCATTTATTAAATCACCGAGGGACAAACCTTGATTTTGAAATTGTTTAGCAACACTGACTACAAAACGCAAATTTGCTTTGACCAATTTCTCCTTAGCTTTCTGATCTCCTTTTTTTATTCTTATTGCTAATTCTATCTCATCTTCAGGAGTCAGAAGCTCGACCTTGCCAATTTCCTGGAGATATTGATCCAAAGATTTGCTTTCTCTGTTGGTGAATTGCTTTGTGATTTTCAATTGAGTTTCAACTCCTTATTTGTTAGTAAATAGTTCTATTTACGCAAGTAAACTACTAAAATATCATAATTTTTTTCTTATAAAAGAGAAAAAATTTTCACTTGTCAAATTTCATAAATTTCTCCAGAGTCAGGATAATTAACATTTTGATATCCAATTGACTTAAGTTCCGATATAAAGGAAATTGCCTGTTCTTCTTCCCCATGGACAAGAAACAAATTTTTCAATTTATTGGGTGGATTAAATTTCATATAATCCAATAACTCTTTTTTATCAGCATGTGCCGAGAAATAATCGAAAACTTTGACATCACAGTTTAGATTATAAGTTTCACCCAAAATTTTAACCACTTTTTCACCATCGATAATTTTTCTTGCAAGAGTATTTTTTGCGGCATATCCAACAAAAAGTATAAGATTCTTCGTATCTTCAATATTATTCGCTAAATGATGTAAAATTCTGCCACCTTCTGCCATACCTGAAGCCGAAATTATAATCATTGGTTCTTTCATATTATTTAATCTTTTAGATTCTTCAACTGTTTTAGTATAAATCAATCTTTCAAAACCGAAAGGGTCAGAACCGTCTTTTAAAAAAATCCTGTGGGTTTCCCTATCCATACATTCTGGATGTGAACGAAAAACATTGGTTGCATTAAATGCAAGAGGACTATCAACATAAATTGGTATTTCCGGAATACTATTCTGATTGAAAAGTTTATGAAGTAAATAAACTAAAGATTGTGTTCTACCAATTGCAAAAGCAGGAACAATGATTTTCCCATTTCGAGAAAATACTTCTTTTATGATTTGTGAAATCTCTTCCTCTATCTCTACAACTTCTGAATGAAGTTTGTTTCCATAAGTAGATTCCATAACTAAAATATCTAAATCTCTTAAAACATCTGGCGCTCTAATCACTGGCGAATTAGATCTACCAATATCACCAGAGAAACCAAATCTTGTTTTCCTACCTGCTTCTTCTATATCAAGTTGAATTCCAGCAGAACCTAAAATATGCCCAGCATCTCTAAAAGTAACATTTATTCCTGGGAATAATTCGAATTGTCGATTATATTGAATTCCAACAAAATGAGACATGGCAATTTCAACATCTTCCAATTCATACAATGGTTCAAATAATGGTTCACCTTTCTTTTTCAATTTTTTATTAAGAAATGCAATATCCATTTCTTGAAGGTGAGCAGAATCTTTTAGCATTATTTGACACAAATCTAAGGTTGCTGAAGTAGCATAAATATTTCCTTTTAAACCAGATTTTACAAGATTTGGGATATTACCACTATGGTCAATGTGTGCATGCGATAGTAATAAGACATCAATTTCTTCTGGATTAAATCTAAAATTTTTATTCTTATCATGAGTATCTTTTCTTCTGCCCTGAAAAATTCCGCATTCAAGAAGAATTTTTTTATCTTTAATATTAAGTAAAAGCATAGAGCCAGTTACACTGCGCGCTCCGCCAATAAATTCTATTTTCAAATTAATTCAATCCTAAATATTAGAGAAATTATTATTACAATAATCGATTTTTTCGGGATTTAAATTCATTTTAAAAAATTCTCATCTGGTCAGAAATAACAATTGAATCAAAAGATTTTCCAAGTAGACTTAGAACAGCTTCAGCAATAGGTTTAAGTTGTTTTTCAATATAATGATTGTAGTCCAAATCGTTATATTTAAATTGAACAGGTATAGGACCTCTTTCTGTAATTACATAATAAACAACATCACCTGGTTCTCGTAACATTTTTGCTGCACGAACGTGAGGTGGAATATTTTTAGTATAGTTATCTATATCTTTTCTTAATCGTTTACGGTAAATCAGTTTGTTGTCAAATTTTCCTTCCTTTAAATTTCTAATTGTATTTCTAATGAACTCATCTATCTCCTCATCCTGAAAGATTTTCATATAAAGTTCTTCTTGAAACTCTTTGGCTAGTTTTGTCCAATCAGAACGAACGAATTCCATACCAACAAACTCAATTTTTTTATTTCCATTATTGTTTATCAGTCCAACATATCTTTTTTTAGCCCCAGTTTCGGAACCACGAGCAGGCGTAATTACAAACTTTTCATAAAATTTTTCAAACTCCAATTCAAGATAAGATTGAACATTAAAATCATTTTTAAGTTTTTCTTTCCAATAATTATTCAAGACCTCTGCTAACTTAATTCCTTGATTTTCACCTTCAGAATAAAAAACATCTTTTAATTTTATAAATAAAGAGTCGGTATCACCATAAATAACTTTGTAGCCTAAGGTTTCAAGATAATCTTTACTACCAATTAGTAATTTATGACCAGTGCCAGTTATAGCTCTTGGTAAATCAGGATGGAAAAATCTACATCCAAATGAACCCATAACTCCGTAAAAACTATTCATTAGAATCTTTATTGCTTGAGATAATTGTTTATCACCCTTGAAAATAGCTTCTTTCCTATTTTCTAAAAGTTTATCAATGTAATCAGGTAGTATGTTATCAGTAAAAGAAAATTTATAGCCGTTGGGGGTTAAAACAGTATTTTTCGCTTTCATTAAAAGAGAATATGGATCTATCTTAAAAGTTCTAATGATAGATGGATACAAACTTTTGAAATCGAGAACAACAATGTTTTCATAAATTCCTGGTTCAGGTTCTAATACATAACCGCCTTCAGCGTGTTCAGTTGTAATGATATCTTTTACATTAGGAGCAACAAACCCTTTTTTATGAAGTTGAGGTAAATAAAAGTGATCAAAAGCTGCGGTCATCATTCCAAGTTGGTCCATAAAAAGACCCGAAATTTGAGCTCTCTTCACATATAAGCCAATTAAATCAACCTTTTTGAAGATTTCAGAAACTAATAAAGCATCTTGTAAATTATATTCTGCTAATAATATTTTATCTTCAATAAATAATCTTTCAATTTCTTTAACTTTATTTTCATCTGAAGAGATGTTTTTACCCATTCCTAAAAGTTCTTGAGCAACTGTTTCGAGTTTATAATCCTCAAAATTAAAAAATGATGTTCTAAGTGCTGTTGGTCCATCAATAATAACCCTTCCAGGTAAAGAGGCAAAATAACCCCGTTGTTCTTTTTTAATTATTGATAACCTACCTGCATTTCTACCCAGGTTAAAATTCAAATTTAGTTCGTTACATTTTTTTTCTAAATAAAGCAAATCAAATCCGACAATGTGCCACCCAATAATTATATCAGGATCAATCTTATTAAACCAGTCAATAAAAGAAGTTATTAGTTCTATTTCACTTTTGCAGAATGAAATATATTCCGGAAAATTTTTAGTCTTTTGACCTATAATAAAGACCTTTTTAATTTCATATTCACTATTCCAGATATGAAGTGCAATAGAGTAAATATCATTACCATTTCCAGATGTTTCAATGTCTAATGAAGCAATTAGTAAATCGGGATTTATTTCACATGGCGCAATTTTGGGATTTATAAATTTTGTAATATTATTTTCTTTTATAGCTTCACCTGTTAACTTCATTTGCATAAAAATTAAACGCTCCATTAAAAATCTCTTTAATGGATCTACATCAGATTCATAAGTCTTAATTCCATATTTTTCAAGATAATCAATTGCTTTTTTGGATTCTCTATATGTATTAAAATAAAGTGCATCAACAAACTCTCCATCGAAATTTTTCAAATTTACCTGTTTTCTGTAAAAACTTATACCTGAATGAAGCACATAAGAATCTCTTTTTATGAAAAAAACTGGCTTATTGTTTTTTATAATTACCTGAACAGCACCAATATCATTTGATTTTCCATATAGTCTCAAATAATTTCTGCCATTGTAATCAAACCAGTCGCCAGTGAGTAAAAATATATTTGTAGTTATTTCAGACACTTTGGAAAACTATAATTTTATTTAATAATATCTTAAAAATTAGTTATTCAAAATATAGAGTTTAAATTGAATGTGGACTGAGCAATATAGTTTGTTATAGTTACCCTAAATCTTAAATTGTGTTAAATGATTTTGATAATTTTTTAATAATCTAATTGTTGAACAAATTTTTAACTGGCTACGAATGTTCTGAAAAATTGCAAAATTCATAAATAGACAAAAGAAATTCAAATAATAAGATTAGGAAGCGTTCAAATTTTCGGTTGCTAATTTCATATGTAATTTAATGAAAATTTTACCCAATCGTTAGTACTAACTTTAGCTTTACATAACTGTAATGGTGAACGTCCGTTTCTATATTTCCTTTTT
>Ga0308389_1000129_pt1 | contig 55995 bp, 62 predicted proteins | sample Hotspr2Sample148_FD_202362 | JGI IMG/M metagenome (GOLD analysis project Ga0308389, IMG submission 202362) | Hot spring phototrophic mat microbial communities from Mushroom Spring, Yellowstone National Park, Wyoming, United States - 20040719_148 ... | reverse complement strand
TCATGACCAGCATGATCAAGGCGCAAGGCGACCTTCTCGCGTTCTTCGACCGCCCGCTCTCGGTGGTGCTCGGCACGCTGACTGTGCTCGTCTGGGCCGGGGCGATCGTGCGCGCGGTGCTCAAACTGGTTCGAGCGAGGGGCGCGGGGCACGCCTGATCGCCGCGCGCGAGGGGGGCGGGCCCGCGAAGGCCTCGCCGCAGGAATGTGCGCCACGCTCACGCCGTGATGCGACGGGCGGGCGCTCAACAGCAGAGGGCGTTCGCGAGCAGGATGAGCCCGAGGAGGCCGACGAGGAGGCCAAGAAGGGCCAGCACGGCAAGAACGCTGGGGCCGAAGGGAACCGCCACGCGGTCCGGAGCGCGCGGGTGGTGGAGAAGCGTGACGCGCGCACCCGTCGGGGTCGTGCTCGAGATGCCCCAATGCCGCGCCACGCGCTCCACCCCCTCGGCATCGGTGTAGGCAAGCTCCGTCTCTCGGCCGCCCGGCGGCCGCTGCACCACTGCAACGACGCGACGCCAGGTGATCTCCCGCCGGTACTGGCGCAGGGCCACACCGATGCACACCGCCGCCACCATAAGGCAGAAGCTGCCGAACACCACGCGCAGAAGCGTGATCATCCGTCCGCCACCTGCCGGAAGCCCGACAGGCCCTTGACCGCGACCTCGCTCCCCTCGACACGATCGACCCGGGCGAGCAGCGGCCCGCGGCCGAGCGCTTCGGCGAGCTTCGCGAGCGCTGCCGGATCTCCCTCCGCCAGGGCCTCGACACGTCCGTCGGCAAGATTGCGCACCCAGCCGGCTAGACCGAGCGCGCACGCCTCCCGCACGACGAACGCGCGGAAGCCCACGCCCTGGACCCGACCCGAGACGACGAAGCGCCGCGCCGCGATCATGCCGCCCCGGCGCGGGCGAAGGATATCAGCCTCGCCGCCGCCTCGATGTCGGCGCGGATTCGCGCGAGCCGCGCCTCGGCCTCTGCGTCCTCTCCCCACTCCTCGGCCTGGAACCGTTCGTCGAGGGTGGCGAGATCATGCGCCTCGTGCGCGCCGATCCGCCCGTGCGAGACCGCAAGCCCGAGAACGAGCGAGCCGGTCGACTGCACAATCTCCCCAAGCGCCGCGAGCTCGATCGGATCATGCGCGGCGACGGCGCGGGCAAGCGCCTCGAGCGACCGCCTCTCCTGCTCGACCGCGACGACTCCGGCAGTGACGCGAAGCGGCGCGTCGAGAGCGAACGCCGCCCAATCAAGCAGCGGCTGCCACGCCGCCTGCTGGCGCGCGGCGAGAGCGGGAGGGAAATCGGCGCGGTAGCAGAGGAGATCCGTCTCACCGTAGCGGGCGACGGCGGCGACAGCCTGCTGAGGATCGGGCGCGATCCGGTCGAGCGCGGTGCCGACAAGCCGCGTGAGCGGCAGGGACTCGAGCGAAAATTCTCTCCCCCGCTCGCCGCCGGCGGCCTGCCACTCGGCGGCGAGAGCCTCGGCGAGCGCGAGCGCCCCGACGGCGAGCATGCGGCCGGAGGGAAGGCGCATCGGCTTGCCGTCGAGCAGGACGCCGAAGCCGCCGGGCTCGACCGGACCAGCCTCGGCCTTCGTCCAGAAGCGCCGCATGCGTGCCCTCAGCGACCGAGCCGCGGCAGGATTTGCTGCAGCGGGTTGGCGGGACGCTGCGGTTGCGCGGGCGCCTGGGCGGGAGGCGGAGCCGGGGCGGGCGCGGCCGCTGTCTCCGGAGCCGGAACCGGACCCTGCCGCCCGCCGCGGGCGATCGCGAGCTGGGTCGCGCAGTCATCGGCCGGCGCGGCCGCCGCACCACTCCCCGCCTGACGCCCCACAAGCGCCCCGGCGATGCCGCCGAGCGGGGTCTGCGTGGCACCCGCTGCAGCGCCGCCCGCGAGAGCGCCGACGACCGAGCCAGCGGCGCCGGCCGCATCCACCCGAACCGAGGGCGCGAGGAAGGTGCCGCCCAGGGTCACGGGCACGCTCATGCCGCCCGCGAGCTTCAGGGTTGGCACGAGCCGGAGGCGAAGCTGCTCGGGCCCGAGCAGGACCTGGCCGGTTCCCGCCACGCGCGCGAGGGAGGTGTCGAATAGGAAGGCCCGGGCGTCCGCCGTTCCGCCCTGGCTGTCGAAGCGGACGGCGAGACATCGGACATTGCTCACGCCGTCGCGCGGCGCGCCTGGCACGAGTGCCCGCCACACTTCACCGGCCACGAGGTCGATCAAGCGGTTGTCGATGTCGAGATTGGCCCCGGCGAGGCCGACATGGCCCGCAAGCCCCGAGGCCATCGCCGCCGGCGAGGCACCTCGCCCCCGCAGGTCGAGATCGAGCTCGAGCGTCCCGTTGACTCGGTAGCCCCCGCCAAAGGCAGCGATGAGCTGGCGCAGGTCGATCGCCGGTGCGCGGAGGACGAGCGCGACCGGGGGCTGGTCGGTCGACCCATCCACCGAGAGGCTGGCCGAGACCGGCGCACCGGGAGCGGTGACGCGGAACGGATCGACCTTCAGCCTGCCGGCCTCGAGCGCCACCGTCGCCTGCGCCTCCCGGTAGCTCGCCCCGCCGAAGACGAGCTCGGCCAGAGCGAGCCTGATCGAGGCATCCGCCGCCTTAAGCCCAGCCAGAGGCAGGGGCGTGTCCGGGATCAGCCGTGCCACCCTTCCCGCCCGCTGCGCCGGCACAGGAGTTGGCGAGGCCGCGCCGCTGCGGGCGGGCTCGGGTTGCCCGCTGCCACCGCCGTCCATCGCCGCGAGAAGCGCGTCGGCGTCGATCTTCCGGCTCCTAAGGTCCGCGGTGAGCTTCGGCCGCGCGCCGAGGGCGACCTCCGCCGAGCCCTCGAGGTCGCTCTCGCCGAGCTTGAGCGCGATGTCGCGCAGCGCCGCTCCGGAGCCGGTCCTGAGATCGGACGCGCGGGCCGAGAAGGTGACCCCCTTGATCGCCGGCAGGGAGGCGCCGCCCGCGAGCGGCGAGAGAGCGGCGAGGTCGGGGATGGTGGCGGCCACCGCGAGGTCGATCCCCTGCGCCGCGCGTGGGCGGGCGATCGTTCCCTTGGCCGTCGCCTCGGCTCCGGCGGCGCCGAGGCGAAGATCGACCGGCCAGGGGGCAGGGCCGGCACCGGGCAGGAAAGCGCCAAGCGGCCCGAGCGTGCCCTCTGCGCTCACCGGAGCGCCCCGCATCGTCGCGGCGAGGGCGAGCCGGACGGGGCTGCGCACATCAGGCGCTGAAACCTCGAGCCTCGCGAGCCGCAGGCCCGGAACGATCACCTCGAGATCGCTCGCTCCTGCGCGGACGGCGAGCGCGCGGAGCTCAGGGATCGGCCCGCCACGGTCCGCCGCCTGGACGGAAAGGGAGAGGTCGCGCGCCGGGGGAAGCGAGACGTTCGGCAGAAAGGGCGAAAGGCGCGAGAGGTCGGGCACCGACGCCTCGACCGCAAGGTCGAAGCCCTTGCCGGTCAGCGGCTCGGCGACGCTGCCCTTGACGGTGGCCCGCGCCCCTTCGGCACCGAGCGTGAGATCGATCGGCCACGGCCCTGTGCCGCGTGTGCCGAGGAGCGGCGCGAGCGGGCCGACCGTCCCCTTGAGGCTGAACGCGTTGCCGTTCAACGACGCCTCGAGGTCGAGCGAGAGAGGGCTCGTGCGACTCTCGGCGCGGGCGGCGAAGCGCGGCAGGGAGAGCGTCGTCGTCTGCCGCGTCCGGCCGTCACGGAAGGCGATCGTGCCGTCGGTGACGGTGACCTCACCGACGAACAGCTCGCGCTGCGCCGAAGGAGAAGGCTCAGCCGACGGCGCGGTCGGCGCGGGCCCTGCCGGGGCCGGCGCGCCCTGCCGCGTCGGCGCGGCGACCTCCCAGTTGCCGCGGCCGTCCGCATCGGTCTCGAGAAGAATGTCGGGCGAGACGAGAACGACGCGGTTGACCTGGAGGGTTCCCGACAGCAGCGGCAGGATCGACACCTCGACCTCGAGCGCGCGCAGTCGGGCCATCTCCGGCCGCGAGCCCCACGGCGCGTTGGCGAAGGCGACGTCCTCGACCCGGAGGCCGGGAGAAAGGCCGAGCTTGAGGCCGATCGGCCCCTTGAGCGCAAGCTCCCGCCCCGTCGCCTCCTTCACGGCGGCGGCGATACGCGGCTTGTAGGCATCGGCATCGAAGGTGGCGGCGAAGATGGCGATGCCGGCGATCGGCAGCGCGACCACGACGCCGGCCGCGATGAGCACGGTGCGAAGGCGCATGCTCTCCCTCCTCCCTGGCGCGGAGACTACCCCGCCGCGGCCAGCATGGTCACCCGGGGCGGCCGCGCGACGGCCGCTTCGGCTTCGGAGCGGTGAAGCCGAGCGCGGCGAAGGTCTCCTCGATGTGCGTCGGCAGCTTCGCCTCGACCGAGAGCACACCCCCCTCGGGATGCGGGATCACGATCCTGCGCGCATGCAGGTGAAGCCGCTCCGGAAACCCCTCGAGCAGTGCCGCCGCGCCAGCATATTTCGCGTCGCCTAGGATCGGGCAGCCGATCGCGGCGCAGTGGACGCGGAGCTGGTGCGTCCTCCCCGTCAGCGGGGTGAGCTCGAGCCAGGAAGCCGTCTTCCCGGCGAACTCCACCGTGCGGTAGTCGGTGACGGCGCGCGCGGCGTCCTCGTCTCCCTCCTCCGCCACCGTGACGCGCTCTCCGCGCGCCCCCGAACGCTTCGCGAGTGCGGCGTCGATCCGCCCCTCAAGCGGATGCGGGCGGCCGACCACCACCGCCCAGTAGGTCTTGACCGCATCGCGCGAGCGGAAGGCGGCGGCAAGCCGGCTCGCGGCCCGGGGCGTGCGGGCGAGCAGGAGCACGCCGGTCGTGTCGCGGTCGAGCCGGTGGACGAGGCGCGGCCGCTCGTCGGAACCGAACCGATACGCGTCGAGCAGGGAATCGAGGCTCCGCGTGATGCCGGGCCCACCCTGGACCGGCAGGCCGAAGGGCTTGTCGATCGCGATCACGCTGTCGTCGCGCCACAGCACGCGCGCGTGGAGGTCCTTCACGAGGTGAGGATCGAGCCGCGCCTCGGGCGCGGGCTTCGGCATTGCGGCGCGCTCGCCGAGCGGCGGGATGCGCACCACCTGCCCCGCGGCGAGCCGTGTTCCCGCCTCCGCCCGCCTGCCGTCCACGCGGATCTGACCGGTGCGCAGGAGCTTCTCGAGCGCGCCATGGGCGAGGTTCGGGAAGTGACGACGGAACCAGCGGTCGAGCCGGATGTCCCCCTCGTCCTCGCCGACGGTCCGCATGGTCACGCCGCTCACGGCCACCACCGCACGAGCGTCACGCCGCCCAAGCAGGCGGCAACGGAGAACAGCACGGAGGCGGCGACGTAGGCGAGCGCGAGGCCCGCGCCCTCGCGCCCCAGCCCCACCACCTCGAGCGAGAAGGCGGAGAAGGTGGTGAAGCCGCCGAGGAAGCCGGTGATGAGGAGCGGCCGGAGGGCAGGGGGAGCCGTCTCGCGAACGAACAGTTCCGCCAACAGCCCGATCGCGAAGCTGCCGAGGACGTTGACCGCAAGCGTGCCCCAGAAGGACGAAAAGCCGAGCCCGACGGCGCCGACCGAGACGAGATATCGGGCGACCGAGCCCGCCGCCCCTCCGGCCGCGACCGAGGCGAGGACAAGAGGCGAGAGGGGGCTCACCCGCGCCGCTCCCGCCTCAGCCTCTCCCAGTCCCGAAGCCGTTCGGCGATCGCCGCCTCGCGGCCGCGGTCGGTCGGGGAATAGAAGCGCTGCCGGGCCATTCCCTCGGGGAAGTAGTCCTGCCCGGAAAAGCCCTCCTCGGTGTCATGGTCATAGGCGTAGCCCTGGCCGTAGCCGAGCTCGCCCATCAGTTTCGTCGGCGCATTCAGGATGTGCCTGGGCGGCATCAGGCTGCCCGTGTCGCGCGCCGCGCGCATCGCCGCACCGAGCGCCTTGTAGAGGGCGTTCGATTTCGGTGCGGTGGCGAGATGCACCACGGCTTGGGCGATCGCGAGCTCGCCTTCGGGGCTGCCGAGCCGCTCGTAGGTGTCCCAGGCCGCGATCGCGGTGAGCAGGGCGGTCGGGTCGGCAAGACCCACATCCTCGGAGGCGAAGCGTGTCACACGGCGGATGATGTAGAGCGGGTCCTCGCCGCCGGCGAGCAGGCGCGCAAGCCAATAGAGCGCCGCATCCGGGTCAGACCCCCGCATCGACTTGTGCAGCGCGGAGATGAGGTTGTAGTGCTCCTCCCGGTCCTTGTCGTAGAGAGCGGCGCGGCGCTCGAGCACGCGCGCGAGCCCTGCCGGGTCGAGCGGGGCTATTCCTTCAGGCAGGGTGAGGAGCTGTTCGGCGAGGTTCAGGAGGTAGCGGCCGTCGCCATCGGCCATCGCCGCGAGCGCCGCGCGCGCCTCCTCCGTCACGGGGAGCGTCCGCCCCGCGAACCCCTCGGCGCGGGCAAGCAGCGTCTCAAGCGCCGCGGCATCGAGCCGGCGCAGGACCAGAACGCGGCAGCGCGAGAGCAGGGCGGCGTTGAGCTCGAACGAGGGGTTCTCCGTGGTCGCGCCCACGAGAACGACCGTTCCGTCCTCCACATAGGGCAGGAACCCGTCCTGCTGGGCGCGGTTGAAGCGGTGGATCTCGTCGACGAAGAGCAGCGTTCCTTCCCCTGAGGCACGGCGCCGGCGCGCCTCCTCGAAGGCACGGCGAAGCTCCGCCACCCCGGAGAACACCGCCGAGAGAGAGACGAAGGCGAGGCCGGAGGCCTTGGCGAGCAGGCGAGCGATCGTCGTCTTGCCCACGCCTGGAGGCCCCCAGAGGATGATCGAGGAGAGGCTCCCTTGCGCTAGCATGCGCGTGATCGCGCCCTCGGGGCCAACCAGGTGGTCCTGCCCCACCACCTCGGCGAGCGTGCGCGGCCGAAGCCGGTCGGCAAGCGGGCGCCGCCCGTCCGTCGCTGCCGGTGGCGGGGCTTGCGCCACCTCGCCGAACAGGTCTGCCCCGCTGTGCTCACGCGCCATGGGCGGCAGTGTAGCGCCTGCGCGGCCGAAGCGTCAGATACGGTAGAAGCTTGCTGCCGTGCGGTGGAGAGCGGCTTCGGCAAGGTCGGGCCCAAGCACGCGCCGGATCAGGGCGAGATCGCCATCCTCGAAGGGACGCGCCGCGCGCGTCGAGGGAAGGTCGGTGCCGGCCATCAACGCATGGGGAGCCGCGTCGGCGATCGCCGCAAGCGCCTCGGCCACGTCGAGCGTGACGCGACCGAACCCTGTCGCCTTCACCTTCACCCCGGCCTTGGCGAGCGCGAGGGTCACCGGTAGCCCCGCCCCGGTGAGGCCGAGATGGTCGAGGACAAGGCCGGCGGGAAGAGAGGCAAGATCGTCCACGTGCGGGGCGAGCGTTGCCGCATCCGCGTAGAGCTCGGCATGAAGGCCATGCGCGGCCGCCGCCCGGGCATGGGCGAGCATGGCGGGCACATCGAAGGCCGCGCCACGATGGAGGGTGAACCTCAGGCCCCTCACTCCTGAAGCAGCGAGCGCTGCGAAGGTGGCGTCGTCCTGTCCCGGGTGCGCCGCAGCGATCACCACGAACCCCTCGCCGAGAGCGCGCGCCGCGGCGAGCAGCGGCTGCGGGTCCTCCCCCTGAGTCGAGGCGGCCACCACCGCCCCGCCGACCACCCCGAGCGACGCCGTGCGCCGGCGGTAGTCCTCCACCGTGAAGGGCTCGGGAATGGAGCCCTGGTTGCCGGGAAGCGGGAAGGCCGGCTCGAAGATGTGCAGATGCGCATCGAACAGCATGGTGCTACTGCTCATCGGAACCGCCGGCGGAAGAGTGCCGGATGCGGATGGAGGGGGACGCCATGGCCGAGCCGACACGCCGCGCGCTTTCCGCGGGGCTCTTTGCTGCACCATTCCTTGCGCGCGCCGCAGTGGCGCAAGCCTGGCCGTCCAGGCCGATCCGGCTCGTGGTTCCCTACCCACCCGGCGGCGGCGCCGACACCACGGCGCGGTTGATCGCGGAGCCGATTGGCGCGGCCCTCGGCCAGCCGGTGGTGGTTGAGAACCGCGGCGGCGCCGGCGGCACGATCGGCGCCGCCGAGGTAGCCCGCGCGCCGCATGACGGCCACACGCTGCTGCTCGATGCCGGCGCGCACGTGGTGAACCCTTTCGTGATGCGGACCCTGCCGTTCGACTACGACACCGCCTTCGCGCCGATCACCCAGCTCACCGTCCTGCCGCAGATCATGCTCGTGAAGACAGCGCTTCCGGCACGCACGATCGCCGAGTTCATTGCGCTCGCGAAAGCCCGGCCGGGTGAGCTCACCTACGGCTCGTCGGGAAATGCCACCTCGTCACACCTCGCCGCCGCCCGCTTTGCCCAAGCCGCCGGCATCTCGCTCGTGCACGTGCCCTATCGCGGCGGCGGCCCCGCGGTGCAAGATCTCGTTGCCGGCAACATCGACATGCACATGGGCACCGTGTCCTCCTCGCTCGCGCTCGCCCAAGCCGGGCGAATCCGTGCCCTCGGGGTGACGACGAAACAGCGGCTCGCCCAGTTGCCGGACGTTCCGACCATCGCCGAGAGCGGGTTCCCCGGGTTCGAACTGAACGAATGGAACGGCCTCTACGCCCCATCCGGAACGCCAGAAGACGTGCTCGACCGGATCCATGCGGCCGCCGTCGGGGCGCTCGCGCAACCGGCCGTCCGGGCGAGGCTCGAAAGCCTCGGCGCGCTCGCCGTCGGCTCCTCGCGCGCCGAGTTCGCGGCATTCCTCTCCAATCTGCGCGAAACGATGAAGGCGCTTGTCGCCGAGGCCAACATCACCGTTTAATGACGATCACGCTCGGGAGAACACGCATGACGCTCAGCCGACGCGGCGCGCTCGGTGCCGCCCTCGCCCTGCCGCTCGCCGGGCGCGCCTCCGCGCAAGCCTGGCCCGTGCGGTCGATCCGGGTCGTCGTCCCCTTCGCGGCCGGCGGCGCGGCCGACAGCGCCGCGCGCACCATCTTCCCGCGCGTCTCGGAGCTCCTCGGCCAGACGATCGTGATCGAGAACCGCACCGGCGCGGGCGGCTCGATCGGGGCCGCCGCCGTCGCCCAGGCCGCGGGCGACGGCTACACGTGGCTGTTCGACGCCTCCTCGCACATCGTCAACCCCTCGCTTCTGCGCAACCTCCCCTTCGACTACGCCGCCTTCGTTCCGGTCTCGCAGGTCGCGACCTTCCCGCAGGCGATCGCGGTGAAAGAGGCCTTCCCCGCACACACGCTGGCCGAGCTCATCGCCGCGGCGAAGGCGCGGCCGGGCGAACTCAGCTTCGGCACGCAGGGCAACGCCACGGCCGGCCATCTCGCCCTCGAACTGTTCCAGCAGCGCGCCGGGATCAGGCTCACCCACGTTCCCTATCGCGGCGGGGCGGACGCGGCGCGTGATCTCGCCGCCGGCAATGTGGACGGGGTGCTGATCACCGCCCTCTCGGCGGGGCCGATCGTGCAGTCGGGCCGCGCGCGCATGCTCGCCGTGACGGTGCTCGAGCGGCTCGCGAATTGGCCGGACGTGCCCACGCTCCACGAGAGCGGCTTCCCGGGTTTCGACATGAGCGAGTGGGTCGGGCTCGTCGCCCCGGCCGGAACGCCCGCAGCGCTTGCGGCGCGGATGCACGCGGCGATCGCACAGGTTCTCGCCGAGCCCGCCGTGCGCGAGCGGCTCGCCCAGCTCGGCGCGGTTCCCGTCGGCTCCGATCCCGAGAGCTTCGGCCGTTTCCTGCGCGAGGGGCGCGAGACGATGGCACGCCTCGTGCGCGAGGCGGGAATCCAGGCGAACTAGCCGGCCCGCCAGGAGCGGACGGCGAGCGCCGCAACGAGAAGCGCCGCAACGGCGGCGGTGAGTCCCGTCGGGCTGATGCCGTTGCGCACGAGCACGGCAACAAGCGCCCAGACGACCGCGAGCGCGTAGGTCGGGAACGGCCGCGTGCGCGCGATCACCGCGAGCGCCGCCGCCGTCGCCACAGCGACGAGCGCGGGCGGAAGCGGGCTCGCAGGGTTGCGCAGCGACTGGAGGCCGGCGACGCTCAAGGCCGAGGCGAGGTTGACGAAAGCGGCGATCGTGACCCATCCGGCGAGCAGCCCGAGCGGAGCGGCGAACAGCCACAGCCCGTCGCGCCGGAGCGGAAGCGGCAGGGCGGAGGCGCGCGCGAGGGCGCCGATCGCCGATGCGGCGATCAGGGCGAGGATGACAGCGGTGAGCCACACCGGCCCTCCCGCCTGGAACACGGCCGCCCAGAGCGCGCAGCCGGCCATGGCGGCGGCGAACCACCAGCCGGCGCGGCGGGCGAGCGGATCGGAGCCTTGGGCAGGTAGCGCCTGCCACACAGCGTAGGCAAGGCACCAGGCGAAGATCGGCCCCCAGATCGAGAAGGCGTAGCCCGCTGGGCTGATCAGCGGCGGCCCCTCGGCATTGGCCCGGGAGCCGATCGGCACGCCCCAGCCGGTGAGCGCAGGCAGGGATGGCAGCACAGCCTGGGCAAGGGCGGCGAGGACCGTCAGGGCCTGGCGAAGCCTGTCCCGCGCGGTGGCCGGTTCGGGGAGCACCATCCCGTGCATGACGGGGAGATGGGAATGGACCCCGGAAACGCGAGGGGCGGCCCGCCGGCCGCCCCTGTATTTCCGGCCCGCGCCCGCGCTCAGGCTTGCGACTCCGCCCCCTCCTCCTCGGGCTTCGTCTCCGGCTTCGGGCCGCTGTCGCGCCCTTTGGCGTCACGATCACGCTCCACGAGCTCGATCACCGCCATCGGTGCCATGTCGCCGTAGCGGAACCCGGCCTTGAGCACGCGGCAATAGCCCCCGGGCCGTGCCCTGTAGCGCTCCGCCAGCGTGCCGAACAGCTTGTTGACGATCACGTCGTCCCGAAGCTGCGCATAGGCCTGCCGCCGCGCATGCAGGCCCCCACGCTTGCCCAGCGTGATCAGCTTCTCGGCGACCGGGCGGAGCGCCTTGGCCTTCGGCAGTGTGGTGGTGATCTGCTCGTGCTTGAACAGCGCCACGGCGAGGTTGCGGAACATGGCGGCGCGATGGGAGCTCGTGACGCCGAGCTTTCGGTTGCCCAGACGGTGGCGCATGGAACGATACCCTCTCCGAACGGTCTCAGTACGGTTCCTCGAGCTTCTTCGCGAGCTCCTCGATGTTCTCGGGAGGCCAGCCGGGAATGGTCATCCCGAGGCTGAGGCCCATCGAGGCGAGCACCTCCTTGATCTCGTTCAGCGACTTCCGCCCGAAGTTCGGCGTGCGGAGCATCTCCTGCTCGGTCTTCTGCACGAGGTCTCCGATATAGACGATGTTGTCGTTCTTCAGGCAGTTGGCCGAGCGGACCGAGAGTTCGAGCTCGTCGACCTTGCGCAGGAGGTTACGGTTGAACGGCAGGTCGTCGCGCTGCGTCTCGGCGCTGACCTGGCGCGGCTCCTCGAAGTTGATGAAGAGCTGGAGCTGGTCCTGCAGGATCCGGGCGGCGAGCGCGACCGCGTCCTCCGGGCTCACCGTTCCGTTCGTTTCGACGGTGAGCAGAAGCCGGTCGTAGTTCGTCACCTGCCCGACGCGGGTGGGCTCCACCCGGTAGGCGACGCGGCGCACCGGCGAGTAGATCGCATCGACCGGGATGAGCCCGATCGGCGCATCCTCGGGCCGGTTCTCAGCCGCCGGCACGTAGCCCTTGCCCGACTGCACGGTGAACTCCATGCCGAGCTTGACGCCGTCATCGAGCGTGCAAAGCACGAGGTCTGGGTTCATGATCTCGATGTCGTGCCCGGCCGAGATCTGCCCGGCCGTCACCTCGCCGGGCCCGGTTGCGGTGAGCGACATCCGGCGCGGCCCGTCGCCGTGCATCCTGAGCGCGAGCTGCTTGATGTTGAGGACGATGTCGGTCACGTCCTCGCGCACGCCCGGGATCGACGAGAATTCGTGCAGAACGCCATCGATCTGCACGGCGGTGACAGCCGCCCCCTGCAGCGACGACAGGAGGGTTCGGCGCAGTGCGTTGCCGAGCGTCATGCCGAAGCCGCGCTCGAGCGGCTCCGCCACGATGGTGGCAATACGGGTGGGGTCGTTTCCGCTCTCGATGTCGAGCTTCGACGGACGGATCAGGGATTGCCAGTTCTTCTGGATCACGGTATGGCCTTTCGCCCTGCCTTCCAGGGGTCCATTCCCAGGCGGCGCCTGAGCGCCTGACCCGGCTCCGCCCCGGCGCGGACCCGCACGCCGGGGCTCCGGCCGCCTTCAGCACGGCCGGCCGTGCGTCCCGTCAGACGCGGCGTCGCTTCCGCGGCCTGCAGCCATTGTGCGGAATGGGTGTGACATCCTTGATCGCGGTAATGGTGAAGCCGACCGACTGCAGCGCCCGCAGGGCGCTCTCGCGGCCCGCGCCAGGCCCGCTCACCTCGACCTCGAGAACCTCCATGCCATGCTCCCGCGCCTTCCGGCCCGCATCCTCGGCGGCCATCTGCGCGGCATAGGGCGTGGATTTGCGGCTGCCCTTGAACCCCATCAAGCCCGCAGAGGACCACGAGATCGCATTGCCCTGGGCGTCGGTGATCGTGATCATCGTGTTGTTGAATGACGCGTTCACGTGCGCCACGCCTGAGGTGATGTTCTTGCGCTCCTTCTTCTTGGGTCGAGCGGCTGGCTTGGCCATGGTCAGGTCGGTCCTTCAGATCGAGCGGGCGGGTCGGCGGCCGGGGGAGGTTATTTCGTGACTTTCTTCTTGCCTGCGATCGGCACCGCCTTGCCCTTGCGCGTGCGCGCGTTGGTGTGGGTGCGCTGGCCGCGCACCGGCAGTCCCTTGCGGTGCCGCAGGCCGCGGTAGCAGCCGAGGTCCATCAGGCGCTTGATGTTCATCGCCACTTCCCGGCGAAGATCACCCTCCACCTTGTAGTTCCGGTCGATCAGCTCGCGGATGCGCAGGATCTCCTCATCCGTGAGCTGGTTCACGCGGCGGTCCTCGGGGATCGCGAGCGCCTGGCAGATCTCCTCGGCCTTCTTCGGCCCGATGCCGTAGATGTAGCGCAGCGAGATCACGACGCGCTTGTTCGTGGGGATGTTCACACCGGCGATACGCGCCACGACGGGTCACTCCCTGCCAAGCAGCCACGAGGGCCAGAACGACAACACAGAGGCGGGCCCGCCATGCCAGCAAGCCGCCGATCCATCCCGGCCCGGCCGTGCCAACCCGGGCGGGTGGCGCGGCGCTGCCGGACACGCAAGCGCGAATGGCGGCCTCCCCCGCGGGGGCCACCGGAGGCGCGGGACTATAGCCTCGGTCCTCTCCCTGTCAACCACCGCCCGCGCATCCCTGCGCTCCTGGCGAGGCTTTTCCCGGCGTCAGGCCACACGCTGCAACGCCGCCTCGATCGCACGCGTGACCTCGTCCATCTCCGCCATCCCATCGACCGTATGAAGCGTCCCTCTGGCCGCGTAATACGGAAGAAGCGGCGCCGTCTGCCGGTGATAGGCCTCGAGCCGGGCGGCGACCGTCTCGCGCTTGTCGTCCGCTCGCCGCACGAACTCGGTGCCGCCGCAAAAATCGCACACCCCCTCAACCTTCGGACGTTTGAACCGGTCGTGATAGGCGGCGCCGCAGCTCTTGCAGCTGAACCGTCCCGCGATTCGCTCGACGAGAGCGGCATCGTCCACCTTGAGTTCGATCACTGCATCGAGGGCGAGGCCAAGATGGTCGAGCATCGCGTCGAGCGCTTCGGCCTGGGGCGCGGTGCGCGGGAAACCGTCGAGGATGAACCCTCTCGCGCAATCCGGCGCCTGAAGCCGGTTCGCAAGCATCGCGGTGATCAGCGCATCGGGGACGAGCTGCCCCGCTTCCATGATCGCCTTCGCCTCCTTGCCGATCGGGCTGCCGGAGGCGACCTCGGCGCGAAGCATGTCGCCGGTCGAGATCTGGGCGAGACCGTGCCGTTCCTGCAGCCGCTTGGCCTGGGTGCCCTTCCCCGCGCCTGGCGGGCCGAGCAGGATCAGGTTCACCGTCTGCCCCCCCTCAGCTTCGCCTTCCTGATCAGGCCCTCGTACTGATGGGCAAGCAAGTGGCTCTGCACCTGGGCCACCGTATCCATCGTCACTGTCACGATGATCAGGAGCGAGGTCCCGCCGAAGTAGAACGGCACGCCGTAGCGCGCGATCAGGAACTCCGGCAGCAGGCACACCGCCACCAGATAGATCGCGCCGACAGTGGTCAGACGCGTCAGGACGTAATCGAAGTATTCCGCCGTGTTCTGGCCGGGGCGGATGCCGGGAATGAAGCCGCCATACTTCTTGAGATTGTCCGCGGTCTCGACCGGGTTGAAGACGACCGCCGTATAGAAATAGGCGAAAAATACGATCATCGCCGCGTAGAGTATCATGTAGAGCGGCTGGCCATGGCCGAGAGCGGCCGTGATCGTCTGCAGCCACTCGGGCCCGCCGTCACCCGAGAAGCCGGCGATCGTCACCGGCAGGAGCAGGAGCGACGAGGCGAAGATCGGCGGGATCACGCCCGCGGTGTTGATCTTCAACGGCAGGTGGGTGGAGTCGCCGCCGAACATCCGGTTGCCCACCTGGCGCTTCGGATACTGCACGACGATCCGACGCTGCGCGCGCTCGATGAACACGACCGCGGCGATCACCGCCACCGCCATCACGAGCAGGAACAGGATCACGAAGGTGCTGATCGCTCCGGTGCGCCCGAGCTCGAGCGTGCCTGCGAGCGCGGAAGGCAGGTTGGCGACGATCCCGGCGAAGATGATCAGCGAGATGCCGTTGCCGACACCGCGCGCCGTGACCTGCTCGCCGAGCCACATCAGGAACATCGTGCCGCCGACCAGCGTCACCACGCAGGAGAAGCGGAAGAAGAACCCAGGCTCCGCAACCGCCGGCCCGACGGAGCCGCGGATGCTCTCGAGCCCAACCGCGATGCCATAGGCTTGGAAGGTGGCGATTACCACCGTCAGGTAGCGCGTGTACTGGTTCAGCTTCTTGCGCCCCTGCTCGCCCTCCTTCTTCAGCGCCTCGAGCGTGGGCGAGGCGGCCGACATCAACTGCATGATAATGCTTGCAGAGATGTACGGCATGATGTTGAGCGCGAACACCGTCATCCGCCCGAGCGCGCCGCCGGTGAACATGTCGAACATGCCGAGGATGCCGCTGCCGTGGCTGCGCACGAGTTCGGCCATCACCGCGGCGTCGATCCCCGGCACGGGGATGTAGGTGCCGATCCGATAGACGATGAGCGCGCCAAGGGTGAACCAGAGCCGCTTCTTGAGCTCCGTCGCCTTGGCGAAGACCCCGAAATTCAGGTTCGCTACAAGCTGTTCGGCGGCCGAGGCCATGCTGTCCTTCCGCTCAGGGGCACATCAGAGGCAGAGCGCGACCCTGCCTTCCCAGGGCCGGAACGATCAAGCCGGCCGCACGCCGGCGAATCGGCACCGCGCCCCGCCGCCCGCCCTCAGCCCTCTGCCGCGGCGGCGGGCAGCGTCACCGAACCACCCGCCTTCTCGACCGCTGCAATCGCCGCGGCCGAGGCGCCGGAGACCACGAGCTGCACGGGCCGGGTGATGGCTCCGGTCGCGAGCAGGCGAACCCCCGCGACCCGGCCTTTGCGCACGAGGCCCGCCGCACGCAAGGCCGCCTCGTCGATCGGCTTGCTCGGGTCGAGCCGGCCCGCTTCGATCGCGGCGTCGAGCCGCCCGAGGTTCAGCGGGGAGTATTCGCGACGGTCGAGCGGTTTGAACCCGCGCTTCGGCAGCCGGCGGTAGATCGGCAGCTGTCCGCCCTCGAAGCCGTTCAGCGCCACGCCGGTGCGCGCCTTCTGGCCCTTCACGCCGCGCCCGGCGGTCTTGCCCTTGCCGCTGCCGATGCCGCGACCAACCCGGCGGAACTTCGGCCGCGCGCCCTCATTGTCGCGCAGTTCGTTGAGCTTCATCGCCTCTCTCCTGCCCCCGGCCCGACAGCGCGGCGGCCGCTCGCCGCAAGCCTCAGCCCGCGACCTCCTCAACCTTCACGAGATGCCGGACCTTGCGGATCATGCCGCGCACCGCCGGCGTGTCCTCGAGCTCTCGCGTCCGATGCAGCCGCGCCAGACCGAGCCCGACCAGCGTCCGCTTCTGGTCCTCAAGCCGGTTGATCCCGGACTTAACCTGCGTGATGCGGATGCGCTTCGTCCCGTCAGGCATCTGCCGTCTCCCGCACTGCGCCTTCGACCGGCGCGTCGCGCCGCCCGAGAAGCTCGCTCACCTTCTTGCCGCGCCGTGCCGCGACGCTGCGCGGCGAGTTGAGCGCCTTCAGGCCGGCGAAGGTCGCCTTCACGACGTTGTGGGCGTTGTTCGTGCCGAGGCTCTTTGCCACGACGTCGCCGATGCCCATGGTCTCGAACACCGCGCGCATCGGGCCGCCGGCGATGATCCCGGTGCCAGCCGGGGCCGAACGGAGCAGGACCCGGCCCGCCCCGAAGCGCCCGACCACATCGTGATGCAGCGTGCGCCCCTCGCGCATCGGCACGCGGATCATGTTCCGCTTCGCCTGGTCGGTCGCCTTGCGGATCGCCTCCGGAACCTCGCGCGCCTTGCCGGCGCCGAGCCCGACCCGGCCCTTGCGGTCGCCGACCACGACGAGCGCAGCGAAGGCGAAGCGCCGGCCGCCCTTCACCACCTTCGCCACGCGGTTGATCGCAACCAGCTTGTCGACGAGCTCCTCGCCCTCGCGGTCGCCGCGCTCGCGCCCCCGGCCGCCTTCCCTCGGTTCACGTGCCATGGCTTTTGGCCCCTTCGCGCCGCGTGCTCAGAAGTCCAGCCCGCCCTCGCGGGCGGCGTCGGCCAACGCCTTGACGCGGCCGTGGTAGAGATAAGCGCCCCGGTCGAACACCACCGCCGAGACCCCGGCGGCGATCGCCCGCTCGGCGACGAGCTTGCCGACCGCCGCCGCCGCCACCTTGTCGGCGCCGGTCTTCAGCACCTCCCTCAGCGCCGGGTCGCGCGAGGACGCAGCAGCCACCGTGCGCCCCACACTGTCGTCAATCACCTGGGCGTAGATGTGCTTCGAGGAGCGGAACACCGAAAGCCGCGGCCGCCCGCCGCCCTTCTGGCGGAGCTGGAAGCGCAGTCGCGCCTTCCGCCGCTCCCTGAGATCGCGCTTCGTCGCCATGGCTACTTCTTCTTCCCCTCCTTCCGGAGGATCGTTTCCGTCTCGTACTTGATACCCTTGCCCTTGTAGGGCTCGGGGCGGCGGAAGGCGCGGATCTCGGCCGCCACCTGCCCGACCCGCTGCTTGTCGATACCCTCGACCCTGATCGAGGTCGGCTTCTCGCAGGTGATCCTGATCCCAGCCGGAACGGGGTAGCGGATCTCGTGGCTGAAGCCGAGGTTCAGCACAAGCTCCTTGCCCTGAACCGCAGCGCGGAACCCCGTGCCGTTGATCTCGAGCGACTTCGCGTAGCCCTCGGACACGCCCTTGACCATTCCCGCGACCAGGCTGCGCGTGGTGCCCCACAGCATGCGGGCGCGCCGCTCGCTGCTGCGCGGGCGGAGCACCACCTGGTTGCCCTCGACAGCGGCGGTGACCTCCTCCGAAAGCGGCAGCGTGAGCTCGCCGAGCTTGCCCTTGGCCGTGAGCACCCCGTCGGCAACGGCGACGGAGACACCTGCAGGAAGCGGAACGGGATACTTGCCGACGCGCGACATGGTTCGACCCTCCTCCGGCGCGCTCAGAACACGCGGCAGAGGACCTCGCCGCCGACATTGGCGGCGCGGGCCTCGGCGTCGCTCATCACCCCGCGCGGGGTGGACAGGATGGAGATGCCGAGCCCGTTGTAGACCCGAGGCAGCTCTTTGATCTTCGAGTAAACGCGGCGCCCTGGTGTCGACACTCGGGTGATCTCCTTAATCACCGGCTCACCTTCCGAATACTTGAGCTCGATCTCGAGCTCGCGCACGCCCGGGCGGATCTCGACGATCTTCCAGTGGCGAATGAACCCCTCGCGCTTCAGCACCTCGCAGACATTCGCGTGCAATTTCGAGGCAGGCGCGCGCGTCGTTGCCCGGCGTGCCCGCTGGGCATTTCGGATACGGGTGATCATGTCACCCAGCGGATCGGAGATCGCCATCGTCCTCGCTCCTCTCCCCGCCCTACCAGCTCGCCTTGATCATGCCGGGGATCTGCCCGGCCGAGGCGAGCTCGCGCAAGGCCACGCGGCAGAGCTTGAACTTGCGGTAGTTGCCGCGGGCACGGCCGGTCAACTCGCAGCGCAGGCGCACGCGCACCGCCGCGCCATTGCGCGGCATTGCCGCGAGCTTCAGCATCGCCGCGAAACGCTCCTCAGGCGAGGCGTCCTTCCGCTTCACCAAGGCCCTCAGCGCCGCCCGCTTCGCCGCGTCGCGCCTCGCCATGCGCTCGCGCTTGCGGTTCCTCTCGATCGACGACGTCTTCGCCATCCCGCATTCCTCCAGAACCTGCCAGCACGACGGCCGGCGGTTTTCCGTGCTCAGTTCGTGAACGGAAGGTCGAAGGCCTTGAGCAGCGCCTTCGCCTCCCTGTCGGTCTTCGCCGTGGTGCAGATCACGATGTCCATGCCCCGCACCTTGTCGACCTTGTCGTAGTTGATCTCCGGGAACACGATCTGTTCCTTCAGCCCCATCGCGAAGTTGCCGCGCCCGTCAAAGCCCTTGCCGGAGATGCCCCGGAAGTCGCGCACGCGCGGCAGCGCGATCGTCACCAGCCGGTCGAGGAACTCATACATCCGCGCCCGACGGAGCGTGACCTTCGCCCCGATCGGCATGCCGGCGCGGATCTTGAAGCCCGCGATCGCCTTCTTCGCGCGCGTCTTGACCGGCTTCTGGCCGGCGATGAGGGCAAGGTCGGCCATCGCCGCGTCGAGCTTCTTCTGGTCGCCCGCCGCCTCGCCGACCCCCATGTTGATCACGATCTTCTCGAGCTTCGGCACGGCGAAGGGGTTCTTGTAGCCGAACTCGCGCATCAATGCCTCGCGCACCACGGTCTCGTAGTGCCGCTGCAGGCGCGGCTTCGCCGTCGTCGTCTCAGCCATCGATCACCTCCCCCGAGACGCGGGCGACGCGGACCTTGCGGCCATCCTCGAGAATCTTGAACCCGACGCGCGTCGGCTTGTCCGACTTCGGGTCGATCAGCATCAGGTTCGAGAGGTGGACCGGCGCCTCCTTCTCGATGATGCCGCCTGGGCTCCCCACGCCCTTCGGCTTCTGGTGCCGCTTGACCATCGCGACCCCCTGCACGATCGCCCGGTTCTCCTTCGGGATCACGCGCAGAACCTCGCCGCGCTTGCCCTTGTCAGCGCCAGCGATCACCTCCACCCGGTCGCCCTTTTTGATCTTGGCGGCCATGGCTCAGAGCACCTCCGGTGCGAGGCTGATGATCTTCATGAACTTCTTCGCGCGCAGCTCGCGCACCACCGGCCCGAAGATCCGGGTGCCGATCGGCTCCTGCTGCTTGTTGATCAGCACCGCCGCGTTGCGGTCGAAGCGGATCGCCGAGCCGTCGCCGCGGCGGACGGGGAAGGCGGTGCGGACGATCACTGCGTGATGCACATCCCCCTTCTTCACCTTGCCACGGGGGATCGCCTCCTTGACGGAGACGACGATCACATCACCGACCGACGCCGTGCGCCGCTTCGAGCCGCCGAGCACCTTGATGCACTGGACGCGGCGCGCACCCGAATTGTCCGCGACCTCGAGATTGGTCTCGACCTGGATCATCGCCTGCTCCTCACGCCCCGGCGCGCGACGGCGTCGCGGCCGCGCCCACCGCGCGCGCAACTGCCTCGCCGTTCCGAGAGATCACCTGCCACGTCTTACGCTTCGAGATCGGCCGGCACTCCTCGATGCGCACGATGTCCCCCTCCTTGCAGAGGTTCGCCTCGTCATGCGCGGCGTACATCTTCGAGCGGCGAATGAACTTCTTGTAGATCGGGTGCATCACGCGACGCTCGACAAGCACCGTCACGGTCTTGTCCATTTTGTCGCTCACCACGCGGCCGGTCAGAACCCGCTTCGGCATCGCCCTCGCTCCCTCAACCGCCCGCACCGGCCGCGGCCCGGCCGCCGGCGCGCTTCTCCGCACCGAGCAGCATTTTGATCCGCGCGATGTCACGACGCACCGCACGGATCCGTCCCGTTGCCTCGAGCTGCCCGGTCGCCCGCTGGAAGCGCAGGTTGAACTGCTCCTTGCGCAACGCGAGCAACATCTCCCGCAATTCGTCAGCCGATTTCGCCCGCAGTTCCGCGATCTTGGTCATGGCTCAGCCCTCGAGACCGATCCGCGAGACGACCTTGGTGCGGATCGGCAGCTTGGCGGCGGCAAGCGCGAGTGCCTGGCGCGCCACCTCGCCCGACACCCCGTCGAGCTCGAACATGATCCGCCCCGGCTTCACCCGGCAGATCCAGAACTCCGGGCTGCCCTTGCCCGAGCCCATCCGCACCTCGGCAGGCTTCTTCGACACCGGAACATCCGGGAAGATCCGGATCCAGACGCGCCCCTGGCGCTTCATCTGGCGCGTGAGCGCGCGGCGCGCGGCCTCGATCTGCCGCGCCGTCACCCGCTCAGGCTCGAGCGCCTTCAGCCCGTAGCTGCCGAAGTTCAGCTTGGTGCCGCCCTTCGCCTCGCCCCGGATCCGCCCCTTGTGGGCCTTGCGCCACTTCGTCTTCTTCGGCTGAAGCATCGTTCCCGCTCCGGGGCGCCGTTGCCGGCAGCCCCCGTCCCTTCACCTGATCAGCGCTGCGGCGCCTGCTCGGCCGCGCGCTTGTCCACGGCCATCGGGTCGTGGGCCATGATCTCGCCCTTGAACACCCAGACCTTGACGCCGCAGGTGCCGTAGGTCGTCTTCGCCGTCGCCTGGCCGAAATCGATGTCGGCGCGCAAGGTGTGCAGCGGCACCCGCCCCTCGCGATACCACTCGACGCGCGCGATCTCCGCCCCGCCCAGCCGGCCGGAGCAGTTGATCCGGATTCCCTGGGCGCCGAGCCGCATCGCCGACTGCACCGCGCGCTTCATCGCGCGGCGGAAGCTCACGCGGCGCTCGAGCTGCTGGGCGATGTTCTCGGCTACGAGAACGGCCTCGATCTCGGGCTTGCGGATCTCAACGATGTTGAGGTGCACCTCTGACCCCGTGAGCTTCGCGAGATCTGCCCGGAGCTTCTCAATGTCCTGCCCCTTCTTGCCGATGATCACGCCCGGCCGGGCGGCATAGATCGTCACGCGCGCCTTCTTGGCCGGCCGCTCGATAACCACGCGCGCCACGCCGGCTTGCGCCAGCTTCTCGCGCAGAACCTTGCGCAGCTTCAGGTCCTCATGCAGCAGCGCGGCGTAGCTCTTGTCGGCGAACCAGCGGCTGTCCCAGGTGCGGTTGATGCCAAGCCGCATCCCGACGGGATTGACCTTCTGCCCCATCTCAGCGGGCCCCCTGCTCAGCGCGCGCGTCACCGCCCTGGGGACGCTCGCGGACGATAATGGTGAGGTGGCTGAACCACTTCTCGACGCGCGCCGCACGGCCGCGTGCGCGGGCGTGGAACCGCTTCATCACCACGCTCCGGCCCACCGTGGCCTCGCGCACGACGAGGCGGTCGACATCGAGGCTGTGGTTGTTCTCGGCGTTGGCGATCGCGCTGTCGAGCACCTTGCGCACCAGCTTCGCAATCCGACGCTTCGAGAAGGTGAGTGCGGCGCGTGCCTCCGCCGCCGGCAGGCCGCGGATCATCTCGGCCACAAGGTTCAGCTTGCGCGGGCTGACGCGGATGTTGCGCGCAACCGCTTGCGCCTCGGTCTCGGACAGCCGGCGCGGCATCGACTGCTTGCCCATCTCAGCCCCGCTTCGCCTTCTTGTCGGCCGCGTGCGAGGTGAAGGTCCGCGTCGGCGCGAACTCGCCGAGCTTGTGGCCGACCATGTTCTCGGTCACCTGCACCGGGATGAACTTGTGGCCGTTGTAGACGCCGAAGGTCAGCCCGACGAACTGGGGCAGGATGGTCGAACGGCGCGACCACGTCTTGATGATCTCGTTCCGCCCCGAGCTTCGAGCGGCCTCGGCCTTGGTGAGCAGGTAGCCGTCCACGAACGGCCCTTTCCAGACGCTGCGAGCCATCGCCTCAGCCCTTCGTCGCGTTGCGCCGGCGGATGATCAGCCGGTCGGTCCGCTTGTTGTGCCGTGTCTTCGCCCCCTTGGTCGGCTTGCCCCAAGGGGTGACAGGATGGCGGCCGCCCGAGGTCCGGCCCTCGCCGCCGCCATGCGGATGGTCGATCGGGTTCATCGCCACGCCGCGATTGTGCGGCCGCCGCCCGAGCCAGCGCTTCCGGCCAGCCTTGCCGATCTGGATATTGCTGTTGTCCGGATTCGACACCGCACCGACCGTCGCCATGCACTCAGCCCGGACCACGCGAAGCTCCCCGGAGGAGAGCTTGATCTGCGCATAGCCGGCGTCCTTGCCGACGAGCTGAGCGTAGGTGCCGGCCGCGCGCGCGAGCTTGCCGCCCGCGCCGGGCTTCATCTCGATGTTGTGGATGATCGTGCCGACCGGGATCGCCGCCATCGGCATCGCATTGCCCGGCTTGATGTCGACCTTCTGGCCGGACACCACCGTGTCGCCCGCGCGAAGCCGCTGCGGCGCGAGGATATAGGAGAGCTCCCCGTCGGCGTACTTGATCAGCGCGATCCAGCCGCTGCGGTTCGGGTCGTACTCGAGCCGCTCGACGGTTGCGGGAACGTCGAACTTGCGACGCTTGAAGTCGACCAGGCGGTAGCGACGCTTGTGCCCGCCGCCACGGAACCGCACCGTGATGTGGCCGTGATGATTGCGCCCGCCGGTGCTCACCTTGCCCTCGGTGAGCGCCTTGATGGGCTTGCCCTTCCACAACTCCGAACGGTCGACCAGCACCGTGCCGCGCAGGCTCGGCGTCACCGGCTTGAAGGTCTTGAGCGCCATCTTCCCGCTCCCCGCTCAGCTGAGCCCGGTCGTCAGGTCGATCGAGAAGCCCGGCGCGAGGCGGACCATCGCCTTCTTCACGTCCGGCCGCCGGCCGACCCGCCCCCGGAACCGCTTCGTCTTGCCCTTGGCGATCAGCGTCTGCACGCCCGCGACCTTGACCCCGAACAGCCCCTCGACCGCCTGCCGGATCTCTGGCTTGGTGGCGGCAAGCGGCACGCGGAACACCACGATGTTGGCGCCCGACATCGCGGTCGCCTTCTCGGTAATCACCGGGCTCTGGATGATCTCGTACATTCGTTCCCGCGGGATTGGCGGAAGCCGACCCGCCGCCCGCTGCTTCGACCGCGCGCTCATGCCGCCTTCTCCTCGACGCGGAGGCGCTTCTTCAGCGTCTCGATCCCGGCCGTCGTCACCGCAAGCACGTCATGCCGGAGGATGTCGTACACGTTCGCGCCGATCGTCGGCAGAACGTCAAGGCCGGGGATGTTCCGCGCGGCGCGCAGGAAGCGCTCGTCCACGGCCGCACCGTCGATCACGAGCGCCGACCGCCAGCCAAGGGCCTCGACCTTCCGCCGAAGCGCCGCCGTCTTGCCGTCTTCGCTGGTCGCAGCGTCGAGCACGACAAGCTTGCCCTCGGCACGCTTCTGCGAGAGAGCGGAGATCAGGCCGAGCCGCCGCACCTTCTTCGGCAATTCGTAGCCATGGTCGCGCACGACCGGCCCGTGCACCACGCCGCCACCGCGGAACTGAGGGCTGCGCAGCGACCCCTGGCGCGCCCGGCCGGTGCCCTTCTGGCGGTAGGGCTTCTTGGTCGTGCCGGAGACCTCACCCATCCCCTTGACCTTGTGGGTTCCGGCTCGGCGCTTGGCGAGCTGCCAGTGCACCACTCGCGCCATGATGTCGGCTCGCGGCACGGCACCGAACAGCGCGTCGGGAAGCTCGATCTCGCCGACCTTCTCGTTGGCGAGCGTGATCACGTCCTGCCTCATCGTTGCGCTCATCTCAGCTCCCCGCCTTCACCGCGGCAGGCAGAGGTGCAGCCTCCGGCCGCGGCACCTTCACGGCATCGCGCACGAGCACATAAGAGCCTTTCGCGCCAGGCACCGCCCCCTTCACCAGCAGGAGGTTGCGCGCTGCGTCGACGGCCGCCACCTCGAGGTTCTGCGTGGTGACCCGCTCGACGCCGAGATGCCCGGCCATCTTCTTGTTCTTGAACACCTTGCCGGGGTCCTGCCGGTTGCCGGTCGAGCCGTGGCTGCGATGGCTGATCGACACGCCATGCGAGGCTTCGAGGCCGCGGAAGTTCCACCGCTTCATCGCGCCGGCGAACCCCTTGCCCTTGGTGGTGCCGGTGACATCCACCTTCTGCCCCAGCACGAAATGCTCGGCGCTCAGAACCGCCCCGATCGGGGGCAGAGCGTCGGCAGAGACGCGGAACTCCACGAGCTTCGCCTTCGGTTCAACCTTTGCCTTCGCGAAATGCCCCCGCTCCGCCTTCGAGACGTTCTTCGGCTTGCGCCGCCCGATGCCGAGCTGCACGGCCGTGTAGCCGTCCTTCTCCGCCGTGCGGTGGGCGACCACCTGAACCTCGTCGAGCTGGAGCACGGTGACGGGGACATGCGTCCCGTCCTCTCCGAACAGCCGGGTCATGCCCAGCTTGCGTGCGATCACGCCTGTGCGCATCACCCCGACCTCAGAGCTTGATCTCGACATCGACGCCGGCGGCAAGGTCGAGCTTCATCAGCGCGTCGACCGTCTGCGGGGTCGGATCGACGATGTCGAGAAGCCGACGATGGGTGCGGATCTCGAACTGCTCGCGCGACTTCTTGTCCACGTGCGGCGAGCGGTTCACGGTGAAACGCTCGATCCGCGTCGGCAGCGGGATCGGCCCCCGCACCTGCGCCCCCGTCCGTTTCGCCGTGTTGACGATCTCCCGCGTGCTGTTGTCGAGCACGCGGTGATCATACGCCTTCAGACGGATGCGGATGTTCTGGCTGTCCATCGTCACCCTCTCTCGCTCGCACCGGCGGCCGCTCTCTCGTTGTGCCGCAGGCGCTTGCGACGTTCCCTTGCGCCCAGCCTGCCCCCTCTTACTGGAGGATTTTGGTGACGACGCCTGCGCCGACGGTTCTTCCGCCTTCGCGGATGGCGAAGCGGAGGCCTTCGTCCATGGCGATCGGGGCGATCAGCGACACCTCCATCCGGACATTGTCGCCGGGCATCACCATCTCGGTGCCCTCGGGCAGGGTGACGACGCCGGTGACGTCGGTGGTGCGGAAGTAGAACTGCGGCCGGTAGTTGGAGAAGAACGGCGTGTGCCGACCCCCCTCCTCCTTGGTCAGGATGTAGGCCTCGGCCAGGAACTTGGTGTGCGGCGTGATCGACCCAGGCGCCGCCAGAACCTGGCCGCGCTCCACCTCCTCGCGCTTGGTGCCGCGCAGCAGCGCCCCGATATTGTCCCCCGCCTCGCCGCTGTCGAGCAGCTTGCGGAACATCTCCACACCCGTCACCGTCGTCTTCACCGTCGGACGAAGCCCGACGATCTCCACCTCGTCCCCGACCTTGATGACGCCCCGCTCGACACGCCCCGTCACCACCGTGCCGCGGCCGGAGATCGAGAACACGTCCTCGATCGGCATCAGGAACGGACGGTCCTTCGCACGCTCAGGCTGCGGAATATACGTGTCCACCGCATCCATCAGCTTCAGGATCGCCTGCTCCCCAATCTCGGGGTTGCGGTCCTCAAGCGCGCACAGAGCAGACCCACGGATCACAGGAATGTCGTCCCCAGGGAACTGATAGCTCTTCAAAAGCTCCCGAACCTCAAGCTCCACAAGATCCAGAAGCTCCGGATCGTCCACCATGTCCACCTTGTTCATGAACACCACAAGCGCAGGAACCCCAACCTGACGCGCCAACAGAATATGCTCACGCGTCTGAGGCATCGGACCATCCGCCGCAGACACAACAAGGATCGCCCCGTCCATCTGCGCAGCACCAGTAATCATGTTCTTCACATAGTCAGCATGACCAGGACAATCCACATGCGCATAGTGCCGCTTCGCAGTCTCATACTCCACATGCGCCGTCGAAATCGTAATCCCACGCGCACGCTCCTCAGGCGCCTTGTCAATCTGATCATACGCCATATACGTCGCTCCACCACTCTTCGCCAAAACCTTCGTAATCGCCGCAGTCAACGACGTCTTCCCATGATCCACATGACCAATCGTCCCAATGTTGCAGTGCGGCTTCGTCCGCTCAAACTTCGCCTTCGCCATGGTCGTTCTCCGTAGGGCGTCTGGTCAGGGCCAGGTCGTGTTCCGGGTTGCGTGGTCAGAAGGTGAGTGCGCTCACCAGCGGTAGTGCGAGAAGGCCCGGTTGGCCTCGGCCATCCGATGGGTGTCCTCGCGCTTCTTCACGGCGGCGCCGCGATTGTTCGCCGCATCGAGCAGCTCGTTCGAGAGCCGGTCACGCATCGTGTGCTCGCTACGCTTGCGCGAGGCCTCGATCAGCCAGCGTATCGCCAGCGCCTGGCGACGCTCGGCGCGCACTTCGACCGGCACCTGGTAGGTCGCGCCACCGACGCGGCGGGACCGCACCTCCACTGCCGGCTTCACGTTCTCGATCGCCTCGTGGAACACGCGCAGCGGATCGGCGTTCGGGATCCGGCGCTTCACCACATCAAGCGCGCCATACACGATTGCCTCCGCGACCGACTTCTTGCCGTCGTACATCAGCGCGTTCATGAACTTCGAGAGCACGACGTCGCCATACTTCGGATCGGGCAGGATTTCGCGCTTCTCGGCGCGGTGGCGGCGGGACATGGCTCACCTCCTCCCGGTCACTTCGGCCGCTTGGCGCCGTAGAGCGAGCGGCGCTGGCGACGCTTGGCGATCCCTTGCGTGTCGAGCACGCCACGCAGGATGTGGTAGCGCACGCCGGGAAGGTCTTTGACCCGGCCGCCGCGGATCATCACCACCGAGTGTTCCTGCAGGTTGTGCCCCTCTCCGGGGATGTACGACACGACCTCGTAGCCATTCGTCAGCCGCACCTTCGCCACCTTGCGCAGCGCCGAATTCGGCTTCTTGGGCGTGGTCGTGTAGACGCGCGTGCACACGCCGCGCTTCTGCGGGCAGCCCTGAAGCGCCGGCACCTTGTTCCGCTTGCGCTTGTCCTGGCGCTCCTTGCGGATCAGCTGGCTGATCGTCGGCATACACACCCTCTCGGCTCGCCGCCCGCCTCCCCGGCAGCGGCTTACGATCCCACACCACACACCGAAGCGGGCAACGACCTGCCGGCCGCCGCCCGCTGGCTCAACCCGTCTCCGACCTCAGCCACCCGCTCGGACGAGGGGGGCGGCACCGGAGCCGAATCATGTCCAAACCATCTCGCCCGCACCGCGCCCGCGGGCCGGATCGAGGGCGCGGAACCTACGAAGGGGTCATCTCCCTGTCAAGCATCGCCCCACGCCCTAACGGCCAGGGTATGCGGGCCGGAATGGCTGCACCGTCTGCCGTGCATGGCATACGCCGCCCGGCCCGGAGCGGCGGCGCCTATTCGGCCGCGACCGCGCCGGCATCCGGCAGTTGCGGCGCACCACCCTGCACCCTGCCACGGTCCTTCTGCGCCGCAAGCGCCTTGAGACGCATCATCACGTTGCCCGTGCCCGCCGGGATCAGCCGCCCGACGATCACGTTTTCCTTCAGCCCGGCGAGGGGATCCACCTTGCCCGCCACCGCCGCCTCGGTGAGCACCCGCGTGGTCTCCTGGAAGGACGCGGCCGAGATGAAGCTGTGCGTCTGCAGCGATGCCTTGGTGATCCCCTGCAGGACGGGGAAGGCGGTCGCGGGACGCTCGCCCTCCGCCAGCCGCTTCTCGTTCTCAGCCTCGAAGTCGACGCGATCCACCTGTTCCCCCACCAGGAACGTGGTGTCGCCGGGGTCCTGGATCTCGACCTTCTGCAGCATCTGGCGAACGATCACCTCGATGTGCTTGTCGTTGATCTTCACGCCCTGCAGGCGATAGACATCCTGGATTTCGTTGACGAGATAATCCGCGAGCGCCTCGACCCCGAGCACCTTGAGGATGTCGTGCGGCACGCGGGGGCCGTCGACCAGCGGGTCACCGATCCGCACATAGTCCCCTTCCTGCACGGAGACGTGCTTGCCCTTCGGGATGAGATACTCGCGCTCCTCGCCGGTCTCGTCGTTCTTCACGACGATCCGCCGCTTCGCCTTGTAGTCCTTGCCGAACTCCACCCGGCCGTCGATCTCGCTGATGATCGCATGGTCCTTCGGCCGGCGCGCCTCGAACAGCTCCGCAACGCGCGGCAAGCCGCCGGTGATGTCACGCGTCTTCGAGCTCTCGCGCGGGATGCGCGCGAGCACGTCGCCCGCATTCACCCGCGCGCCATTGTCGACCGAGAGGACCGAATCGACCGAGAGGAAGTAGCGCGCCTCCGTGCCGTTCGGCAGCTTGACGAGCTCGCCCTTCTCGTCGCGAAGCACGATGCGCGGGCGCAGATCCGCCCCCTTCGCTTGCTGCTTCCAGTCGACCACCACCTTGCTCGAGAGACCGGTTGCCTCGTCGACACGCTCGACCACCGTCACGCCCTCGATCAGATCGACATAGTCGACGATGCCTGAGCGCTCGGTGATCACGGGCAGCGTGTAGGGGTCCCACTCGGCGAGCTTCTGGCCGCGCGCGACCTGCGCCCCCTCGTCGGCGAGCAGCCGCGCACCGTAGGGCACACGGTAGCGGGCGCGTTCCCGACGCTGGTCGTCGAGCAGGAGAAGCTCGCAGTTGCGGCTCATCACAATGGGCGTGCCTTGAGAGTTCAGCACGACGTTTCGATTCTTTACCGCAACGATACCGTCCGTCGCCGCCTCGACCTGGCTCTGCTCGGCGCCGCGCTGGGCGGCGCCGCCGATGTGGAAGGTGCGCATCGTGAGCTGCGTTCCCGGCTCGCCGATCGACTGCGCGGCGATCACGCCGACCGCCTCGCCGACATTCACCGGCGTGCCGCGCGCGAGGTCGCGGCCGTAGCACTTCGCGCAGATGCCGACCCGCGTCTCGCAGGTGAGCACCGAGCGGATGTAGACGCTGTCCACACCGGCCTGCTCGATGGCATCCGCCTCCGCCTCGCCGATCAGGGCGTTGCGCGGAACGATCACCGCGCCGGTGATCGGGTCCTGCACGTCCCGGGCCGCGGTCCGCCCGAGGATCCGCTCCGACAGAGACGAGACGACCTCGCCACCGTCGAGCACCGGGCGCACCGTGATCCCCTTCTCGGTGCCGCAATCCTCCTCGACGACGATGCAGTCCTGCGCGACGTCGACGAGGCGGCGCGTGAGATAGCCCGAGTTGGCGGTCTTGAGCGCCGTGTCGGCGAGGCCCTTGCGCGCCCCGTGCGTCGAGTTGAAGTACTCGAGCACGGTGAGCCCCTCCTTGAAGTTCGACAGGATCGGCGTCTCGATGATCTCGCCCGAGGGCTTGGCCATCAGCCCGCGCATGCCGGCGAGCTGGCGCATCTGTGCGGGGCTGCCGCGCGCGCCGGAATGGCTCATCATCCAGACGCTGTTGATCGGCCGGCCCACCTCCTGCCGGCGGATCTCCTTCATCATCGCCTCGGCGACCTCCTCGGCGCAGCGCGTCCAGGCATCGACCACCTTGTTATAGCGCTCGCCCCAGGTGATCAGCCCTTCCTGGTACTGGCTTTCGAATTCCTTCACCTCGGCGGCGGTCTTGGCGATCAGCGCCTGCTTCTCGGCCGGGATGATCAGGTCGTCCTTGCCGAAGCTGATGCCGGCGCGGGCGGCGTGCCGGAACCCAAGGCCCATCAGCCGGTCGGCGAAGATCACCGTCTCCTTCTGCCCGCAGTGGCGATAGACGGCGTCGATCACGTCCGAGATCGTCCGCTTCGTCAGCTGCCGGTTGACAAGGTCATAGGGCAGGTTCGGGTGCTTCGGCAGCAATGCGCCGATCATCATCCGCCCGGGCGTTGTCACCACGCGCATCGTCACTGTCTTGCCGTCGCGATCCACTGCCTCGCGGCGGGCACGGATCTTCGAGTGCAGCGTGATCGCCTTCGCCTCGAGCGCCTGCTCGATCTCGCCCATGCCGGTGAAGGCGGGGGCCTGGTCGTCGGCGACCGCCTTGAACTCGGGCGTCTCGAGCGAGAGGTAGTAGAGACCGAGCACGATGTCCTGGCTCGGCACGATGATCGGCTTGCCGTTGGCCGGGGAGAGGATGTTGTTCGTGCTCATCATCAGCACGCGCGCCTCGAGCTGCGCCTCGAGCGAGAGCGGCACGTGCACGGCCATCTGGTCGCCGTCGAAATCCGCGTTGAAGGCGGTGCAGACGAGCGGGTGGAGCTGGATCGCCTTGCCCTCAATCAGCACCGGCTCGAAAGCCTGGATGCCCAGGCGGTGCAGCGTCGGCGCGCGGTTGAGCAGCACCGGGTGCTCGCGGATCACCTCCTCGAGGATGTCCCACACCTCGGGACGCTCCTTCTCCACCATGCGCTTGGCCGCCTTGATGGTGGCGGCGAGGTTGTACTTCTCGAGCTTCGAGTAGATGAACGGCTTGAACAGCTCAAGCGCCATCTTCTTCGGCAGGCCGCACTGGTGCAGCTTGAGCTCCGGCCCCACCACGATCACCGACCGGCCGGAGTAGTCGACCCGCTTGCCAAGCAGGTTCTGGCGGAACCGCCCCTGCTTGCCCTTGAGCATGTCGGAGAGCGACTTCAGCGGCCGCTTGTTCGCCCCCGTGATCGGCCGGCCGCGGCGGCCGTTGTCGAACAGGGCATCGACCGCCTCCTGCAACATCCGCTTCTCATTGCGCACGATGATGTCGGGCGCGCGCAGCTCAATCAGGCGCTTCAGCCGGTTGTTGCGGTTGATCACGCGCCGGTAGAGGTCGTTGAGGTCGGAGGTCGCGAATCGGCCGCCATCGAGCGGCACGAGCGGCCTCAGCTCGGGCGGGATCACCGGCACGACGTCGAGGATCATCCACTCGGGCCGCGTGCCGCTCTCGAGAAAGGCCTCGATCAGCTTCAGCCGCTTGACGAGCTTCTTCCGCTTGGCCTCCGACGTCGTCTCCTTGAGCTCGAGCCGGAGCTTCGTCTTCTCGGCGTTGAGGTCGAGACCGGCGAGGATCTGCTTCAGCGCCTCCGCACCGATGCCGACCGAGAACGCATCCTCGCCGAACTCGTCCACCTTCGCCTGATACTGCTCCTCGGAGATCAGCTGGTAGAGCTTGAGGTCGGTCAGCCCCGGCTCGAGCACGACGTAGCTCTCGAAATAGAGGATCTTCTCGATGTCCTTCAGCGTCATGTCGATCATCAAGCCGATGCGCGAGGGCAACGACTTGAGGAACCAGATGTGCGCCACCGGCGAGGCGAGCTCGATGTGCCCCATTCGCTCGCGGCGCACCTTGGCGAGCGTGACCTCCACACCGCACTTCTCGCAGATGATTCCGCGGAACTTCATCCGCTTGTACTTGCCGCAAAGGCACTCGTAGTCTTTGATCGGTCCGAAGATCCGGGCGCAGAACAGCCCGTCGCGTTCGGGCTTGAACGTGCGGTAGTTGATCGTCTCCGGCTTCTTGATCTCGCCGTAGGACCACGAGCGGATCTGCTCGGGGCTCGCGATCGAGATCCGGATCTGGTCGAAGGTGAGCGTGCCGGGCTGCGCGCCCAGGATCTTCATCAGCTCGTTCATCGTCGTCCTCGCCTTGGCCGGAAGGGCACGGCACCGCGGGGAGGCCGCGCCGCTTCCGAAGGGATCGCCGTTACCTTGCCGCGCCGCTCATCCGCCGCGGTTCTCGAGCTCGACATTGAGCCCGAGCGACTTGAGCTCCTTCACAAGCACGTTGAAGCTTTCGGGGATGCCCGCCTCGAACGTGTCCTGGTCGCGCACGATCGCCTCGTAGACCTTGGTGCGGCCCGAGACGTCGTCCGACTTCACCGTCAGCATCTCCTGGAGCGTGTAGGCGGCCCCGTACGCCTCGAGCGCCCAGACCTCCATCTCGCCGAAGCGCTGGCCGCCGAACTGCGCCTTGCCGCCGAGCGGCTGCTGCGTCACGAGGCTGTAGGGCCCGATCGAGCGTGCGTGGATCTTGTCATCGACGAGGTGGTGCAGCTTGAGCATATAGATGTAGCCTACCGTCACCTTCCGCTCGAATGGCTCGCCCGTGCGGCCGTCGATCAGCGTCACTTGGCCGGAACGATCCAGCCCCGCCTTCTCGAGCATCGCCTCGATGTCGTCCATCCGCGCCCCGTCGAACACAGGCGTTGCGATCGGGACGCCCGGACGGAGGTTCTCGGCAAGCTCGACGAGCTCGGCATCGCTCATCCCCTCGATCATCTCGCGGTAGATGGTCTCGCCGTAGATGTCCCGGAGCTTCTCCCGAACCGGCGCGAGCGCGCCCGAGCTCCGAGCGGCGTCGAGCAGCTCGCCGATCTGCCGGCCGAGCCCCGCACAGGCCCAGCCGAGATGCGTCTCGAGAATCTGGCCGACATTCATGCGCGAGGGCACGCCGAGCGGGTTGAGCACGATGTCGACGGCCTCGCCGGTCTCGAGGAACGGCATGTCCTCGACCGGGACGACGCGGCTGACCACGCCCTTGTTGCCGTGGCGGCCGGCCATCTTGTCGCCGGGCTGGAGCTTGCGCTTCACCGCGACGAACACCTTGACCATCTTCATCACGCCCGGGGGAAGCTCGTCGCCCCGCTGCAGCTTCTCGACCTTCGAGACGAACCGCGCCTCGAGCCGGCGTACAGCCTCGTCGAACTCGCGCTTCAGCTGCTCGATCTCGGCCATGGTAGCATCGTCGGCCACCGTGATGTTGCGCCATGCCCCGCGCGGGATTTCGGCGAGCAACGCTTCGGTGATCTCCGTCCCCGCCTTGATGCCCTTGTTGCCCGGGGCCGCCTTCTTCCCGATGAGCCGCTCGCGTACCCGGCCGAGGAATGACCGTTCCTGGATCGCCTTCTCGTCGTCACGGTCCTTCGCGAGACGCTCGATCTCCGCCCGCTCGATCGCGAGCGCGCGCTCGTCCTTGTCTACGCCGCGGCGCGAGAAGACGCGCACATCGACCACCGTGCCGGAGACACCGGGCGGCAGCCTCAGCGAGGTGTCGCGCACGTCCGAGGCCTTCTCGCCAAAGATCGCGCGCAAAAGCTTCTCCTCGGGCGTCATCGGGCTCTCGCCCTTCGGCGTTACCTTGCCGACCAATATGTCGCCCGGCTTCACCTCCGCGCCGATATAGACGATGCCCGCCTCGTCGAGGTTCTTCAGCGCCTCCTCACCGACGTTCGGGATGTCGCGGGTGATCTCCTCCTGCCCGAGCTTGGTGTCGCGCGCCATCACCTCGAATTCCTCGATGTGGATCGAGGTGAACACGTCGTCGCGCACGATGCGCTCTGAGATCAGGATCGAGTCCTCGAAGTTGTAGCCGTTCCAGGGCATGAACGCGACCAGAACGTTCCGCCCCAGCGCCAGTTCGCCGAGCTGCGTCGACGGCCCATCGGCGATGATGTCTCCCGTGCGCACAACATCGCCCACCTTCACGAGCGGCCGCTGGTTGATGCAGGTGTTCTGGTTGGAGCGCTGGAACTTGCGCAGCCGGTAGATGTCGACGCCTTCGGTCGAGCCGTCCTCCCGCGTCGCGCGGACGACGATCCGCGCCCCGTCGATCTGGTCGACCACGCCGGCACGCCGGGCGATGATCGCCGCTCCGCTGTCGCGTGCGACGGGGGCCTCCATCCCTGTGCCGACGAGCGGCGCCTCGGCCTGGATCAGGGGCACCGCCTGACGCTGCATGTTCGAGCCCATCAACGCGCGGTTGGCGTCATCGTTCTCGAGGAACGGGATCAGCGCCGCGGCGACGGAGACGAGCTGCTTCGGCGAGACGTCGATTGCCGTCACCTGGTCCGCCGGAACGAGCGCATAGTCCCCGTTCTTGCGCACCGACACGAGCTCGTCGAGAAGCGTGCCATCCTCGGCGACGGTGGCGTTCGCCTGCGCGATCACCAGCCGCTCCTCCTCCATCGCCGAGAGGTAGCGCGGCTCGCCCACCACCTTGCCGTTCTTCACCATCCGGTAGGGCGTCTCGATGAAGCCGTATTTGTTGACTTGGGCGTAGGTCGCGAGCGAGTTGATCAGCCCGATGTTCGGCCCTTCCGGCGTCTCGATCGGGCAGATCCGGCCATAGTGCGTCGGATGCACGTCGCGCACCTCGAAACCGGCACGCTCGCGCGTCAGCCCGCCCGGGCCGAGGGCGGAGAGGCGGCGCTTGTGGGTGACCTCGGAGAGCGGGTTCGTCTGGTCCATGAACTGGCTGAGCTGCGAGGAACCGAAGAACTCGCGCACCGCCGCCGCCGCCGGCTTGGCGTTGATCAGGTCGTGCGGCATCACCGTGTCGATGTCGACCGAGCTCATCCGCTCGCGGATCGCACGCTCCATCCGCAACAGGCCGACGCGGTACTGGTTCTCCATCAGCTCGCCGACCGAGCGGACGCGACGGTTGCCGAGATTGTCGATGTCGTCGATCTGGCCCCGGCCGTCCTTCAGCTCGTGCAGCGTCTTGAGCACGGCGAGGATGTCGGCCTTGCGCAGCGTGCGCACCGTATCCGGCACCTCTTCGTTCGAGAAACCGAGGCGCATGTTCATCTTCACGCGGCCGACCGCCGAGAGGTCGTAGCGCTCGGGGTCGAAGAACAGGCCGCGGAACAGCGCCTCGGCCGTCTCGAGCGTCGGCGGCTCGCCTGGGCGCATCACACGGTAGATGTCGAGCAGCGCCTCGTCGCGGTTCTGGTTGCGGTCGATCGCGAGCGTGTTGCGAAGCCACGGCCCCGTGTTCTGGTCGATCGCGAGGGTCGGGAGCGTCTCCACCCCCGCCTCCTCGAGCGCGAGCAGCTTCGGCTCGGTGATCTCCTCGCCGGCCTCGAGGTAGATCTCGCCAGTCTCGAGGTTCACCATGTCCTCGGCGGCGAAACGGCCGACGATGTCGGCGCGGCCGACCAGAACCTCGGTCGTGCCGCCTTCGGCGATCTTCTTCAGCGCGCGCGGCGTGAGCTTGGTCCCGGCCGACGCCACCTCCTGCCCGGTCGCCGCATCGATCAGCGCCTCGGCGAGCTTGATGCCCCGGAAGGCTTCCGGATCGAAGGGGCGCGACCAGCCCTTCTGCCCCCGCGTGAACACGACACGACCGTAACAGGCCGAGAGGATCTCCTCGGCGTCCATGCCCCGAACCTCGCCCGGCTCGAGCGTCTCGCCGCGGGCCTCGCGCTCGGCCCGCAGCGCCTCGGTCGCCGCGCTGTCGAGGGCGTAGAGAAGGGTCGTCACCGGCAGCTTCCGGCGCCGGTCGATGCGCACGTAGATCAGGTCCTTTGCGTCGAACTCGAAATCGAGCCAGGAGCCGCGATAGGGAATGATGCGCGCGGCGAACAGGTATTTGCCCGAGGAGTGCGTCTTGCCCTTGTCGTGGTCGAAGAACACGCCGGGCGAACGATGCATCTGCGAGACGATCACGCGCTCGGTGCCGTTGATGATGAAGGTGCCGTTGTCCGTCATGAGCGGCATGTCGCCCATGTAGACATCCTGCTCCTTGATGTCGCGGATCGAGCGGGCGCCGGTGTCCTCATCGACGTCCCACACGATCAGCCGCAGGCGCACCTTGAGCGGCGCGGCGTAGGTCAGGCCGCGCTGCATGCACTCCTCGACGTCGTATTTCGGCTCCTCGAGCTCGTACTGGACGAACTCGAGGCGGCCGCGACCGGCAAAATCGTCAATCGGGAAGACGCTCTTGAACACCTCCTGCAGCCCGGTATGAGTGCGGGCGTCCGGTGAGGTGTGCATTTGCAGGAAGGCTTCGTAGGAGGCGCGCTGCACCTCGATCAGGTTCGGCATCGGCGCGACCTCGGGAATCCGCCCGAAGCTCTTGCGGATACGCTTGCGGCCAGTGAACGAGCCCTGCATCGAGACCCCCCGCATCAGCTGAGAGATGGCGACCCTGCCCGGCCAGGCTCGGCGCGGCCGGTTGCGCAAATACGGTCGCCCGGGCGGAGAAGGGTCGTCCCCGCCCGGTCGCCTGTCGCGGCCGAAGCCGCTTCCTGGAGGGAGCGCGCCGAAATCACTTGATCTCGACAGTCGCTCCGGCCTCCTCGAGGAGCTTCTTGATCTTCTCGGCCTCCTCCTTGCTGACGCCCGACTTCAGCTCCTTCGGCGCGCCCTCGACGAGATCCTTCGCCTCCTTCAGCCCAAGCCCCGTCACCGTGCGGACCTCCTTGATCACGTTGATCTTCTTGTCGCCCGCCTTGGCCAGGATCACGGTGAACTCGGTCTGGGCCTCCGCCGCCGGAGCTGCCGCAGCGGCCGCCGCCGCGGGCGCGCCAGCGACCGCTGCCACGGCCACCGGCGCCGCCGCCGACACACCCCATTTCTCCTCGAGCAGCTTCGCAAGCTCCGCGGCCTCGAGCACCGTCAGGTTCGAGAGCTCCTCCACGAGCTTCGCAAGATCAGCCATCGCGTTTCGTCCTCTTCATCTCGGCCGTCCGGAGCGTTCCGGAAAGCCATCGGTTCCTGTCTCTGCCTCCGCCCGGCGAGGCTCGCCGGACGGCACGGGTCATCCCCTCAGGCTGCCTCGCCCTTCTTCGCGTAGGCCTGAAGCACCCGCGCCACCTGCCCCGCAGGAGCCTGCAGCACGCCCGCCAGGCGAGTTGCCGGGCTGACCAGAAGGCCGAGCAGCTTGGCCCGCAGCGCCTCGATCGAGGGCAGCTCGGCAAGCGCCTTGATGCCCTCGGCGTTCAACGTCTGCGCGCCCAGAGCGCCGCCCACGATCTCCAGCTTCTCGTTGGTCTTGGCGAACTCGACGGTGGTCTTCGCCGCGGCCACGGGGTCCTTCGCCCAGACGAGGGCGGTCGGGCCCTGAAGCAGCGGCGAGATGCCGTCGAACCGGGTGCCCTTGAGGGCGAGACGGGCAAGGCGGTTCTTGGCCACCTTGTAGGTCACCCCCGCCTCTCTCATCCGTCGGCGCAGCTCCGACACCTCCGCCACCGTCAGGCCCGCGTTGCGCGTGACGACGACGATCGACGTCTCGGCGAACACCGAGGCGAGAGAGGCGACAGCTTCCCTCTTCTCGAGTCGGTCCACGTCCCGTCTCCATCGCTGCGACCGCCCGCACATGCCCCGATGGCACGCCGGACCGGCCGCGTTCCCACCGACCACGACCCCGGCTGGACTGGCGACCCGCCTCGGCCCAACCGGACCCGCGGCCCGGTTCGCCTGTCCAGACGCAGAAGACCAGGAACCGGAAAACACACCCGCCTCCGGCCGGCAGACCGGCGCCGAGTGCCCGGACCCGTTCCCCTGTCTACCGCCTGCGGGGCTTCCCCCTTCAAGCCGGCCCTTTCACGAGGAGCGCGGCACATGCGGTCTCGGACAGGTGTGGAGGGAAGGCGAAACCTGCCAACCCTCCGTCCTTGCCGAACCCGCCCTGAGGCGGATGCGGCAATCCTCACGCCTCGGCCCAAAGGGCTCCGGCGAAACCTCTCCTCAGCTCGTCAGCGACGCGACATCCACCTTCACGCCGGGACCCATCGTCGAGGACAATGACACCTTCTTCACGTACGTGCCCTTCGCCCCCGCCGGCTTCGCGCGCTGGATTGCCTCGATGAAGGCGCGCGCATTCTCGAGGATCTTCTCCTCCGGGAACGATGCCTTGCCGATCCCGGCGTGGACGATCCCGGCCTTCTCGGCACGGAACTCGACCTGGCCGGCCTTCGCCGCGGCAACCGCACCCTTCACGTCCATCGTCACCGTCCCGAGCTTCGGGTTCGGCATCAGGCCGCGCGGGCCGAGCACCTTACCGAGCCGGCCGACGAGCGCCATCATGTCGGGGGTGGCGATGCAGCGGTCGAAATCGACCTTGCCCGACTGCACCATCTCGGCGAGGTCCTCGGCGCCGACGATATCCGCCCCGGCCGCCTTCGCCTCCTCGGCCTTCGCACCCTTCGCGAACACCGCCACACGCAGGGTCTTGCCGGTGCCGTTCGGCAGGCTGAGCATGCCGCGCACCGTCTGGTCGGCGTGGCGCGGGTCGATCCCGAGATTCATCGAGATCTCGATCGTCTCGTCGAACTTGGCCGTGGCGTTGGCCTTGGCGATCCTAACGGCCTCGGCGAGCGGATAGGCCTTCGACCGATCAAACCCCTGGTAGAGGGCCCGAAGCCGCTTGCCGCGAGCGACGCGGCCCTGGGCCGCCGCCCTTCCCTTCGCGCTCGCCATCGCTCAGCCCTCCACGACCTCGAGGCCCATCGACCGAGCGGATCCTGCAAGCATCCGGATCGCCGCCTCCTCGTCGTAGCAGTTCATATCCTTCATCTTGATCTTCGCGATCTCGCGCAGTTGCGACCGCGTCACGCGGCCGACCCTCGGCCCCTTGCCGGCGGTCTGGCTGCCCTTCTCGATCTTGGCGGCCTTCAGCAGGAAGTAGGTGTTCGGGGGTGTCTTCGTGACAAAGGTGAAGGACCGATCCGCATAGGCCGTGATCACGACCGGGGTGGGCGTGCCGGGCTCAAGGCCCTGCGTCGCCGCGTTGAACTCCTTGCAGAACTGCATGATGTTGAGGCCGCGCTGGCCGAGCGCCGGCCCGACCGGAGGCGACGGGTTCGCCTTGCCCGCCGGAATCTGCAGCTTGATGTAGCCGACGATCTTTTTCGCCATAAGGTGCCAGCCCCTGGGTCCAGGGGGCCGCGGTCCAAGCGGGGCGCCCGCGCGCACCCTCCCGCGTCCCGTCATGTTTGCGAGGAGGCGGCGTATAGAGCGCGCGAGACCATCTGTCCAGCGCGAAAACGCCAACTCGGGGACGGGACGACCGGCCCGCACCCCTGGCATGCGGCGGAACCCGCCCGACCACAGGCCCGTCCAGCCCTGGGGACCCCCCTCAGGCGGACGTCACCTCGATCAGGGTGATTTCAGGCGGCACGCCGAGCCGGACAGGCAGAACCGAGAAGCCGAGCCCGCCCGAGACGACGAGATGCCGGCCGCGATCGCGGATATGTCCGTGCACGTAGCGTCCTGCCTGCGGCGCGTGCGCAACCGGCCCGCCGAGGCCGGGCAGTCGTACCTGCCCGCCATGGGTGTGGCCGGAGATCGTCAGGCCGACGCGGCCTGGCACGCGCCGGAACAGGTCAGGCTCGTGCGCCATCAGGATCACCGGCGACTCGTCGGTCACACGCGCGAGCGCACGGGGAAGGTCGTCAGCCCCGGCGTACCGGCCGCGTCCGAGCGGCCGCGCCATCGCGCTGTCCGTGCCGGCGAGCCAGAAGCGCTGGCCGCGATGAACCAGGGGCTCCGCCTCGTTCTCATAGACCCGCACACCGGCCGAGCGCAGAGCGGCCCGGATCGGCCCCGGACCTCCGGCCTCCCACCAATCGTGGTTGCCGAGGACAGCATGGGCTCCGAGCGGCGCCTCAAGCCGGGCAAGCTCCGCCGCCCAGGCCTCGTGCCGGCAGGTCGCGGGGCGGAGGCTTCTCAGCCCGGGCGCGAAGTCGCCGGGCAGCACGACGAGATCAGGCGCCAGCGCATTGGTTCGGGCGACGATATCGGCGACCCGTTGGGGGGGCATGAACGGCTCGCCGACATGCAGGTCGGCGAGAACGGCGATCCGCAAGGGCGGCCCCTGCCAGCTCTCGAGCGGCACGCGATACGGGACGACGGCGAGCCGGTAGGCAGGCTCGAGCCCGAACGCCTTCGATGCCCCGGCGAACAGCGACACGCCCGCGGCGGCAAGCCCGCGCATCAGGCGCCGCCGTGTCGGCAGCCGCACGGCAGACGCGTGCGCCATCTCGAGCCCCCCTTGCCCCTTCCCGGCCCGATCTGGCCGTCAGACCTTCTCGACCTGACCGTACTCGAGCTCGACCGGGGTGGCGCGGCCGAAGATGGAGACCGACACCTTGACCCGCCCCTTCTCCTCGTCGACTTCCTCGACGACGCCGTTGAAGCTCGTGAAGGGGCCGTCGGCGACGCGGACCTGCTCGCCGACCTCGAACACCACCGAGGGTCGGGGCTTCTCCACCCCTTCCTGGACCGCCTTGACGATCCGCTCTGCCTCGGCGTCGCTGATCGGGCTCGGCCGCCCCTTGCCGCCGAGGAAGTTCGTCACCTTCGGCGTGTTCTTCACGAGATGCCAGGTGTCGTCGGTCATCTCCATCCGCACCAGCACATAGCCCGGGAAGAACTTCCGTTCGCCCGCGACCTTCTGTCCGCGGCGAAGCTCGACCACCTCCTCCATCGGCACGAGGATCTCGTCGAACTTGTCGGCAAGCCCCTTCTGTTCGGCCTGCTTGCGGATGTCCTGCGCGACCTTCTTCTCGAAGCCGGAGTAGACGTGGATGACATACCAGCGCTTGCGGCCGGCGGCGGACGGGGGCGCCACCGGACGGACGGGCGGCAGACCAGGATCCGTGCGGGTGCTCATGGGCGGTTCCTCCTGGCCTCGCGTCTCAGGCACCGAAACCGAAGATGGCGCGGACGCCGAAGCCGATGATTTGGTCGACGATGAAGAAGAAGGTGGCAGCGAGGATCGACAGCAGGACGACGAGCCCGGTGGTGATCAGCGTCTCCTTGCGCGACGGCCAGGTGACCTTCGCCACCTCCTGCCGTACCTGGCGCACGAACAGTGCCGGATCTGGTCGAGCCATCGTGCCCTTCTCCCAAGAATGCGGTGCCTGCCGAAGGCTCCCTTCCCCGGCGTGATGTCAGCCGCGCGCCGGCGCGGAAGGAGCGCGTGGCAGGGGTGGAGGGTCTCGAACCCCCAACCTCCGGTTTTGGAGACCGGCGCTCTAGCCAATTGAGCTACACCCCTCCGGCCCCCGCACGCCAGATGCGATCGCCCTGGGGCAAACGCAAGCGGCGGCACCGGCACCACACGCCGCTTTCCTGCCCGATCCGTCGGCGCACGACAAGGGTGCGGGCGCCCCCTCGCGCGTGTCGGCACCCCGATGCACCCTGGCGCCCTCGGGCAAGGGCAGCCGACGGGGAGCCGCGGCTCTGAGAGCGCCCGAGCCGGCGTGCGCCCTCGCCCCGCGGACCCGTCCAGGCAGGCGCTGCAAGGACAGACGGGCAAGGCGTCGCGAGCCGAGCACCCTCTGGCGCACGGATCGGGAGGGATGGCCGGAACGAGAGGACCACCCTCCGAAGTGGAACGATGCCCCTCCTCCCGGCCTGCCCGACCCGATCGCCCCCCTCTTACTGGAGGATTTTGGTGACGACGCCTGCGCCGACGGTTCTTCCGCCTTCGCGGATGGCGAAGCGGAGGCCTTCGTCCATGGCGATCGGGGCGATCAGCGACACCTCCATCCGGACATTGTCGCCGGGCATCACCATCTCGGTGCCCTCGGGCAGGGTGACGACGCCGGTGACGTCGGTGGTGCGGAAGTAGAACTGCGGCCGGTAGTTGGAGAAGAACGGCGTGTGCCGACCCCCCTCCTCCTTGGTCAGGATGTAGGCCTCGGCCAGGAACTTGGTGTGCGGCGTGATCGACCCAGGCGCCGCCAGAACCTGGCCGCGCTCCACCTCCTCGCGCTTGGTGCCGCGCAGCAGCGCCCCGATATTGTCCCCCGCCTCGCCGCTGTCGAGCAGCTTGCGGAACATCTCCACACCCGTCACCGTCGTCTTCACCGTCGGACGAAGCCCGACGATCTCCACCTCGTCCCCGACCTTGATGACGCCCCGCTCGACACGCCCCGTCACCACCGTGCCGCGGCCGGAGATCGAGAACACGTCCTCGATCGGCATCAGGAACGGACGGTCCTTCGCACGCTCAGGCTGCGGAATATACGTGTCCACCGCATCCATCAGCTTCAGGATCGCCTGCTCCCCAATCTCGGGGTTGCGGTCCTCAAGCGCGCACAGAGCAGACCCACGGATCACAGGAATGTCGTCCCCAGGGAACTGATAGCTCTTCAAAAGCTCCCGAACCTCAAGCTCCACAAGATCCAGAAGCTCCGGATCGTCCACCATGTCCACCTTGTTCATGAACACCACAAGCGCAGGAACCCCAACCTGACGCGCCAACAGAATATGCTCACGCGTCTGAGGCATCGGACCATCCGCCGCAGACACAACAAGGATCGCCCCGTCCATCTGCGCAGCACCAGTAATCATGTTCTTCACATAGTCAGCATGACCAGGACAATCCACATGCGCATAGTGCCGCTTCGCAGTCTCATACTCCACATGCGCCGTCGAAATCGTAATCCCACGCGCACGCTCCTCAGGCGCCTTGTCAATCTGATCATACGCCATATACGTCGCTCCACCACTCTTCGCCAAAACCTTCGTAATCGCCGCAGTCAACGACGTCTTCCCATGATCCACATGACCAATCGTCCCAATGTTGCAGTGCGGCTTCGTCCGCTCAAACTTCGCCTTCGCCATGGGTTGTCCTCGTCGCGCTCTGGGTTGTTGTTCGGAGGGTGAGGTGGGAGGGGGCGGTCAGGCCCGCGAACGGGCTGGAGCGGGTGACGGGAATCGAACCCGCACAACCAGCTTGGAAGGCTGGGGCTCTGCCATTGAGCTACACCCGCGCGCCGTCAGCGTGACCGTACCGTTGCCGTAGCGAACCGTCCAGCCGTTGCACCATCGGACACCGGCGGCGGCAGGGATGGTGGAGGGGGTTGGATTTGAACCAACGTAGGCGTGCGCCAACGGATTTACAGTCCGTCCCCTTTAGCCACTCGGGCACCCCTCCACGGTCCCCGCGCTCAGGCCGCGGCGGGGGCGGAATGAGGCAAATCGCGGCTCCTGTCAACGCGCAGTTGGACCTGGCGGCGACGGACTTCCGCGGCAGCCCGGATCGGCCCATGCTCGGCGAATGCGGCAGAACGGCAGGCGGACAGGGCGGCACGGCGGCGCTTCGCGCGCGCGCGGCGTCGAGGGGGCTCCGTCGGGCGCCGTCTGGCTTCATGGGCTGCATGCGGTCGCCGCGGCGCTTCGCAACCCAAGGCGGCGCCTGCGACGCCTGCTTGCCACCCCCGAGGGGGAGGCCGCGGTCGCGCGCGCGGTGGGCGGGCCCTTGCCGCTCCAGCCTGAACGGGCCGATCCGGCCGCGATCGCGGCGTTGCTCCCACCCGGCGCCATCCACCAGGGCCTCGCGCTCGCCGCCGACCCGCTCGAGCCCCCCTCCCTCGAGGAGGCGCTCGCCGCCTCGGACGGCCCCGTGCTCGTGCTCGACCAGGTGACCGATCCGCGTAATGTCGGCGCCATCCTCCGCTCGGCGGCCGCCTTCGGCGCGTCGGCAGTGGTCGTTCAGGACAGGCACGCGCCGGGCGAGACAGGAGCGATGGCACGTGCCGCCGCCGGCGCGCTCGAGCGCGTGCCGCTGATCCGCGTCGTCAACATCGCCCGGGCGATCGGGACCCTGAAGCAGGCGGGGCTCTGGGTGGTCGGTCTTGATCGCGACGCCCCAACGACTCTTGCCGGAGCGAAGCTCGGCGACCGGCGTCTCGCCCTCGTGCTCGGGGCGGAGGACGAGGGGATGCGACGGCTCACGCGCGAAGCGTGCGACGAGCTCGTGCGTCTGCCGCAGACAGACGCGGTGGAGAGCTTGAACGTCTCGGTCGCCGCTGCGGTCGCGCTCTACGCCCTCATGGCCGAGCGTCTGGAACGGGGGGAGCCTGAGCGATGACGGACTGGAATGCGGGAGCCGCCGTGCTGCGCGCGGCCAGGCAGGAGAGGCGTACGCTCGGCCCCCTCGGCCCGCTCGCGCCGGCGAGCGAGGCAGAGGCCTATGCCCTGCAGCGGGCCCTCGCCAAGACGCTCGGCGCAACTCCTCCCGCCGGCTTCAAGGTCGGCGCCACCAACCCGGCCATGCAGGCCTATCTCGGCGTCTCTTCTCCCGCCGCCGGCTTCATGTCGGCCGCCACCCTCAAGCCGACGGGATTCACCTCCCCGTGGGCCGAGTGGGTCGCGCCCGGGGTGGAGTGCGAGATCGCCGTGCGGCTCTCGGCCGACCTTCCCTTCACCGGCCATCCGCCGACGCGCGCCCAGGCAGCGGCCGCAATCGGAGCGGTGATGCCCGCGATCGAGATCGTCGAGAACCGCTATGTCGACATGACGGCGGTCGGCGCACCGACCCTGATCGCCGACCAGTTCTTCCACGCGGCAGCGGCGCTCGGGCCCGAGACGCGGATCGATCCCGGTGCCCTCGAAGCCGGCGCGCTGCGCGACCTCGCAGGGAGGATGATGATCGACGGAACCCTGTTCGGCGAAGGTCGCGGCGAGGCGCTGCTCGGTGATCCGCTCGAGGTGGTGCGTTGGCTCGCGGCATCGCCCGCGGCGGCAGCGTTCGGCGGGCTGCGGGAAGGCCAGATCATCCTCTGCGGCTCGGTCACCCTGCCTGCCTGGCTCGCCGGGCCTGCCTTGGTCGAGATCGCCTTCGGCGGGCTTGCCTCGGTCACGGTGCGGTTCACATGACGGGCGCGATGCACGCGGCGGAGCCGTTCGGAAGCGCGGCCGAAGCGGCGGCCCAGGCGGCGGCCGCGACACCCTCGCCGCAGACGACGAGCCCCTCCTTCCGCCTCGCCTTCGACGACCCCGAGTTCCTCCGCCGCGACGAGATGCGGGCGGTGCGTCTCGCGCTCGAGATCGCCAAGCCCGAGCTCCTGCAGGACGAGGCGGGGATCGCTGCGACGGTCGCAGTGTTCGGTTCCTCGCGCGCGCCCCCAGGAAGCCCATGGTACGAGGAGGCACGGCGTTTCGCCCGCGCCGTGACGGAGGAAAGCCCGCGTCTCGGCTTCGGAGAGGTCGCGATCATCACCGGTGGCGGGCCCGGCATCATGGAGGCAGGAAATCGTGGCGCGTCGGAAGCGGGCGGCAGGAGCATAGGCCTCTCGATCGTGCTGCCGCGGGAACAGGCGCCGAACCAATGGGTTACCCCCTCCCTCTCCTTCCAGTTCCATTACTTCGGCATCCGAAAGATGCAGTTCCTGATGCGCGCCCGAGCGGTCGCCTTCTTCCCAGGGGGCTTCGGCACGCTCGATGAGCTGTTCGAGACGCTGACCCTTCTGCAGACGGGCAAGATCAAGCCGATCCCGCTCCTGATGTTCGGCCGAGCCTGGTGGTCGAGGCTGATCCGGTTCGAGACGCTCGTGGAGGACGGAATGATCGACCCCAAGGACCTCGGCCTGATTACCTGGGTCGAGACGGCGGAGGAAGGGGCTTCCGTTCTTTTCGATGCTTGGCGGGAGCGCCTCAGCGCACAGCCGTGATGAGCCGGCGCGCCTCGGCTTCGGCGGCGGCGATCGAGATCAGGAACACCTCGCGGCGCGGCCGCGGCTGATCCGGCCGAACACCGTCCGCCAGCCCGGCGGGGCCGACATCGCGCAGCGCCGTGGTGATGCCCACCACCCTCCCCGCCTCGTCGAGCACCGGCCCGCCGGAGAAGCCGAGGGCTGCATCCATCCGTGCCACGAGGCCTGGCCCGAACGCGGGAACGTTCATCGTCGTGCGGGAGATCCAGCCGCTCGCCGAGACCGGGCCGGACGCGGAACTCCCCGCCGCCCAGACGGGCTGGCCTTCGCGCATGCCGGCGCTGACACGCTGCGCCGGCGCGAGGAAGCCGCGCGGGGCGACGAGAACGGCAAGGTCCATGCGGTCGCTCCGGGCCAGCACGCGCGCCTTCGCCCGCGTCCCGTCCTTCCGCACGAGCACCGCCTCGGTCACCGCCACGCCGCCGGAGCGGAGCACGTGCGCGTTGGTCAGCACATGCGTCTCGTCGAAGGCAACGGCCGACCCGATCGTGCGGGGAGAGCCGTTGCCCCCGACATGGACGGCGGCATAGGACGCGGCGATCGTCGCCTGGACGCTCGAGGCGGCATAGACAGGGACGGACACGGATGCAGAGAGAAGTCCAAAGATTGCACCAACAACCAACACACCGAGACGAGTCATGGTGGCCGGCTCTCCGTCCACGTCTGTGACGGGGAGACCGTAGGCCGCGGTCAGTGAAGCAAAGGTTAATGACGCGGCAGATCCTGCCGTGTCGCTGGCCCCTTCCCTGCCTGCCGGCACCTTCTGCCGGGAAGACCCTGCATCCCTCGAGAGCGCTTGCGCGGCCGCGACGGTGCGTCGAGATGGAGCGAAAGGAGACGGCCGGTGATGACGGGCGCGACGTCAACGCCCTGCGCAGGAAGGTCGCAGACGTCGAGGCCCGAAAGGCGGCGGGGCACATCCGTCGTCAACGGCACTGCGGAGCGCGGGCGCGCGGAGGTGTCGATCTGACGTTTTCCGAACCCGCTCGCCTCCGACCGGGGCGCGCAACCAACCACGGCGAGGCGGAGTGGCCGGACACGCTGACCGGCAGACCGAAACCGGTCGACGATCTCCGCCGCTCTCCCTCGCGCCGGGTGGCGTGAAGCTGACAGCCTCGATCGTCGCTTTCCCGGAGGCCTGACCGGTCAATGTCGGCTTCCTCCTTCCTCGGCGGAGTGAGCGGGCGGCGACGCCTTTCTGAAGCCGTGCGGCGCGCCGCACGTCTCAAGCGCAAATGCGTGCCGATCGCGACTCTCCCTCTCCCGCAGTGACGAAGGCTGCCGCTTCACGCCGTGATCGTGCCGGCGCACACTGCCCGCGCAGGTGCGAGCGGAGGACCGACCGGATGGCGATCGCGCATCAGACGCAGAATTGGGTGGTGGCCAAGCCTGCGGCCTTCGGCCGGAAGGGCATGGTGGTGTCGCAGGTCAAGGCGGCAGCGGAGGCAGGTGTGGCGATGCTCGAGGCGGGCGGAAGCGCGCTCGATGCCGCCGCCGCCACAGCCTTCGCCCTCTCTGCGCTCGAGCCCTGGAACAGCGGCCTCGGCGGCATCGGCTTCGCGGTCGTGCATAGGTCCGGGGAACGCGAAGCGACCGTGGTCGATTTTGGGCCGGTCTCCCCGGCAGGCCTGAGGCCCGAGCTGTTCCCGCTCGGCGAGGGCGTGTCGGAGCATCTGTTCGCCTGGCCGAACGTGGTTGAGGAGAGGAACGTGCACGGCCCGCTCTCCTTCGTCATCCCCTCGGCGCCGGCGGGCTATGCTGCGCTGCATGCGATGGGCGGGCGGCTGCCGTGGAAGGACGTGCTCGCTCCGGCCGTGGCACTCGCGAAGGCAGGCCTCCCGGCCGACTGGTTTGGCGCTCTGAAGATCGCCTCCTCGGCGGCCGACCTGCGGCGCTACCCGGAGAGCGCGCGGATCTTCCTGCCCGACGGCCTGCCCCCGACACCGCCCTATGTCGGGCCAGCGAAGCGCCTCATCCTCGGCCGGCTGCCCGAGACGCTCGCGCGCCTCGCCGAGGCCGGGGTGGTGGATTTCTATCGCGGCGACATCGCCGCCTCGATCGTGGCGGATATCGCGGCGATGGGAGGCGTGCTATCGGCGGCCGATCTCGCCCGCTGTATCGCCCGCACCACGGCCGCGAGCCCTCACCCCTGGCGGGGACGCGTGATCCAGGGCGCCGGCGGGCTGACGGCGGCGCCGACCATGCAGCGCGTGCTCGAAGAGCTCGCGGGCCATGCCTTCGGCGCCGAACCCGATGCCGCCTTCTTCACCGCCTTCGCGGCGGCGATGCAGGCGGCCTATGCCGAGCGTCTCGCCGGGCTCGGCGATGTGTCCGACGCCAACCCGCGCGCGGCCGAGGCCTGCACCACGCACCTCACCGCCGTGGACTGCGAAGGCACGATGGTCTCGGTCACGACCACGCTTCTGTCCTCGATGGGAAGCCGGGTGGTGCTACCGGGCACGGGGATTCTGATGAACAACGGCGTGTTCTGGTTCGACCCGAGGCCCGGGCGGCCGAACAGCATCGGCCCATCGAAGCGGCCGCTGTGCAACATGAGCCCGGTGATCGTGGCCGAGAATGGCCGGCCGATCATCGCCGCCGGCGCCTCCGGCGGGCGCAGGATCCTCGCCTCGGTGCTGCAGGTGCTCCTGTTTCTGCTCGAGTACGGGATGGACCCGGTGGCGGCCGCACACCACCCGCGGATCGACGTCTCAGGCCCCGATACCGTCACGGCCGACAGGCGGCTTGCGCCCGCGATCCTCGCCGCACTTGCGGAACGGTTCACGACCGATCTGGTCGAGCACACGGTGCTGCCGGTGAATTTCGCCTGCCCGAACCTGATCGTGCGCGAGGCCGACGGCTCCGTGACCGGAGTGAGCGACGTGATGACCCCCTGGAGCGGTGCGGTCGCGCAGGCGTAGCCGAGCGATGCCGCGGCAGCGGCGCAGCGGTCATCGGCCCTCGGGCGCCAGAGCGGTTGCCAAATCAGTGGACACCGCGCTCGCCGTGTACTGCGAGCATCTTCACGCGCACGGCTATCTCCAGCCGGATGCGATCTATTCTAGCGCTTGAGCGGCGGCGTAGCCTGCTCGGCGCACCAGCGTGCGACCTCGGCGTGCGTGCCGAACCACACGCCCGGCCTGCCCTTCATGCGGGCAATCAGCCGCTCGAGCAGCGGCAGGCGCGAGCGATGGCCGATCACGTGCGGGTGCATCGTGAGCAGGAACAGCCCGCCCTCCTCATACGCGCCCTCGAACTCTGCGGTGAAGATCTCCTCCACCGCCGAAGGCGGTGTGTAGGGCCGAAGCGCCGAGAAGCGGAGCATGTTGAAATAGACGGCATCGTCGCGGATCCACTCCGGCGGCAGCTCGACGATGCCCGTTGGCTCTCCCCGGTCGGTCAGCTCGTAGGGGTCGTCGTCCGCCATCAGCGAGCTGTCGTAGACGAGGCCGAGCCCGCGGATGATGTCGAGCGTATGCGGCGAGAAGTCCCAGCTCGCCGTGCGCAGGCCGACGGGGCGCTGGCCGCTCACCCGCTCAAGCGTGTCGGCCGCGCGTAAGGTGAGCTCCCGCTCGGCTTCGGGCGGCAGGGTGGTGTTCGCCTCATGGATCCAGGAATGGATCCCGATCTCGTGTCCCTCGTCGGCGAGCGCGCGCACCTCGTCCGGGTGAAGCAGAGCCGAGACGGCCGGGTAGAAGAACGTCGCGCGCACCCCGTGGCGATCGAGCAGGCGCCGGATCCGCGGCATCGCCGCGCGCGCGCCATACTGACCCTGGCTGATCCGCATCGGGCTCTCGTCAGCGTCGCGGAGCGGGATCGTCTCGTGATCGGCGTCGAAAGAGAGTGCGACAGCGCAGCGCGCTCCGCCTGGCCAGCTTCTCGGCTTGAGCGAGCGCCCGGCCCGCGCGCGCGACACGATCTCGCGCCACCTCTGCTCCGGCCACTGCCAGGGCTTCAGCGGCTGCTCCGCCTCGGGCGCGTCGCTCATCACCTCACTCTGCAGCGGCGCGGCGGCCGAACCGCGCCTCGAGCTCAGCGGCGACCGTCTCGAGCTTCTCGACATCGGCGAACTTCATGTCCATGTCGAAGAGGTTCGCGACATGCGCGGACGGGCTGCGGTCCCCTACCGCCTCCTCGACCACGGTGACGCGGAAATTGTGCGAGAACGCATCCGTCACCGCCGCTCGCACGCAGCCCGAGGTCGACACACCGATCACGACGAGGCTGTCCACCCCGTCATAGCGGAGGAAGCTCTCGAGCGGTGTCGCGAAGAAGGCAGAAGGCTTGTTCTTGAGGATGATTCGGTCCTCGCGGCGCGGGGCATAGGCCTCCGGCCACTGGTCGGCCCTCGGGTCGGCGACATACTGGAACTCGGTGGCGTTGCCGAGCTTGAGGTTCCAGATGCCGCGATAGGTGGGGTGGCTGCGGTCGTCCCGCCGCGAGTAGTAGATCGGCAGGCCGAGCCGGCGGAACAGCTCGGTCATGCGCGTCACCGCGGCGATCAGCTCGGGCATCGGGCCGCCGCACATGTCGTAGGCCGGATCGACGAACATATAGGTCGTGTCGACGTTGAGCAGGGCCGGCCGGTCACCGAGCCCGATCCGCCTTCCGAACGAGCCCTTGCGGTAGGCGGCGAGGTCTGCCTCCGGAATGGTTCCCTGCCACCGCGCGATCTTGTCCGTCATCGGCCCGCTCCGTCGTTCAGTGCACCGTCACCTTGGCCTCGGCGACGACGCGCGCCCAGCGCGCAAGCTCGCGATCGATCAGGGCGGCGTAGGCCTCCGCCGTGCCGCCGCGCGGGACGGTGCCGCGCTCGGCGAGCGCCGCGCGCAGCTCCGGGCGAGCGAGCGCAGCGTTCACCGCGCGGTTCATCGCCGCCACCACCGAATCCGGCGTTCCCTTGTGCGTCGAGAGGCCGAACCACGCTTCCGCCTCGACGCCCTGGAGGCCGAATTCGGGCCCGAGCTCGGCAAGGGTCGGCACATCGGGCAGCTCCGGCACGCGCTCCGCTGCCGTCACGGCGAGAGCGGTGACGGTGCCGGCACGGATCTGCGGCAGGGCGGTGGGCAGGTTGTCGATGAAGGTATCGACCTCGCCGCTGATCACGGCCGTCATCCCGGGGCCAGCGCCGCGATAGGGAACGTGCACCATGCGCGTTCCCGCAAGCAGGTTGATCAGCTCGCCCGTCAGATGCGTGCTCGTGCCGTTGCCGGCGGAAGCGAAGGTGATGGCGTCCGCCGCGCGCGCGTCGCGCAGCAGGGCGCGGACGTCCCGGCCTGCGAGCCGGCGAGGGTTCGCCACCCAGACGTTCGGCACGGTCACGACCAGCGCGACTGCGCGGAAATCCGCCCGGGCGTCATAGGGAAGGTTGCGATAAAGCGCCGGCCCGATGCCGTGCGAAGCGATCTGGCTCAGGAACAGGCTGTGCCCGTCCGCCGGCTGCGCCGCAAATCGGCCGGCCGCAAGCGTCGCCCCAGCCCCCGGCTGGTTCTCCACCACCACCGCCCGGCCGAGCTCGGCCCGAAGCGCCTCGGCGAGCAGACGCGCGACAACGTCTGTCGTTCCCCCCGGCGGGAAGGGAACCACGAGCCTGAGGTCACGCTCCGGCCAGGCCTGGGCACTGGCCGCTCCAGAACCGAGGACGCCTGCCATGATCGCAAGCACCGCGCGCCGACCGATTGCCTTCATCGCCGACCTCCCCGACATTGTTCCCGTGCACACTGCCGCCCCACCGCGCCGCTGTCGAGACCGAGCCGAAGGAGCCCCGAAGGATGCAGCCCCTCCCCGAACGCAGCGGCCCGCACGACATCGGCGGTCTCGCCGGCGGCGCGATCGAGCGCGACGAACACGACTACGCGCACTGGGAGAAGGAGGCGGATGCGATCCGCATGCTTCTCGCCGACGCCAAGCGCGGCTTCTTCACCACCGACGAGACGCGCCGCATTCAGGAACAGCTCGACGACGCGACCTACTGGAGCCTGCCCTACTACGAGCGCTGGATCGCCGCCTTCTCGGCGCTGCTCGTGGAGAAGGGGGTGCTGACCGAGGCGGAAATCGCCGAGGAGACCGAACGTCTGGTCGCGGCGGGAGCGCATCTCGTTCCCGAGCACCCTCATGACCACGATCACGACAACGACAACGACCGCGATCACGTGCACCAGCCCGATCATGACGCGGCCGAGACTGTGCTCTCGCCGCTCCGGCTGCGCGCGATCGCGGTGCGCGAGCGGCTGGTCGCGCACGGGATCATCGCGCGCGAGGAGATCACGGCCGAGATCGAGCGGATGGACGGGCGCGGCGAGCATCTCGGCGCGCGGATCGTCGCCCGCGCCTGGACCGATCCCGCCTTCGCAGCCCTGCTCGCGCGTGACGGAAACGCCGCCGCGGAGGGTCTCGGCATCCCGGTCACGGGAACGCGGCTTGCAGCCCTCTTCAACACCGAGCGGCTGCACCATCTCGTCGTCTGCACGCTCTGCTCGTGCTACCCGCGCAGCGCGCTCGGCCGGCCGCCTGCCTGGTACAAGAGCCGCGCCTATCGCGCCCGCGCCGTGCGCGAACCCTGCGCCGTCCTCGCCGAGTTTGGCCTCAGGCTGCCGGACGAGGTCGAGGTCAGGGTGCATGACAGCACCGCCGAGAACCGCTATCTCGTGATTCCCGAGCGCCCCGCCGGCACGGAGGGCTGGAGCGACCAGCGCCTCGCCCTGCTCGTGAGCCGTGACAGCATGATCGGCGTCGCCCGCGCCCGCGATCCTTCCTCCGTGGAGGCGTCATGAGCGACGCCGCAACGCTCAGCGCCGCCGACCTTGCCTCCCGCTACGCGCGCGGAACGCTCTCGCCACGCGAGGTCACGCGCGCCTGCCTTGACCGGATCGCCCGGCTCGAGCCGGTGCTGAATGCGATGGCCGTGGTCGACGCGGAGGGCGCGATGGGGGCGGCGGCGGAGAGCGAACGTCGCTGGTGGGCAGGCAGGCCGCTCTCCCCGCTCGACGGCGTTCCCGCCACGGTGAAGGACCTCCTGAACCTCGCGGGCCACCCGACCCGACGCGGCAGCCGCGCGACCGATCCCCAGCCGGTGGCGGACGACAGCCCGGCGGTGGTCGGCCTCAAGGCGGCAGGCGTCGTCATCCTCGGCAAGACGACGACCACCGAGTTCGGCTGGAAATCCCCAGGCGATTGCCCGCTGCACGGGATCACGCGCAACCCGTGGAACACGCGCCTGACACCGGGAGGCTCCTCGTCGGGAGCCGGTGCGGCGGCAGCGGCAGGCTATGGTCCGTTGCATATCGGCACGGATGCCGGCGGCTCGATCCGGATCCCGGCCTCGTGGTGCGGCATCGTCGGGGTCAAGCCGAGCTTCGGCAGGGTGCCGCAATGGCCGCTCGGCGCCTTCGCCCAGGTCGCGGTGGCCGGCCCGATGACGCGCACGGTCGAGGACGCGGCCCTGATGCTTGCCGTCATGAGCCGCTTCGACTGGCGCGACCCGTTCTGCCTTCCCGACCCGGTGCCAGGCTGGCTGGATCGGTGGCAGAACGGTGTGGCGGGGCTCCAGGTCGCGGTGGTGCGGCGCCTCGGGTTCCACCCGCCTGCGGACGAAGGAGCGCTCGCTGCCGTCGAGCGTGCCGCCCGCGCGCTCGAGGACGCCGGCGCGATCGTGACGGAGGCCGATCCGTCGCTGCCCGACACGCGCGCCCTGTTCACCGCCGTATGGGGCCAGGCGCTGAAGCGTCTGGTCGACTCCTTTCCAGAAGAGAAACGCGCCCTGCTTGACCCTCCGCTCGTCGCGATGGCGCAACGCACGGAGCCGATGGATGCCGAGAGCTTCCTCGCCGTCCAGGCGGCGGTGATCGAGACTGCGCATGCGATGGCGGCGTTCCATCGTCGTTACGATCTGGTGCTCTGTCCTGCCGTTCCGGAGCCGGCGCTCCCGGCGGACGCGACTCTCATCGCACCCGAGGAGGACCTCTGGCAGCGCTGGGCGCCCTGGACCTTCACCTTCAACCTCTCGCGCCAGCCCGCGGTCGCCGTGCCGGTCGGGCTTGACGCCGCAGGGCGGCCGCGCGGCGTGCAGGTTGCCGCCGCGCTCTACCGCGACGATCTCGCTCTCGCCGCCGCACGGGTGATCGAACAGGCGTGCGCCGCGCCAACGCTCGCGCCGCTCGGCTGAACCGCCGATGGCGGGGCCTGCGGTCGCGGTCATGGCGAAGGCGCCGGAACCCGGGCGGGCCAAGACGCGTCTGGTTCCGACACTGGGCGAGGCAGGTGCGGCGCTGCTCGCACGCGCCTTTCTGATCGACAGCGCGGCTCTGGCACGACGCGCCGCGCAGAGCGCTGGCGGCGAGGCGTTCGTTGTCGCGACACCCGATTCTGCCTGTGACGACCTCGCCGCTCTCACAGGACTCCCCGCGCTGCCGCAGGGCGGGGGCGATCTCGGCGCGCGCATCGTCACCACCTTCGCAGCCCTGTTCGCGCGCGGCCACGCTCCCGTGATGCTGCTCGGCGCCGACACGCCCGCCCTGCCGGAGGCGCACATCGCGCGGGCGCTCGCGCTGGCTTCGGCCGACCCGGGCTCCGCCGTGTTCGGCCCGAGCGGCGACGGGGGATACTGGACCGTCGTGCTGTCGGCGCCGGCGTCCGTCTTGTTCGAGAACATCCCCTGGGGAAGTCCGACCGTGCTTGCCGACACGACCGCCGCTGCGTCGCGCGCCGGCATCCCGATCGCGCTCGCCCCGGCCTGGGACGATGTCGATCAGGTTTCGGATCTCGCCTCCCTTCTCGCCCAGCTCGAGGCCGACCCAACCGCCGCTCCCGCAACCCGTGCGGCGCTTGCCCGACTTGGCCTGCGCCGCTAGCTGAGGCGCCGTAATATGGCCGTGCGCACGAGGAACCGCATGCGACCACCCGATCCCTTGCGCGCCCCACCACAGCGTTCCCGCGGCCGAGCCCGCAAGGCCCCGGCCGGGCCCTCGCGCGCGATCACCGCCGATCCGTCCGGGAACGGCGTGCTTCAGACCTCGGCACAACGCGGAGCAGCGCGGAGAACCCGATCATGACCGCCCCGCTTAAGGACCTGCGCGTCGTCGAACTCACCCACATGGTGATGGGCCCGACCTGCGGCCTCGTTCTTGCAGATCTCGGCGCCGATGTGGTGAAGGTCGAGCCGGCGCCGGACGGCGACAACACGCGCCGCCTGCTCGGGTCGGGCATGGGTTTCTTCGCGATGTACAATCGCAACAAGCGGAGCCTCGCGATCGACCTCAAGGACCCGCGCGGCCGAGACGCGCTCTACCGCCTCATCGATCATGCGGATGTCTTCGTCGAGAACTTCCGCCCCGGAGCGATGGACCGGATGGGTTTCGGCTATGCGGCTCTGTCGGCACGCAACCCGCGCCTGATCTATGTCTCGCACAAGGGCTTTCAGGATGGGCCCTATTCGGGCCGGACCGCTCTCGACGAAGTGGTGCAGATGATGGGTGGGCTCGCCTACATGACCGGCCCGCCGGGCCAGCCGCTGCGCGCCGGCGCCTCGCTCAACGACGTGATGGGTGGGATGTTCGGGGCGATCGGCGCGCTCGCGGCGGTGATCGAGCGGGAGAGGACGGGCCGCGGCAAGCATATCGTGTCCTCGCTCTACGAGAACACGGTGTTTCTGATGGGCCAGCATATGGCCATGCACGCGATGACGCGCAAGCCGCTCAACCCGATGTCCGTCCGCACCCCGGCCTGGGGCGTGTACGACATCTTCAAGACCGCGGACGGGCAGCAGATCTTCATCGGGATCGTGACGGACACGCAATGGGAAGCCGCCTGTCGCGCCTTCGGCCTCGACGATCTGTTCGCAGATCCGGCATTCCGCACGAACAACGACCGGGTGCGCGCCCGCGACCGTCTCATTCCCGCGCTCGAAGCGCGGTTCGGGGCGATGACGCGGGACGCGCTCGCCGCCGCCTGCGAGTCCTGCGGCCTGCCATTCGCCCCGATCCTCAGGCCCGACGAGCTGTTCGACGATCCCCACCTCAATGCCTCAGGAGGGCTTCTGCCCGTCACCCTGCCGGACGGGACGCCGACACGGCTTCCCGCCCTGCCGCTCGCGATGGACGGCGAGCGGCTTGGGCTGAGGCGCGACTCGCCGACGATCGGCGCGGACGGGCGCGAGGTGCTCGCCGAAATCGGCATGACGCCGGCGGAGATTGATGCGCTGATCGCCTCGGGCGTCCTCGTCGTCAGGCAGGAGCGGCGGTGAGCGGCGGAGCAGCGCATGCCACGTCGCGACCGGCGGAACGGGGCGGCCATCCTGACAGGGCCTGAAACGTGGTGGATTCGCAACGGGCACGAATACATGTAGGGTGATCAGGTGGGCGCCCGCTCCGAGGGCGCCCGGCCGTACGCTCGCGTCCCGCACGACGGAACGTGGCACATGCGCTGGCGGCACGGATGCCGCTCAGCCGAAGCGGGGAAGCCAATGCCCGACGGACAGGAGTCGATCGCCTCTCCAGCCGGTTCGGCCGAACGCGCACGGCCGTCGGACGCGCTGCGGCTCGTCCAGATCGAGCGTGGCTTGGCCGACATCGCCCTGCCCCGGACCTTCGTCTCGAGCCGGAACGATGCGATGCTGCAGCGGGCCTTCACCGACCCCACCTTCGCCGCCAAGCCGCCGGCTGAGACGCCGACCAAGGAGGAGTTTCTGCGCCGGCTCGCCGAGATCGAGCGGCTTGGGCCGGAAGCCGTGGCGCGGGACGCCGCCGCCGTCGCCTTCC
>Ga0308389_1000128_pt1 | contig 56086 bp, 43 predicted proteins | sample Hotspr2Sample148_FD_202362 | JGI IMG/M metagenome (GOLD analysis project Ga0308389, IMG submission 202362) | Hot spring phototrophic mat microbial communities from Mushroom Spring, Yellowstone National Park, Wyoming, United States - 20040719_148 ... | reverse complement strand
GCGCCGCTGCTCGCCGCTCTCGGCGCGCCGCACGCGACGGGTGGGACCTCGGCGCTCAGGGTGTGGGAGGCGCTCCCGGAATGGGAGGAGACGGCACGCCCGCCACCGCCTTCGAGCTTTCCCGTCCTGCCGGCCGAGGCGCGGGCGCGCCTCGCCGCCCTGCTCGGCGAAGCGGCCGAGGACCGGCCCGGCCAGAGCGACTTCGCCTCCGCCGCGACAGAGGCCTTCGCCCCACGCGACACCCCAGGCGTGCCGCGCGTCGTGCTGGCCGAAGCCGGAACGGGAACGGGCAAGACAGCTGCCTACATCGCGCCCGCGAGCCTCTGGGCCGAGCGCAACGGCGCCCCCGTGTGGCTCTCCACCTACACCCGAAACCTGCAGCGCCAGATCGACGCCGAATGCGCCCGCCTCTGGCCCGACGAGGCCGAGCGTCGACGCCATGTCGCGATCCGAAAGGGGCGGGAAAACTACCTCTGCCTGCTCAATTTCGAGGAGGCGGTGGCCTCTGCGGGTCGCGGCGCGGCGGCGATGATCGCGCTCGGGCTGATGGCGCGCTGGGTGCGCGCGACCCGGCACGGCGACCTGCAGGGGGGTGACCTGCCGGGCTGGATCCCTGAGCTTCTCGGTCCGAGCCAGACCCTCGCCCTTTCTGACCGGCGCGGCGAGTGCATCCACTCGGCCTGCGCGCACTGGCGCCGCTGTTTCATCGAGCGCGGCATCCGTGCCGCGCGGCACGCGACCCTCGTGGTCGCGAACCACGCGCTCGTGATGGTGCAGGCCGCCTGGGGCGCGCCCGACGCGGGCGGGCTGCCGCTACGCTACGTGTTCGACGAGGGCCACCACCTGTTCGACGCGGCCGACAGCGTGTTCGCCGCTGCTCTCTCCGGCTCCGAGACCGCGGAGCTGCGACGCTGGCTTCGCGGCAACGAGGGCGGGCGCGGGCGCGCCCGGGGCTTGCGCCGCCGCGCCGAAGACCTCGTCGCCGACCATCCCGAGCTTGCGCGCGCGCTCGAGGCCGCGCTCGAGGCCGCACGCGCCTTGCCCGCGCCCGGGTGGCTCGCGCGCCTTGCCGAGCCCCCGCGCCCGGAACTCGCCGGGCTTGCTCCGGGCGAGGACAACCCGGCGGAGGCCTTCCTGCGGCTCGTGCGTCGGCAGGTGCTCGCGCGCCGCACGCGCGACGATCAGGGCGGTGTGATCGAGGCCGAGGTCCTGCCGATGGTCGAGGGGCTCCCCGACGCCGCCCGACGGCTCGAGCGGGCTCTTGGGCGGATCGCGGCGCCGCTCGAGAGGTTGCGCGAGGGCCTCGCCGCACGGCTCGACGACGAGGCGGAGAGCCTTGACAGCGGCGAGCGTCAGAGGATCGAGAGCCTGTGCCGGTCGCTTGCCCGGCGCGCGCTCGACCCGCTCGCCGCCTGGCGCGGCATGCTCAACGCCGTCGCTGCCGGCACCGCCGAGGCCGGCCGTCCCGGGGAACGCTTCGTCGACTGGTTCGAGATCGTCCAGCGCGGCGGGCACGAGGCCGATGTCGGGATGCGCCGGCACTGGGTCGACCCCACCGTTCCCTTCGTCCGCGTCGTCGCCGAACCGGCGCACGGGGTGCTCATCACCTCGGCCACGCTTCGGGACACGGGGGCGGAGACGGAGGAGGGGCGCTGGCAGGCGGCGGAGGAGGCGACGGGTGCGCTGCACCTGCTCGCGCCGCCGCTTCGCGTCGCGGTTCCCTCTCCCTTCGACTATGCCCGGGCGACGCGCGCCTTCGTCGTCACCGATGTGCGGCGCGACGACCCCGACCAGGTGGCCGCCGCCTACCGCTCCCTCTTCCTCGCCTCCGGTGGCGGCGCCCTGGGCCTCTTCACCGCCATCGCCCGGTTGCGCGAGGTGCATCGCCGGATCGCGCCGGCGCTCGAGGCGGCGGGGATCGATCTCCTCGCCCAGCACGTCGATGCCATGGACACGGCCACTCTCGTCGAGGTGTTCCGCGCCGAGGAGGATGCCTGCCTCTTGGGGACGGACGCGCTGCGCGACGGGGTTGATGTTCCGGGCCGGGCGCTGAGGCTGATCGTGTTCGACCGCCTGCCCTGGCCGCGCCCGACCATCCTGCACCGCGCCCGACGCGCCCGGTTCGGCGGCGCGACCCCGTCGGCGATCGACGACAGGATCGCGCGCGCCCGGCTGCGCCAGGCCTTCGGCCGGCTGATCCGGTCGGAGACCGACCGCGGCTGTTTCGTGCTGCTCGACAGCCGCGCCCCGTCGCGGATCCTCTCCGTTCTTCCCGAGGGTGTGACGGTCCGCCGCGTCGGCCTTGCCGAGGCGGTGGCGGAGGTGCGGGCCTTTCTCAGCGCGGGTTGACGGCGCCGCACGCCCGGCGCCATGTGCACGCGGCCAAGTGGAGGAGGATCGCCGATGCCGGAGACGGAGACCCTGGAGTCGCTGACGCCGCACGAGGCGCTCGTCTTCGCCATGGTGCTCGTCTCCGCCGCCGACCGGACGATGACCGACCGCGAGCTCAAGACGATCGGCCGGATCGTCACCGCGATGCCGGCCTTCGTCGGCTTCGACCACGGCTCGCTCTCGCAGGTGGCGGAGCGCTGCGTGGCGGTTCTGCAGCGGGCGGACGGGCTCGAGCGTGCCTTCGCCCTGATCAGCGCCGCCCTGACACCGTCGCTGTGCGAAACCGCCTATGCCTTCGCCTGCGACGTCGTGGCGGCGGACGGGCGCGCCTCGCAGGAGGAGCTGCGGGTGCTCGAGCTGATGCGCCACCGGCTCGACATCGAGCGGCTCGTCGCCGCCGCGATCGAACGCGGCGCGCGCGCGCGGCACGCACGCCTCGGCTGACGCGGGCGCTTGCGGCGAGCCCGGAAGCCGGGCGAAGCTCGCGGGCGGAGAGCAGAGGGGAGCGGCGTGGAGAAGAAGGCGCAGATCAACTTCTGGTACGTCCTCGCCGCCCTGATCGCCATGGTGGCGATCCAGGACCTCCTGGTCGCCGTGCGGCAGACCGAGACGATCCCCTATTCTGAATTCAAGAAGCTGGTCGCCGAGGGCAAGGTGGCGGAGGCGCAGGTTGGGCCCACGACCATCACGGGGCGCTTGCGCGAGCCGATCGACGGCAAGCCCTTCTTCGTCACCCAGCGCGTCGACGAGAGCCTCGCCGACGATCTGATGCGCGGCAACGTGACCTTCACCGGAGCGATGCCGTCCACCTTCCTCACGACGGTGCTCTCCTGGGTCGTGCCTGCTCTCGTCTTCTTCGGCCTGTGGTGGTTCCTGATCCGGCGCGTCGCCGACCGCGCTGGCCTGGGCGGCATGATGTCGGTCGGCCGCTCGCGGGCGAAGGTCTATGTCGAGCGCAACACCGGCACCACCTTCGCCGACGTCGCCGGCGCCGACGAAGCCAAGACGGAGCTCGAGGAGATCGTCGCCTTCCTCAAGGACCCCGAGACCTACGGCCGGCTCGGGGCGCGCGCGCCCAAAGGCGTTCTGCTGGTCGGGCCGCCCGGCACGGGCAAGACCCTGCTCGCACGCGCCGTGGCCGGAGAGGCAGGGGTGCCCTTCTTCTCGATTTCGGGAAGCGAGTTCGTCGAGATGTTCGTGGGCGTGGGCGCGGCGCGCGTGCGCGATCTCTTCGAACAGGCGCGCAAGGCGGCGCCTTGCATCATCTTCATCGACGAGCTCGACGCCTTGGGCCGCGCCCGCACCGCGGGGATCGTCAGCGGCGGGCATGACGAGAAGGAGCAGACCCTGAACCAGCTCCTCGTCGAGCTCGACGGCTTCGACCCCTCCTCCGGAATCGTCCTCCTCGCCGCCACCAACCGCCCGGAGATCCTCGACCCGGCACTCACCCGCGCTGGCCGCTTCGACCGCCAGGTCACGCTCGACCGGCCCGACCGCAAGGGTCGCGCCGCGATCCTTGCGGTGCATGTGCGCAAGGTGAAGCTTGCGCCGGGGATAGACCTCGATCAGCTCGCAGGCCTCACGCCTGGCTTCACGGGGGCTGATCTCGCAAACCTCGTCAACGAGGCGGCGCTTGCCGCGACTCGCGCCAAGCGCGAGGCGGTGACGATGGAGGATTTCACCACGGCGATCGAGCGGATCGTCGCCGGCATCGAGCGCCGGTCGCGCCTGCTCAACGCAGAGGAGCGCAAGCGCGTCGCCTATCACGAGCTCGGCCACGCTCTGGTCGCGCTTTCCGTCCCCGGCGCCGACCCGGTGCACAAGGTCAGCATCATCCCCCGCGGCGTCGGCGCGCTCGGCTACACGCTGCAGCGGCCGACGGAGGACCGTTTCCTCCTCACCTCTGCCGAACTCAAGGGGCGGATGGCGGTGCTGCTCGGCGGCCGGGCGGCGGAGGATCTCGTGTTCGGCGACGTCTCGACGGGGGCGCAGGATGATCTGATGCGCGCGACCGAGATCGCCCGCGGCATGGTCACCCGCTACGGCATGGTGGAGGCCCTGGGCGAGGTCGCCTACGAGACCGAGACGAGCCGCTTCCTCGGGCTTCCGGTCGAGGGCGGGGGGCGTCGCTTCTCGGAGGAGACGGCGCGGGAGATCGACCTCGCGGTGAAGGGGCTTGTGGCCGAGGCGCATGCCCGCGCCCGGTCGATCCTCGAGGCGCGGCGTGCGGAGCTTGATTCGCTTGCGGTGACGCTGCTCGAGCGCGAGACGCTCGGGCCGGAGGACCTCCCGAAGCCAGCGCTAGCGGCCGCGGCCTGACCGCTTCGCCGCCCGCTGCGTTCAGCCGCAGCCGAGACAGCCGGAGAAGTGTCGGGCCACCGCCTCCGACCATTCGGGCAGGGCGGCGGCGAAGGCGTCGTCATGCCGCAGTCCGGCGCGGAACCGTGCCAGAAGCTCCGCCTGGAGCGCCGCGTGGTCGATGCCCGTGAGCCTGCCGTCGCGCACCACCGTCCGGCCGGCGACGATGAGCTCGCGGATGTGCCGCGCCGAGGCGCGCGCGAGCACCGGGTCGAGCGGGTCAAGCGCCGGCCAGAGCGACTCCTCATCCAGTGCCGACCAGTCGAGCAGGAGGAGGTCAGCCGGCGCGCTTGCCGTGATCGTTCCGCCCTCGTCACTTCCGGTGACCGATCGACGCCCGTGGTGCAGCGCCGCCGCGAGCGCGGCGCGGCGATCGACCGCCTCGTCGAACCCCCAGCCGCGATGCAACGCCCAGAAGAGGCGAAGCTCCCTGAGCGCGTCATCGTCCTCGTCGAAGGCGAGGCCGTCGATCCCCATCGCCACCCGGCAGCCGCGGCGCAGCATCTCGGCAACCGGCGCGATGCCGGAACGGAGTCCGAGATTGGACGAGGTGTTGACGGCGATGGTCGCGCCCGACGCCGCGATCCGCTCGAGCTCGTCCGGCCGCGCCCAGGTGCAGTGCGCGAGCGTCAGCCGCGGCGAGAGCAGCCCGAGCCGGTCGAGATGCGCAACGATCCCTCCCTCGCCCGGATAGGCGCGGTCGGCCCAGGCGCGCTGGTAGCGCGTCTCGAGCAGATGCATGTGCACCCGGCGCCCGGTCCGCTCGGAGGCCTCGGCGACGGCGGCGAGCAGGGCGTCGGAGCACCATTGCGGGCCAGATGGGCCGTACTGCGGATCGACCAGCGGCCCGGCGATCCGGTCCGCGACCGCATCGGCAAGCGCCACCTGCTCGGCGGCAGGGAGCGGCGGTTTCGCAAGCCGCCCGGCGATCGCCTCTGCCGAGGCGGGAGAGAGAGAGGCGAGGAGCGGCGCATGGTCGCCATAGACGAGCGGGTTTCGGTCGCGCATCGCCACCGCAAAGCCGATCCGGATGCCGATGTCGCGCGCGGCGCTGGCGACCAACGCCGCTTCCTCGGGCAGGGGCATCGGCCCGTTCACCCGCGTGTAGTGCACCATCACCGCCCCCGCACCGCCGAGAGCGCTCCGGCCGAGCGAGGCGGCAGCGGCGAGATATGGGTCGACCGGGGGCAGAAGCGCGAGGTGGTGCAGCCACGTCTCGAGCGGGCGGAAGGCGGCGCCGAACGCGCTCGACCGGATCGGGCGCGCATGGTCATGCGCGTTAACGAGAGCGGGCAGGACGAGGAGCGGCTCCGCGTCCTCGGCCGGCCCGACCTCTTTGATCCGCCCCTCCGCGAGCGTCAGCGCGACATCGCGGCGCGTCGTCCATGGATCGGCGACATGCGCCGCCGCGATCCGCCGCGGCGCGGCGGCGAGGCTCACGCGCGCGGCGGCGTCAGCGTGCGCTCGGAGGCCGGCGGGAGGAAGGCGCGGCTGAACACCTCCGACGGTGCCGGCGTGCGCGAGAGACCGAACACCTCGACGGTCTGCGCGATCGCGCGGGCAAGGCGGGCGTCGTCGAGATCGCCCGCGCCGAGCCGCACCGCCTCTGGTGTCGCGATCACCGTCCGCCAGGCGTAGTCGATCCGCTGCCGCTCGACCGCCTCGTTGATGGTGGGCTCGATCCGCGCCATGAGGCGAACACCCTCGGTTGGGTCGCGGCCAACCTCGAGCATCGCGCGGTTGATCGCGCGCACAAGCCCGCGCACGGCCTCGGGGTTCTCGCGGGCGAGCTTCTGGCTCACCATCACGCCGTTCGAGTAGGCCTCGATGCCGTGGTCGGCGAACACGAACCAGCGGAAGTCGCGGTCGGGGTTCTGGCGCATCCCGACGAGGTTCATGTAGCTCGTCAGCGTGAACACGAGCGAGCCCTCGACCTGGCCCTGGATCAGCATCTGCTCCTGCAGGGTCGGCGCCATGTTGAGGATCTCGTTCTTCGTCGGGTCGATGCCGTTGAGCCTCGCGAACAGCGGATAGGTGCGGGTGGCGGCCGAGCCCGCCGGCCCGCCGAGCTTGCGGCCCGCGAGGTCGGCGACGGTGCGGATCGGCCCGTCCGCCTTGACGACGATCGCGAACGGTGCGGTGTTGTAGATCTGGTAGACCATCAGCGGCTGCTCGCCCGGCCGCGCGGCCGCCTGCTGGATGATCGCGCCCATGTCGCCGAAGCCCGCGTCATAGGCGCCGCCCATGATGCGGGTGATGGTGTTGGCCGAGCCGTCGCCCTGGTCGATCGTCACGTTCAGCCCGGCCTCGCGGAACCAGCCCTTCTCGCGCGCGAGGAAGTACTACGCGTGGACGCCCTGGAAGCGCCAGTCGAGCGTGAAGCGAATGTTGGTGAGCGGCTGGGCGATCGCGGGCGCCGCGAGCGGGGCGGAGGCGGCGGCGAGCGAGGCGCCGAGCAGGGCACGACGGGACAGCGTCATCCTGGTCTCCCTTCAATGGAGGTTCGTGTCAGCCGAGCGAGGCGGGAAGGCGCCTCGTCTCGAGGGGTGGACGGAAGCGTCGGTCGAACACCTCGGCGATGGCGGGGCTTCGCGGCAGGCCGAAGCCCTCGCGCAGCGTCTCGATCGAGCGGGCGAGGCGGGCGAGCACGGCACGGCGTGTGAGATGCGTCATCGGTCGGCCCCCCGGCTTCAGGTCGTGACGGTAAGCTCGGCCTTGCGGTGCGCCCAGCCGGTCAGGCGCCGCTCGATCGCCGAGAAGATCAGGTAGAGTGACACCCCGAGCCCCGCGAGAATGAACAGCCCCGCGAAGACGAGCGGCACGTTGAAGCTCGAGGAGGCGATCATCATCATGTTGCCGATGCCGCGGTTGGAGGCGACCGTCTCCGCGACCACCGAGCCGACGAAGGCGAGCGTGATCGCGACCTTGAGCGAGGCGAAGAAATAGGGGGCAGCCCGCGGCAGGCCGACGTTCCAGAGGATGTCGAGCTTCGAGGCCTTGAGCGTCCGCATCACGTCCTCGAGCTCGGGCTCGACGGTCGCAATCCCGGTCGCGACGTTCACCACGATCGGGAAGATGCAGATGATCATCGCCGTCAGCACGGCCGGAACCGTTCCGGCACCGAACCACAGCACGAAGATCGGCACCACCGCGACCTTGGGGATCGAGGAGATGCCGACGAGCAGCGGATAGGCCGTCTCGAAGGCAAGCCTCGAGGAGCCGATCAGCACGCCGAGCACGACGCCCACGAGGACGCCCCAGCCGAAGCCGACGAGGGTGGTGTAGAGGGTCTGGTAGGTGTGCGGCCAGAGCGCGGGCCAGCGGTCGATCAGCGTGGCGAGGATTTGCGTCGGCCGCGGCAGGACGATGTCACTGACGCCAAAGCCGAGGCAGGCGACCTCCCAGGCGGCGAACACGCCGAGGATCAGCGCCGTCGAGGGCGCCCGGGCGCGCAGCGTGGCAAGGAAACGGCCCATCCCGCCCTCCCTCACAGCGTCGCCGCCGTGCGGAGGCCGATGATGAGTTCGCGCAGCCGTTGCGTCAGCGCCACGAACTCCGGCTGATAGACGAGCTCCATCGTGCGCGGCCGGTCGAAGGTGACCGCGCAGTCCTCGAGGATCCGGCCGGGGCGGGCGCTCATGACGCAGATCCGGTTGGCGAGATAGCCCGCCTCGCGCAGGTCATGGGTGACGAGCAGGACGGTGGTGCGCTTCGTCATCCAGAGGTCCTGCATCGTCGCCCACAGCTCTTCGCGCGTGAACTGGTCGAGCGCGCCGAAGGGCTCGTCGAGCAGGAGAAGGTCGGGCTCGTGGATCAGGGCGCGGCAGAGATTGGTCCTCTGCATCATTCCGCCCGAGAGCTGCCAGGGATATTTGTCGCCGAAGCCGGCAAGCCCGACCTGGGCGAGCAGGGCCTCCGCCCGGTCGCGATACTCGCCGCGCTTCTTGCGGTGCCACGACGCCCGGAAGGGCTGCACGATCTTCAGCGGCAGCATCACGTTCTGCCGAACCGTGAGCCAGGGCAGAAGCGTGGGGTTCTGGTAGGCCATGCCGATCCTGACCTCGTTCGCCCCGATCTCGCGCCCGGCGACGAGCACGTTTCCCGAGGAGGGCGAGAGGAGGCCCGAGACGAGGCGGAGGATCGTGCTCTTGCCGCAGCCCGAGGGGCCGACGAGGGCGAGGAAATCGCCCGGCATGATGCTGAGGCGGGTCTCGGCGAGGGCGGCGACCGCCGCCGCGCCGCGCCCGTAGGTGACGGAAACACGATCGAGCGTGATGAGCGGCTCGCGGCGGGCCGTCGCCGAGGCGGGCGGCGGAGCGGCGAGCACGGGTGTCGCGGCCGTCATGCGGCGCCGCGGAGAGAGGCGGTGAGGGCGCGGATCGCGAGCGCCTCGTTGCGCGGCGCCGGCGTCGGCATGCGCTGGATCTCGGTCACCTGGCGGCCCCAGCCGGCGGTCTCAGCGACGAGGCGCCGGTCACGCTGCACGAAACGGCCGCGCACCAGGGTGTGGATGGGAACGCCCGTCACCTCCCGCCCCTCGAACGGCGTGACCTTGCCGCGGCTGTGCAGGGAGGCGGCGCGGATCGTCTCCCGACGCCGCGGGTCGACGACGGCGATGTCGGCATGCGCGCCCGGGGCGATCCTCCCCTTCACCGGCCACAGACCGAAGGCGCGCGCCGGCGCCTCGGCCGAGAGCCGCACATAGTCCTCGATCGTGAGCCTCCCCTCGGCCACCGCCGTGAGCATCAGCGGCATCTGCGTCTCGACGCCCGGGAAGCCGCAATCGGCACGCCAGATGACGGCCTGGGCCTTCTCCTCCGGGGTGTGCGGCGCATGGTCGGTCGCGATCATGTCGATCGCGCCGTTGCGAAGAGCGTGCCAGAGAGCGGCGCTGTCGGAGGCCTCCCGCACCGGCGGGTTCACCCGGATCACGCTGCCGAGCCGGGCGTAGTCGGTGCTGTTGAGGAACAGGTAGCAGGGGCAGGTCTCACCCGTGATGTCGACTCCGCGCGCCTTCGCCTCGGCGAGCGGTCGAAGCTCCGCTGCCGAGGAAATGTGCAGGATGTGGATCCGGGCGCCCGTCCACTCGGCAAGGGCGGCGGCGCGCCCGACCGCCTCGACCGCGACGATGGCAGGCCGCGACAACAGATGGTCGAGCGGGGCGTTTCGCCCGGCGGCGGCGAGACGCTCCTGCCGCCGCGCCATGATCGTCGCCTCCTCGGCGTGCAGGCTGATCCGGAGCCCGTGCCGGGAAATGATCTCGAAGCCCTCGAGCATCGCCCCGGTGGAGGGCGAGGGCAGGTTGCCGAAGGTGTTGCCCATGAAGCACTTGAAGGCGTTCGCCCCGGCGGCGATCAGCCCCTCGAGCTCGTCGAGATTGTCCTCGGCAAGCAGGCCGTAGAGGCCGAAATCGACATGGCTCTTGCGTGCCGCCTCCTGCTTGGCGCGCAGCTCCGCGGCGCTGCGCGTCGGCGGGTTGGTATTCGGCATCTCGAACACCGTCGTCGTGCCGCCCATCGCCGCCGCCGCCGAGCCGGTCTGCCAGTCCTCTTTGTGGGTGTAGCCGGGCTCGCGGAAATGCACGTGCACGTCGATCGCCCCCGGCAGGACGAGCTTGCCGCTGACGTCGAGCCGCTCCCGCGCGGGCGGCATCGCCTGCGGGTGGCCGACCGCGACGATCACCCCGTCCTTGATCGCGACATCCGCTGGCGTGCTCGCCGCGCCGGAGACGACCGTTCCGCCTGCGAGAACGAGATCGGCCGCGAACGCCTCCCCCATGGTCATTCCTCCCCTTCAGAGCATCGCCCAGCCGCCATCGACCGGGAGGTCGACGCCGGTGATCTGCCGCGCCGCCTTCTCGGAGGCGAGGAATAGGCAGGCATGGGCGACATCGGTGTCGGTCGAGATACGCCTCAACGCATAGTCGGCGGCGTGGCGTTCCGCCGCCTCCGCCTCGGAGATGCCGAGGCGGGCGGCCATCTCGCGGCAGACCTTCTCGCGGAAGCGCGGCCCGTCCACCATCCCCGGAGCGACGGTGTTGACGGCGATGCCATACTGGCCGACCTCGAGCGCGAAGCTCTTGGAGATCCCCCTGAGCCCCCACTTGCTCGCGGAATAGGCCATCCGCCCCGCCCGGCCGCGCATGCCGAACGTGCCGCCGACATTGACGATCCGCCCCGACCGGGCGGCGATCATCGCCGGAAGAACCGCGCGCATCGTGTTGAACACGCCGCGCATGTTGAGGTGGATGATCTCGTCGAACTCGGCCTCGGTCGTCTCCACCCCGGTCTTGCCGATCGGCCCCGACCCGCCGGCGACGTTGACCAGGATGTCGATCGCCCCGTAAGCCGCGAGCGCTGCGCGCGCCGCCGCCTCAGCCGCTGCGCCGTCGGTGACGTCGCACGGTGTCACGATCGCCTCCCCGCCCGCCGACCGCACCTCCTCGGCGAGCGGCATGATCGCGGCCGTGTCGCGGCCCCAGAGAGCGAGGCGACAGCCTTCGGCGGCGAAGGCGCGGGTGATCGCGGCCCCCATCCCCTTCGCCGGGCCGGTGATGACGGCAACCTTGCCGGCGAGCCCGAGGTCCATCGCCCTCAGCCCACGACGCGCGTGGGGCGCGCCGAGAGCGGCGGCAGGAAGTCACGCCGGAACACCTCCGCGAAGCCGGGCTTGCGCGGCAGGCCCTGCGCCTCGGCGAGGATCTCGATGCCCCGAACGAACCGCTGCTCGACCACGTCGCCGAGCCCGATCGTGCCGATCTCGGGGTGGTTCATCTCGTCGCGCACGGTGGCGTCGAGCCGCGCCCGCTCTACCGCCACGTTCAGGAGCGGCTCGCGCCGGGCGACGGCGGCGACGGCGGCGTCGGGCTCGCGCAGCATATCGGCAAGCCCGCGGGTGAGAGCGCCAAGGAAGCCGCGCACGGCCTCGGGCATGTCGCGGGCGAGCGCGCGCGAGACCACGATGCAGTTGGAGTAGAGGTCCATCCCGTAGTCGCCATAGGCGATAAAGCGATAGGCGGTGTCGGCGTCGGTGCCGATCAACCGCGCGCTGAAGCGGATCGTGTTGATGAAGCCGAACACGCCGTCCACCTGGCCGCGGTTGAGCATCTGCTCGCGAAGCTGCGGCTGCATGTTCACGACCGTCACCTTCGCGGCGTCGATCCCGGCGAGCCGGGCGAAGGCAGGGAAGAGGCGGAGCGCGCCGTCATTGGCGGGTCCGCCGAGCGTCCTGCCCTCGAGGTCCTTCGGCGTGCGGATCGGCCCATCCGCGCGCACGGCGATGCAGAAGGGCGGGCGGTTGTAGAGCATCATCACGCCGACCGGCGCCTCGGCCGGACGGGTGGCGGCGAGAGCGATCGCGGCGTTGATGTCGCCGAAGCCGATGTCGTAGGCGCCGGTTGCGACCTTCGTCACCGCCGCGGCCGAGCCCTCGCCCTGGTCGATCGCGACCTCGAGCCCCGCCTCGCGGAAATAGCCGCGATCCTCGGCGAGGAAGAACATGCCCTGCGGCCCCTGGTAGCGCCAGTTGAGGATGAGCTTGAGGCGAGTGCGCGCGCCCGCGCGCGACGGCGCGAAGATGGCCGGTGCTGCGAGCGTGGCGGCCGCTGCGGCAACGAGGTGGCGACGCTTCATCGGGCATCCCCTCCGGATCGGTGGACGATGCCGTGGCGTCTGGCGTTCTCTCGGCGGCGGGTTCTAGCCCCGAGCGGCGATGTCGAGAAGTGGCTTTCCGAGGCGCTCCGCCGGGGGCCAGCCGCACCCGTCGCCGAACGCCCGCGCTTTGGCGTTAAGGCGTGCGCCGCGCGGGAGAGCCGAGCGCACCGCCTCAGCGCTGCGGCCGGCGCTGGCCCTGGCCCTGGGGCATCTGCGTCACCTGCCAGCCCTCCGGCACTTGGAACAGCGAGGCGGGCTGGGAGTCGAGGGAGAGGGCGGTCGCCTGCATCGTGCCGCGGCGTTCTCCCTGCTGGAAATCGGCCCTGAGGAGAATGCCGTCATCGGTGACGCATACCGTGCCGCGCTCCACGCCGGCCTGCATGGCGCGATAGGTGGTGCAGCGGTGCCCCGCCACGGTCGCTGTGCCGGTCCGCGTCAGCGTCATGTCATCGGGGACGTTCAGCATGTTCTGCTGTCCGGGTCCGACGTTGCCAGGCAGTTCCATCGCCATCCGGTTCTGCGCGTTCAGCATCAGCATGCGGTTGCCCGGAATGTCATGGATCATCGCCATCCCGCCTTCGGCTGTCTCGACGCGCTGGCGCCGGCTCGCGGCCGAGTAGAACACCCGAATCTCGGCCGCCTTGCCCTCGCTCTCCATGCGATAGGTGGCGGCATAGTCGCGGCTCGGCTGCCGCGGCTGTGCCTCCGCCGCGGGCGGCAGAAGCACGGCGGCAAGGGCAACGCTGAGGATGAGGCGGCGCATCGACAGGCTCCCTCGGCAGCTCCACGGCGCGAGCTTGGCGCCCGCGCCACAACCTCGTCAACGCGCCGCTTTCAGGCGCGCAATCTCTGCGCGAAGCTCCTCCGCGCTGATCTCGGCGCGGAACACGGCCGGCAGGTCGATCGCCTCGGCGAGCAGGCGGCGGTACTCGAGCCGCGACACCTCGATCGCGCCGAAGCGGGCGAGATGGTCGGTCACGAACTGCGTATCGAGCAGGGCGAAGCCGCCGAGGCGAAGCCGGACGACGAGATGGACGAGCGCCACCTTCGAGGCGTCGCGCACCCGGCTGAACATGCTTTCGCCGAAAAAGGCGCCGCCGAGCGCCACGCCGTAGAGACCCCCGACGAGCTTCCCCCCCTGCCAGCACTCGACCGAGTGCGCGTAGCCCATCGCGTGCAGCGCGCCGAACAGGCGCTCGATGTCGGCGTTGATCCAGGTCTCCGGACGGTCTTCGGAGGGCTCGGCGCAGCCCTTCAGGACGGCGTCGAAGGCGGTGTCGCAGCGCACCTCGAAGGCGCCCGAGAGCACGGTTCGGGCGAGCCGCCGCGGCAGGTGGAAGGCGTCGAGCGGCTGGATGCCGCGCCGGTCGGGGTCGAGCCAGTAGAGCCTGTTGGCGTCGCGGCGCTCGGCCATCGGGAACAGCCCTGCGCGATAGGCGCGCAGAACGAGCTCGGGCGTGACGACGGTCTCGCCCGAGCCGCGCCGGACCATGTCAGCGCCCGCGCCGCAATCCGCCGCCCGACCGCGTCATGCTGCGGTGCGCGCGACGAAGCGCTCGAGCCAGTGGATCGTGTAGTCGCCGGCGATGAAGTCGGGGTCGTTCACGATCCGGCGGTGCAGAGGCAGCGTCGTGGAGATGCCGTCGATCACGAACTCGTCGAGGGCGCGGCGAAGACGCGCGAGCGCCTGGGCGCGCGTCGCGCCATGCACCACGAGTTTGGCGACCAGGCTGTCGTAGTAGGGCGGCACGGTGTAGCCGGAGTAGAGCGCCGAATCGACGCGCACGCCGAGGCCCCCCGGAGCGTGGTAGGTGACCACCCGCCCAGGCGTGGGCAGGAAGGTGTCGGGGTCCTCGGCGGTGATTCGGCACTCGATCGCGTGACCGTGGAAGCGCACCTCCTCCTGGGTGTAGCCGAGGCGCTGGCCGGCGGCGATCCGCACCTGCTCGCGCACGAGGTCGATGCCGCAGACCATCTCGGTGACGGGATGTTCCACCTGCAGCCGCGTGTTCATCTCGATGAAGGCGAATTGCCCATCCTGCCACAGGAACTCGAGCGTGCCGGCGTTGCGGTAGCCGATCTCCTTAAGCGCCCGCGTCACCCGCTCGCCGAGCGCGTCGCGCGAGGCGGCATCGAGCACCGGGCTTCCCGCCTCCTCGACGAGCTTCTGGTGCCGGCGTTGCAGCGAGCAGTCGCGCTCGCCGAAATGCACCACGTTGCCGTGGTTGTCGGCGAGCACCTGGAGCTCGATGTGGCGCGGCCGGTCGAGATACTTCTCCATGTAGACCGCGTCGTTGCCGAAGGCGGCCTTCGCTTCCGCCCGCGCCACCCTGTAGGCCTCGGCGACCTCCTCCGGCCGGCGGGCGACCTTCATGCCGCGACCGCCGCCGCCGGCTGCGGCCTTGATCAGGACGGGGAAGCCGATCCGCCGCGCCACCGCTTCCGCCTCCTCGAGCGAAGCAAGCTCGCCCTCCGAGCCCGGCACGAGCGGCACGCCGAGCCGCGCCATCGTCCGCTTCGCCTCGATCTTGTCGCCCATCATGCGGATATGCGCCGGCGACGGCCCGATGAAGACGAAGCCGTGCGCCTCGACGATCTCGGCGAACTCGGCGTTCTCCGAGAGGAACCCGTAGCCCGGGTGGATCGCATCCGCGCCCGTGATGGCCGCGGCCGAGAGGATCGCCGGGATGTTGAGGTAGCTCTCGCTCGCCGGCGGCGGCCCGATGCAGACGCTTTCGTCGGCAAGCCGCACATGCATGGCGTTGGCATCGGCGGTGGAATGAACCGCGACCGTGCGCACGCCCATCTCCTGGCAGGCGCGGTGGATCCTGAGCGCGATCTCGCCGCGGTTGGCGATCAGCACCTTCTCGAACATCCGCGCCCCGCCGCCCGGCTCACTCGACCAGCATCAGAACCTCGCCGTACTCGACCGGCGCCCCCGACTCGACGAGGATCCGCGTCACGGTGCCCGACCGTGGCGATTTGATCTGGTTGAAGGTCTTCATCGCTTCGATCAGGAGCAGGGTCTGGCCGGCGGCGACACGGTCACCCGGTTTGACGAAGGGGGGCGCGTTCGGCTCGGGCGAGAGATAGACCACGCCGACCATGGGCGAGGTGACGGCGCCGGGGTGGGAGGCGTCGATCTCCTGGGCGGGGGATGCCTGGGCGGGGGCGGCGGGCGGGGCCGCCTGGGGCTGCGGCGTCGGCGCGGCGATCACCGCCGCCGCAGCGGGGCGGCTCACGCGAATACGGCTCTCGGCTTCGGCGATCTCGATCTCGGCAAGCCCCGTCTCCTCGAGCAAGGCGGCGAGGCGCCGGATCGCCTCCTCATCGATGGTGATTCGCGTCATCGTCTCGTCCACCCCTTCAGGCGCCGCCGCGGATCAGCTGAGCCATCGCCTCGAGCGCGAGGAGATAGCCAGCGGGCCCGAGCCCGGCGATGATCCCCGTCGCCGCCTTGCCCGTGATCGAGGTCTGACGGAACGGCTCGCGGCGGTGGATGTTGGTCAGGTGCACCTCGATCACTGGCAGCTCGGCGGCGAGCAGGGCATCGAGCAGGGCAACCGAGGTATGGGTGTAGCCGGCCGGGTTGATCACGATCCCCCGGGCGCGGCCGCGGCAGGCCTGCACCCAGCCGATCAGCTCGCCCTCGTGGTTCGATTGCCGAAACTCGACCGCAAGCCCGAGCGCCGACGCCTTCGCCCCGACCATCGCCTCGAGCTCGGCGAGCGTGGTGCGGCCGTAGAGCTCCGGCTGCCGCTGGCCGAGCAGGTTCAGGTTGGGGCCGTTCAGCACGGCGACGATGGGGTGGGGGCTGGTCACCGCGGGTCCCGTGGCGCGTCGTCGGGCGGGCACCTAGCACGCGCCCGGCGCGACCCGCAATGCGCGCCGGCTTGCCGAGAGGGCGTGGGCGACCCCACATCAAGCGCATGGACGCCCCCGCCACGCCCTCGCTCTCGATCACCGTCAACGGCGAGGCGCGACGCTTCCCCGCTCCGCTCACGGTCGCGGGGCTGATCGACGCGCTCGGCCTGCCCGCCGGCAAGGTGGCGGTCGAGCGCAACCTCGAGATCGTGCCGCGCTCGGCGCACGCCTCCACCGCGCTCGCGGACGGAGACCGGGTCGAGATCGTCCACTTCATCGGCGGCGGCGAGGCATCGCCTGCCGAGGAGGACGCTTGGGAGGTCGCCGGCCGGCGCTTCCGCTCGCGCCTGCTCGTCGGCACGGGGCGCTACCGGAGCCTCGAGGAGACGGCCGCTGCGATCGCCGCCTCCGGGGCGGAGATCGTGACTGTCGCGGTACGGCGGGTGAACCTCTCCGATCCCTCGGCGCCGATGCTGCAGGACTACGTCCCGCCCGACCGCTACACCTATCTTCCCAACACGGCCGGCTGCCACACCGCCGAGGAGGCGGTGCGCACGCTTCGGCTCGCCCGCGAGGCCGGCGGGTGGGACCTTGTGAAGCTCGAGGTGCTCGGCCCGCCGCCGCACCTTTACCCCGACATGGCGGAGACCCTGCGCGCGGCCGAGGTGCTGATCCGCGACGGGTTCAAGGTGATGGTCTACTGCGCCGATGATCCGGTCGCGGCCAAGCGTCTCGAGGAGATGGGGTGTGTCGCGATCATGCCGCTCGGCGCGCCGATCGGCTCTGGCCTCGGGATCCAGAACCGGGTGACCATCCGCCTGATCGTCGAGCAGGCGAAGGTGCCGGTGCTGGTCGATGCCGGGGTGGGCACCGCCTCGGACGCGGCGATCGCGATGGAGCTCGGCTGCGATGCGGTTCTGCTCAACAGCGCGATCGCGCATGCGAAGGACCCGATTCGCATGGCGCGGGCGATGAAGGCCGCGGTCGAGGCCGGGCGTCTCGCCTATCTCGCCGGGCGGATGCCGCGCAAACTCTACGCCGACCCCTCGAGCCCGCTCTCCGGGCTGATCTGAGCCGGCCTCGCCCCGTTCAGGCGGAGCCTTCGCCGCCTCCGTCAACCCCCTGGCAGGCCGGAGAAGTTCGCGCATCCGGCATGCATCTCCAGCGGAGCATTTTTCACTTGGTCCAGGGGGGGCGTGGGTATATATCGCGCCTCAGACGCAGCAACGCACGTGCCTCTGGCCCCTCGGGGTTTACGCAACGACGTCAAGCGTTCTGGCAGCCGACCGGGGTTCGTCCTCGGGGACGCTGGTTCGTTCGACCGTTCGTCAACCTGGAGGCGTCGCTTCTCGCAGGCGCCTCCGCTGGAGTGGAAGGGGGGCCCGTGCGATGACCCCCAAGATCGCGCGCTTTCTCGAGGACGTTCGTCCCGCCACGCCGTGCCTCGTGCTCGACGTTGACCGGGTGGAGGAGAACTACCGCGCTCTCGCCGCGGCGCTTCCGCTCGCGCGGATCTACTACGCGGTGAAGGCCAATCCGGCTGCGCCCATCCTCACCCGCCTGGTCGGCCTCGGCTCCGCCTTCGATGCCGCCTCGTGGGAGGAGATCGCGATGTGCCTCGAGGCCGGCGCAGACCCGGCCGACATCTCCTTCGGCAACACCGTCAAGAAGGAGAGCGCGATCGTCCGCGCCTATGACGCCGGCGTGCGCCTGTTCGCCTTCGACTCCGAGGGCGAGCTTGAGAAGCTTGCCCGCTCGGCGCCCGGGGCGAAGGTCTATTGCCGCCTGCTCGTCGAGAACGCAGGCGCGGACTGGCCGCTGTCGCGAAAGTTCGGCTGCTCCGTCGAGACGGCGCGCGAGCTGATGCTGCGCGCGAAGGAGGTCGGGCTCGACCCCTACGGTCTCTCCTTCCATGTCGGCTCGCAGCAGCGCGACTCGGTCGCCTACGAGGCGGCGATCGCCAAGGTCGGCATGCTGTTCACCGACCTCTCCGAGCGCGGCGTGACCCTGCGCATGGTCAATCTCGGCGGCGGCTTCCCGGTTCGCTACACCTCGGAGGTTCCGGGGATCGACCATTTCGCCCAGGCGATCATGGGCGCGATGACGAAGGCCTTCGGCAACGCCATCCCCGAGATGATCGTCGAGCCGGGGCGGTTCATCGTTGGCGATGCGGGTGTGGTGTCGTCCGAAGTGGTGCTCGTCTCGCGCAAGGCGAAGGACGATCCGGTGCGCTGGGTCTATCTCGACATCGGCCGGTTCGGCGGCCTTGCCGAGACCGAGGGCGAGAGCATCAAGTACCGGCTCCGCACCCCGCACGATGGCGGCCGCACGGGACCGGTGGCGATCGCTGGGCCGACCTGCGACGGCGCCGACATCCTCTACGAGCGGGCCAATTATCGCCTGCCGCTTGCGCTGAAGTCGGGTGACCGGGTCGATCTGCTTTCAGCCGGGGCCTATGTGACGACATACGCCGCGCAGGGCTTCAACGGCTTCCAGCCGCTCGCCGAGCACTATATCTAACCATCGGCGCGGCCGCGCCGCTCCGCCCGACCAACGAGCGGCACCGGCCGACGTTTTCTTGCCGTTTCCGCTAAGGCTGCGCGCTCTGAGCTCGTGCAGGCCGGCTCAGGATGAAGAAAGGGGGGCGTAGGCCCCCCTCTCCGTTCGGCGCGCGCCGGCGCCTCAGCTCAGTTGATCACCTGGCCGAAGAGCTGGCGATACATCAGGCGGTAGATGTCGGTGTTGTCCATTGTGCCCGTGATGTGCTCGGCGTTGGCGCCGATGCCGCGCACAAGGATGCCGCCCGCGACATCGTCCCAGGCCGCCCAAGCGATGGCGAAGGGGTGCCTCTGGCCGTTGCGGTCCGGCGCGGACAGGAACGGCACGCCGCCGGTGCCGGTCTGGCCGTCGATGGGGGCGCCGTTGCGGTCACGCTCCGGCAGGGGCCTGCCCTCGACCACCATGTCGTTGCCGCGGCGGGGGCCGATCACCTGCAGCCCGCCGGCATCGCTGTCGGCGGTCGTCAGCAGCAGCGTATTCGGGTTGCGCGCGACGAAGTTCATGAACACGCCGATCGCGTCGTCGGCGCGCGCGCCGGCCTCGAGCGAGCCGCGGGCGTTGTTGCGGTTGCCAAAATTGTCGGTCCCCTCCTCCTCGGCGATCAGCAGGAACCCGTTCGGGTTGCGCGAGAGGATCCGCAGCGCCGCCTCGCCCATCTCGGCGATGGTCGGCGCCGTCTCGACATAGAGCGGCAGGTTGCGCTGCGCGAGCGTCTCCTCCGTCTCGTCATTGAAGGTGTGGTTGTGGGCGAAGATGCCCCAGAGCTTCGTCGTCGTCTCCGGAACCGCCTTGAGCTCCTCGCGCGTGAAGACGACCGTATAGCCCTTGCGGCGCAGTTCCTCGATCAGGTTACGCCCGTCCTTGCGCGCGCCGGGGCCGAAGCGGCCCTGCGTGCCCTCGGGCAGATACCAGCGCTCGCCGCCGGCAAGGTGGACATCGACACCGCTCTCGACCACGAGGCGGGTGATCTCCTCGAGATTGTTGCGCCGGTCAGTCGAGGCGACGAAGGCAGCCGTGCCGGGCTCGTAGGCGGCACCCGACTGGACGAGGCCGACCGCCTTGCCGCGATGCATCGCCTCATGCGCAATCGAGCCCTCGAAGCCGGAAGCCGAGCGGATACGCTGCGCCCCGTCCTGGCCGAAACTGTCAGCCTGTACCTTGACACCATAGGCGTGCACGGTGGCGCCGCCATGGCTCGTGCCGGTTAGCCCATCCTTCATGTGGCCGAGATAGACGGCGATGTGGGGCAGGCGGTCCCAGTTGAGCCGCCCATCAGGCCCGACCTTGTGGAACCGCACCGCGCCCCAGTGGTTCACGCCGAACCCGTCCGGATGGAAGAAGATGACGCTGCCACCCTGGCCAGCGGCCGGCGCTGTCTGGGCCCCGGCGACGCCTGGCGCGGCGAGCGCGAGCGAGCCGGCAATGCCGGCGAGCAATACGGCGCGTCGGATCATGAGGTCCTCTCCTCTCCGTGTCTCGGCGGTGGGGAGGCACCCCCACCCCCCCGAAGTGATCTGGGAGGGTTTCGGTTGCGGCGCAATGAAGTTGCGAAACCGATACGTGAGTGGACGCCTCAGCGTTCCGCCCGTGCGCGCGCGATCGCGGCCCGCAGAGCCTCGGAGCTGACCGCTCCGGGGATGATCTCCTCCCCCACCACATAGGCAGGTGTGCCCTGTACGCCGAGCGCCTGGGCAAGGCGCAGATTTGCCTCGATCCGGCGGGCCACGCCCGGGTCGGCCATGTCGCGGCGCAGCCGCTCGGCATCGAGCCTGAGCTCGGCGGCGATGCGCAGGATCTCCGCCTCGGTCGGCTCGCCGCGAAACCGCATCAGCGCATCATGCATCTCGGCGTAGCGTCCCTGCCGCTGGGCCGCGAGCGCGGCGCGCGCGGCGGTGACCGAGGCCGGGCCGAGGATCGGGATGTCGACGAAAACCACCCGAAGCTCCCGATCGGCGCGCAGGAGCTCGGTGATCACGGGGTGCATGCGCTTGCAGTGGGGGCAGCGATAGTCGAGGAACTCGACCACCGTTGCGGTCGGCCGTGTCGCGCCTTTGGCCGGAAGGCTCGGGTCATTGACGAGAGCGTCTCGGTTGGCGGCGATCCTCGCCTCGAGGGCCTCGCGTTCGCGGGCGGCGTGGCGCGCCTCGAGGGCGGCGAGGGCCTCTTCGAGGATCGAGGGGTCGTTGCGCAGCGTCTCGCGCAGGATCTCGACGATCGCAGCACGCTGTTCGGGGGTGAAGCCCTCGGCGGCGGCCATCCCGGGAACGAGGCAACCCGCGATCAGCGCAGCGAGCACACGCAGTCTCAGCCGTCTCAGCCTCTTCGTCATCGCCTCTCCTGCCGTCGCCTCTCTTCGCGTTCGATCTGCGCGGCGTTGGCGAGGTCCTGCGCGCGGAGCTTCGCCGGCCCCGGGGGAAGCAGGCGCTCGGCCCGCGCCGCCATCTGCCGCTGTGTCAGAAGGTCACCCGAAAGTGCCGCTTCTTCGGCGAGCGCGAGCGCCGCAAGCCCCTCCTCGCCGAGGCGCCCGCGCGCCATGCCGAGCGTGTTCCACGCCATCCCCAGCGAGCGGTCAAGCCGAAGCGCGGCCTCGGCCTCGGCGGCCGCGGCGCGCAGGCTGCCCGGATCGTCGACGGCGAGCAGAGCGCGTGCGAGGCCCGCCCGCACCAGCGCCTCAGAGGGGGCGAGCCGCACTGCCTCGCGATAGGCGACAGTCGCCTCGCGCGCCCGCCCCGCCCCCTCGAGCAGGAATTGCCCCTTGAGCTCGTGCAGCCAGGGTGAAGAGGGGGTGGCGGCGATCAGCCGGTCGAGCTCGGCCACCGCCTCGTCGATCCGGCCGGAGCGGAAGGTCTGGATTGCCCGGGCGTAGCGCGCCGAGGGGGAGGTGTCGGTCTGCGGATAGACGCGCTGGATCGCCACCCCGCCCTCGAGGAAGCCGAAGAGCTTGGCGCGCACCATCGCGAAACGCTCCTCGATCTCGCGTGGCAGCGCCCCGTCACCGCCGCGTCGCTCGATCTGGCCGCGCAGGAACTCGATCCTGTCGCGCGTCAGAGGGTGGGTGCGCAGATAGGGGTCCTGCCGGTCGGAGAGCATCAGCTCCTGGCCCTGCAGCCGCTCCAGCAGCTGCAACAGGCCCCCGACCGGCCAGTTGAGCCGGTTCAGCAGGGTCACCGCCGTGAGGTCGGCGGCATTCTCCTGGGTGCGCGTGAAACTGAAGAGCTCCCGCAGCGCCATCGACTGGCCGGCGATCGCCCCGCCCGCCACCGCCTCGCCCTGGCGTGTGGCGACCCCTGCGGCGGCGCCGATCAGGGCCGCCACCAGGGCGCGGATCTGGGCGTTGCGGATCTCCTCCGGCAGGCGCGCGATGTGCCCGCCCACGACATGCCCGGTCTCGTGCGCGAGCACGCCCGCGATCTCGCCGGCCGAGGTCGCCTGCATGATCAGGCCGGTGTTGATGAACATCCGGTTGCCGGTGGTGACGAAGGCGTTTATCGAGCGGTCCCTGATGATGGTGACCTGCACGAAGCCGCGGCTCAGCCCTGCCGCGCCGAACAGGGGGCCGTAGATGGAACGCAGCAGGTTCTCCGTCTCGGCGTCCCGGATCAGGATAACGCTGCCGCGCTGCGCCCAGGCGCCGGCGGGGAGCAGGGCGGCAAGAAGGACGGCTGCGGCGGCCGCCCGCGTCACGGCGCGCCCGATCCCGGCGAGGCATCTCATGAGGCCAGTATAGTGCGGGTGCGGCGCAACGCCCTCATCGCGGTCCTGTGTGCTCTCGCCGCCTCAGGCTGCGGCGGCTCGGTCGAGAAGGCGCTGTTCGGCACCGGGCCGCCGGCCGAGGGCCAAGTGGGGTTCGTGCGGGGCTTCCTCGGCGGTGTCGCGGCGGACGAACCCCGGGCCGTGCTCGCCGGCCGCGACATCCTCTCCGCCGGCGGCAATGCGGTCGATGCCGCCGTCGCCGTGGGCTTCATGCTCGGGGTGACGCTCCCCTCGCGCGCCTCGCTCGCGGGCGGCGGGGTGTGCCTTGCCTTCGACCCGCGGCGGAACGAGACCCTGAGCATCGAGTTCCTGCCCGGTGCCCCTGGCACCATCCTGCCCGGAACCGACCGCCCCGCCGCCCTGCCCGGAACGCCGCGCGGCCTGTTCGCCCTGCATGCGCGTCTCGGCCGCCTTCCCTTCGAGCGCGTGGTCGCGCCGGCCGAGCAGGCGGCGCGGTTCGGCACGCCCGCCTCGCGCGCGCTCGCCTCCGACCTCGCCGCCGTGTGGGCCCCGCTCTCGGCCGACCCGCAGCTCCGCTCGGTCTTCGGCGGCCCGGGCGGGGCGGCACCCTTGCGCGAGGGAGAAGAGATCGTGCAGCCGGAGCTCGCCAACCTGATCGGCGTGATCCGGCGTCAGGGGATCGGCGAGTTCTACCAGGGGGCGCTCGCCCGGCGCTTCGTGGAGGCGACCGCGGCGGCAGGCGGCGCCGTCACGCTCGAGGCGCTGCGCGGCACGCTGCCGCGCGCCGGCCGTGCGGCGTCCGTCCCGCTCGGGTCCGACCGGGTCGAGGTCGCGGCGGTGGGCGGTTCGGCCGGCGCGGCGGTGATGCTGCGCGAGCTTCGCGCGCGTAAGTCCCCGGCGGAGGCGGAGCAGGCGGCTCTCGACGCCGCCGCCGCCGTTCGGGCTGGCACCCCCCCCGAGGTTCTGCTCGCGGGGGCGGTCCCGGCGGGCGGCGCGCTTCCCGCCGTGCTCGGCGCGACCACCGGCTTCGCCGTGCTCGATCGCGACGGTCAGGCCGTCGTCTGTGCCATGACGATGAACAACCTCTTCGGCACCGGGCGGATGGCGCCGACCTTCGGCCTGATCCTCGCTGCCGCTCCGGGCGTCGGGGCGGTGCCCCCGGCCCTGCCCTCGCTCCTGATGGTGACGAACGAGAATCTCCGCGCCTTCCGGCTCGCCGCCGTGGCCTCGGGCGGGGCGTCGGCTCCGGTCGCGCTCGGCGCTGTCGCCGCCCGCGCTCTGGCGGGGGAGGCGGCGCCCGCAGCCCTCGCCGCGCCACGGAGCTTCCGCGGTGCGGAGGACAGGACGAGCCGGGTGAACCTGATCCACTGCACGCGCTATCTGCCGGGCAGCAACGCCTCCTGCTCCTGGGCGACCGACCCGCGTGGCCACGGCCTCGCCCTCGGGGCGGACTGAGCGCGTCGCGATGCCGCTCAAGGTCGGGCGCGCGGCGGAGACGCCGCCCTTCCTCGTGATGGACGTGATCGCCGCGGCCAATGCACGGGCAGCGGCGCTCGCTCCGGGCGACCCGCGGGTGATCCGCATGGAGGTGGGGCAGCCCTCGACCGGCGCGCCAAAGGGCGCGGTCGAGGCGGCGATCGCGGCGATGCGGGAGGGAGGAACGCTCGGCTACACCGAGGCCTTCGGCCTCTCCCCGTTGCGCGAGCGGATCGCCCGTCTGTATACCGAGCGCTACGGTGTGACGGTCGAGCCGCGTCGGATCGCCGTCACGGTCGGCGCCTCCGGAGCCTTCCCGCTCGCCTTCCTCGCCGCCTTCGACCGGGGCGACCGGGTGGCGCTCGCAAGCCCCTTCTACCCCCCGTATGTGAACATCCTCACCGCTCTCGGCCTCGAGCCGGTGATCCTCGAGGCGGGCCCCGAGAGCCGGTTCCAGCCGACGGTTGCGATGCTCGAGCGTCTCGACCCACCACCCGAGGGTCTGATCGTCGCAAGCCCCTGCAACCCGGCAGGGACGATGCTGCATCACGACGAGCTCGCCGCTCTTGCCGCCTGGTGCGAGGCCGCGGGCGTGCGGCTTATTTCGGACGAGATCTACCACGGCCTCACCTATGGGGTGGCGGCCACCACGGCGGCCGGGCTCTCCAGCTCGGCCATCGTCATCAACAGCTTCTCGAAATACTGGTCGATGACCGGCTGGCGCGTCGGCTGGATGGTTCTGCCCGAGGACCTGATCCGCCCCGTCGAGCGGCTCGCGCAGAACCTGTTCATCTCGCCTCCCGGGATCGGCCAGGTCGCAGCCCTCGCGGCGATGGACTGCACGGAGGAGCTCGAGGCCCATGTCGCGCGCTATGCGGCGAACCGCGCGCTCCTGCTTGAGGCGCTGCCGAAGGCGGGGCTCGACCGGCTCGCCCCGGCCGAGGGCGCGTTCTACCTCTATGCCGAGATCGGCCACCTCGCGAACAACAGCGCGGCCTTCTGCGCGCGCATGCTCGACGAGATCGGGGTGGCCGCAACACCTGGGGTGGATTTCGACCGCGCCCGCGGCGCGCGCACCGTGCGCTTCAGCTTCTGCGGTGCGACCGAGGACATGGCAGAGGCAGCGGAGCGTCTTCGGCGCTGGCTCACGCCGTAGCGCCGCGCGGTTGCCGACGCGTCAGGCGAGCGCGAACAGAAGCGCCTTGAGGTAGGCGCTCTCCGGCAGCATCGGGTGCACCGGGTGGTCGGGTCCCGCCCCGCCGCTCCAGAGAAGCCGCGCCTCGCGACGCGCGCGCCACAGCCCCTGGGCGACTGCCTCGGCGAAGGCCCCCGGCTCGATGTGGTGCGAGCACGAGGCGAGGAAGAGGATCCCCCCGCGCGAGACGAGCGAGGCGGCGAGTCGGGCGAGCTTCTGGTAGGCGCGCAAGGCGGCGGGGACGTCCTTGCGCGCCTTGGCGAAGGCGGGGGGGTCGGCCACCACGATGTCGAACCGATGTCCCTCGGCGGCGCGCCGGGCCATACCCTCCATCGCGTCCTCGCGGACGCAGCTGACCCGGTCGGCGAGGCCGTGCGCGCGCGCCGTCGCGGCCGCAAGCGCGAGCGCAGGCTCGGAGCGGTCGAGCAGTGTCACCGCGCTCGCGCCGGCGCGCGCGGCGGCAAGCCCGAAGCCGCCCGTGTGGCAGAAGGCATCGAGCACGGTCGCGCCGGGGGCGAGGGCGGCGACCCGGGCGCGATTCTCCCTCTGGTCGTGGAACCAGCCGGTCTTCTGCCCGGCGAGCAGATCGACCGCAAAGGCGAGCCCTCCCTCCTCAACCCGGGCCGTCGCGTCCGTCCCGTGCAACAGCCGCGTGTGCTGGTCGAGTCCCTCGAGGGCGCGGACGGGGGAGTCGTTGCGCGCCACGATTACCCGAGGAGCGAACAGGGCGGCGAGGGCGGAGACGATCATCGGCGTCGCGCTCTCCATGCCGGCGGTGTTGGCCTGCAGAGCGAAGGCATCGCCATAGCGGTCGATGACGAGGCCGGGAAGCCCGTCGGCTTCGGCATGCACGAGCCGGTGGTGCAGCCCAAGGCCGAGGCGCGCGCGCAAGGCCGCGGCGTCCTCGAGCCGGCGTCGGATCAGGGCCTCGTCGAAGCGCGCGCCCGGGTCGCGGTCGAGCAGCCGTGCCGCGATCAGGCTGCGGGGATTGAAATGCCACACGCCATGCTTGACGCCGTCATCGCCCTCGAGCCGCACCACCGACCCCGCCGGCAGCGCTTTCGCCGCCGGGGTCATGGCGATCTCGTTCGAGAAGGCCCACGGGTGGCCGGCCTTCACCCGCCTGTCCCGGCCAGGCAGGAGACGGATCAGCGGCAGGGTCATGGGGCGCTCCGGACACGTGACGGCGGGGCGGCACCGACTCGCTGGTGCGGCCGCCGCCCGCGAGCCTGCCCCGAGGCCAGCCCTCGCGGAAGGGGCTCAGCGCGCTTGGCGGAGCAGCCCCACGAGCCGCTCGGCTTCGGCCAGCACGGGCCCGATCGGCAGGATGAGCACGACCGGGGTCTCGCGCGGCGGCGCAGCGGTCGCGCCCGCGCGAAGCGAGAGGAGTTCGCTCGCCGAGGGGTTCACCGCCGCCGTCACCAGCCCGACGAGAGCGCCGGAGGCGTCGGTTACCGGGCCACCCGAGAAGCCGAACGCCACCGGCAGGCGCGCGAATAGGGCGGGCCCCCAGGCCTCGTTCCAGGGCCGGGAGACGATGCTGCCATGCACCCGGTCGCCCGAGGGCCCGCCTGCCGAGACGGCCGCGCCGGCGCCCGGTGTGGCCGCGATCGCAGGGGTGGGGCCAAGCGGCTCCGCGGCCACGAGGACGGCGATGTCGAGCCGGCCGCTCACGCCGGCGATCGTTGCCGGCATGATCCGCCCGCCGAGCGAGAGCGCCACCTCTGCTCCACGACGCTCAGCGAGGTCGATCACATGCCGGTTGGTCAGGACGTAGCGGCCGCCGATCGGCGTCGCCGAGCCGAGAAGCCGCGCCGTTGCCGCCTCGACGACCGCGAGAGGGTCGGGAGAGGTTGCCCGTGCCGGGGCCCCGGGCAGGCATGCAATGGCGAGCCATGTCATGAGAGCAAGCGAGCGGCATGCGACGTGTGTCATGCCGCGATACTGATCGTGGACGATTAACTACCGGTGTCGTGCGTCACCGCCATGGCGTGCAAAATCTGCCCGGGCCGCATTCTGCCGACCCGGCGGTTTCTGCCTACATCGAAAGCAGGAGTCGCAGGCTCATCCAGGCGTCGCCGACCGCCCAGGCGAGCCACGTCGTCTCGCCGACCTCGACCCGCGCCACCCCCTCGGCGCCCGGCCGGAGCGGGGTGTCGCCGTGGCCTTCGGGAAGCAGCGCGATGGCGCGGAACACGTTCCGCCCCTGCACGACCTCGGCCATCGGGCGGACACGCTCGATGGTGATGGGGACGCGCGCTGCCGGATCGGCGGCCGGGGAGAGCCAGCCTCTCTGCCCCGGCCGGACGAGATGCGCCCGCGCCTCGGGCAGCAGGAGCTCGGCCCTGAGATCGTCCGGGGCGGCGATCTCGAACAGGGTCTGGCCCCGTGCGAGCGCTTGGCCGAGGCTGCGGCGCAGGTCGCCCGCGAGCACGGCCCCCGAGGCCGGGGCGCGGATCTGGGCGAGAGCGAGGCGATGCTCGAGGAGCGCGCGCTGCGCCTCGCTCCGGCGTGCCGAGAGCTCGGCGATCATCTCCTGTGCCGGCTGCCCGGCCGCGCGCGCGATCGCCGCCTCGCGCCGGTCGTTCGCCGCCCGCGCCCGAACCGCGGCGAGCTCGAGCTCGAGCTCCCGGGTCGAGAGCCGCGCCAGCACCTCTCCTTCTGAGACGAGGTCTCCCGGCCGGACCGAGGAGGCCTCGAGCACGCCGTCGAACGGCGCCGTCACCACGTGCACGACCGAGGGCTGGGCGACGAAGCTCGCGACCACCTCGTCGGGGCGCGGCGTGACGGCGGCAAGCCCGACCAGAAGCGTGAGCGCGGCCACCGGCCAAAGTCTCGCCAGATGCCGCGCGCGGCGCCGTCGCGCCGCGGAGTTGCGTGTGCCGTCGCCGAGCAGCGCGAGCGCGGGCCGCAACAGCGCCGCCGTTGCTTCGGCCGATGCCGTAGGAGAATCGCGCCAAAGCACGAGAGCGCAGGCACCGGCGGCACGGTCTGGCACGACGAGGCAGCCGGGTGAGGCAAGGACCTTGGGGAAGGCGCGGGCGGCGGCGGAGGTTCCTGACGCGTCGGGCAGGGCGAGCGTCTCGCCCCGGTCGAGCGCCTCCTCCATCGCGAGAGCGAGCGCCCGGACAAGCTCGGTGCGCGGGTTGACGGCGGGCTGGTCGGAGAGGGCGAGGGCGGCGACGCGACCGCCGCGCACCAGCCCGAGCGCGAGCCGCGTGCCGGAGGGAAGGAGCGCGGCGAGACGCGCCGCCGCGGCGGCGAGGCCAGCCTCCTCGTCCCCCGCCGAGCGCTTGGCGCGCGCAGCTTCGGCTGCCGCCGCTGCCGGCACGAGAGCCGACGCGGCAGCGGCCGATCCCGAAGCCTCGGCGAAGGCGGAGAGCAGCGCGAGACGCTCGCGCGTGAGCGCGCGATCGACCGGCGAGGCGCAGGGGGCGAGAACCACGAGCGCGCTCGCCCCGTCGAGCGGCGCCGCCATCAGCCACGCCCTCGCTCCTGCCTCGCGCGCGACCACGGCACGTGTTTCCAACGCCGCGCGCGCTGCCTGCGCCCAGCCCTCGGGCAACGTCCCTGCCTCGGCCGGGGCGAGCACGGAGAGGCCGGAAGCGGTTGCGCCGATCACCGCTCCCGCCTCCGCCAGGGTAAGGTCGCGCGCGAAGGCGAGCACGAGGCCCGGCCAGTCCGGAGCGAGGCGACGGTCGCGCAGCTCGGCGAGGCGTCGCGCGAGCGCGTCCCCCCCTGTGGTCGCCGTGCCCGGCGCGTTCATCGGCCGAGCGCTCCGAGATCGAGCGCCGCCTCCATCCCGGCGGGCAGGGCGAGATCGGGGTTCGCGATCGTGAACACCGCCCGGAACCGGCCCGAGGCGGCATCCAGAACAGGGTCGACCGAGCGGAGCACCGCCTCGACCGGGCGGTCGACCGGAGCGGCGAGGTCGAGCGTGTAGGTGCCCCCCAACCTGAGCCTCGGCCAGACGCTGGCGGGAAGGAACAGGACCGCCTCGAGCACGGAGAGGTCTGCCACTGTCACCAGCCGGTCGGCGCGGCTGACCGTCGCGCCGGCGACCACGTCGAGGCGCGTGACGATGCCGTCGAAAGGTGCGCGAACCAGGAGCTGTTCCGCGGCGGCGCGCTCGACATCGAGGCGCCGCGCCTCAAGCCTGCGCTTCTCCTCCGCACTCTCCACCCCGGCGCGGGCAAGCTCGACGCGCGCGCGCGCCTGGCGCACCTCCCATTCGCCGGCGGCACCCCGTCCGGCTGCCGCGGCGGTGCGCTCGAGCACGGCAGAGGCCTCCGCGAGCGTCACCCGCGCCTGGCGGAGCTCCGCCTCGTTCGCTGCAGCCGCTTCGGCGAGCGCGATCCGCGCCTGCTGGAGCGCGTCGTCGAGGGCGAGCAGGAGATCGCCCTTCCTGACCCTCTCGCCTTCCGCGACGGCGACGTGACGGACCACGCCGTCCACCTGCGGGGCGAGGGCGGCGAGTGCCTGCGGCCGCGTCGGCCCGCGGACGATCTCCTGCGCCGCGGCGGGCAGGGAGAGCAGAACGAGGAGGAGAGCAAGCGCCCTCATGCGCCAAGACGCTGCTGGAACAGGCGCCGCGCCGCGTGCCACGCCTGCTGCGCAAGCGGGGAGGGAGGCAGCGGGATGCGCGCCTCGACGCGCACGCCATGCATCAGGGCGAGGGACGCCTCGGGCGGGTCGGGGCGTAGGCGCAGCTCGAACACCCGCTCGGCCGTGCGCAGCCCCTCCTCCCCCGGCCGGAGAGCGAAGGGACCGCCATGCGGCGCCGCAAGGGCCGGGGAGGGAAGCTCGTCGCGCGCGGCAGGACGCGCGCTCTCGGCCCGGGCGGTGAAGAGCGGCCGGGCCTCGCCCCGGCGCCGCACCGGGATCGCGCGATCGGGCGCCTGCGCGAGCGAGTCGAACACCTCCGGTCCCTGCGCCTGGTCGAGAACGAGGCGGATCACCATCGGCCCCTCACCGACGAGGGCGCCGAGCGGCCGCTGCTCGTCGCGCCTGACCCAGGCTCCACGGAGGCGTTCCGCCCGAAGCGGCTGCCACGCAGCACCCGGCGGTGCCGCGACGATCCACGACGCCATCTCGGCCGCGAGCGTCGCGTCCTGCACCGCGACCGAGGCCAAGCGTTCCTCGGCCGCATCGATCCGCTCAGGGGTCGCGGCACGGGCGCGCCGCGCCTCGATCGCGAGCGCCTCCGCCTCGAGCGCGAGCTGCTCGCGAAGCCTGCGCGTCTCGGCATTGTCGAGCGCAAGCACGATGCCCCCGCCCGCCCCGGCCGGGGCGACGAAGACGAGCTGGCCATCGGCGCGGGGAAAGACGAGCGAGACGGACTCGTTCCAGGCGATGCCGTGGGCGACCGTCCAGTTCGGGACGGGAACGAGCGCGGCGGCCGCGGCGGTCGCGGCGAGGGAGGCGGCGGCGAGGGTGGCGCGCACCGGCCGCTGCAGACCGATTCGGAGCAAGGCGCGCGCACCTGCGACCATCGGCAGCACGAGATAGAGGATCGCGACAACCGCCGCCACCAGGGCGGCGAGCGTCCAGTGCACCCGCGCCGCAAGCCAGAACACGCCCGCGAAGATCACGAAGCGCCAGGCGAGCGAGGCGAGACCGTAGGCCGCAAGCGGCCAATCCCTGGGCTGCGGCCGTGCCGCACCCGTCACGAGCCCGAGGAAGCGGAGCTGCGCCGCCACCGCCCGCGCCTGGAGGTTCGGGATGCCCGCGAGATCGGCGAGCACGTAGTAGCCGTCGAGCCGCACGAGCGGGTTGGCATTGAAGAGCAGGGAGGAGACGGAGGCGATCACCACGAGCTCGGCAAGCCGGTCGCGCAGCGCGCCTTCGGCGAGGAAGGCGGCGAGGCTCGCGGCCGCGGCGGCGACGGTCAGGTCCATCCAGATTCCGGCGAGCCCGACGGCGGCGCGGCGCCAGCGGTCGGCCACGAACCAGATGCCGCTGACATCCACGTAAGGGGCGGGCAGAAGGAACATGAAGGCGAGGCCGAAGGGGAAGCTCTCGATCCCGTGCCCCTCGGCCGCGGCCATCCGCCGTGCGGCGGCGGCATGACCGCACTCGTGCAAAAGCTTGCTGCCGACGAACAGGAGGTACCAGGTGGTGAGGTCGCCGAGCGAGGGGTCGGCCATGCGAGCGATCTGGGAGGCGACCACCTCGCCGCGCCCTGCCCAGAGCAGCGCCGCAACAAGCATCAGGGCCGACGCGGCGATTGCCCCGGCGCGCGTGTAGGGCCAAGCGAGAAGCCCGCCCGCGCGGACGATCACTGGGCCGAGATCGCCCAGCTGCACGCGCGTGATCAGGGCGCTTCGCAGCATCGCAAGGCCCGCGGGGGCTTCAGGCGGCGGTGGCAGCCGAGCGCCCGGGACCACAATCACTCCGGCGGCGGCAAGCCCCGTAAGCCCTTCGCGAAGCGCGGCGTCGTCGGGCTCTCCCGGCCCGGGCGGCGGCAGGGACGCGATCGCCTCCGCGACAGTGGTCCGCCCGTCGAGACGGCACAGCAACGCCCAGCCGCGCGGCGTGGTCCGCAGGTAGCGCCCGGTGGCCGGGTTGAACAGCACCCAAGACGGCGCGCCGCCGAGCACGACCCGTCGCGCGACGATGCCGGGCGACAGCACCGGCCGCGCCGCCTCGATCGTCGTCCTGCCGGGCCTTCCCCTCACGCTGTCCGGTTCCCCCGGCTAGAAGCGGAAATCCACCGTCCGTCCGTCCTGGCCCGTGCACCGGCCCGAGCCGCCGCCGTCGAAGCCGCGTGCCGGGTTCAAGAGGCGAAAGGCGCAGGCGAGGGTGGTCGTGCCGTCGGTGATCTCGCCTGCGAGCTCGGTGTCGGTCACGAACGGCGTCGGCGCGGTGCCGCCGGCGGCGAGCGGCACGAGCACCGGACGCTCGGCGCGCGCGAGGCGACCGGTGAGAAGCTGCCCGTCGGCGCCGACGAGCTCCATCCGGTGGCCGGCGCCATCGGCTGTCATGCGGGCGGTGGCCACACGGGGGGCCTGGCCGGCGCGCAGACTGTCGGCTCCGTCGAGAAGCACTGGCCGGTTCGCCGGGCCGGCGCAGGCGGCAAGCAGGGCGAGGGTGAGGGCTGCAAGGATCGGTCGTGTCATGGTGTCCGTCCGTTCCGTGGAGCAGGTTGCGGCGAGCGGCCTTCTGCCGCGGAGCTGCGCTGCAGGACGTAGCTCGGCCCGCGGGCAGCGTCGTCGATCTTGCGCACGTCGAGGTTCTCGAGGCTCGTGAAGGTGCCCTGGACGCGGGCGAGCACGAGGAAGGCGAGGGTGAACCCGACCTGGGCGGCGGCCACGCGCTCCTCGGCTTCGGCGAGCCGCTCCTGCGCCTGCAAGAGAAGGTCGAGCGCGGTCGCGCCGGCAAGTCCGCTGCCGACCCCCTGTCGGAAGCGCTCGGTCTGGATGTTCACCTCCGTCTGTGCCGCGCGCATCGCAAGGGCCCGCGCCGCCACCTCCCGGAAGGCGACATTGTACTCGTTCAGCGTCACCTCGCTTTCGGCGACGATGGTGGCGAGCGTCGCCCGGCCCTGGCTCTCCACCTGCCGCGTCTCGAGCCGGCGCCGTTCGAGCCGCGCGGCGAGGTCGTCAGACTGAAGCGGCACCTCAAGGCGCAGTCCGATGGTGCCGCCCGGACGCGAGAGATTGTTGTAGCGGTCGAACGCCTCGCCGAACTGGTAGCGGCCGAGCCCGCGGCCGCCCTGCGTTCCCTCGAGCACTATATCAAGCCGCGGCAGCGCCTCCACCTGCGCCTGGCCCTCGCGCAGCACAGCGGCGCGATGCTGCAGGTAGAGCTGGTGAACCTCAGGGCGGAGCGCGATCGCCCGCTCGAGCACGGTGGCAAGCCCGATCGGCTCGTAGCGGTCGAGCGGCGTATCGGAGGGCATGAGTTCGGTGATGCCCTGCTGACCGAAGCGCGGATCGTTGACGAGGCCGCGCAGCCTCACCTCGGCGTTACGCACGCCCGCGCGCGCCCGTAGCACCTCCGCCTCCCGCGTGGCCAGCGCGGTACGGGCGCGGTTGAGCAGCAGCCCATCGGCATCGATCCCCCGACGTGCCTCAAGCTGGGCGACAATCGGCCGTACCTGCGCGACCAGGCGCTCCTTCACGAGCAGGGTCACGCGCGCGAGATGGAGCGTCCAGTAGGCGCGGGCGACCTCGAGCAGGTGGTTCTCCGCCTGGCGGCGGAACTCGCTCTGCGCTACCCGCGCATCGACCCGCGCCACCTCGTGGATCGAGCGCACATAAGCTGTGCCTGAGTCGCGCAACAGCGGCTGGACGATGGTGATGAAGCTTTGCGCGACCGTCTGCCGCTGCGGGACGAAGTCGACCGAGTTCGTCGAGAAGTTCAGGAAGCGCTGGCCCATCGTGACTTCGCCGCCGGTGATCAGGCGCTGGCGCAGGCCGAACTCGGTCGCCACTTCGTTGCGCAGAAGGCGCTCGGAGCCGAGCGTGTTGGCGAGGCTCCGGGTCGGGTCGTTCACCTGGCCGATGCGGCCTTCTGCGAAGCCGCGCGGCACGTAGCGGCCGGCCACCTCCGCCTCCTGCAGGTCGCGGATGGCGGGGAGGTCGCCGAACACGCGCAGCTGCGCCGAATAGAGGATGGCGCTGTCGTACATATAGGCGAGGCTGACCGGGATCGCCCGCCCGCCCGGCTCGATCGGGCGCACAACCGCCTGCTGCCACCAGGGGCGGAGGCCTCGCACCGCAGCCTGCTCGGCCGCGGTCGGCGTCGGAAGAGGCGGCGGGCGCACCCCGGCACGCTCGAGCTAATCCCTGAGATCGTTTCGATATCGAGCGGTGATCTGGTCGACATTGGCGATCGCGTTGTCGAACCGGTCCGAGAACCAGCCCTGGGCGTGGGCCTGTGCGGGCAACGCGGCGGCGAGCAGGATCGGCAACAGGCGAAGCATGGTCATTGTGCGCGCGGGGCTCCGACTCAAGTGCATGCGCGAGTATGCATCAGCTGAGGCGGCCGCTGGGCACCGTGGAGTTGGCGAGGAACTCCATCGCGAACTTGTTCAGAGCGAGGCCGAAGGGGCGGCTCACGCCCGGCATCGCGGTCGCGAGCGCCGCGATGCCACCCGGGCTCGCCTCGCCGAGCGCATCGACTGGGCCGGTCGCGAATATGGAGGAGCCGCCGGTGCCCGCGAAGTAGAGGCGGGTGTTGTCGGCCCCGTCTGCTTCGGCGTCGAGCCGGGTCGCAAGCCCCTGCTGGGGGGTGAGCGACAGGGCGGCGGCGGCGGCGGTGGACGGGGGCGGCGGCTCCCGCGTAACCGAGGGCAGATCGGCATTGACGTTCCGGATCGGCCCGCCCGCCACCGGCATCGAGGCGCGCAGCGTCTCAGTGTTCTCCTTCGGCGCCGGTGCGGTCTCGAGGCCCGGCATCGCGACGAGCCAGTTGCCGCCGAGATCGGCATGACGCGTCTCCTGCGCGACGATCGCTCCGGTGGCGTCACGCACCACGAAGCTGATCGCCGCTCCAGGCGTTGCCGTTCCGGAATAGACAGGCGGCGGAGCGGAGCGGGGAGGCGGCGTCGCCTCCGACAGGAACCGCTCAAGCGCATCGAGCCCGCCGAACAGGGGACCGCCGAGAAAAAAGCTGTTGAGGACCACCGCGGCCGTGTCGCTGCCGGCGAAGGGGCGGACGAAACCTGCCGGGCCGCCCGGAGCCGAGGCGGCGTCGAACCCGCCCGTGTTCTGCACCACGCCTTGCGGCGGTGACGCCACCGGGATCGCCTGGAACGTCACGACCATGCTCTGGCCGAGCGGCAGAACGGGCGCGGTGACGCGCACCGCCGTGTCGCCCGCTCCGTTGCCGCTCTCGATCGTGCCGAAGCTCGTCGTGACGCTGCCCGAAACCAGCGCGAGGGAGGTGCCGGCGAGCGTGTCGCCGAGCGCAACACCGTAAGCCGGCGCTGTCGAGCCGGGGCCATGCGCAAGCACGAGCGTGTAGGTGACGGGCTCGCCGAGGAGAGCGAAGGGGCGGTCGGCCGACTTTTCGATCGTGAGCAGGGGGGCGACCACCTCAGCACCGGCAGAGGCGCCCGCGACAAGGGTCCCGCCGGGGTTGCCCGGGGCGGTCGGCGCCGTCACGGTCAGCGCGGCGTCGTTCGCAAGCAGCGTGCCTGACTGGTTCGATGGCACATCCGCCACCCGCGCCGTGATCTCGATCGTGATCGTGTCGTCGCTCGGATCGTTGTTGCCGGCAGAGACGATCGTGCCGAGATCGAAACTCACGCTTTGGCCCGCGATCACCCCAGGTGTTCCGACGAGCCCCGGTGGCAGCCCGGCGCCGACGGCGGTGATCACGGCCGTCTTGGGAACGAGGCCGGGGGAAGCGTATCCGTGATGACGACGCGCTGCGTTCCCTGGCCGAGGGTCGCGACGATCCGATAGGTCGCGACCTCGCCGATCGCGAGGTCGGGCCGGTCCGGGTCGAAGAGATCGGAGCCCGTCTCGGGAAGCGAGGTGGCGACGATCGTCTTCTCGAGCGCGATCGGGAAGGCGCCGACCAAGGTCGCGCTCGCACTGTCGCCGCCGGGGCGGCCGATCGGCCCGGGAGACGATGCGTAGCTGACGGTCGCGTTGTTGGTGACGATCTGTCCGGGCTCGATCGACTCGCCGAACCGCGCCTGGAATGTCACGATCACGGCAGGATCGGTCGGCAGGAGCACGGGGATGTCGATTCGGATCGTGTCGCCGATCACCGTCGCCGTGCCGAGGGTGGTCGCGAGGCTTCCGGGCTCGACCACGAGCGGGAAGGGGAGCGTGTCGGTCACGACGATGTCGAAGGCAGGGCCACTTCCCGAAGGCGTGATCGTGACCGTGAAGGTGAAGAGATCGCCCGCATCGCCCGCAGGCCGGTCGACCGTCTTGCCGATCGCGAGCGCGGGCTCGACGACCAGCACGGCGACGCGATCCTCCTCCCGCCCCGTCTCGCCGCGGATCGCGTAATCGAGGCGCGCGTCGTTGGCGAGGATCGCGCCATCCCTCACCGCGGGGATGTCCGCCACCTCGGCGACGATCCGCACCGTCACCTGGTCCTCGGCGCCGATGGCGGGGCCGGAGGCGTTCACCACGGTGCCGAACTCGAAGCGCACCGCCTGACCGGCGATCGTGCCCGAGTCGCCCGGCGCGAGCGCACCCCCCGTGATCCCGGAGCCGACCGAGACGACCGTCGCCGCGAGCGGCACGAGCCCGGGCGGAAGGAGATCGGAGATCACGAGATCGCCGACCGTCCCCTGCGGCAGGGTGGCGACGAGCTCGTAGGTGATCCGTTCCCCAACCGTGACGGAATCAGCCGCCGTCTCGGCGATCGAGGTCGAGACGATCGTCTTGGCGAAGCCGGGCGCGAGCGGCACGGCGGCGGTGTCGGTGACCGACCCCGGCTGGCCGCCGGGCCCTGGGCTCGTGTCGAACGCGGCCGTCGCGGTGTTCAGCACGGTGGCGCCCGTTGGCGCTGTGGCCGCCACCCAGGCCGCGAAGGTGACCGTCACGACCTCCCCGACCGCGAGCTCATCGACCGAGACCGCGACGCTTGTGTCACCCGGATCATTTCCCGTAACCACCGTTCCGGCCGATGTGGTGACCGTCCCGGGCACGAGCGAGAGCGCCTCATCCGCAAGCGTGTCGGCGATCACGAGGTCGTAGGCCGGAGCGGTCGAGCCGGGGGCGTGCCGAAGCGTCAGCGTGTAGGTGATCGTCTCGCCGGGCCGCGCAAAGCCGCCCGGATCGCTCTTCTCGAGCACGAGCGCGGGCGCGACCACATCGGCCACGACCCGCGCGGTGTCGATCTCCGTTCCGCCAGGGCGGCCGGGATCGGTCGGCGAGGAAACGGTCGCCGTGCCCGCATTGGCGAGCACGGTTCCCGGCAGGGTCGAGGGGGTGTCGGCGACGCGCGCGACGATCTCAACCGCCACCGTTCCGTCGCCCGGGTCGTTGTTGCCGCTGTTGACCACAACGCCGAAATCGAAGCGCACCTCCTGGCCAGAGACCGTCGGCACGACGCCAGCAAGAGCGGGCGGCAGGCCGGAGCCGACCGAGACAACGCGCCCCTCCTCGAACACGAGGCCCTCGGGGAGCGTGTCGGTGATCACGAGGCGCTGCGTGCCTTCCGAAAGGGTCGCGGTCAGACGGTAGGTCACCGTGCCGCCGATCGCGAGGTCAGGATTTTCGGGGTCGAACGCGCCGCTGCCGAGCTCGGGGCTCGTCGCAACGATCGCCTTCGTCAGCGTCACCGGCATCAGCACCGTGACGGTCGCGGTCGTTGCGCCCGCGACGCTGCGAACGTCCTCGCCCGCAAGCGCCGGCGGCGCGCTAAGCGCAGCGAATCGCGCATCGTTGACGAGCGCCTCACCCGGCTCGACCGTGTCGTCGAGCCGCGCGCGATAGGTGACGACGACCCGGGTGTCGTCGGTGGGCGTCAGCGACGTGTCGGTGGGAAGCAACGGGTCGTCGCCGAGCGCGATCCGGATCGTGTCGCGAGGTGTGTTGCCGGTCATGACCGTGCCGCGATCGGCCGTCACGCTTCCGGCAACGAGCGTCATCCCGGCCGGCAGAAGGTCTGAGAGCACGAGGTCGTAGGCCGGGGCCGTCGATCCCGGAACGTTCACCACCGTGAGCCGGTACTCGATCTCGTCCCCGGCATCGCCCGTCGGCACCGAGGGCTCCTTGAAAATCCGGAGGGTCGGCTCGACCACGTCGACGACGGCCCGGTCGGTCCGCACGATCCGAACCGACGGATCGGATGGCGCGCCGACCTGCACCTCGCCGTCGTTGCGCAGCGCGCGCCCGGCGACATTGTCGGGGATGTCGGTGACGCGCGCGCGGATGACCACCGCCACCTGGTCACGCGAATCGGTGACGTTGTCGCCCGCGTTCACCACGGTGCCGAAGTCGAAGGTGACGGTGTTGTCAGCGACCGTGCCGGCATCGCCGACCGAGAGAGCGCTTCCCGAGATGTTGGCCCCGATCGCGTCGACTCGCGCCTCGAGCACGCGGAGATTGGCAAGCGCGGGCGAGCCTGCGCCGGGGAGAAGGTCGCGCAGGACGAGCGTCTGCGTGCCTTCGGCGAGGGTGGCGACGATCCGGTAGGTGATGGTCTCACCGATCGCGACATCCGGCGCGAGCGGATCGAAGAACGCGAAGCCCGTCTCGGCGAGGGAGGTAACGACGACCGCCTTCGAAATCGAGGGCTCCATCGCCACGACGATCCGCGCCGTGTCGGAGGCGGCGTAGTCGCGCTGGAACGAGGGGGCGGACCGGTAGGCGACGTCGACTCGGTTGTCGATCGCCTGCTGCGGCGCGACACTGTCGCGCAGAACGGCATCGAAGCGTATGGTGACGGGGCTCGCGCCGGGCAGAAGCGTCGGCAGGTCGACCACGACGGTCGCGTCGCCGGCTCCATTGCCGGTCACAATCGTTCCGGCCGTGGTCGTCACCGTGCCCGGCACGAGCGCCATGTCGGGCGGAAGGAGATCGGTCAGTCGCACGCCGTAGGCCGGGCCGGTCATCCCCGGCGCCGGCGCGACGACGACGGTGTAGGTGGTGCGGTCGCCCGCATCGCCGCTCGTTCGGCTCGAGGACTTGTCGATCACGAGCTCAGGCTCGACCACGTCGAGCGCAGCCGTAGCCGGTGCCTGCGGCACCGTGTCAAGGAAGCTCTGCGCGGTGTTGACGAGCACGCGGCCCGAGACGTTGGCGGGGTCGTTCACCACGCGCCCCGTGACGAGCACGACGATCTGGTCGTTCTCGTCGACCACGTTGTCGGACGCGTTGGTCACCGTTCCGAAGGCAATCGAAAGCCGGTCCGGCCTGCCGTCCCCGTTGCTGTCGACCACCGTCGCGGTCTCGGTGCCAGGGACGAAGCTGAGATTGGTCGTCGCCGGCAGCGGCAGGATCTCGTAGCTTAGATACTCCATCACGCCGGGGCCGGCGGGCATCTGGTCGACGAGGCTGAGCAGGATGTTGGTCGCCTCCGGCAGGGTGAGGACGAGCCGGAACACCACCGTCTCGCCGATCGCGACGTCCGGCCTGCCCGGCGCGAACTGGCTCGTTCCCGTCTCGGGAAGCGAGGTCGCGAACACCTCCTTCTCAAGCGCGGGCACGCCGATTCGCACCCTCTCGGCATCCGCCCCTCTGACCACCACCTCGCCTGCGCGGAGGCCGGGATACGTGTCGCCCTGGAAACTTGCGACGTTGTCCACTCGCGACCCGGCGATGACCGACTCGTCGATCCGCGCCTGGTAGGTCACGGTCAGCGTCTCGCCAGCGACCAGCCGATCGATGCCAATCCGGATCGTCGCGTCACCCGAGCCATTGCCCTCAAGAATCGTCGCCGGCACGCCTGAGACCGCGACCGTTCCCGGCACAAGGATCAGATCCGGGTCCTCTAACAGGTCGGACAGGACGAGGTCATAGGCCGGACCGGCGAAGGCGACGTTCAGGTTCCGCAAGCGAACCGTGTAGGTGACGATGTCGCCACCGTCTGCCTCGAGACGGTCCGCCACCTTCTCGATCGAAAGACGCGGAACCACCGTCTCGACCCTCGCCTGCGCGCTGATGGTCCGATCGGTGCCCTCGGAGCGATAGACGAGCTCGCCGCGATTGGTCAGCACCGCACCCGCCGGCGCGCCAAGCTCGCCGCGAAGCCGCGCCGTGACCTCAAACACGATCGTGTCGTTTGCGTTCGACACGCCGTCGGGGCGGTTGAACACGTCCCCGAGCGTGAAGGTGACGGTGTCGTTGAACGGGTCGGCGTTTCGGTTGCTCAACGCACCGGCGGCTCCAACCACCGCCCCGGGAGCGGTGAGGTTGGCGCCGACCGAGACGATCGAGGCCGAGCGCACCTCGAGGGGTGGGAGCGTATTCGGCAGTAGGTCAACCAGCCGCGCGTTCAGGGTCGTTCCCTCTGCGCACCGAGCGGTGAGCCGGAAGGTCACCTCCTCGCCATAGGCGAGATCCTGAAGCGACGGGTTGCCCTGGCTCGTTCCGGTGTCGGCGAGGCTCGTGGAGAACACGGTCTTGGAGAGCGTCGGTCCCGCGATCCGAACCGTCGCGGTGCTCTGGTCCTCGTGGACGCGCTGGCCCGGAACGTTCCCCGGGGCGCTGTCACCTTGCGCGATCGCGGTGTTGAGCACCGTGCTGCCGCTTTCGACCGTGTCGCTGATCCTTCCCCGGTAGGTCACGGAGAGCGTCTCGCCCGGCTTCAGGTCGGGGAGGAAGACGCGAATGCTCTGATCGGTCTGGCCGTTGCCGAGCAGGATCGAGGCGCGCGCGGCAGCCGTGCCGCCGAGCGTGACCGAGCCTCCGACGAGGCTGAGATCGGGGTCGTCGAAGAGGTCGCGGATGGTGAGGTCGAACACCGGCGCCGCTGCGGGACCGACCGGATTGGTGACGAGGAGCGTGTAGGTGATGAGGTCGCCGCCGTCGGCAGTGGTCCGGTTCGCCGTCTTGGTGAGCTCGAGGCTTGGCTCGGCGATCGTCACGCTCTCCGTGTCGGCGATGCTGCGCGTCACCCCTGCCGCGTCAGTGAAGGTGGCTGAGGCGGTGTTGACCAGAACGTCACCGCGGCTGTTCTGCGGCACATCAAGCACGGCGGCGCGCACCTCGAACACGATCCGGTCGCGCGCATCGACCACGTTGTCGGCGAGGTTGATCGTATCGCCGAGCGGGAGGGTGATCGGCCCGGTCTGCGGCACGCCGACCGGCGGGGCGGAGCCGGTGAAGGAGATGTTCGAGCCGAGGGAGACCAGCGTCCAGTCGCGCAAGGTGAGCACGCCGGGTGTGGTCGGCAGGATGTCGGCGAGCACGAGGTCGCGGGTGAGCCCCTCGCGCAGCGACAGCGTGACGCGGAAGAGAGCCTCCTCGCCGATCAGAACGAAGGGGTCGGCGCTTTCGGGAAGCGAGGTCGAGACCAGAACCTTCTCGATGATCGGGTCGCCGGTGACAACAGTCGCGTTGTCGAAACGGTCAGCAGGCAACAGGTTCACCGCGAAGTCATCGCCGCCTTCGACAGCGGCGTAGCGTGCGATCTCGGCGGTGTTGGTGAGCACGAGCCCGGTCGCCTGAGCGGCATCGGCCACGCGCAGGTCGTAGGTGATGAGCGCGAGGTTGCGGCCGGTCGGTGCCGTCGGCGGGGAACCGGGTTCGCCCTCGGTGGTGAAGCGTGCGAGTGCGCCGCCCGGGTCGGTCGGGTCGAGATCGGTGGGGTCGAGGAGTTCGATGCCGCCATCCGGATCGAACAGCCCGCCGCCGCGCAGAACGAACGGGATCGCGACACCGTCGCCGCGCGTGACGGTGAGGTTCAGCCCGCCCGGAGGGATCTCGAAGCCCGCAGACAGCGTGTCGCGGATCAGGATGTCGTGCGCGCCGCGGATGCCGCGGCCGGTGTTCTCGACCACAATCGCGAAGCGCACGAGATCGCCCGCATCGACCCCTGCGAGGTCGCTGTCGATCGGGACCTCCGCGAGCATCGCCGAGGTGATCGTTCCGGAGAAGGGTGCACCCGCGCTGCCCGGCGGGGCGAAGGGCACGGGACCTGTGGCCGCCGGGTCGAAGGAGAGAGGGAAGACGCTCTGCCCCGTCGCGACGCCGATCACCCCCTTTGTGACGTTCAGCGCCGGCTGCGTGAGCGCGAGCTGGGCGATCGCGTTGCCCGTCGCCACTGCACCGGCCGTGTTGGCCTCGCGCGAGGTGACGAGATTGGTCAGGAACAAGTTGTCACCGAAGGGGCGGTCCTCGACCGGCAGGCGGAACAGGATGTCGACTTTCAGCGTCTGCGGCACCTCCATGTGGAAACTGCCGAAGTCGAAGGTGACGCTGTTCGACGCGGGATCGAGCACGAGCGTCGGCGCGCCGGCGTAGCCGACGGGGTTTGCGAGGTCGAAGGTCTCATCCGGGTGCCACCAGGCGGTTCCCGGGGGCGGCAGGGTGGCGGGATTGGTTCCGTCGTCGCGGAGGTCGAGGAAGGTGAGGGGGCCGAAATCGCCCACGACGCGAAAGATCGGCAGCGGCAGGAAGTCGGTGAGGGTGAAGTCGTTCGCCGAGCCGGTCGGCAGGGTGTATTGGAGCCGGAACGTGATCGTGTCGGTGTTCGTGACAGGTGGGGTGGGTGATGCCGGGCGCTCGCCGTTGACGAGGTAGATGCTCTTCGCAAGGCCGAAGCCGCGCGCAAGCGCGGTCCCGGCTGCGCCGGCGTCGGTCACCGTGCCGCCGCTTCCCGGGATCGTCCCGGCGATCTCGGCGGTGTTGCCGAGCCTGTCTCCCTGGAGCAGCGGGCGGCCATCGGCGTAGTAGCGCGCGACCGTGCTGTCGAAGGTCACCGCAAGCGTGGTCGGCCCTGCGGGCGCGCCGACGCGGCCGCCCGAGAGCTCGGGGTCGAGGCCGCGGAAAGCGAGCTCGTCTGCGATTCGAAACGACACCGAGGTCGTTCCTTCCGCATTCCCGATGATCGTGACGTTCGAGGGGTCGAAGGCGCCGGAATGGATCACCACGCCGCCTTCGCGCACGACCAGCGACGGGCTTGTCGGGTCGACGCTCTGGCCGTCCGAGAGCGTGTCGGAGAGCACGAGGTCGGCGAAGGAGAAGTAGTCGCTGACCTGGGCCGAAAGCGTCCAGCGCAGCGTGTCGAACGGCTCGGGCGCCCCGCCGCCCACCACCGACACGCTTTTCTGCACCGCAAGCGCGCGGGCGATGAACACGTTTTCCGGGCCGGGCGGATCGACCGTGACGGTGGCGATGGGGTCGCGCGGATCGAGCGGCGTCCAGGTCGCGGTTGCGGAAAGCTCGTTCGCGAGCGGCCGCGGCGCGCCTGTGGCCGGGTCGAGCACGGGTGTGCCCGGAGCGCCTGGTTCGAGGAACTCGCCGACATGGAACGTGACGCGGACCGTCACGTCCGGCCCGGGCGCGCCGAGCACAGGGTCAGCGAAGCGAACGATCAGGTCGTTCGTATCCGGATCGAAATCGATGCTTCCCGCCGGGCCGGAGGTGATGGTCGCACCCGTGACGACGATGCCGTCCGGGAGCCGGTCGGTCAGCACGAGATCGGTGAGCGTCTGGCCGGCGGCGATGTCGAGTGAGAGCGTGTAGGCGCGCGGGAAGTTCGGGCCGGTGGCCGTCTCCCCGTCCGGTCCATACAAAGGACTTTGAGAGGCTGAGCAGGGTCGGGGTAAGTGTTGTGCTTGCCACAGGACCGAGCAGAGGCGGGTCGGCGGCCGGGTTGTTCAGCGCATCGCGCCCCAAAGCGAACCCGGCAACGGCGGTGATCGGCAGGGCGACGCCCGCATCCGCCAAGCTCGACACCTCGAGCCGAACGCTGATCTGCTGCGCCGTCTGGTCGGGCGTGAAGGAGCCGAAGGGAAGCTGGAGCACGACGAGCTCGTCGCCCGGGCCGAGCCCGTAATCGGCCGCGCGCACGACGCGGAGCTCTCCGGTCGCGTCACGCGCGAAGGGGTGCACCGCCTCGCCATTGACGTCGAACTCGAGAACGGTCGCGGCGACCGGGCTGCCGAGATAGGTCGCGGAGAGGAAACGGATCCCGTCGTTCTCGAACGGCGCGTCGCTTCCCGGGCCCGCGCCGTCGGCGCCGTTCTTCGGCAGAACGAGGTCAATATAGGGCGCGTAGCCGACGTCGCTTCCGGGCGAGGCATCGGGCTGGTTGTCGAAGGTCAACGTGAGCGTGGCGGTGCCGCCGAGCGTCACCTCCGCCGGGCCGCTGATCGCGACCACCGGCTGGGCGGCGAGCATGATGCGCTCCTCAAGCACCTCGAAGGCCGGAACGGTGCAGGAACGTGTGCTGAACGGCCACCAGCGCATGCCGAGAAACAAGCCGCGGGCCCTGCGTGACGCAACAGATTTTTTACGACTTCTTAAGGGTTGCGTGGGGTCGCGACCGGGGAAGCAGGCGGAGACGCGTGAGGGCGGCGCGCGTCACCTCCCTCGACGTTTCGGCTGCCGCGGAGGCGCTTTTCCCGGCGCATGCCATCGGCGTCATCGCCCGCGGCACCGCGATGGGGAGTGCAGGGGACGCGCCCCGGTGGCGTGCGGCACGCCGGCTCGGCCAGGCTGGCACTGCGCGGCGGGAGGAAGGAAGCGGGGGCCAAGACAGGCTCACCGCGAGCATCCCCACGCGAGGCCGATCGGCTCTGGTAGCGGCGGACGGATTTGAACCGCCGACCAAGGGATTATGATTCCCCTGCTCTACCGCTGAGCTACGCCGCCACCAGGGCGCGGGGGATAGACCCGAGGCCGCTTCGGTGTCAATCGGAAGCGGCGGCTTGGCTCCTCGATGGCGGCCCTGCCGCGCTCGGGGGTGTCGTTCCGCCATCCAGGCCGGCCGGGCGTCCGTTCGCGAACGCGGCCGCGCCCGCCCCCCGTCGGCGGTTGCCCATCGCCCGCGACTGCGTCGCGCGCCGGCGCCCGCGGTCCGCACACGCTCAGCTTCAGCCTGCCCGGCTCTTGAGGAAGGCGATCACGTCCTCCACCTGCGCCGGGTTCCGCAGGCCCGGGAAGGCCATGCTTCCGCGCGGCACCACCGCCTTCGGATTGGCGAGATAGGCGCGGAGGTTGTCCTCGGTCCAGACCAAGACCTGCTCGCCGAGCTCCCGCATGTTGGCAGAATTAGCGGAAGGTCCCGATCGAGGCGGCGCGCCGCCCGACCACACCGTGCAGATTGGGGCCGACGCCGTTTCGGCCGTTGTTCTCGATCACGTGGCAGGCGCGGCACTGGTTGAACACGCGCTGGCCGGACTCCGGGTCTCCTTCGGCGTGCAGCGGCGTGGTTGCGACGAGGGCGAGCAGGGCCGCAAGCAGGGGCAAGGAGCGCGTCATCCTGGCTTCTCCGGACGTGGACGGAAGCGCGATTCTGCTCCCGTCCACCTCTCCGCGAGCAGGCCGGCGCGTGACGTCTCCGTCACGCTCCTCGCGCCGTCGCGATCAGCGCCTTGCCGCTCAGGCGGCGCGCACCAGCACCTGGCGCTTGCGGCCGAGCGAGAGCCGCGCCGCTCCGTCCTCGGTCAGTGCGGCCGGGCCGATCACCGCCGCCTCGTCCGTCACCGGCGCGTCGTTGAGCCGCACGCCGCCGCCGCGGATCTGACGCCGCGCCTCGGCGTTGGAGGCGAGGCCGAAGGCGCGCGCGACCAGGGCGAAGGCTGCGATTCCGTCGGCGAGCTCGGGCACCACGACCACGGGAAGGCCTGCGGTGCTCTCGCCCGCGGCTGCCTTCGCCGCTGCCTCGGCCGCCGCGCGGCCGTGCAGGAGCGCGGTCGCCTCCGTCGCGAGCGTGATCTTCGCCGCGTTCAGCTCCGCTCCCTCGAGACGCTCGAGCCGGGCGATCTCCGCGATCGGCACCTCGGTGAACAGGCGGAGGAAGCGGCCCACGTCGGGGTCCTCGGTGTTACGCCAGAACTGCCAGTAGCCGAACGGGGAGAGGCGGTCGGCGTTCAGCCACACCGCGCCTTGGGCGGTCTTTCCCATCTTCTGCCCCGAGGCGGTGGTCAGAAGCGGCACGGTCAACCCGAACGCTTCGGCGCCGTCGGTGCGGCGAATCAGGTCCGCCCCCATGACGATGTTGCCCCACTGGTCCGACCCGCCCATCTGAACGACAACACCGTGCCGCCGGAAAAGCTCGCGGAAATCGTAGGCCTGAAGGATCATGTAGTTGAACTCGAGGAACGTCAGCGAGTGCTCGCGCTCGAGACGCTGCCGCACGCTGTCGAGCGTCAGCATGCGGTTGACCGAGACATGCACGCCGACGTCGCGCAGGAGCGGGATGTAGCGGAGCTCGTCGAGCCAGGTGGCGTTGTCGACCTCGATCGCCCCGGCAGGGCCGCCGCCGAAGTCAAGGAACTTCTCGAACGCGCCGCGTATGCCGCGCTTGTTCGCCTCGATCTGCTCATCCGTCAGAAGCGGGCGGCTCTCGTCGCGGAAGGACGGGTCGCCGATCCGGGTGGTGCCGCCGCCGATCAGAACCACCGGGCGGTTGCCGGTCTTCTGCCAGAGCCTGAGCAGCATGATCGAGATCAGGTGCCCGACATGCAGGCTGTCGGCGGTGCAGTCATAGCCGACATAGGCCGCGAGCGGGCCGGCGGCGAGGCGCGCGTCGAGCCCGGCAAGGTCGGTGCACTGGTGCACGTAGCCGCGCTCCGAGGCGATGCGCAGGAAGTCCGATCGCAGCGCGTCTGTGCTCATGGCGTGTCGGGGCGTGTCTTGCGGAACGGGGCGATCGCCTAGCACAGTCCCGCCATGGCGGCAAAACCGCATGCGGCCGGACGCGACCCATTCGGCTGGCATCTCGGCATGATGAGCGGCACCTCGCTCGACGGGGTGGATGCCGCCTTGGTCGAGACGGACGGGGAGCGCCTCGGCCGGCTCGGCGCCTCTCTCACTGTTCCGCTTCCGTCAGGCCTGCGGCGGCGCTTGCGCGCCTTGATGGAGAGGGCCGAGACGCTCGCGGCCGACGCCCCCGAGCTCGTTTCGGCGGAAGCCGAGCTCACCGTGCTTCATGCCGAGGCGGCGAAGGCGGTGATCGCGCGTGCGGGGGTCGCGGCCGGAGAGGTGCGCGCCATCGGCTTCCACGGCCAGACGCTGCTGCACCGGCCGAAGGCGCGGCGAACCTGGCAGATCGGCGATGCGCGGGCGCTCGCCGCCGCGACCGGCCTCCCGGTGGTGCACGACTTCCGCTCTGCCGATGTCGCGGCGGGAGGGGAGGGCGCGCCGCTCGTGCCGCTGTTCCACGCCGCTCTCCTCTGCCAAGCGGAGCGGCCGATCGCCGTTCTCAACCTCGGCGGGGTTGGGAACGTCACCTTCCTCGGCCTGGGCGGCGAGCTCCTCGCTTTCGACACCGGCCCAGGGAATGCCCTGCTCGATGACTGGACGCTCCGGCACACGGGCCACGCCTATGATTCGGGCGGACGTCTTGCCGCCTCCGGCCGCGCCAACGAGGCCGTGCTCGAACGCCTTCTCGCCCACCCGTATTTCGCCCGGACGCCGCCGAAGTCGCTTGACCGGCTCGATTTCCGCGAGGCCGCCGGGCAGGCGGGGCTCGATCGCCTCGCGCCAGCCGATGGTGCGGCGACGCTCGCCGCCTTCACCGCGCGCGCCGTGGCGGCCGCCCTGCCGCACCTGCCTTCTCCGCCGCGGCGCTGGGTCGTCTGCGGTGGCGGGCGCCACAACCGGGCGATCCTGCGCTGCCTCGTCGAGGCCCTCGGGGCGCCAGTCAGCACCGCCGAGGACGAGGGCTGGGACGGGGATGCGATCGAGGCGCAGGCCTTCGCCTTCCTCGCTGCGCGAAGCCTGCGTGGCCTGCCGCTCAGCCTGCCCGGGACGACGGGCGTGCCGCGGCCAATGCCTGGGGGGCGGGTCGTCCTGCCCCACACCGCCTGACGCCTCCGCGCCGGTTCGCGGCGGGGGCGTCCCTCGCGAGGCCTGCCGGCGCCCCATCGAGCGCGCGAAGGAGGCCGACGCCCCGCGCTGCCGCCGCCGCGTGCCGGCTCAGTCCGCGGCGAGCTTGAGACGCTCGTCGCGGCCGAGAGCGAGGGTCAAGTGCTCCTCCGCCGCCTCCGCGAGACGGTCACAGTGGTCGACGAAGAAATGGTCGCAGTCCTCGAAGACCCGGTAGTCGATCCGGATCCCCTTCTGCGAGTTCAGCTTCGCCACGAGCTTGGCGACCGCGGGCTCGGGCACGATCTCGTCGCGCCCGCCCTGCACGATCAGGCCCGACTGCGGGCAGGGGGCGAGGAAGCCGAAGTCGAGGTGGTTCGCCGGCGGCGTGACCGAGATGAAGCCGCGCACCTCGGGCCGGCGCATCAGGAGCTGCATGCCGAGCCAGGCGCCCCACTGGTAGCCCGCCACCCAGACCGGACCGGAGTTCGGGTTGATCGCCTGCATCCAGTCGAGCGCGCCCGCGGCATCGGCAAGCTCCCCCACGCCGCCGTCATACCGCCCCTGGCTCTTGCCCACGCCACGCAGGTTCACGCGCATGACGGAGAAGCCAAGGCGCTGGAACACACCGTAGAGCGTGTAGACGACGCGGTTGTTCATCGTGCCGCCATGCAGCGGATGCGGATGCAGGACGAGCGCGATCGGCGCCCCGGGCTGCTTGGCATGATGATACCGCGCCTCCAGCCGGCCATCCGGCCCCTGGAACATGACCTCAGGCATGCTTCTCTTCGGCCCCCTATCCAGTGCGGCGCCCAGGCGGGCGCCGGGTGCGGCCCAGCGCGCTCCGCACGCTCGGGGAGGGACGGTGCCGGGCAGCCATGGTTGACTGCCCCAGTCGGACTCCCTAGCCTCCCCCTCGCATGCGGGGCGCGCACCTCCGCAAGATAAGATATGGATCCCCCCGCGACGGCTGACGGCTCGCGAGGAAAGCGGGACTATAGTAAGCGACGCGCGCGAATGACACAGAAAACGTGACGACGATGTTGCGGACCTGGGTTGAGGGAATCGATGCGATCATGGCCCGCGACCCGGCGGCCAGGTCCCGGCTCGAGGTCCTGCTCTGCTACCCCGGTCTGCACGCGGTGGCGATGCACCGTCTCGCGCACCGGTTGTGGACGTGGCGGCTCCGCCTTCCTGCCCGGTTGCTCTCCCACATCGCGCGGATGCTTACGGGGATCGAGATCCACCCTGGCGCGCGGATCGGTCGGCGGCTCGTGATCGACCATGGCGACGGTGTGGTGATCGGCGAGACAGCGGAGCTCGGCGATGACATCCTGATCTACCACCAGGTCACCCTCGGCGGCACCTCGCTCGTTGCCGGCAAGCGCCACCCCACCATCGGCAACGGGGTCATCCTCGGCGCCGGAGCGAAAGTGCTCGGGCCGATCCTGGTCGGCGATGGCGCGCGCGTCGGCGCCAATGCGGTGGTGGTGTCCGACGTCCCTGCCGGGGCGACCGTCGTCGGCATCCCTGCCCGTCCGGTCGAGCGGCGGCCCGCCGGGGCTGACCTTTTGCCCTACGGCACGCCCTGCGACGAGACGCTCGACCCTGCCCTGCGCAGCATCGAGCAGCTGCGGGCCGAGATCGCCGGCCTTTCGGCGAGGCTCGCCGCCCTCGAGGCCGGGCAGCGCGGGGCGCGCGCGCCCGCTCCGTCTGGCGAGAGCGGTTAGCGGGCGAGGGCGGCATGCGGCTTTCGACTCGCGGTCGCTATGCCGTGATGGCGATGGTCGATCTCGCGGCGCAGACGGCGGCGCATGGCACGGCGAAGCCCGTGGCGCTCTCCGAGATCGCTGAACGCCAGGGCATCTCGCTTTCCTATCTCGAACAGCTGTTCGGCAAGCTCCGGCGCGCCGGTCTCGTTCTCTCCGCTCGCGGCCCGGGCGGGGGCTATCGTCTCGCCTTCCCCGCCACGGAGACGCGGATCGCCGATGTCATCCTCGCCGTCGACGAGCCGATCAAGGCCACACGCTGCGAGATGGGCAGCCCCAAGGGCTGCCTCGGTGACCGCTCGCGCTGCCTCACCCACGACTTGTGGGAGGAGCTCGGCAACCAGATCCACATGTTCCTCGCCTCCGTGACGCTCGACGACGTGGTGCGCCGCCGCGTGCTCGGCCGCGCCGGAGCGCTGCACGCGCGCCTCAACGGCGTGATCGACGTCCCAATCGCCGAGCTCGAGCCGACGGCGCCACAGCCGCGCCGACCCGCCCGCTGAGCCGCGGCATGCGCCGCGTCTATCTCGACGCCAATGCCACCGAGCCGCTCCGCCCCGAGGCGCGGGCGGCCGTGCTTGCCGCCCTCGAACTCTCCGGCAACCCCTCCTCGGTGCACGCGGAAGGGCGCGCCGCGCGACGCTGCCTCGAGGAGTCGCGCGAGCGGCTCGCCGCGACGCTCGGCGTTCGGCCCGAGGCGATCGTCTTCACCTCGGGCGGAACGGAGGCGAATGCGCTCGCCGTCGCCGGGCTCGCCGCGTCGGGCCGGCGCGTTCTCGTCTCGGCCACGGAGCATGACTGCGTCCGCCGCGCCGTCGCCGGAGCCGAGACGGTGCCGGTTGACGGCAACGGAGTGGTGAGCCTCGAGGCGCTCGGGGAACGCCTTGCCGACGATCCGCGCCCGGCTCTCGTCTGCCTGATGCTCGCCAACAACGAGACCGGGACCGTGCAGCCGATGACGGAGGTGGCGGCCCTGTGCCGGCGTTTCGGCGCTCTCCTGCACATCGATGCCGTGCAGGCGCCCGGGCGTCTGCCGCTCGCCGAGGCGGTGGCCGCTGCCGACACGCTCGCTCTGTCCGGCCACAAGGCGGGCGGGCCGAAGGGGGCGGGGGCTCTCGTGGTGCAGAGAACGGCAACGCCCGCGGCTCTTCTCCGAGGCGGCGGGCAGGAGCGCGGGCTTCGCGCCGGGACCGAGCCGCTGCCGGCGATCGCGGGCCTCGCCGCAGCGGTCGAGGCGGCGGAGGCTTGGTGCCGCGAGGGTGGCGCGGAGCGTCTTGCCGCGCTCAAGGCGCGACTTGCCGATGGGCTTGCGGCCAGGGTTCCGGCGGCGCGCCTCCTCTGCGCCACTGTTCCCACCCTGCCCAACACGCTCGCCCTCGCCCTGCCCGGTGTCGCCGCAACGACCCAGGTGATGGCGCTTGATCTCGCCGGGGTGGCGGTCTCCGCTGGTGCCGCCTGCTCCTCCGGCAAGGTCGCGGAAAGCCACGTTCTCGCCGCGATGGGGCTCGGGCCGCTCGCCGGCCAGACGATTCGCGTCTCGCTTCCCTGGACCGCGACCGAGGCGGATGTCGACGCCTTCCTCGACGCCTATGCCGCGATGGCGGGGCGGCTTGCGCGGCATGCCGCCTGACCCGATCTCACCGCCATGAACGCTCTGCCGCCGCGAAACCGGCCGGTCTATCTCGACAACCAGGCGACCACGCCGTGCGACCCGCGCGTGCTCGAGGCGATGCTGCCGTGGTTCACCGAGCGCTTCGGCAACCCGCACAGCGCTGAGCACCTAATGGGCCGGGAGGCGGAGGAGGCGGTGGAGGCGGCCCGCGCCCACGTCGCGGCGCTGATCGGCGCCGAGCCGCGCGAGATCATCCTCACCTCCGGGGCGACCGAGAGCAACAACCTCGCGATCAAGGGCGCGGCCCGGTTCGCGGCGTCGCAGGGCAGCCCACGCCGGCGGATCGTGACGGTGGCGACCGAGCACAAATGCGTGCTCGCGACGGTGGCCGACCTCGCGTCGGAAGGGTTCGAGCCGGTGGTGCTGCCGGTCGGGCCTGATGGGCTTCTCGACCCCGACATGCTTGCCGAGGCCGTCGACGACCGCACCCTGCTTGTTTCGGTGATGGCGGTGAACAACGAGATCGGCGTGATCCAGGACCTCGCCGCTCTCGCGAAGATGGCCAAGGCTCGCGGCGCTCTCTTCCACACCGATGCCGCGCAAGGGGCGGGCAAGATCCCGCTCGATGTCGGCGCTCTGGGGGTCGACCTTCTCTCGATCAGCGGCCACAAGCTCTACGGGCCGAAAGGGGTTGGCGCGCTCTATGTGCGGCGACGCCCGCGTGTCCGGCTCGCCCCGCTCTTTTCGGGCGGCGGGCAGGAGAGAGGCTTGCGCTCGGGCACCCTGCCTGCCCCGCTCGTCATCGGCCTCGGCGAGGCCTGCCGGATCGCCGCCGCCGAGATGGCAGAGGAGTCGCTCCGCCTCGCCCGGCTCAGGGACAGGCTGTGGGATGGCCTCGCCCGCGCGATCCCGGGAATCGCGCTCAACGGCAGCGCCGCGGCGCGTATCCCAGGCAACCTGAACCTCACCTTCCCGGCCGCCTCCGCCGCCGCTCTGATAGAGGCTTGCCCCGAGCTCTGCGTCTCCACAGGCTCCGCCTGCTCTTCCGCCGAGGTCGAGCCCTCCTATGTTCTCACCGCGCTCGGGCTCTCGGCTGAGGCCGCCTCCCGCACGCTTCGGATCGGGCTTGGGCGCTTTACCTCAGAGGCCGAGGTGGACTATGCAGTTGCCGCGCTCGCCGCCGCGCACCGGAGCGCCGCTGCCGCGGCCGGGTGAACTCGAGGGTTTCCTGACCATGCCGAAGATGACGTTCATCGAGCGCGACGGGACGCGCCGCGAGGTCGATGCCCCGCTCGGGCTCTCGGTTCTCGAGATCGCCCATCGCCACGGGGTGGACATCGAGGGCGCCTGCGAGGGCTCGCTCGCCTGCTCGACCTGCCACGTGATCGTCGATCCGAAGTGGTATGACCTGTTGCAGCCGCCGACGGAGGACGAGGAGGACATGCTCGACCTCGCCTTCGGCCTCGAGGAGACCTCGCGCCTCGGCTGCCAGATCGTGATGACCGAGGAGCTCGACGGCCTCGTCGTCAGGCTGCCGAAGGCAACGCGCAACGCCCAGAAGGGCTGAGGCGGTGGCTGCGGACGCGATCGCGGCGCCGGGAACGCTGTTCGCGCGGCTTCGCGACGCGGCGCGCCCCTCCTGGGAAGCGTATGTCTCCCACCCCTTCGTCCGCGGGCTGACCGATGGCTCGCTGCCCGAAGCTGCGTTCCGGCGGTATCTGACGCAGGACTATCTGTTCTTGATCCATTTCGCGCGCGCCTATGCGCTCGCGGTGGTCAAGCACGCCACGCTCGACGACATGCGCAGCGCCGCCGCCACGCTTGATACGCTGCTCAACCACGAGATGCGCCTGCACGTGGAGTTCTGCGCCGCCTGGGGCCTCACGGAGGCGGAGATGGAGCGCGAGCCCGAGGCCGAGGAGACGATGGCCTACACGCGCTACGTCCTCGAGCGCGGGCTTGCCGGCGATGTGCTTGACCTCGAGGTGGCGCTCGCGCCGTGCGTGATCGGCTATGCCGAGATCGGGGCGCGGATGACGGCCGACCCGGCGCTTAAGCGCGAGGGCAACCGCTACGACGCCTGGCGGGCGATGTACGCGGGCGAGGAGTTCCAGGCGGTGGCCGCGGAGGCCATCGCGCGTCTTGACCGGCTCGGTGCGGCGCGCGGGGCGGAGGCGCGGTTTGCGGGGCTTGCGCGCACCTTCGAGGAGGCCTGCCGCCTCGAGGCGCGGTTCTGGCAGATGGGGCTCGACGCGGCGAGGTAGGTCAGGGCTCGCCGCTCGGGTCACTGGCGGGCGTCGAGCAGGTTGCGGGCGCGGGCGAGAGTGCGCTCGGCGATCGCCAGGTCGGCGGGCGCGTCGAGGCTTCGGAACACCGCGAGCGCGCCCTCGTGGGCGCTGACGGCGTCGCGCAGGGCAGCGTCAGCCTGCCGACACCACTGGTCCGGGCGTGAGCGAGCGCCCCCATCGCCTTGACGCCGCCCGACCGACGCGTCACCTCACCGCCATGCGTGTCGTCGTCGCCATGTCGGGCGGGGTCGACTCCTCGGTGGTCGCGGCGCTGATGGCCGAGGCCGGGCACGAGGTGATCGGCATCACGCTCCAGCTCTACGACCACGGCGCCGCCGTGGGGCGGAGGGGAGCCTGCTGCGCCGGGCAGGACATCCATGACGCCCGCCGCGTGGCCGACCGGCTCGGCATCCCGCACTACGTTCTCGACCGGGAGGCCCTGTTCCGCGCGGCGGTGATCGAGGATTTCGCCGACAGCTACGCCCGCGGCGAGACGCCGATCCCCTGCGTGCGCTGCAACCAGCGCCTCAAGTTCGACGACCTTCTCGGAGTTGCGCGCGATCTCGGGGCGGAGGCGCTCGCGACCGGACACTACGCCCGCATCGTCGCGTCGGCGGACGGGCCTGCGCTCGCGGTCGCGTCCGACGCCGCGCGTGACCAGTCCTACTTCCTCTTCGCCACGCGTCGCGAGGACCTCCCCTTCCTCCGCTTCCCGCTTGGGGAGATGACGAAGGCCGAGGTTCGCGCCCACGCCGCGCGGCTCTCCCTTCCGGTGGCCGAGAAGCCGGACAGCCAGGACATCTGCTTTGTCCCGTCCGGCTCCTACGCCGATCTCGTCGCGCGGCTTCGCCCCGAGGCCGCCGCGCCGGGGGAGATCGTGACCGAGGACGGGCGCGTGCTCGGCACCCATCGCGGCATCGCGCGCTACACGGTCGGCCAAGCGAAGGGGCTCGGCCAGGCGAGCCGTGACGGGGGCGAGCGCATGCATGTGCTGAGGGTCGAGGCCGGCACGCGCCGCGTCGTCGTCGGGCCGCGCGCGTCGCTCGGGCGGCGCACCCTCAGCGCCGGGGAGGTGAACTGGCTGATCCCGCCGCCCGCGGCGCCCATACGCTGCCTTGCCAAGCTGCGCGGCCGCGAGGCGCCGTCGCCGGCGACCGTGGCGTGGGACGGCACGGTCGCCGAGGTGACGATGGACGCCCCGGCGACCGTCGCCCCAGGCCAGGCGGCCGTGTTCTACGCCGGCGGGCGGGTGCTCGGCGGCGGCTTCATTCGCGCCGCCTGAACCGCCTCACGCCGCACGGACTTCCCGCAGGAACCCGTCCACCGCTTGGCTGAGCGCGCGGGTCTGGGCATTCAGGCCCTCGGCGGCCTCGCGCACCGTTGCGCTGCCTTCGGCGGCGGCGGCGGCGTTGCCGTTCACCTCGGCGATCTGCGCCGAAACCCGGCCCGTGCCGTTCGCCGCCTGCTGCACCGAGCGGGCGATCTCCGCCGTCGCCGCGCCCTGCGCCTCCACCGCAGCGGCGATCGAGGAGGCGAGCGAGGAGATCTCGTCGATCCTCCCGGCGATGCCGCGGATCGCCTCGACCGCGCCGGTCGTCGCCGCCTGCATCGCGGTGATCTGCGCGGCGATCTCCTCGGTCGCCTTCGCCGTCTGGCCGGCGAGGTTCTTCACCTCCGAGGCGACGACGGCGAAGCCCTTGCCTGCCTCGCCCGCGCGCGCCGCCTCGATGGTGGCGTTGAGAGCGAGCAGGTTGGTCTGCCCGGCGATGTCGCCGATCAGCCGCACCACATCGCCGATCCGCGCGGCCGCGGCCGAGAGCTCGTCGACCGAGGCATTGGTGCGCTCCGCCTCGCGCACGGCGGCGGCGGCGACCGAGGCGGCTTGCGCAACCTGGCGCGAGATCTCGCCGATCGAGGCGGAGAGCTCCTCCGCTGCCGCAGCGGCGCCATTGACGCTGCCTGCCGCGTCGCCTGCCGCCGCGGCGACCTCGCTCGAGAGCGCGACGTTCTGCCGCGCCTTTTCGGCGATGGCGGTTGCCGTCCGCTCGAGCGTGGCGACCGCCTCCGCCATCTGCCGCGCCATTGCGAGCACCTGCGTCTCGAACGTCTCGGCAAGGCGTAGCCGTGCCTCGCGGCGCTCGGCGGCGGCGCGGGCGCGCTCGGCCTCGGCTTCGGCGCGCGCCGCTGCGGCGGAGGCCGCCTCGGCCTGGAGCGTGGCGACGGCGCGGGCGAGCTCGCCCACCTGGTCGCGCCGCGCCTGCCCCGGCACGGCGGCGCCGAAATCGCCCTCCGCCACCTTGCGTGTGGCGACCGCAAGGTGGCGCACCGGCCCGAGCGATCCGCGCACCGCGGCAGCGACGAGCAGTCCAGAGACCAGGAGAGCGATGGCGGCGACGAGGAGCCCCTCCTTGACCTTCGCTTCGACCTTGCGGGCGATCTGGTCCACCGGCACGCCGACGAACCAGAGGCCGATCTGCCGGCCGGAGGCGTCGCGGATCGGCTCGTAGATCGTCAGATGGTCGCGCCCGAGGATCTCGTTCCGGCCGTGATAGGTTTCGCCGCGCCTGATCGCGGCGTCATAGGCCGGCCCAGGCGCGAGCCGCGTGCCCGTGCCCCGCGACCCGTCAGGTCGGGTGACGTTGGTGGCGATCCCCAGATCGCCGAGGAAGAGGGTTGCGACCCCGCCGGTGACCTCTTTCACGGCATCGACGATGTCGTTGCGGCCATTGAGCGGCTGGCCGCCGACGAGCAGACGATCCCCCTCCACCGTGAAGCCCTCGCCCAGGCGGCTGACCTCGCGCTTCAGCGCGCGCA
>Ga0308389_1000122_pt1 | contig 57374 bp, 49 predicted proteins | sample Hotspr2Sample148_FD_202362 | JGI IMG/M metagenome (GOLD analysis project Ga0308389, IMG submission 202362) | Hot spring phototrophic mat microbial communities from Mushroom Spring, Yellowstone National Park, Wyoming, United States - 20040719_148 ... | reverse complement strand
CTGATATTGCTGAAGAGGTATCAGATCTAGTTGCTGCTAACACACGTCAAGAGCTTAGCAGCTACTTGCTAGGCGTTTGGAAGACTATCGAAACCACTATGGCTGAAACTTTTACTAACTCTATCCTGTCTACCCTTCCCAAAGACACACTTAAAGATCAGCCGCAGAAAAACACGTTTACAAAATCTTTCTATCCTGAGTTTTACTACACTGCTAAAGAGGCTACCCCTGCAAAACAAGCCAAAAACACCCTCTACCTCGGCGGTGTAGTACCCAAAGGCTACTTCCAAATTTAAGCCTAGTCACAGCCTGTCAAGGATAGAACACGGTTTTATTTCTTACTGAAAAGGTTATTTGGTTATCTCGATCGTAAGGGCTAGTTGAACATCTTTGATGGCATCCTTTTTTTGTTTTGGCTTGACTTAAAGTTCTAACATCTTTGGTGGCATCCTTTTTCGGATTTCCGTATCCCTCCCTCCTGGTCGCAGCCTCTTTGAAAACTACCTTTTGTTAGATAGTTATTCGAATAGTTCCGTATTTGGTGGCATCCTGTTTCCTTCCGTATCCATCCTGGTTGCAGCCTCTTTAAAATGCCTAGAAATGGGTGGCATCCTCTTTTGTTTAAAATGGTCAAAAAATGGTGGCATCCTCTTTTGTTTTGGCTTGACTTAAAGCAGCAGTCTCTTCCGTCTCCCCACTGGTCCCAGCCTCTTTAAAATAGAACAGCGTATAAATTGAACCAATTTGGTCGCAGCCTCTTTAAAATGCCTAAAAATGGTGGCATCCTCTTTTTGTTTAGAACCAATCTGGTCGCAGCCTCGTTAAAATAGAACAGTATATGCAGTAGACTAAAACATTAAATTAAATCTTAACCGCAATTTCTTACATGCCGCATTGGTTGTAGCCTCCTTTCAAAGGTGGTAAGCAAAATGCTGTGCCAAAACAAAAATCGTAAACAAAAATCGTGGCATCCTCTTTCTATTTAGCAACTAAATGGTGGCATCCTGTTAAAATCAAATGAAACAGCTTTAGGCGCAGGTTGCTTAAAATAGTTGAAGTACAAAATAGAGGCATCCTGTTTTTAAGATAGTTAAACCAATTTGAAACAACTAGTTACAACCTCTTTGAAGTAGAACAAAATATACTTTACACCAAAACATATACCGAGCAAAATTAGAGAGACTTTAAATTAAAGAAGCCTGAGCGTGGTCGCAGCCTTTTAAATATTACCTTTTAACAGATAATTATTTCACAGGTGTATTGTTAATAACTTGCTGCCTAAAAATGGTGGCCTCCTTTTTTTGACTTGACTTAAAGTTCTTGGACATTTCTAACAACGACCTTTTTTAAGAGCTCTACTCTCTACTCTCTCCATTTGGAGGCATCCTGCTTCAAAGCTGGAGATTAAATAATTTAATTAACCTTGCTTAAAAAGCTGCACATAAATTGGTTTCAAACTTACTAAATCCCTAAATCAAACCCTATAGCAGACAGGAAAAAATGATTGAAACCGCTCTCAGTGATCTTTATTAGGACTTAAGCAAGATCAGTTAAAAAGCTTAAACTTTGGCTCTTTTCATAAAAACAAGTTTAAGTCTTGCCGAAGAAACTTATTTACCCCTAAACACTTATTTAGCCATCAGCAATAATTAACAGCCAAAGAGCACTAAAATTTAAATTCTCCAGTTCACTTTAAATTCTGCCGTTCAAAATCAAAATGTTGTGTTTTGGATATTGGGGTTGGAAAATTTTTGAATCAAAAAAAACCCCAAAACGCGGCTTGACAACTATTTTTTGGATAACTTCAGGTAGCTTAACAGTATATCTAAAGCCTTTTCTTAAGCTAAAATTATATGTGTCATTTACTACTACCTCAGCTAACTCTTCTCTGAATCTCTTTAAAAGTACCTCCAATGGCGATACCAAAATCCCCACACTATTTAGACAATCATTTTGAAAAATCTCTAAAGCAATCTCTGGAAAATAAGCACCCAGCAAACCTAAATGGGGTAACAAAAAAACTTTGTCTGTAAACAACTCAACAAATCCTCTTAAACTAAACCCATCTATCAACATTTCAGCCGCATACTCGTAGAAAGGACAATGACTTAACACCCCGCCCGAGCCAATCACTAACTTAGGTTGAAAGGTTTCATGCTCCTGCCATTTCTTGCCCTTTTTTGAAATTATTTGCAAATGGTGTTGCAAAGATAACTTCAATGCAGCTTTGGCTAATTTATGCTCAAGTCGTAACCTAGAAAAACTAACAGGCAAAGTAGTAGGCCGCAACATTTTGTTGTATAAAGCTGTTTTCTCTTCCGGACTGAAAATTATATCCAGCCTATTTTCAGCTGCATCCCTCAACACATACGGTATTGAGTAACTCATCCCATAATTTGCTGAAACAGTTCGCCTTACAATATCACCTGGAGCGTATGTAAAAATATCAGTAGTCGCGCCACCTATATCTACACACAAAACCGACGTGCTTAATTTCTCGCCCCATAGCTGCACCATTCTACCCGCTGCTAGAGGGGTAGGCTCGACGGGTTTGTCAACAACATTTAATAGTTTCGGATATCCGGGGGCTTGACTCATAACATGCTCAATAAACAGCTCGTGAATTAAATTAACGAGCGGCTCAAGCACCTCTTGATCACTTGAGGGTCTTGGATTTTCGCAGGTATAAACTAAAAACTTGTCCTGCAAAATAGGCATCAAACTTGGAATGGCAGCTGAGTTGACAGCTAAAATAACGGGCATTTTAAGATCAGTCTGAAATCTAGGTTGCGGATCAGCAGCTGCTATTAACTCGCAAATCGCCAAAGGAAACCGCAAAGACCCGCCATCAAACCCTCCAGATACAACTATTATGTCAGGTCTGAGCTCTTTTAATTCTCTTATAACCTCCGCGCGCTCAAGCCCTTCATCAAAGCAGTAACTTTTCAAAACTATAGCTCCAGAAAGAAGAGATGCCTCAGTAGCAGACTTTGCACTAAACCTTTGGGTAGCTCCAAAAACAACAACCTGCAAGCCTCCTCCAGCTGAACTTGTAGATAAAAAAAGATCAACTTTTGGCTTTAAATCTCCCGAGTTAGCCAAAAAATCTTTTTTAACTTTTCTACTTAAATCTAGAAAAGAGTTCGTGAGCCCAATCGTTACATCGCAAGCAGGCTCCTCTACAGTTGTTGGGCTTTCACCTGCAGCAATGAAGCGCCAGCTGTCAAACTTTTCAAACAACCGAGCTTTAGTTGTAGTAGAGCCGCAGTCTGTTATCAAAATAGTCCTAAAAGAGCTGGTATCCATTCTTCTTTTAAAAAAACAAGCCTTTCAATTAACAAACTCAACCGCGCCGAAATAGTTGAGCCAAAAAAAGCTCCAAAACAAATAAGAAGCAAAATTTTTGCAACGGTTAGTAGCCGCCGAGATACAATAGCCTCAGAACTGTATAAAGTGAAGATAAAATAAGTTAAACACAGTAATAGCGTAGCTAAGAAAACTATATTAGATAAACTTTCAAGAAAATCAAACTCAGGATTAAAAACTAAAATTGGCTTAAAAGAGCTTAGAAGTTGAGGCACTAACTCGGTGAAAATACCTTTAATTGCAAGCCCAGCTGAGGCAGCTAGGCTTATAGTAAGCGCAATCACCACTAAAATTTGCAGTCTTTTTGGCAAGTATTGAGCATAAAAAAATAACCCTACGACAATAGCAACGATATACGCTAGCCTCTCGAAAGTAGGAAACTCAACATCAACACCATACAACTCATTTAAGCCTAACAAAGGCACAAAAACTTTAGGCCATAAAAAATTTTGAAAAACATAGAACGGGGTGTAACCCGCCGCTATTCCAATGAAAATATGCTCAATTAATCTAAAAAAACTGTTCTCTTTAATTAAAAAACTATAAACCCCTAAAGTGCCAAAACCTGCTAAAAGTACAATAAAAACTTCCAAACTCACTTTAATCCCTCCCAAAGAATGACAATAAATTGCCCAAAATAATCAAAAAAATAATGTACAGCTGCCCAAATGTTAGGCTTGTAAACTGTAGAAGTAATCGCTGATTAGGCTCTCTAGTTGGGAAATATTTAGACAATAAACTCTCGTACCAAGAGCTACCCGCAAGGCCTTCAAGTAAACCAGAAATCTGTCCACTGTCCAAATAGATATAAGACTCAGGAACGGTTATAGATGTACAGCCATGATATAACTTCAATTTTTTGCCAGTCTCAAGAAACCGTATATAAGTTTGCAACATATCTGCCAATCCAGAAAACTGAAACCATGCTTTAATAGCAGTGTAGTCAAAAGGACTTTGCCCTATTTCGAAATCCTTCAGAGGAGTTCCTCTAAAATCGCGCCCCATTAGCTCGATTAGATCTTTGGCACCTAAAACACTTTGCAAGAAAAGCTCTGGACTAGGCTTAAAACCTATAATCACATAATCTTGACCATAAGTAACAAACACTCCTTCTTTCTGCAATTTTTGTTCAACTGCTTTCGAAATCGAAACCAAAAAAGGCTGGCTAAGCGCGTAAAAAGATAAGATAAATACTTTAGCTTTTTTTCTTAATAAATGCTCAAGTACCACTTGAGCCTGAGGGCCATTTTCAGCAACCGTTCCCGGACCAAAATCAAAACTTAAAAAAGTTATGTCTCCTTGGTTTATGGTTTCTTCGACGTTTTTAAAAAAACTATCGGCAGCCAAATTTAAAGGAGGTCTAACATAAAAAGAAAAGAATATAGGAACCCCCACCGCCAAAATTAAACCTGCGTAGATCGCAAGAAGTTTCATTTTAGTTTCTCCATACCTAACCAGATCCTAATAGCCAAAATTAAGCCCCCTATTAAAGCCCCAAAAGTAATTGCTCTGAAAGCCGCCATAGAAACGTTATTTAATAGCCAAGCCCTAAGGTCGAGGAAAAACTCAAACTGAGACAACCAAAGGCTGTTTTGTCCTAAAATTACAATTAAAGCGCTTGCTAGCAAAACCAGCCCAAACAAAGATCGAAAGCGAAATGCGCGATAACTTGCTGAGGCTATATAAAAAGCCAACAACGAGAACATAGCCGCTCCTAAAGGAAACAAAAGCCCTTCTGATAGAACTTTAAAGATGTTTGAAACTAAACCGCTTTTACTCTGCTCGATTTCCCGATTAAGCTGATCTTTTAAAATTTGTAAACACGATGAATCCTGGATAGGACAAGCTAAAAAAATTTTTCTAGCAATACTAGGATGCTTTATAGATAAAACTTCAAAGCTATTCGTCTCAAGAGCTTCAAGAAACTTAATTTGAAGATTTCTGCTTTCGATATAAACAAAACTGTAAAACCCACAAAAAGTTGTAATCAAAAAAGAAGATAAAAGAACGAGGCTGAAAAACCACCTTCTATACAACCCAAAAACGCGCTTTCCGTGTGTGATAAACAAATTAATAACGCCAAGCCCGACCGCAAACGCTGAGACGGTTGTTAAGGCGTTTAACACAACTGGATTTATCTTTTCTAGTTGCAGGCTTTCTTTCCAAGATTGAGGAGAGAAAAATTCAAAAACAAAATAACCGCCAAAAATGAAAGCTAAAAACCTTAACAAATACTGAGCTAGCATTAGTATTTGAGATCAAGAAGCTGAGCTAAGCTAAAGCTTAAATCGAAATAGCCAGCAAAAGAAGCCACTGCTGATCCTAAAATAATTAGAACTAGCAAAGCAACTTTCAAAATATCAGAGCTTAACAGATTAGCACGTAGTACCTTGTCTTGGTTTAAATAGCCGCTTAACGCATAAATTTCTTCTCCTAAAACAACATCATCACAAGTAGCAATAAAAAACGCTAGTTGCTCCGGGTTAATAGAGCCTCCAACTTGAAACGCTCCCTGAGTCTTCCCCACCTCCGCCAAAATAAGAGCTTCTCCCGCAAATGCACCAAGTAAAATAGCCGCAGCCACATTTTCCCTTCGAGCTAAACCTATGTAACCTGAGGCATACGCAAACTGCTCTTCACTTAAAAATGCTATCGATACAAGATCCCCTTTGCCTGCGGATTTAAATCCTACTTGCTCCTCTAAAAGCCTTTCTGCTAAAGCAATCGCTACAGGATTATTTTGAGGCAGGATAATTTTAACATCCAAATTTTTTGCCAGCTTAGCCACTTTAGCTAACACAGCATATACTGCATATAACAATGGTCCAACACCAGTTAACCCGGAACAAAAAATTATGGGCCTACCACTTTCAGCAGCTATCTCAACCGACTCATAAACGCTGTCAACTGAGGACAATTTTCTAACGCTTATTTTTTCTGGATCCACTCGAAGAACTAGCCAAAAAACGACTAAACTAAAACAGAAAAATACAAGACTAAAAAGCACTCTTATTTCAAGCTATACAACCTAATTAATTTAGCGAAAACTCTTAATCTAAAGATTTGAGGCAGAAAAGGCGCTGATACTATTAAAAAAGATTTAAAAATTTCTTTAGTCGGGAAAAAGCTTGTCAAAAATAATTTTAAAAATGTTTTCATTTAGCAGGGAAATTAAGAAGAATTTCTAAACTTTCCTTTATCGCAGTCAACGAGTTTAAGTCTTTGGCCATTAAATACTCTCTAAACGGAGCGAAGGAGCTATTTTGGCTTGGATATCTAAAAGTATCATCAAGCTTGAACGAACTATCCTGAGAAAAATTTACTAAAGTATTTCTGTAATTTTGCAGAAACTCAAGCTTAGCCGCAACAATTTTGTTAAGCATAGCTATGTCATTTCTCAGAAGGGCTATTTCCTCTATCGCCTTTAAAATCTCTGAGTCTTTTATTCTAGAAAGACTATTTTCCACCTGAGAGACTAAGAAATTTTCTAGACTAGTTAACTTGTCTGAAAGATCTTTCTCCATTAAAAACGACTCATCAAGATTATCAAAACATACTTTATGAGATTTCAAGGGGCTTTGAAGAATGAGGCTTTTTTGCGGATAGCGTAACACTAAAAAAACAACCTCGGTTTTTTCCTCAGAAGGCAGAATGACATATAAATTTTTGTGAAAAAAAATCTCGTGCGCTTTTAAAAGCCTATTTTTGGCTCCAAACATAATACCCTGAACTTTCACCTTGCCTGTGATTTTGGGTGCTTGAAACTCGATCAAATCAAAACACTGCTCACTAGCCTTAACCGCAAAAACGTTTAAAAGGATTAAAAGATTGAAAAGTTTAAATCGCATCTTTCAGCATTTTTAAAATAGAGCTAACCACCTGAAGTTTCTCCGGATCAAGCTGCCTATTATGCTCAACAAAGCCTTGACGCAGATTTTCAACACTTAAAAGGGCTTTACCTCTTGAGCTAGTGCGAAGAAAAGCTTTTGTAGAGTTCTCAACCTCTTTTATGCGCTGGCTTCGTTGAATTAAAATTCTTAGTTCTTGTTTAAGAGAATTTCGCAAGTCTACGATTTTATCGCGTAATTTCTGATCAAGATTTGATTTGTCTTCAAATTGTTTAACTTTGAAAAGCAAATTTTTAAGCTGCCTAATAGAGCCTGACGATTCTAACTGCTTTTGCCTCAACTGATGCAATTGAAAAATCTTTTTTGCCTCCTGAAGCTTATTTAAGTCAACATCGGGCAGAATTGCTTCTCGCAATCTTGATGCATAAAAAGGTCTAATCTGAAGCAAAAATGGAGTTTGAAACACCTTAAAGATAAATACTCCTTTTCCTTGCTCTGCTTTTTTAAAACCATCTCGTGATACCAAAATACACTCACCTAGCAAACCTAAAACAAAAGTTTGTCCGCCTGAAGAAAGCATAATTTTTTCATCACAAGTAAAAGTCCTAAAACAGCCCAAAATCAAAAGAAAAGTAACTATCGCTAAAAAAAGAAAAAATTTCATAATTTGAATTTGAAAGCTAAAGTTTAGCTAGCTCAAATACAATATCGTAAGCTAGGGGTGAAAAAATTTAAAGTTAGCTAAAAGAAAAAGAGTTAGATCCTCTACAAACCTACCTGTAATCGTTGCAAAATTGACAATGAGTATTGAAACCCTTGCATTAACTTGTTCACTCTGGATAATTTCGTGATGAGCTCTTGCTCTTGCTGAATCAATGACTCTTTAAGCCTCGCTGCTATTTCCTCGAGCTTCTGTGTTTCAGTAGTAAAAGTTTGTTTGACTTGCTCTAGAATACCTCCGGGCTTTGTATACTGCTTAAAAGAGGAAGTGGGGGAAGCTAGATCATCTGCGATTTTTTGAAACAGCTTTTTCACAGCCTCTGGATTTTGCTGGATCATTTGATCTAATTGTGCTTCGTTAAGTTTAAACTTACCCGTTTGCCAGTCGAAAGTAATTCCTACAGAAGCTAAAGAGTAAGTATTCCCTCCTTCGGTAATAGTGCCTTTCAGGATATCTTTAAGCGTTTCCTCAGCTCTGTCATCTGCGGATATCAACCTTAGCGTTCCAAATTTTTGAGGGTTCTGCGGATCAACCGAGTTAGCTGACTTGTAAGACTCTAAAAAGCCGTTTATCTTGTCAACCAGCCTCTTAATCTTATCTTTCGCACTATTATAATCAGGCGCAACAGTAATTGTTGCAGAGCCAACGCCAGAAAGGCTTAAAACCAGACCTCCAGCCTCAATGTTGGTATTTTTATCGGATTGATAGGTAACGGAGTTCAATGTAAAGCTGGCATTTTGCGCGTTTTGTGTTGTTACATCGCTTACAAAATTTTGCAAAGTGGTATCTGGTCCGGTGTAGGATAACTGAACAGTTCCCTTATCTGTGCCCGTATTTGTTGCAACAATTTGCAGCTTGTACTGGGGATTTGACTGAGTTCCCGTATTAATTATCAAAGCGGATGCTTGACCATTAAACTGCGCGTTTAAGGCGTTTGCTAATTGCTCTAAAGTTGTAGAGCTTGTAACCACCACCGAAGCAGTAATTTGATTTGAGCCTGTACCGATAGTTGCGGTTATTGTTCGCTGTGCTTCGGGCAAACTATCATCCAATGATGAGGCGATAGCGGCTGATTTTGAGGAAAAAGATGTATTGGTAGTTACAGAGCCAGCTTGTGCTAGCTGATTGACAATTAAAGAGTAGACTCCTTGAGCTGAGCTACTAGAGGTCGAAGCAGTAGCTATATTTTGATTAGATGATGTTGCTTTTAGCGGGTAAAATGGACCAGAAACCGCCCTTAAGCCCTCAGCCACGCTTATAATCTCATTTATCTTTCCTGAAAACTTACCTATCTCCGAAGTTAAAGATTTATACTGTGAAATCTGCCTTTCTACCGGATCTAGCTGTACTTTTTTCTGTTGAGCTATGATCTGACTAACAAAACCTTTCCAGTCATAACCGCCTACTCCATTTAACATAGACAACTACTTAAGTAATCGGCAATTTTGATTAAACCTTTAGGAAAAAACTAAAGAATCGTTAAAAAAAAAACGATCAAGAAGTTGATGGTTTTTGGCTTTATCTTTGGCAAGTCTCAGCCTAAAAAAAAATCAGTTGAGTATAAGCCGCTGGATCGTTCTTTACGGCAAATCATCTTAAGCACCTTAGGAAATAGGGGTCTTCCCGCCATGCCTGCAAACGCGCAGAAAGCATTTGCTATCTCCACAAATCCCAACGCAGACTTAAAGGATCTCCAAGAAGTCATAGAAAGCGATGAGGCTTTAAGCTCTAGGATTCTAAAAATCTCGAACTCTGTTTACTATGACAGAGGCAAAAGTTCTAAAACGGTAGCAGAGGCGCTTACCATAATAGGTTTAGCAGAGGCGAAAACTTTTCTAAGCTCAACTTATCTTAACCAATTTTTTTCACAAAGTTTTGGCATTAGGGCGCTTCTGTGGCATCACGATATTGCGGTAGCGATACTGGCTAAATGGCTTTCCGAAGTGTTTCAGCTCAAAAATTCAGAGCTTTACTTTTTAGCAGGCCTAATGCATGACATAGGAAAAATTATTCTCCACATGAGACTGGGACCCGATTATGAAAAAATTTTTGAAAGAGCGGGAACTGTAGGTTTTTTGAAAGCTGAATCGGATGTTTTTCCTTTTGATCATACTGAAGTGGGAGTACTGATTGCGGAAGAGTGGAAATTTGGCGAAGAGCTCAAGTCAGCTATTCAAAATCATCACAAGCAAAACCTCGAGCCTTTGTCGATAGAAGGCCTTACTCAGTTGGCAGATCTAACAGCTCATTCGTTGGGATTAGGCCACCCTAGAGGTTTTTACGGTTTGCAAGAGCAATCAAAAAAACAACTTGAAAACTTCCAAGAACTTTTAAGCAAGCAGTTTGAGTCCACCTCAGATTATTTAAAGCAAGCTTCTCAGTGTTACGCCGACCTTTATGACCTATATAACTGAGCTGTTCGGCTCAATTTTCAATCAACACTTTAGCCGTCAAGATATACTTGAAAATATACCTGTAGGTTTAATTAAAAAAAATTCTGACCTTCAAATAGAATACGCTAATAAATTTATTTTGAATCTTTTAAATATTGCATCTGACGAAATTTACTCTTTAAAAAGCGACGAGCAAGCAGAGCGGTTGTTTCCGTTAACTCCTCAGGAGTACCGAAAACTAATCCAATTCGAGCAATTAAAAGAGCCATTCAAGGTACGAGTGCAAGCAAAAACTTATCCAGAGATTTGGCTAGAAGTTACAGCTACGTATGCCGACACTTTTATCTTAGAAACTTTTACAGAGGTAACCGAGTTAGTTAGATTCACAAGAGTTTTACAACAAAAAAAAGAGGATCTGGAAACGTTTGCTAAGATTTTAAGTCATGATGTTAAAGGATGTCTGTTTGGAATTAAAGGCTATACTTCAATTTTGAAGGAGTTAAATCTACCTGAGGAAGCCCTGTCTATAATCGATGGACTATCAAGGTCGCAAGACAAACTAGAGCGGCTTGTAAAAAGCACTCTAGATTTCTATAAAGCAATTAAAACAGAGTTCCCCCCGGAAAAAATCAATTTAGAAGATATAGTCAGCGAAGTGGTTTCATCTTTCGTCGATGATTTTGAAAGAGTTGGGGGGAAAATTTTTAACGAAGTACAAAAATGTTGGGTAATAGCCTCTTCCGCAGTTCTAAAAATCGCTTTAACTAACCTGCTTAGTAACGCTTTGAAATATAGAGCTTCAGATAGGGCTTTGGTTGTTAGCTTGACTGCTGAACTTGAAAAAAGCCAAATAATTTTGAAAGTTAAAGATAATGGAATAGGGTTAAAAGAGTCGCAACTGCCAGATTTATTCAAACCATTTAATCGTTTTCATTCAGGAATCTCTGGAGAGGGGCTAGGATTGGCATTGGTGCACAATATTCTGGCTAAAGTGGACTGTCAAATAAACTGTACAATAAACAACGATCAAGGATTAACTTTTGCTATAATAATTCCAAAAGCATAGTGCTTAGATCACTCGTTTTAGTGCTAGTATTTTGTTTGAAAGCGGAACAAGACAAATCTAAAGAGGCCGAAGTATCCGATGCAGCTATTAGGGATATCTTAGAAGAGGCTAGTCAGATTAAAGTTACCGATGTAAAGCAGATCGGAGACGGCAAAGCCGACTCTGTACAGCCCGCTGCTCCTCCACCACCAAATCTACCGGAGCCGCCTGCGTTTTAGAAGTTCAACTTGTTGGCTGTCAAGAGTGCCTTGGGTTTGATTTTTCTGTAAATTTCGTGAGAGAATAGAGGGAATGCAAGAGTCTGGTCAGGCAACTGATGAAAAAGAGTCTTTCGACCAATTAATATCAAAATCTGAGCAGGTTAAATTTGAGGCTCCAGAAATAAGTGTTAAATCTCTTTTCGATGCAGGTGCTCACTATGGTCATAATAGAAGTGTTTGGCATCCCAAAACTAGGGACTTTATCTATGATTTTGTTGGTGGAATAGCGGTAATAAATCTGGACATAACAGTTCAGCTTTGGGAAAAAGCAAAAAAATTTTTGACAGACAAAACCAGTGTTGGAGCTAGGGTGCTTTTTGTTGCGACCAAAGATATCAGCAGACCGTTTGTTAAGGAGGCAGCTAAAGCTTGTGGTGAATTTTATTGCGTAACAAGATGGCTTGGAGGAACGCTTACCAATTTTTCAACAATTAAGCGATCCATAGAAAAATTAAACTCTTTGGAGCAGCTAGTGCAAAAAGCAAAAGATCGATCTGAAGACATTTGGCTGGCTAAAAAAGAAATTTTAAGAATCCAAAGAGAAATTGAGAAGTTAAACAACTATCTAGAGGGAATAAGAGAGATGAGAGACATTCCAGGCGTTTTAGTGCTTTTCGATGTCTTTAAGGATCAAACAGCACTTAAAGAAGCTGTGAAACTTCAAATACCAGTTGTGGCACTTGTCGACACCAACATAAACCCATCTTTAATAAACTATCCAATTCCTGTGAATGACGATAACCCAAAAGTTATCGAGCTTTTAGCCAAAGGAATGGCGGCAGCTGTGCTAGCAGGAAAAGAGGAGTACTCAAAAAGAAGTCGCAAGAAATTGGCCTAAAAATCTTAAGCTTTTCTTCAGTCCAAAGAGATCCCAAAGCTAGTCCAAGAAAGGGCACTAAGGAGTTCGAAATTTAAAACAACAAGTGACATTGGTTAAGTCAAGATCAACCTTGTGGTCGAAAGTTTGAAGGCTAAAATCGAGACTCAAGCAGCCTAAAACCCATTGAGTGCCACAAAAATGCATTTTTCAAACTTTTTATGACTTTATATATTCCTCGAGAATAAAACTTAAAAGTGTAGCTACTAATTGTTGCAGTTGTTGAAGCATTTTGGCAAACGCCATTGAGGGCCAAACTTGCAATTCTTCAAGCTGGAGCTTCTGTTAAAAAAAATAAACTTTTCAAAAAGTTAAGGCTATTAAAGCTCTTTCGAGAACACATTTCTGTTCACACTAGATGAAGAAAAGCCGATCGCTAGAGTAAAAACTCAAAATATAAGAAGCATTTTTAAAAGCTAAAATCCCCCGCTGGTGGGAAGCTAATTTACTTGACTAACTGGCTTCGAATTAGTTTAATACTGCCCCGCTAAACGGCCTTCGATAACTACTATTTATGGCATAAAACCTGTTTACCAGTTAAAACCACTTTTTTAGCAGGGCTAAACTTTATACAAATTGGTACCCCTTTAAAACTATAATTCGAGAGCTTAAAACTAGAAAGTATCAAATTTAATTTGTTAAACCCCTAAACCCTAGCCGGACGAGACTAATAGCCTATTTCCTGATCAGAAGATTCCCCTGAGAACATCTCAGCGGGTGAAGCTTCCATCCCATCATCTGCAGGACTAGGCATCATCTGCTCCTCAGGTTCAATCATTGGCTCCGCCTCTCTCATCTCGTTTTCCATTTCTCCAGCTTGATTCTGAGGAGCCTCAGCCTGTTCTGCCTGCTGCTCGGTTCTTCCCATGTCCTGAGTTGAACCACTTTCATCTGCTTTTCTCTGACAGCCAGCTATAAATACAAGTGTTACAAACAAAAAGGCAAGAAATTTCATACTACCTCGATTATACATAAACCTTTACCTCTTCAAAATATTTTTTTAAAAAAGCTGAAGCAAAAATAGTTTTTGGCCGAAATATAACTTTTTGAGTCTCCTTGAAAGTTACTTGGTTAACTCCATTGTTTATTAGTGCTGTCGCGAAAGGTTAATTTAGGTTTTTTTGCCCATCACTTTCTTGGAGGCTCGCCTCATATTTCAACCCCCCAATCTTTTCAGTTCTAAAGATGTTATTCCGCCTTTTTAGAAAAATGTTACACAAATTCAGCTTGCAAATCACTCTTTTTCAGCTTACCTTTAAACCACATGTTTTAGGGGAATATTCTTTTGAGTCGAATGCATAAAATTAGAGTAAAATTTTAATTTTCAGAGGAAAAACCCAAAAAAGTTGTTTTTAATGCGACCAAAAATAAAAACTTGTATCAAAAATTAATGATATAAAATTTTTAAAGGTGGCCTCAAACATCCCAAATACTGGCTTTAGTGAACTTAATGTTACTGATTTTGTTGAGTGCATCGGGATAACTGACACAGGGAGAGTTAGAGAAGAAAACCAAGACACTTTTGCAATTGTTAACCACAGGGGCGTCCTTTGTTGTATTGTTTGCGATGGCATGGGAGGTCCGAAGGGCGGAAGAAGAGCCGCTTCGATGGCCAGCCAGTTCATCAAAGAGGGTATTCAAAACCTAGAGTCTCCAGACTCTAATTCAATTAAACAAACTGTTTTTGAATCTATTAAAAAGGCCAATGAGGCTATTCTGGCAGCTTCGATCGAAAATGTTGAACTTGCTGGAATGGGAACCACTTGTTTGGTAGCATGCTTTTTTAGAACAGAGCTTCATATTTTTTCAGTAGGAGACTCAAGGCTCTACAGAATCAGAGAGGGAAATGTTCAACAACTAACAGAAGATCACACTCTCGTTGCCGAATTAATGAAAGCCGGCTTAATTCAAAAAACTGATAACAGTACTCATTTAATATCCCATATCCTCACGAGATCTGTTGGCCCTTCGTCTAATCTTCAGATCGACTATCTTTGTTTGCCGGATGGACCAGTAGCCAACGATGTTTATGTTTTGTGTTCCGACGGCTTATATAATTGCATAAGCGAAAAAGATTTAACTATCCTAGCAGCTGGAGATCTTGAGAATGGTTGTAGGCACTTAATTGAGAAATCAAACTCTAACGGAGGCTTTGATAATATCACTATTGTAGCAGTTAGGTTCAAAGCCGCCTTTCCGGTACATTTAGAGGATATAAGTGTGCCGCAAGTTTTCGCTCAACCCCACACAGTTCAGGTAGTTGAAGCGGTTGATGATATTTTTTCTCCAGTCCTTGCAGAATACCTGAGACAAATTAAAAACATAAAAGAGGAAAAACATCATTTTAAAATTCTAATCTCCATAGCTTTAGCTTCTGTTATGACCATATGGATTTGGAGAGAGCTTGAAACTTTTTATTCTCTTAAACCTCCCTCGCAACAAGAGCAGCAGGCTAGCCAAGTTTTCACTCCTAAAGATCAATCTCAGTTGGACCTTTTGGTTAAGCAAAATTTTTTAAAAAATCGCCTAGACAAGCTTTACACCCAGCTAGACATAATCTCAGCCGCATTGACACAAGAACAAAACGAAGTGGTTGACTCTCTTCAAAAACAAAAAGAAGCTTTGATAAACCAGATAAATCAAAAATCCACAGAACTAGAAAACACTCGACAAGAGTTCAAGTATTGGTCGGGACTTCAAACTAGAATGACAACTGAAGATTTGGTCAATTTAGCCTCCGAAGTGGGCAAGTATAACAGCCAACTGAAAACTTTGTCAGAACAATTTCAAGTCAGCACTTGGGCTTACCTAAATGCTCTAAACAACCAAAAGCCAGAGTCTGAGATTAACAAGCTGTTTTTAGAGAGAAGAGAGAGGGAGGATCTGCTAAAAAAAAGCCTAACAGATGAAGTGCAGAGAAAAGTGAACGAATTTGCAAAAAAATTGCAAGCAAGCCAACTTGAGCTTGCTTTTTTCAAGAGGAAACTAGCCGATTTAGATGATCAAATAGCCTTTTTTTCTTCTATGCAAAACGCTAAAGATCAGGGCTTAAAGGTGGCAAGGGATAAAATTTTGCAAGAGATCTTAACTTTAGAAGCTGAGTTGGTAACTTTAAACAAACAAGCTAGCAAATTTTAGATTAATTTAACCCCTGTTTCTCGAAGAAGGGAGAGAATTTAAAGCTTGCGCCAAACTAGTTTGAACTGACCTTAGCCTGCCCATTAAACTTTCTAACCTTGCAAAAGTAGCTCTAAGGTTCTCCTCTTCTTGAAGCAACGCTTTCTGAGCTGATGTTAAGTCTCTTTCCAGATTAGATATCAAACTTTGATTTGTATTAATTGAGTTGTCAATTAACTTATTAAAGCCTATGAACTCTTCTAAAATCCCAGTTGTAGAACTTAACTCGGTTCCGAGCTTATCAAGCAAGTTTTTAACTCCTACAGGATCATCGTTAAGCGCTGTAAAAAAGTTGCCTATAGCTCCGTTGGGGTCAAACTCTAAACTGCCATCTTGTTCGCCTGCTTCATTCTTGCCTGTAGTTTTAATCCCTATATCCATCAAAAACATTACCTTTGCATTAGGAGGTGGTGGATCATCATAAGCTTTAATAGAAGCAAGCTTAGACCTAAGTCTTTCAAGTAAACTTTCGTCTACTTTCACACTGAAAAGTCTCCCGAAGCGGCTCTCAAGCTCTCCCTGTCGATTAGTGTGCTGAGTTACTCGATTTTGCTTGTTCACGAATCTTACAAGCTCGTTGTATTTATTGACCACTTCTTGAACCTTCTCTTTTATCTTTTCGGTGTCAAGAGTTACGTTTATTGTGGTCGTTCCAACATCAGTTACAGTAACATTTAATCCAGATATTACATCGCTAAATGAGTTTTGAGATTTGGTTATAGTTCCACTGATTCCCGACATAGTGAAAGTTAAATTTTGCGCCTGAGTTAAGATTTTGTTATCTACCCAACTCTGTAAGTTAGGATCTGCAGAGCCGGAATAACTTATAGTTAGCTCCCCTTCAGCCGTTCCGGTTTTAATTCCCTGGATCAATATTCTATAAATTGGATTTGAACCAGTGCCCACGTTAACTAACATAGCTGAAGCTAAGCCAGAAAAATCCCCGTTAAACTGGTTTAAAAAATCGGACACTCTCGTTGTTGAAGTAATAACAAAATGCTTAGTAACTTGATTAGAGCCCTGCCCAAAACTTATGGTAATTGTTCTGTCAGCATCCGGAAGATTATCGTCTATGGTTGGTATTAGAAAATCGTTGTTCGAATTGTAGCTAGTGTTGAAGGTCGCGCTAGCTACGGAGGCAAGCTGAGTTATATTAAGGGTGTAAGAACTAGGCGAGACATTGGAACTCGCTGTGGCCGTTGCAACATTTGTATTAGTTGATGTGGCTTTTTTGAACATAGGGCCTCCGTAGAGTGCGCTTAAGGACTGCGCGGCTGTTCTTAACTGAGAAGCCTTCGTTTTGAGCTCACGAAGAGCGTCATTAGTCTGATTTAACTCCGCAATTTGCCTCTCAAGTGGCTGGACTCTGGCTTTCTTTTTTTCAGCTATTAAAGCCTCAATTAAAGAAGCTGAGTCAATCCCAGAGGCGAGACCTGAAAAGGTAGCAATAGGCATTTTTTTCCTTAACTTTTATCCTTTACCTGAAAGGAAGCAAGATTTGTGCCTATAAACAAACGTAAATTTGAGTTGAAATTAGCAATCTTTGAAGTGCGTTATTAACAGCAGCTGCTCTACTTAAAAAAGAGAAAAAATTTTTAGAGTCTAATTTAGCAAGTTTCAAATGCTGAACCTCAAGAGAGAAAGCTTTCTTAAGGAGCTCTAAAGCGCACTGGTCTGCTGCGTTTTGATCCTCGATATTAAAAGCTAAGTGACAGAACTCGTGAAAAAAAACAAAAGATGCTTGCGTGTAATTTTTGAAGGAGCAAAAAAGTTTTTTTTCAATATTAATATGCGAAAAAGTGGCTCTTGTAGCGCTTGGACTACAATCGACTTTTATTGAGCCTAGGCTTAAAGAAGCGTTAGAAGCAATGTTCTCGTAGAAAGTGTGGCAAGATTCAGGCAAAGAAGTGGCAACAGTAAAAAGAGTGATTATTTTTAAAAGTCGCATTAGCCTAAGAATCTAACCTAAATAACAGTTAAATCTGAAGGTGGAAAAACTATCTTTATCTTTCCCTACCTCTTGCAACGGCTTAGGCAAAACCTCTTTAATTGTTTTAATCGAAAAAAGCCGAGCTTAGGGTTTTGAAAAGTACTCTTGCGGAAACTTACAGAGTTAAGAAATGACGCAGAACTTTTTGGTTAAGAGTGATAGTACTGTAACTTAAAAAGCCAAAATATGATAAAGCTACTTTAAATTACTATATTTTCACTTACTTAAAGACTTACTACTTCAAAAGATTAGAGAAAAACTTAAAAGCAGTCGATTAAGCAGGTAAACTTTATTACTTATGACTAACATCATTTTCACAGTACTAGCCGTACCGGTAGCTATTTTCCTGTATGGGGTTTACATCTACAATAATCTTATACGAAAGCGAAACACCGTAAGAAACGCTTGGGGGGATGTCGAGGTTTTCTTGCAAAAAAGGCTGGATTTAATTCCAAACCTTGTTGAGACAGTTAAAGAATACCAGAGATTTGAACAAACAGTTCTGGAAAATGTCACTCAGGCGCGGGCTGCCAGTCTAAAGTTTGAGCAACCCACAGCTGAAAAATTCAGGGCAGAAAACGCATTGGCAGCAAGCCTACAGGGATTGTTTGCCGTAGAAGAAAACTACCCCGACTTAAAAGCCTCTACAGTAATGCAAGAGCTTCAAAAGCAGCTTCAAAGCATAGAATTGTCCTTAGCTAACGCGCGAAGGTACTTTAACGCGGCAGTAAGAGATTACAACACGTTGGTTGAAAGTTTTCCTAGCTTGGTTATAGCGGAACTATTTAGTTTTAAGCAATACGACTTTTTCGACGCTCCAGATGTGGCAGATGAGCCTCCACAAATTAAATTTGTGTAAGACTGTTTGCTCTAACTTTACTTGCATGCAGGCCTATTTCTGAAGTTATTGAGAGCTTTGAATCTACTATTCAAGTACTAAAAAAGGGGTTAGTTATAGTTGAAGAAAAGATTGTATTCAATCCGTTGGGGGAAAAACGATCGGGCATATAGGCATATATAGGTTTAATCCCTTAAACAAGCATCGCTACACAGACTTAAAAGTACTCTCAGTAACCGATGACCTCGGTAGAAAATACCATTTCGAGCAAAGACAGGATAAAAGAATTTAACTTTAAAGATCGGCAACAAGGAAGAGTTCTTCATAGCAAAAAAAACATTCGTTGTGCGCTATCAGTGCTCAAATTGTTTAGAGATGTCTAAAAACTTTGCAGAGCTTATCTGGAAGGTAACTGGAACCGACGGAGGGCTTGAGATCAAAAGAAACCGGGTGATTGTTAAATTAGACCCCGGCATTAAATTTTTGGAGACCGGCTGTTACACAGGCTTCAAAGGAAGTAAAGCAACGAACTGTTATATAACTCAATCAAACTCGCAAATTGTTTTTGATGCATCGCAAAAATTACTCCCGGGAGAAGGGTTCACAGTAGTTATTAAAATGTACCATAATTTTCTGAGGGGAAGTGGCGCAGTTGAATACCAAAATTCTTCGTTCTGGAGTTTAACCACCCCTGATTTTTGGATCAGGGGTATTTCTATTCTCTGAATCCTTCTATATATTTCAGTGTTTCTAAATTGGTTTTTTCTCGATGTAGAAAAACCTTCTCTAAGAACACAAGAGTTTTCTTTTGTTGTTCAATATGAACCCCCGGCCAATTTTGAACCAGTTAAAGTGGGGCTTTTAATGAATGGAAGACTTGATTTAAGTGATTTGATAGCTGAGCTTTTAAACATTGCGATTCTAGGTAAAGTTAAAATACAGGAAACGATCCTACAAATTCCGATCTTGCCCGACCTAAAAAACATCATTCTAATCAAAACGGCGGAAGCCGTAAGCTTAACACCGTTGCAGGAAGCAGTGCTCGATCTTTTCTTTCATCGATCCTCTTACCTATCTCTGAATGATTTATTTTCTGATCATGCTGCCAAAAAAAGCTTCCACAGAAAACTACGCCAATTAGAAGAATTCGCTGAAACTTATATGTAGAAAGAGCAGCTATTTGACCGCGAGAAACATGCGAGAAAAAAGCATTACAAGGTTTTTGCCAGCCGGGGCATTTGGTGGGTGGCTTTGGTTAACATATTAAGCACTCAGCCAAATTTACGGGAGCTCACTGGGTTTACTTCACCCTGAACATTATCTGTAGTTTAGCGACGGTGGTTTTTTTACACTTCTCATTCTTCAAGTTTTACTCAAAAAAAGGTTTCGCTCTCTACCACCACTTAAATGGATACCAAAAGTTATTTAGTACTGTGGAACTGGAAAAACTTAAACTTCTGGCTAAAGACCCTTTAAGCGCTATCTGTGAAAAACATCTGCCTTTTGCGGTAGCGATCAGGTCAGATCACGATTGGATGCGGAAATTTCAAGATAAAGTGGAAGTGGCGTTTAAGTGGTTAGAGAGTGACTTGGGTGCCAGTCTCTCGCCTATCAGGGTGTCTAACATTACTATGAACATGTATCATCAAATGAGGCTGGCAAGTCGGTCGAGAAATTCAAGGGGTGTAGTAAGATTCGCGGGGGGAGAGTTAGGCGGAAGTGGAACAAGATGGTGGTAGGAAAATATCAAAAAAATAGACACTCAAACTTTCCGTTTAAAGATTCCTTACTTTTATTAGTAAGAACTAAAAAATTTTACTACAAACTCTTTCCTGAGACTTAAGAATTAGACTGCGTGTTATTGCAAATTTTTAGTTTTTTACAGTAAGTAGTTTTTGGTACAAATTGATAAGGATGTTATGACATTTGGCGGAGACAAAAAATTTGGGGAGTCTATAACTACAAAGCTCGAAAAGCAGCTTGTACAAGCAACAGTGCATTTAATACCTCGTTGGTGCGAAACTTATCACCTTACTTTGTTGACCCTTGTTTGGAGTTTAGGGGTTGTGGGTTTCGGCAAACTCGCTCAAAGCTCATTGTCATATCTTTGGGGGGTTAACGCTATGGTCTTGTTTCAATACTTAACAGACCTGTACGACGGGGCAGTTGGCAGACACAGAAATACTGGCTTAATAAAATGGGGATTTTTCATGGACCACTTTCTGGATTTTGTATTCCTTTGCTCATTGTGCTTTTGCGGCTACTTAATAACTCCGCCGGAGCTTTCCCACTGGATATTAATTTTAACTATAGTCCTTTCAGGTTATTTGATAGTAAGCTTCCTTTCTTTTAGCTGCACTAATAAATTTGAAATTTACCACTTTAATTTTGGTCCCACGGAATTTAGAGCAGTTGTAATTCTAATAAACACCTTGATTATTTTCACAGGGACCCACCACTTTAAGTATTCACTGCCCTTAGCAGTAGCGCTGCTGGCTGTAGGACTACTAATTTATGTTTGGAGAACTTCTAAAACACTCTGGCAACTAGATATGGAAACTAAACTTCAAGCAGTGTAAATTTTTCGCGGAGTCCTACGCTTGTAGCCCAAATCTTTAATCAAAAGCTGAGGACTCATCAACATCCATCTTTATTGCATCAAGGTTTAATTTATTAACGCTTGACGCTTAAGGAAAACTAAAACCAAACTGCAGCTTGATGCTGTTTCAAAGCAAACAATGAAAGACACAGAAATACAGGATTGGAAAAATTTTTTGTCCAAAGAGAACTCTCTTAAAAAAAATGCATCGTTTTCTTCAAAATGTAGATGCGAAATAAGAGACCCTATTTTTTAAAAAACTTCATCGGAGGTTAGGGCATTAGTTTATGAATTTTTTTAAGTCTGAGCCTGTCGCGATAGAACCGTGGAACTTACCTAAAATTAATACATGCCTTTGTCTAGACGCGCAAATTTCTTTGCCATAAAAGATTTAGCTGCTAGCCAGCCTACAATCGGAACTCAACTTGAGAGTGCGGCTAAGAGGGCTGCACTATCTTTGGAAGCCTGTCCTCAAGAAAAAAAACTTGATGTCAAGACAGCTCTGAATAAAGATTTCGTCTCTATAGATCCAAAACTGAGTCAAATCTCATTCCACACACAAAATGCTACCTATTACAACCTAAGACTGAACACGGGTGGACCACTGGTGAGTCCAGGAGGGCGGGCTCTTTTTGAAGCTAAGTTAAAGCAGTCCGACAGGTGAAGTTACGTAACTGTTGCTCATGCCGAAACGGGTGAAGTTTTTTTCAAAGAATAAGTTGATAATAACCCCGAAGCAATCAGTAAAAAATTTGAAGAATTGCTGCAAAGGACAAAGTTGCTGGCACAAGGTTTGGGCAATGTTTCAGATACAGAAGCAATATGGCAGCAATTTCTGTTAAGCCAAGGTTTGATTGCAGAACTAGCAAATCTCTGGGCTGGTAGATTGCCTTATGGCTTTATGGCTATATTAGATCCCACTGGGAACATTGAGGTTGTTAGCTCTCCACAAGATTTGGCAAAATTAAGCTCCCCTTTTGTTGCCTTAAGCTTCGTTGAAAACCTCACCAACGCTAAAAGCTGGCTAGCTAGGCTAGGTATTTTTGATATATCGAAGGATATGAGTTTCGAGTTTTATTTCGACGATGGCTCAAACATCCGGTTTATCCAATCTAATGGCAAATTAATCGTAAACTTAGTCACATCGAAATTAAGCGATCCCCTGAATAGTGAGGCTTGTTGACTGATAGGAGCTACATTCCCTATTCTCAAAAACAAGAAGTTTGAGTTAGTCGAGCATAATGGTATAAAAGTTATAAAACCAGCCAGCTTAGATCGGGACTTAAATGAGATTAAAAGAATTTTGGAAACTACCCAAAGGTGGCTGGTCACTTCGAGCAAGATTTTGGCACGAAAATTGTGGAATAAATAGTGGTAGGGGGAGGGTCTGCGCCCAATCAGGCTTTCAAAAATGGCAAAACAATATCGCTTAATCACGAATTTGTCAGTGCAATTCTAGCGAATGAAAAAGGCATGGAACTAATCTTAGCACACGAGATATCTCATCTAGCAGAGTATCGAGTAAGGGGGCATGCACAGGGGATGCTGTAAGCGAGAATCCATCTACCTTTGAAAAGCTTTGGATAAATACGCCAGCGGATTTGTTATCCTTTTTTACCGACCATTTTTTATCGCCAACTAATTTGGAGGCCGCTATTGACAAACATTTTAAACAGTCTAAACACATACTTACGGGTCACTCTTACAGTGATCCTCGCGAACTACTCGCAAGTATGTTGACTATCTTGTACTCTGAAGAAGCTCAGGCAACCCTGCTTGAAATGAAAAACTCCAGTTTAACCATCAGGGAATGGGCTTTAAGAAACATCCTGCCTCTTCTTGAGCATAAAAAATCCATAGCTGAGCAAAACGGTCCTGAAGCCAAACCCTGGCCGAACAGTACTCTCAGGCAATCACCCATCTAAAAGAATTTCGTTCAAATGAACTTGACCAACCTGTAACAACGCTAGTGGATCTATACTGCCAAATCTTAAGAGCCTTAAAAGAGGATATCTATTCAGCCATGCCAAAAGCTGGTTCCACAGCCGGCTTAATAAGCCGCATCGATAAAATGTTGAAATTGCTGCAGGACTAAAAGATTATACCGGTTTGTGTTAAGTCAAGGGTAAAGGAATCACAATACTGAGTCTCCAAACGCATTTTTATGTTCGTCCTGTTGTGCAGCCTCTTAAAGCCGGTCTCGAGCAGATAAAAAGGATTTTTATAACACTGGAACTCATTGTTTTAGTAAGCTTCGTAAAGTTACTCTCAGTACATATTTAAAGCTAGATTTAATTCCATGCGGTGCCTTTTGGTTAAAATCCCTTCTATTATGGACTTATCCGCTACAACGGCGAATTTTACAAAGGAAAGCACGAACCGATTATTGCAAAGAGACTTTTTGACGAGGTGCAGGAAGTAATGAGACGAAAAAGCAAGCCCCAAGCCAAGGGACTAAAGCCATACACTTATCGCGGACTTTTCCGTTGCGGCGAATGCGGTTGTTTTATCACCACCGAAACTCAAAAGGGGCACAATTATTTAAGATGCACCAAAAGAAAATTTCCTTGTTCTCAAAAATATGTCCGCGAAGAGATAATCGCCGAGCAAATTAAAAATGAAATTCAAAAAGTTGCTTTGCCTGATGATTGCGCTAATGGGATGTTGGCGGAATTAGAAAAAGAACAAAAAGAAAAGGTGCAAGCATCTCGCTTTTTTGCTCAAAAGATAAATGACGAAATAAAAGCGATTGATGAAAAACTAGAAAAGTTAATGAACGCTTATCTTGAAAACGCTTTATCTCTGGAAGAATACCAAGAAGTCAAAAATAAACTTGTCAATCAAAAACAACTTTTAAAAGACGAATTAACTGTTATTGAGCAAAAAACGATAATCGGTTCGAACCTGCCATCAATTTCATAAATTCCCTTAAACAAAGCAAAATTGCCGCGATTGGTTCGAACTTTCAAATTTTGGAGCAAAAATTGTTTTCTGATTTTAAAAATCCGTATAAAATCGTAGTCTTTGCCCAGCCAGAGCGAAGCGAGGGCGAGGCAACAACCCTCAAAAACGCTGAAATTGTAAATTGGCGGAGAGGGAGGGATTCGAACCCTCGATACGCTTTTTACACGTATACTTGATTTCGAATCAAGCGCCTTAAGCCACTCGGCCACCTCTCCTTTAAATAAAAACTCGATTCAAGATTATCTCAAACCAATGTATTTAAGTCGAGCCAAGCTTAGCGCATGTACTACGAAGCACTGTAAAAATTTTCACTACACAAAACTATTCTATCGCAGACTTCCTAACCAGGGAGCGCTGAGTTTGATTGCTGGATCTGGAATTTTGCTTCACAAGAGTTTAAAAAGTAACATGCTTTCGTTTAAGGCATGCAGGTCAGCTAGAAAGCATCTCAAAATTAACTTACTCACAGTCTGCTGCAAACGCACGAGGCTCTAAATAGAGCATCAAACGATCCTAGAATACAGATTAAAAATCAGCGTAAAGATCGCCGATTAGGCATTTAGAAAGTTGTCTCGGTAAGTAATCAATATTGTGCCTCTTTTGATACCAATTAACCTCTTCAAGAGCTATCTTCCAAAACGGCTCAGTGGTCTGCACTTGGGCTTTACCATAAAAATGAGTTATAGCGGTTTTTGAGCCTAGGATCTTAAGGTAAAGTGTTGGCAATTTATCCTCGAAGGTGAAATATCCAAGCACAAGATAATCAGCTCCAATTTCTTTTGCTAGCCTGATAGCATTGTGGTTTCCCAAGAAAAACTCTTCTCTTACTATGGGTTCATATCGATCAGAAACCTCAACTACGGGGAATACTCCTTCCCTTAAAAAGCTCTGCCCTAATACTCTGGACAGCTGTTTTGAGAAAGCTGTTTCGGCTCTAACTTTTGGATCTAGAAAAATTGGCAGAATTACCGCTCTTTCTTTATAAGAGCCTAACTCTTGAGGAACTTTAATGTATACTTCCACTCGACACTCTTGTTTGTCAGGAAGCTCGTATCTGTTCAAAACTGAACAGCCGACGATTAGAGAGGCAATAAAAGCCCAAATTAGAGGCATCTTTATTTTTGATGCTAAAAAACTCAAGCTAGATGGTTTTTATTGAATCTTCTCTTAATAAACCTCTTCGGTTTAAGGTAAAAGTGTTTTACAAAGCATCTAAACTAATCCCTAAAAAACTACCGAAATAATTGCCGCCGCACCGGTTGTGCTAAATTTACCTCAAAAAACTTTTCAAGTAGTAACCTAAATTACAAAAGCTTAATAAAACAAAAGACTTCTTCTTAGATACGATTTAGGAAATCGATTATTAGTTTACTTCAGAAGCTTCGATCAAAAATAAAATTGAAAGTTCAAGTTAAAATTAAAAGCCTAGGAAGCCTAAGCTTTTAAGTTAATTTTTGCCAATCAGGCCTAACAAAGCGATTTCGATGCAAAATCAAACAGATCTAGTCTTGGTTCAAATTTTTAAATACTCTAGCTACCTCCTGTCATCTTAATTATATCAAAGTCAGTGCAAAGTTTTATCTTTTGGTTCTTAGCTATTTTACTGCTATCATGCTCGGCTCAAAAAGCAACTTTAAAAACTCTTTCTAACTTTGATTTAGCCACGCATCATCCTATTTCTTTAGCATGCTTAGAAATAGCTAAAGATTTAGACAAGCAATTACACTTGCTCAAGGATGAAATCTTTGCCGTTGAAGCTTTTCGAAAAGCAAGCTCAAAAGATAGATCAGATGATCTTCTAGGCTCCATATTAGCCGAGGAGATCGCTGTCCATTTAACCCGATTAGGCTACAATGTAAGTGTTACAACAGCTGGCTGGCAAGGAAAGGGCTCATTCGACCCTGAGCGGATCAATTTTTCTATTTCTGGCACATATTTTGCCTCGCCGAACAGACTCTCTATCATCACAGGGGTATCTGATGTAAAAAGCGATGTTCGAGTGGCTGCCTCCTCTGTTTCAGTATTAAAAACGAAGGAGGTTGATAATTTAATAAAAATGTCAAACAAGAAGTCTTTATTTAATTTCGAGCGGGTCCCACTGATTGATAAAACTTTTTTTTAAAAAATTCTAAAGATCTAAGGGTGTTATACCGATACTAAAATAGACAATGAGGTTTAAGCGGAACCTAAAACGAAAAGCTCTTAAGATAATCGAGTTGACTTCCAACAATATCACTTGTCTGAGTCAGCTCTTCGAGTTTATTAACCAACAAGCTAAACTAAGAGCTAAACAAAAAAGACCTTACATACATTAAAAAGTCTCAAACAGCTAATCAGGCTCTCCTGACCGTAACAAGGTAATATCAAGACAGAACAATTATATAGTATCATAAATATTTTAGTAACTTTTCTTGACAGGGCTAAAGCAGTTAAGACATGCGTTAGGGTGGGTTCTCGCTCGTTTTTTAAAGTTATTATCCTGGTGTTATAGATTTGAATATGGAGATACCTGGGCTGTTTTAAAGTCAACAAGCAGTAATTCCAAGGTAATCATAACTGTATGGCATGAGGATTTAATCTGCGCTTACCTATGGGCTTTACAAGCGCTTCCCGAAAAATTTCCGGCTTACATAATAATAAGCGCTCACAGAGATGCTGATCTCGCTATACCAGCTCTGAAGGATATTGGTTTTTCGGTTTTTAGGGGTTCTAGTAGGAAAAGGGGGGTATCGGCCCTGCTAAGCTTTCTTAAAAATGCTCAGGACTCCTTACCACTGATTTTAGTTCCTGATGGTCCTCTTGGGCCGCCTAAAAAATTGAAACCACAAATTAAAAAGTTAGCAAAAAAGCTAGGAGCTGTTATTATGCATTTTTCTTTTACAAGCAGAACTGTTTTAAGACTTCCAACATGGGATAGGTTAAAAATTCCGCTGCCCGGAAGTAAAATTATTGTTCATCGTGAGTTTGTTACTTAAAGCATACTTCGCTTTTTCTCCTTTAGTACAAGCTGTTATAAAACCATTTTGCAATCCTCAGAGATACAAATTTAGCTTTCCCTCTAAGAAGTTCTGGATTCACTTTGCCTCTGTAGGTGAATTTACAGCAACCGCTAGTTTAATTAATCACCTACCACCCGGACAAGTGCTTCTCACTTGCACATCCCAAAACGGCTTAAAGGCAGTTCCGCCAAAGTTTCAAACTTATCTCTTGCCGCTCGATTCAGCTAGCTTGATGTCTAAAGCTTTAAAAGAAATTAATCCAAATCTGCTTATATACATTGAAAGCGAGTTTTGGCCCAATCTATGGAGATTAGCTCAAGCAGCTGGAATCCCTTACATCCTTGTTAATGTAACGATAAAAACACAGCCACTGTTGAGGTTAAAACTTAATCTAAAGAAAGATTTCTTCAAGTCTGCCGAAAGAATTTATGCGCAAGATCCTAAAAGTTTTGAGATTCTCTCGCGGTTTAACAAAAACTGTTATTTATTGGGAAATTTAAAAGCAATTCAAGAGCGTTCGGTTGATGAGACTTTTGGAAACAGCATTAAAAAGCTGAAAAACACCTACCCTAAAGTCATAACTTGGAGTTCTTTTAGAATTGAGGAGCTAAACTCTCTCAAGCTAATTTGTGAACTATTAAACAGTTATCTTCAGGACACAGCGCTGATTATTGCCCCCCGATATTTAGAGTCTGTTACTCAAATAAAAACTTTTCTAGAGTCAATCAATTTAGCGCCTAAAATTTATCCTGCTGAGGTAGGCAAAATTACCCTTTTAAATAAATTTGGCCTCGTTTCTACTGCAGTAGCTGAAAGCAATTTATTCTTAGTAGGAGGAACTTTTTGCAAAGGACTAGCCGGCCATAGCCCTTTTGAAGGAGTCCAATTCAACACGCCTGCTCTAATGGGCTGGGGAGGGTACTCGGTGAGCAAATTTAAAAACCTGGTTTTTTGTGTTGACTCAGAAGAAAAGTTTCAGAAAGCACTAATTTCATTTATCCGAAATCCGACTGAACAAAAAAAAGTTGCAAACAAGATGGCCAACTACGCCAACCAAGTGAAAACTAACTTCAAAGAACTTCTAAGTTTTTTGAACTTGTATGTATAGCGCTGTCTGTAAGTTGGTTTTAGACTTCAGAAGAAAAATTGTCTCCAAACGGGCCTATGAACCCAAAAAGTTCACCATAGGTGTTGGCAGTTGCGTGATTGGAGGAGCTGCGAAAACTGAGGTTGTATCATACCTTATGAGTAACCTACATGATCAAAACCCTTGCACAGTGGTAAAGGGTTATAAAGGAACTATTTTTGGTCCAATTTTGGTGACTGATGAAAATCGAAGTCCGTCGTTGATAGGGGATGAGGCCTCTATGTTATATTCCAGAAATTTTAAAGTGATAGTAAGTCGCAACAAAAAAGAGGGGGTTAGACTAGCAGAAAAAGAGTTCAACTTAATTATTGTTGACGATAGTTTTCAACATGTTTATTTAAAACCTCATTTAAGCTTGTTAACAATACCTTGTGAGGACCTAAACCTTTTAAAACAGCTTAATCAAGAAAAATTTTTTCCATTTGGCCCGCTTAGAGACTCGTTTAAAAGCTGCGTTGATGTGGCATCAGCTGTTTTATTGATCAACCGGCAAGGTAATCAGGATTACCCCATCGAACTTTTAAAGTTACCTCAAGATAAACCGGTCTTTTGCGGTTTTTATCATACTGACTTGCCGATACAAAACTCGAATGTAACCCTAGTTAGCTCCATAGCTAGAAGCGCGGCTTTTGAAAACGCGGTAGAAGCGCAAAACTTTGTTCAAAAAAAATTTACATTTCGGGATCATTTTCAATACCTTCAAAGAGATATTGATTTTATAGAGTCATCTAGCCCAAGCCAAATTATTGTCACTACAGAAAAAGATTGGGTTAAAATAAAAGATTTAAAAACAAGCTTGACTTGGCTAGTCGTTAAAACTAAGCTGAAAATGGAGCAGGCTTTTTTGGATTTTCTCGATCAGCAGATTAACGCCTTTTGCTCTTAAATAGTTATTTATGAGTAGTTTGAGAGAGTTATATAGAACTGACTTTTTCTCGCTTCTGGCGTACAGAGACTTGGGATTTGAGGGCACTCGCGTTTTTAAAGGAGCCCAAAAAGGCCCAAAAATAGCAGCTTTAGCCATGACCCACGGGAATGAACCAGCAGGACTTAGTTTGTTTAATTTTCTCTCGAAAAATCAGCTGATTAAAGGAGAAGTTTGGTTGATTTTAGGCAACACTTTGGCAGCAACCAAATATTTTGAAAGTACTCCTGAAGAATCGCATAAATTTAGGGGATTTAACATAAACTTCAATCGGCTGAGTCCTGATTTGTTTCAGACTGAAGATCCAGAGACAACAAGGTTAAAACAGATCCTGGAAACTCTTTCGCAAGCGGATTATATCCTAGATTTTCACTCAACTTCGCTTCCTAGCCCCACTATGTTAATACCAAACTCCGCTGCACAGACTTTGAATTTCCCAGGATTTAAGTGCTTTGATGTTATTTTAACAGATATCATCTCCCTGATGCGTCACAAGCCAATAATAGGTCACTTCGACTTGCCAGGTTTTGTAATTGAGTGCGGGCTACATGAGAGTGAATCTTCTTTTAAATTTGCCGCGCGCTTTGCAGAAACCTTTCTGGCAACTTTAGGTATGATTCCAAGCAATATTAACGGTAACATTCAAGTTAAAGAACCAGAAATTTTCAAGGTTTTTGAGGCAGTTTGGTTTCCTGATGATGATTTTGAAATGGTTAAAGATTTTTACAACTTGGAGCCTGTGCATAAAAATCAACCTTTAGCAGTATCAAAAAAAACCAATCAGCAAATTTTAGCTCCTGAAGATTGTTATATATTAATCCCTTTTCCCAAGGGCAAAGAAAAAGGTTCGCGTGAAGAGGCATTCTTTTTAGCAAGAAAGGTCTGAAGCGCTTAATTTAAGCCACCAAGGGTTATCAAGGTTAGCTTGGATTAAAACTTAATCTACCCAATTTTCTTGAATTTTTTAGGCAGCAACTTTTGAATCTGGCCTTCGCTTGAGAATTAACCAGAATTTTTGTCGTTAAAGGCCTTGTTTAAATGGCAAGCAATTTAAGCTCTATTGTAACTAAAAAACTCAGGCTAAGGAGATAGATTTATTTTTATAAACCTCACAGACAGCCTGAACTATCTTTGCGCCTTCGGCAAAGGATTTTTTAAACACTTTCCTGCCCAACATTAAACCCCTTCCTCCTGCTCGCTTGTTAATAATTGCAATTTTGACTGCTGAAACTAAATCATCTCCCGAACTCTCGCCACCAGAGCTCAACAATCCAATTTTACCCGCATAAGCATGAAGCACTTGCAATCTAGTCTGCTCAATTGGATGAGTTAACTTTAATCTTTTCATGCCATCTGAGACCTTAACATCAAAACCTTCTGCATTTAAAAAAATGAAGCCTTGGGAGCCTTGAGGCAATTTTTGCTTAACAAAATCAGCTCCTAAGCTAGCCCCTAAATAAACAGCTTGACTCGAAATATCATCTGAAACCTCTAAATTTACAGCATTCTTTTGAAATTCTTTATTCCTTACATAGCACCAACAGAAGGTAAGTAGACCTAGCTCCCTTGCTTCAGCTATAAAATCTTTAACCTTTTCAATTTCCTCTCGGCAATCTGGACTACCAAAATATACAGTAAAGCCTACCCCTATCGCTCCTAACCGCCACGCTTCCTTGACAGTTGCGAAACTCGTCTGATTCCATCTTAAAGGTACGGACAAAAGTTCATTATGATTTAGTTTTACAATCATCGGTATTTTGTGCGCAAATTTCCTTGCCACCAAACTCAAAACCCCAAAACTTGAGGCAACCGCGGAAAATCCAACGTCTGCGGCAAATCTTATAATTTCTTCGGGATCAAACATTTTTGGATTATCCCAGAAGCTGTACAGCGCAGAGTGTTCCACCCCTTGATCTACTGGAAAAACCAATAAGTAACCAGTGTCACCCAGCAAGCCTGATTTCAAAAGATAGTTTAGATTCACCATACAGCGCGGATCTCTGTCGCTGTTGTAGAATAAAGTTATTAAATCGTCTGCACTAGTCGCGGCGAATAATAAGCTCTTGGGAATGATCTTGGCTTGAAAATTGATTAAATCCTTCAGCTCATCTCTTTGAAGAAGCTCTTCTATAGTCATTGCTACAATTTTACAAATTTAACCACTAAAAATCCGCCAACTAGCAATAGAACGAAAATTATTGTAAGAAAATTGAAGTATTTTTCTATGAACTTTCTTATCGGATTTCCAAAAAAGTAAAGCAGAACTGAGACCACATAAAACCTAGCTCCTCTTCCGAGAATGGAAAAGAATACAAAGCTTGAAATATCCATCCTCATAGCGCCCGACAGTATCGTGACCACCTTATATGGAATGGGGCTAAAACCTGCAATAAAAACTATCCAGTCACCCCACTGGTTATATTTTGACTTGAATGCTTCAACAGAGCTTTCTAATTCGAGAGTGCTTATTATCCAAGCTCCAACTGTTTCCATAGCTCCGAAACCTATTCCATATCCTGCCAAACCTCCTAAAACCGATCCTGCCAAACAAACCGTAGCTATTAAAAACCACCTTTGAGGAGCCCCCAAAACTAACGGTATCAACAAAACATCAGGGGGAATCGGGAAAAATGAACTTTCAGCAAACGAAATTAAAAACAAAGCTACTAAAGCATAGTTACTCTCACCCCAACTTAGAGTCCAATCATACAATCTTCTCAACCAAGACATAAAAAAATTTCCCGCTTAAAGTACAATAGTTATAAACTAATTCGTCGGAAGTTGTGAGTGATTTTTTCGAAGCTCCAGAGTTTTGGAATTTAGTTTTTTTGAAAACACCCCGTGCTATCACTGACAAAGAGGCCGATTTCTACTCTTTTGCAGTGAAATGGGGCTCTAAGTATTTAAAAGTAGTTGGCCCTTTGGTGAATAAAGAATTTCAAATTGAAGAAACTTATGCAGGATTTGCGTCGAAATATTTAACCTCTCTGATCCCAAAAGCAAAAAGGGGTTATATTCTTGTTTCCGGAGGCAGAGGTTTTATCGGATCCTTCCTGACTGCAAGTTTGAAACTTTTAGGTTTCAAAGTGGATATATTATCACGATCAAAAACATCCGATGTTTATTGGAATGGCGAAAGTTTCATCTCAAGGGATTTAGGATTGTACGATGCTATAATTAATCTTGCTGGCGAAAGCATATTCTCTTTATTTGGCTGGAGCGCAGCCAAGAAAAAACGCATTCTTGACTCTCGAATTAATTCAACTCGGCTTTTAGTGAGCTATTTAAATAAAATATCATCGAAGCCGCTTTTAATATCCGTTAGCGGGGCATCAACATACGGTGAAAACGAAAGTTGGGAGGATTCACGTGTTGATACATCTAGTTTTTTAGGACAAGTGTCCAAGCTTTGGGAAGATGAAGCGCTGCAATACGATAAAACCGTGATTTTCCGCCTGCCCTTAGTTTTAGGTAGGTCATCGAAAATAGTAGGCTTGGCTAAAACCGTTGGGCTCTTCCCCGTTTTCAACAACAAACTAGATATCAGTTGGATAGCTGTTGAGGATATTCTCAAGGCTATCCTGGAGGCTTTAGAGGGCAAGCTGCCTACAATTACAAACCTTTCAGCTGGTTATTTGCCAACTAAGAGTTTCTATCGAGCTCTTGACTGTGCAACCGTGGAAATACCAAAGTTTCTGCAGTGGATATTCAAAAACGATTTTTTTAAAGAACTCTTAGGTCGCTCTGTAAGAGTAAAAAGCAAATATTTCCGCCCAAACATTCGAGATTTAGACAGTTATGCAAAATTCTTACTTAATGACTGCTAGAATTATTAAAAAAATAAATAGTCAAAACTTCTTACGTTCAAGACAATCGCTCACAAATGATATAGAGGTTAGAAAACAGCTTTGTGTCTACTTAAAAAGAGGTGTTACTTATTTACTTGTTTACTTGAGTGGAGGCGTTTTGCTCTCTAACTAACCTGATGTTCTAAAATTTCAAAATCTACAAAGTCTTTAAGCTTAACTACCTTACCGTAAACCGCTTTATCTAAAGCCACGACCTTGCAACGATTGGTTTTAAATAGGCCTAAGCTATATGCAGTTTCTTTAATGTGACGAGGCTTCCCCGCAAGACCCTTCTTAAGGGTAATTTTGACTTTAGGACGCGAGTCAGACATATTAAGCCTTCGATATGTTACAAAAAAACTTGTTTGTAATCAAACAAGGTTAATTACCTACTTTGATCTAGTTGGAAATTTAACAACTTATCCTCAAAGCTCTCCAAAGTTAAAACTTTAACATAACCTGAAACTCCGTTTGAGTCCAAAGGTTTCTCTTTTTTCCAGTTAAAAGATTTAAAAAGCTTAACCACTCTTTTTTTCGTAAAGTCAATGCTCTCGAGATTGTTATCAACAACAATAAATTTGAGTCGAGTTTTCGAGTTAGCTCTCAAACTGAGAGCAACGTGCGCGAGACTTCCGGAACCTGCGAAAAAATCTAGAACGATCCGGGGTTTTTTATGTAAAGAAAATATGTACTTTAGGAAATCAATAGGCTTAACAGACTTGAAGAAGCCTAGTCCCATATTTCTTAGCTGCTTGCTCTCTATGTTCATTGCGCTCTCAAAATCCCAAAAATCGGATAACGAAACAATTTTCTCTTTTTTAGAAGAGTGTTGTACGTCAAGTGGCACTCCTTGAAGGTATACTCCGTTGATAGTATTTGGCGAAGGATGTTTAAAATATCTAAATCCCAAGCCATCGTCGCCAATCCCGTAAACCTTGAATAAAAAGTCAAAATTTTTGCTTTTTTTAAAAAGAGGTCTCAAATAAGTTTCATAGAATTTACCCGCAAACTCTTTTATTTTTCCTCTTATTGAAATAAGTTTAAGGGCATTAGCATTTCCCTGTCGAACTTTTACTATCTTATAACAATCAGGGGAATACATTTCCACTAAATGCCCTCCAATTTCAAAAGTCTTAATTGGCTCTTTTTGCAAAACCACTTTGTATTTGTACTCTGAAAAATCATAAGGCACTGTTGGCCGATTTAATTTAAGTTTTTTTTGTTTCGAACAAATAAGTAGAAACTCAATAGATTTTTGAAACATAGCCAACTGCGCGAGCTGTCTGCTGGGATTTCTCATTCGAACTTTGACTAGAAAAAAGCGAGGAAACTGTTGTTTCACAACGCTTACTAAAGTATCTAACTCTTTATCGTCGATACTTATAAAAATAACACCATCTTCCTTTAAAAGTTTTTTCGCAAGTTTCAGTCTTGTGCTCAGCAAGCTAGTGTAAGCATAAGAATCAAATGAGTCATTGTAGGCAAATACTTTGGTTTTAGTGTTATAGGGTGGATCTATATAGATAAGATCCACTTTTTCAATAAAACCTTCAGCAATTAAAAACTGCAAAGCTTGCCAATTATCAGAAAAAATTATGAGCCCTAAGTCTTCTTTTCTTTCTTTCGATAATTTTTGCTTAATAAACGATTTAACTTGGCTGTCAAAAAACTCGGTGCACAAAGGTATGCTCAACTCCCAAAAATCACGTTCGTTCGAGGGTACTTCTAAACCACAATCTTGTAGAAAATTAATCCATTGATAGTTGGATTTCAGTTGATGCTCTAAACTTTGTTTCTCATCGCTAGAGCAAACGGATGCTAAGGTTTTTAAAGAAACAATAGTTTCAATCTGCTTGCACGATGGAGTTTTAGACCAGCAGTAATAAAAGGCTTTTTCAATAGAAGTTATTAGTCCTAAAATTGCTTTAACTCCAAGTCTCAAGGAACCAATAGCCGAGACAGGAAAGTAATCTTCAAAAATTTTTGAAATGTTTTGAGCTAAAGAAAAATTCAATATCTTGTCAACATTTGAAACAACAAAGAAATCTTGTCGTTGCATCCATGCGTAGTTCAGGCAAAACTGTTCCAGCAGACCTTTATGGTCAAGCAAAAACTGCTTATCTTTGCTCGATAAGTTAAACGAACAAAAATCTGGTATGCCCCCACTGTTTGGCCAATCGACTGAGTTAAAAATGAATTTGAAATCAAAATCTGAACCTCTTTTCCCCCTCAAGATATCAACTAAGCCAATATTTGTTTCCTGATTAGCTTTGAAGCTTTCAAACTTAAATACTGTTCCAGCTATTTCAAAAATTAAAGGGTTCCGCCAGCCTGTTTGAGTGTAAACAATTTCCAAATCCTCATGTTGGTGTAACCCAAGCAAGTTTGATTTCCAGCTCCCAGGATCCCTTGAATAAAATTTTCCCCGGATTAAGAAACTGAACAAAAATTTATCTAACATTTCCTCAATCCGAGTAATAAGAAAATTATCCCGCTTAACCGCCTTTTGTTTATCGGTCGTACTACTGGGACTGAAAACTAGAGATTTTAGTAGGCCCAAAACGTCCTTCGCTTGAGCTTCGAAAAGTTTTACTACTTTGAGGGGGCCTGAGAGAACTTTTACTTTATCAAAAATTAGAAAAGCGGTACTATAGTCACTAAAAAAATTGTGTTTAGGAATCTTGCCTCGCAATAAGGCCTTTTTAAGCCACCAAATCGGCTATCCTCACCCTAACACTCGGCCCTTGTGAGTGAGACACAAAGACAGATTTAATGAAATTACCTTTAACAGCTGCCGGTTTAGCTCTTTGAATTGCCGAGGCTATTGCTTTTAAATTAGCCTCTAATTTTTCAACCCCAAAAGAAACCTTTCCAACTGGCACATGAACTGAGCCTCCTTTATCGTTTTTAAACTCAACTTTTCCCGCTTTGGCTTCCCTAACCGCATTTTCTACGTCTAAAGTAACAGTGCCTGTTTTTGGACTTGGCATCAAACCTCTAGGCCCCAAAATTTTTCCTACTTTTGCGATCAAAGCCATACAATCCGGAGTGGCGATTACAGTTTGGAAATCCAAATTTCCATCTAACACGGAGGCAACTAAATCTTCCGCTCCTACATAATCTGCACCGGCTTTTCTAGCCTCTTCCGCTTTACTACCTCTAGCAAAGACTGCCACTTTGATCTCTTTACCCAACCCATAGGGTAAAGGGCAAGCTCCTCTCACATTCTGATCACCTTTTTTGGGATCGATATTCAGATTGAAAACAGCGTCCAGGGTTGGTTCAAACTTTAGAGAACAGGCGCTTATAATAGAGGATATTGCCTCAGTCACTGAAACTTCTCTCTTAGAGCTTTTCAAGTGCTCCAAGGCCTGCAACTCTCTCTGAAATCTTTTAGACCTTCTTTTAGCCATAGGATATTACTCAATAAATAACTCGCACAAATGAGTTACTGGTTGGAGATTATACATTATACCTTTTCTTTTATAAAGATTGCCCCGTTTGAAAACTAAAGAGGGTGCAGTTATAGAAGCCATAACCACACCCAGAGGGAAATAAAATTATTACGACTGAATAAACTTAGATCGGTATAACCTCAATGTTATAGTATCATTCAAGCTTACTCAACTCCTTAATAGTGTTTTGAGAACAAGACTCCAAACTGTGAACTTTTGCAACAGTCGCGGCTGCTTAAAAGTAATATATTTTGTATCAAACTTCGTTTTATTGCGAAAATAAGGTTAGGGATGGCTGAGCCGCGCTCTAAGAGCAAGCTTTTTAACGACCAGTACGAAATTGAGGGGATTATTGGGAGGGGCCAGCAGTCTGTAGTTTATAAGGCGAAGGATGTTAAAACAGGTCAGGAGGTTGCCCTAAAGGTTTTAATAAGGACAAAAAAAGAGGAAGAATTTCAAGTTTTAAAGGAGCGGCTTAGAAAAGAGGCTTTGTGTTTAATCTCTGCGGCAAATAAATATGTATTAAAGGCTATTGACTTTCAAAGCGTAGGAGAGTTCTGTTTTTTAGTAACTGAGTTGGCTCCTTTTCTTGATCTAAAATTTTATCTAGAGAGTCAGGGCAGGAAATTGTCGGTTACAGAGGCAAAGATTTTCCTTAAACAGATCTTATTTGCATTAGAGCATGTTCATGGTATCGGGATCATTCATCGTGACATCCGGCCTGAAAATATTTTGGTTTTTGACAAAGAGTTAGTAAAGCTGTGTGATTTCTCGAACTCGCTAATGAGGGGTGAACCTTTTAAGGAAGAAGAGATAAGGGAGGCAGCAGGAAGTTTAGATTATCTTGCTCCAGAAGTGCTTGAAGGGCTTCAGCCAACTTTAAAAAGCGACCTTTACTCGCTAGGTATAACGTTCCTGGAACTAATTAGGGGTCAGCCTGTATTTGAGGGTATTCCATTGATGCGGGTTCTTCAAGCCAGGCAAGAACTAGCTTTAGACCCTTTAGAGGATTTACCTGAAGATCTGCGTTACACTTTAAGGCTCCTAATACAATATGATCCCCTCCTAAGACCGCGAACCGCTCGTGAAGCCATTTATTTTCTAGAGAACCCAGACCAAGCTAAATTGAAAGTTAGTAAATTATTTGCTCCAGAAGAAGAGAATCATAGAGACGCCACCATCGTTCTTAGTGAAGAAGAATTACAGCAACGTATTTCAGGGCAGGGAGTAGGTATTGGATTAAAGCAGCAAACAGAAAAATGGCTCAATCTGTTACGACCACTTTTCTTTTCAAAGTTCAAACCTATGTTTCTAATTTTTTCCCTGTCAAGCTTTTTAATTGCTGGCTTAGTGGTTTACTATGCTTTCCAAATAATCTTTAGACCCTCTCGAGACCAAGCTATTGACTTAGCCCAAGCTAGGCCCATAAGTTTATCTGAGCTGGAAGATGGCATTTATGTTGGAGAGCTTTTAGGAGTAAATCCCTTGTTTGACCCTGCTAAGGTGTTACTTGTAAAGAAAGGGAGTGACTTAATTATGGCATCTCTAGAGGCATCCAATGTTACCCAGTCTAAAATCAACGACCCGGGGGCAGTACTATTTACTTTCCTGTCACACAATATCAGAGTCTTCGATTTCAAGACTGTAGACAACTCTGTTATCGGAAGTGCAATAAACTTAGAGAATAATATGGTAGGAAGTATTAAAGTTAAGTTTGTAAGAAGTTTAAAATGAGGGTCCTTTTAATCTGTTTTTGTTTCATCATCGCAGCTCAACCTGCTATAATCCTTACCGCAAAATCAAGTGAAATTCCAAGAGCTGGAAAAGCTATGGAGCTTGAGGCAGCTATTTCAAATTTTACAGAGTTAGTTGCACCAAAATTGTATGTATCCAGAGATGGTGTGCCTTTTGAAATTCCTATGAAGCTCAAACTGCGCGATGTAAATAACAAACTGATTTATAATGCAGTGGTTCCCTCTCCGAAATTTCAGCTCGTAGCAATAGCCTACCTAGTTGCCTCAGGTGATAGGGTGACTAAATCCAATCAGTTGAAGATCACGAGAAGCTGTAAACCGAAAACATCCCTCACTTCCGCCAAAGAGCTTGAAATAGTGGGGCAGAAAAATGTTGAGAAACTAAACCAGCTAATTCTAGATGATCTCGAGGTTTACCAAAGCCTGATCAGACAAGTTGAACAACTGCAAGTAATTTTAAAAGATTAGACCATGCGGCTATTATTGTTATCGATTTTTTTGTCATTAGCCTTTGCCGAGCAGAAGTTCATTGTGGTTAACCCCAAAGGCATCGAAGTGACAACGAAAAAAAACGAAGCTAAGGGAAAAATAGTATTGGGGATAGATCAAACTGAAGACAAGGTAGAAGTTGCAGCTTTTTCTAGAACTGATGAGTCTGAAAATCTTTCAGCATGCCCAGTTTCGTTTCAATCAGTAAGTTCTCTAGAAACTTTGAGTAGTCTTAAAGAGTTACTAAACAAGAGAAAAGAGAGGAGGGATTTGCTAGATAAGAAGCTTCGCCTTTTGCTGACGCCTGATTTTTTGAAAAAGCTCAATCAGTTAGAAAAAAAACACAATTTAATTTACTTAAAGCCCATCACTCAAGACATGGATCCATACGAGCTTTATGACCGACTAGTAGTTTTAATATCGGTGTTGGCACATTAAGTTCATTGAGTGGCAAAACTCTGGTTATCTAAGTTTTTACTTTAAAATTGTGGGGATCTTTTTTCCCTACAATAATCATCATGAAGCTCAAGTGCTCAGCTCGTCCTAAAAATTTGTTAGTCGAGGAACGAAAAGCCAACTAGTCTTACCTAGACAAAGCTGAAACAGTTTCTCTTATAACGCGGAGGCATACTCGAAAAGATTAAAGTGAGTTTGCTGAGGTAGGACATTTTAAAGTCAAAGTTTTATCTAAAGAGGCAACTCAAAACCAGGAAACTCTCAAAATAACCATTTTGACGCGAAGTTGACGAAGCCGGTTCCCGAGAGGAAAAAGATTAACCTGAAACTGGAGATTTTTCTCTCTAGTGAGATTTCACGGCCTTTTGTCGGGCTAAGAGGATTTGAACCTCCGACCCCTCCCACCCCAAGGGAGTGCGCTACCAGGCTGCGCTATAGCCCGACTTGAAAAGCTATTATACTAACTTAAGCATCTACCTATCAAAATACTGGGAGACCTTTTCCCATACGGCATCACTTATTAGATCGAGCAAGGGTCTTCCCGCAACCCTAACTGACAACGCAGGGCAGCCGATAGGGCCATATCCACAGGCTGTTAAAGTAGCTTTAGTTAAAATAAGTTTAGCTTTCTCAGAGCTCATTAGTAAATTTCCTTCCGTGGCTTTTAATTCTCTAGGAATGCTAAATTGAAGTTTGTCCCACAGTAATCCATCTAGCAACAACAGAACCTCCAGGCTTTGGCTTGCAAGCAACCGAGCTAATCGATCGATACACCCTTTGTGAATGTTGTTTAGCTGAGCAAAATGGCACATCTTCCAATAAAAAGATTCTGCTGTTTTAAGGCCATATTTTAAGTGACTCACAGGACTACTTTGAAAAGAATACCGAGCCACCCTTGCTAAGTTTTCTTTGTAGCGATGAAGGATGTGAGAGCTTTGTGTTTTTAGATTTTCCAAAAAAATGTGAATTCTTTTTGAGTGATACTTTTCCATTTGAGCCCTCAAGGCAGCAACGGAATAGTCGGGATGCTTTAACGACCTTACTTTGATATTTTCATAAATAAAAAAATCGAACTCTTTGAAATAGCATGAAATAATTTGCTTGGTTATCGCATATAACAAAGCTTTTTCTTTGGGAGCTTCAAATACTCTGGTATGTTTTAACAAATCCTTTAAAAAGCTCTCTACTTTAATCACGCTTAAAAGCTAATGCGTATTTCAAGAATCCATAATATGCCTCGTTAAAGCACAAGATAAAGCCCTCTCTACCGGCCAAAAAGCCTAATTTCAAAATGTAAGTCTTTATGAATCTACTGATGAAAGAAATAACCGCCCTGAAAATTAAAAATCCAATCTTTTCCTGCCTATCTGCCCAAACTTTAGCATACTTGAATAACTTTGAAACTTGATCTTCCAAGTTTTTGTAGCTGTAATGAAATATCTCAAAATCTGTTTTTAAAACAGCTCCATTAATTAAAACCTTCTCGTGAGGTTCATTGTCCAAGAAAGACCCTGCTGATTTTTTAAACAGCCTAATGCGTCTTTCATTTCTCCAGATAACATCATACCTTCTGTTACCGACGAACATTACCCGCTTAAAGCTAACTCCCTCAAACCTTGAGAAGTTTTTTTTGAAATTTAACACAAACTCTTGCAACTCGGCAGATGCTTCTTCATCGCTATCCAAAACAAAAACCCACTCAAAGCTTGCCTTTTGTAAACCAAACCTCTTTTGCTCCGCAAAACCATTCCAAGGATTGAAAAACACCCTAGCTCCAAAGCGTTGGCAGATTGGGACAGTAGTATCAGTTGAGCCCGAGTCAACTACAATGATTTCATCACAGAAACTCAAGCTTTTAAGCGCCCTTTCAATAGTCGACTCGCTATTGAAAGTTAGAATAAGTCCCGAAATTTTCATCACTACAATTTTTGCAAGTTTTAATGCATATTTAAATGAAGCCTAATGGATAAAGTTTCTGGTCTCTCTGAGCAGGTTTTTTATAATCTTGGTCTTGAGCTAGCGTCGCAACTTCAGTCTGCCAAAATTACCCAAAAAAGATCCACATTATTTAAGGATCTAAAACACCAGTGGCACACGCTCATTGATATATACCATTGGGTTAATAACAGGGATAAAAACAATCTTCCGCTTATTCCAGGTTGTGATTGGCTTCTAGACAACTTTTACATAATTGAACGAAATTACAAGCTCTTCTTCAAACACTTCACTCCTCAGTTCGACAAAGCGCTTATAAAGATCGAACAAGAAAAAGGAGTTTTCCCAAGGCCTCTTATCTTAGCGCGGAGCTATTTAAACCACTCAACCAACCTAATAGATGAACACTTGCTAATATCTTTGCTCAAAGGTTTTTCAACATCTTTGCCGTTGAAGTTGGCAGAGCTATGGGCCTTAAAAGAACTTCTCAGAGCGGCGATCTTGGAGAATTTATTCAAAATTTTTAGCGAGCTGAAACTAAAAATTCAAAGTCAAGATCTTGTAGACCAACAAATTCAGATCCTTCTAGCCCCAAGCACCAAAACCCTATCAGAAAGAAATGTGGAGTTAATTCAAAATTTCCTAAAGGACAAAAATCTTCTCATAAGAAACATATCTTATATTTACCGTAAACTTCACGCCTATCCAGCCGAGCTCTCTGTGGCTTCCAAATTTTTAGATGACTATTTAAAAGAGATTAATTTTAACTACCAAGAAAACTTGCGCGAAGAACAGATAGCGCAGGCTAAGAGACAACTTGAGATTTCAGGGGCTTTTAATTCTTTAAAAGAGATAGAATCTCTCGATTTTAAAAATCTTCTCGAGCAGGTCTCTCTAACTCATGCGATTTGCATGAAAGACCACTTATACCCCATAAGCAATTTCGCCACCAGGAACAAAGTCCGTTCAGCTATTGAGGCTTTAGCAAAAAAACTGAATATGCTCGATTATGAAGTCGTTGAAAAAGTGATGCAATTTTGTAAAGCAACTAATTCAAACCTTTTTAGCGCGCTTTTTGGTAAACAAAGCTCTGAACTGAAAAAATCACTAGGCATACATAACCCTCTCGTTGAACTACTTAAGAGAAACCCCCTATTTTTCTACCTTCTTCCTGTTCTGTTGCTAACTAGTGGGTTTGTTTGGTTAGTAGCGAAGATCATCACCTTCCAGCTTGATACGCTTCACATATTATTGTTTTTTTTATTAGTTTTGGGAAGCTTTGAGTTTGCTGTTCAAATTCTCAACAACATTCTTCTCCGATTTAAAGGACCTCGCTTCCTTCCCGGCTTAGAGCTAGATTTCTTGCCGGATAACTTAAAAACAGCGGTAGTTTTACATACACTCGCTAATAACGAAGAAGACATCAAAAGTTCTCTGGAGTGGCTAGCCTTCCAAGCATATTCACAATCAGAGCCTAATCTCAAATGGTTTTTGCTTGTAGATGTTCCAGATTCGAAAGCTCCACACCCTGTAGAGTTCATAGAAAACCTTGCTAAAATTGGACAGGAAACTTGCCTTAAATTAAGACGAGAGTACTCTATATCAATTCACTGCCTAATAAGAAATCAGGTCTTTTGTAAATCTTTAAACCAGTACATTTGCTGGGAAAGAAAGAGAGGAAAGCTTTTAGAGTTCCTGACTCTTATTAAAGAACCTAATAGGCCAACGACCTTTGTTAATGTGACCTCGGAGCTTTTAAAAGAACTTGAAGATACTAAGATAGTTGTCACTCTTGACTCCGACACATTTTGTCCTCCTGGTTCTATTTTGGAACTCATAAGTTTTGCTGCTCACCCTTACAACAAGCCAAAACTTGACGACGCTTCTGGTAAGGTTATTGAGGGCTATGTGATTTTTCAGCCGAGGGTAAACATTAACTTTAACAGCTTTATAAAAACTTATTTCTCCAGATTAATTTCAGATACTCAGGGCTTTGATCCATACACCAAAGAAGTTAGTGATCTTTACTTCGATATATTTGGAGAAGCTATTTATTTAGGCAAAGGAGCTTTGCATGTAGACGAGTTTTACTGTTTGTTGAGGGATAGATTTCCTGAAGAAAGAATTTTAAGTCATGACTTGCTCGAGAGCATTTATTGCAGATGCGCCTTCGTCTCTCAGGTAGAATTCTTTGACGATGTCCCTTCTAACTATTTTTCATACACTGCTCGTCTTCACAGATGGATTAGAGGTGACTGGCAACTGCTACCTTGGCTTTTCAACTTGAAAGAAAGCTTTAGCGCGCTGGATCGTTGGAAATTGTTTGATAACTTACGGAGAAGCTTAATACCATTCACTCTTCTTTTAGGTATCTTTTTAAGCGCTGCAGTTAGCACAAAAGTGTTTACAGTTGTTTTGCTTTTAAGCCTTGTAATTTTCGTTTTTCCAATTTTCACAAGTTTCAGTCAAGCCTTTTCTTTAGGTCTTAGAAATATTTCTTTTCAGAAAAGATGGGAGAGTTTTTTAACTGATTTTTGGAAGTATTTGAGCCAGGGATTATTTTGGATAAGTGTTTTGCCCCACCAGGTAATCGTTAGTTTAGATGCAATTCTTAGAACTCTGTTTCGCCTTGTGAGTAAAAAAAATCTCCTAATCTGGACTCCATTTCATACCCTAGAGAGAAAGCAACAAGCGGGAATTATGTTTATAGGCTTGGCTTTATGTCAAACTCTTGCCGCCCTTTTGCTCCTGTACCTCAATCAGAGTGGGATATCGATTACTTTATCTTGCCTATTTTTTAGTGGAACTGGCTTGGTAGCGCTGCTAAATCAAAAATATTACCATAAACAAACCCAACTTAGTTTAGAAAACCAAAAGTATTTTTTAGAGCTAGCTTTTGACATTTGGCGGTATTTTGATTCCTATATAACGAAAGAAAGGAATTATTTAATTCCTGATAATGTTCAGCTTAGTCCAGATAAAAGAATAGCGGAAAGAACAAGTCCAACAAACATCGGCTACTCTCTACTTGCTATAATTTCAGCATATAAACTTGGATTTCTTTCCCTTTTAGACGCAGTATCTCGTCTTAAACTTATATTATTAGCGGCGGATGGTTTAGATAAATTCTTTGGACACCTCTACAATTGGTACGATACTAGAAGTGGAAAAGTTTTAGCTCCTCGCTATGTATCTTTTGTGGATTCTGGAAATTTTATCTCTAGCCTAGTGGTTGTCAAATCTTTTGCAGAAAAAGCGCTTGAGCTCCCATTGTTTGACGAGCGAAGTAAATTCTTTATCAAAGAGTGTTTAGGAGTTGACTTAGCTGATTTGCTATCGGAAAAGTCGCTAAAATTAAGCAAATTTGATGGCTTTTTAAGCTACTTCAGGAGTAAGCTAAGAGAGTTTGGAGATATATTTAAGCCAGTTAACTCTAATCTTCCAGAGGATCAATTAAGAATTTTAAAAAAGGAATTAAACCTAATCTCTGCATTGTGCGAAAAACTTATTACTGAGCCAGATTTTAAATTGTTATACGATGAAAAACGCAAGCTGTTTTGCATAGGCTACAACATTGATAGTGCAAAACCCGACTCGGGCTTATACGATTTCTTAGCCTCAGAAGCAAGATTAAGTTATTACACTGTGCTAAGCATCCATAAGTTTGACCTTAAATCCTGGTTTAAATTAAGTCGCATACACAGCTATTTATTCAATCAGTTTGTGATGCTTAGTTGGAGTGGGACTATGTTTGAGTATTTAATGCCAGACTTGTTTTTAAAAACATTCTCAGAAACGATTATAGGAAACAGTATATTGTCATGTATCAGAATTCACCAATCTTTCGCTAAATCGCACGGCATACCTTGGGGAATCTCTGAAAGCGCTTACTCCATGGTTGATTTTATGGGTAATTACCAGTACAAAGCTTTCGGAGTTCCTGGATTAGGCCTAAAAAGAGGACTTGAATACGAGCTGGTTGTAAGTCCTTACTCAACCATAATGGCAGCACAATATGTACCGCTTGAGGCTTACAAAAACTTGAAAACAATAGAAACAAATTTTTCGGGAAGAGGTGAGTTTGGCTTTTATGAATCAATAGATTTTTCTTCGGATCGACTGGCTAAAACTGAGCGTTTTTTTGTTTGTGATTCTTTCTTTGCGCATCATCAAGGTATGTCAATTTGCGCTCTTACAAACCTACTTTGTGAAGATTTCATCAAAAATTTATACCACTCTGACTTGAGAATTAAGGGATGTGAGAGCCTTCTTTTTGAAAGATATCCAAAACTAACTGAAACCGTTTCCATAGAGGAATTATCCTATACCCCAAGAAAGGTAACTGCTGACTCAGGAGAGCCCCCGTTGGCGACTTTTACCACGCCAGTGAGCGTTGCTCCTAGAACACACTTTATTTCTAATGGGGAATTAGTTGAAGTAGTAGACACCAGCGGTGAGAGCTTTTTGTATTACCCTAAATTCGACATTTTTCTAACTAGATGGAGAGAAGATGCTGTATCTCCCTCGGGCAGATACTATATATACTTCAAAGACTCAGATTCAACAAAAGTAGCCTCTGTCGGGTTTTCTCCTACAAAAATTAAGGGCGATCTTTATGAGGTTTTTGTAAGTCCCGATAAATTCGAAATTAAACACAGAATAAATAATCTTTTTGTCTATCTAGAAGCTACTATAGCAGTTGATATGCCGTGTGAGATTCGAAAAGTAACTTTTGTAAATCTAAGCCCTAAAACTAAACAGGTGGATTTTGCTAGTTTTGGAGAGGTTTGTTTAAACAAGCTTACTGCAGATTTAGCGCATCCAGCTTTTTACAAGCTTTTTATAACCTCTGAAATCATAAAGGATCAAGATACAGTACTATTACATAGAAGACCTAGAAATAGAAAAGAGCCAGGAATCAGCCTCGCTCATAAGCTAGTGATACCCAAAGTTTTTAAACCTACCGATTTTGAAACAAGCCGCGAGAAATTTTTGGGTAGAGGAGGAGACTATGCGCTACCTGCGGCTTTTAAACAAGAAAAATTTAGCGGTTCAGAGGGGGTTGTTTTAGACCCAATATTTGCGATAAAGCAATCCATTATTTTAAGTCCAGGGCAAAGCGAGAGCGTTTACTTTTTAACTCTTGTAGCCAAAGACAGAGAGGAAGCTTTAGAAATGCTTAGTCAGTTTCAAGACACAAACACTTTGCAAAGGGCATTTGAGTTGGCTTGGTCTCAAAATAACATAGAACTTAGGACTGAACACTTTCATTCTAATAATTTTCTTACATATCAAAGATTGGCAAATTTGGTTTTTTACGGTCATACCGGGTTTAATGGCTCTCCACCTGTTACTATAAAATCTGCCCAGCGAGAGCTTTGGCGCCTAGGCCTATCCGGCGATTACCCAATAATTCTCATGATATTAAGGTCATTTACGGACATCACGTTTGTTGAAGAGCTAATTGAGACTTACGCTTATCTGCGTTTTAAGTCGATCCCTTGTGATTTAGTGATACTGAACCTGATTACTGAAGGCTACATCCAAGAGATTAAAGATAAACTAGAGTACCTAATAAGATTTAAAGTAGGGCCAGACTGTTTTGACTCTCCTAAAGGAGTATTCCTAAGAATGGCATCATCCTTAACAGATAAAGATATCCAAAACCTCAAGCTCGTGGCAAGAATTGTATTTGAAAATCCTGTAAAAAACTTGTCAGAAACCTTGCGAGATCTTCTGTCTCGGGAGAGAACTGTTTTAAATTTTGAGGAACAAATTCCTCGTATCCCCAGCCAAGAGTTTGATTTGATTGAATTGGAAAAAATCGCTTACTACACCTCGCCTGCTTCCGGCTTTATGGAGGATGGTAGATTCATCCAATTTGTGAAACCAGATTCTCTACCCCCGCGTCCTTGGGTTCACACTTTAGCTAATAAAGACGTAGGAGCCCTTCTGTCAGAAAGAGGCTCCTTTTGTTCTTGGGCTTTCAATAGTAGAGAGTTCAAAATAACACCTTGGAGCAACGATTTCGTCGAGGACCCTATTTATGAGGCATTATTTATAAGAGACCCTAAGTCTGGAGCTGTAGCTACTAACAATTTATTAATTTCAGAACCGCAAAGCACCATGTGTGTAATTTATGATTTTGACCAAGTTATATATGAAAGAAGATTTACAGGGTTGTCTGTAACCACAAAAGTTTACCTGTGTGATCGAGGGATTGTTTCAGAGTTTTTTGTTTCTGACTTAAATTATGATTTTTACTTTTATTGTGAGCCTGTACTTGGAGTTAATAAGGAAGAGACCTACAGGTTTTTGAGATTTAATTACATTCCAGAGGCAAATTGTATTACTATCTGGAATTGCTATTCAGAAGATTTTGGGGATAAAGTCGTTGTTATCTGGTCAACAGCGCCGGTGGAGGCTTTTACTACAAGCAAAAACGAATTCGTGGGAGCTATCCATTCTTTGTCTAGTCCATACATTTTTAAAAATAAAGATCAAGTAAGCCTTAGTGGAAAATTAGTAGAGGGAGAACCTTGCTGCGTTGTCCTAAAAGTAAAACCTACGATGAAAAATTTCAAAATAATGAAGTTTGCTATATCTCAAGAAGAGCTAGAACCATTTATTGAGTCTCTTAAATCTGGCTCAATAAACAGTTCTCCTGTAAGCGATTTCAAAGACAATGTAGCAGGTAGATTTTCAGTCCAAACTCCGTCAAAAAGTTTTGATCTATTAGTAAATCACTGGCTTCTTTACCAAACCTATGTATGTAGAATGTTAGGTAGAACTGCTTTCTATCAAAGCGGAGGAGCGTATGGGTATCGGGACCAGTTACAGGATTCCTTAGCATTTCTTTTAATAAATCCAGAGATTTGCAAGAAGCAGATTATCCTTCATGCAAGCAGACAGTTTTTAGAGGGAGATGTACAGCATTGGTGGCACCCTCCATCAGGTAAAGGAACGCGTACTTTATTCTCAGACGATTTTCTATGGCTTCCTTTTGCGGTCATAAATTACGTTAAAAGCACAGGTGACTATTCAATACTCCGTGAAACTGCTCAATTTCTAACTGGCCCCTTGCTTAAAGAGCATGAACATGAAATTTACGTATGCCCCAACGTGACCGATATTAGCGATACAATTTATGAACATTGTAAACGAGCTATCATTCGGGGCTTCCGTTACGGGCGTCACGGACTGCCACTCATTGGAATAGGTGACTGGAATGATGGTTTCAGCGAGGTGGGAATTTTGGGAGAAGGGGAAAGCGTTTGGTTAGCTTGGTTTCAGGCTTATATTTTTAAAGAGTTTGCAAGTATAGCAGACTATTTTGGTGACTCTGAATTCGCCAACCAGCTGAAACTTAAATCAGACAAGTTAGTTGAGGCTGTCGAGACTTATGCTTGGGACGGTGACTGGTACATTAGGGCTTTCTTTGACAATGGTGACCCATTGGGTTCCAAAAAATGCAAAGAAGCAAAGATTGATTCACTTGCTCAAAGTTGGGCTGTAATTACAGGCTTAGGGTTAAAAGAAAGACAGGAGAAAGCTATTTCGGCATGTGTTGAAAATTTAGTTGATTATGAAGCTCGAATTATTAAGCTTTTAACACCTCCTTTCGATAAATCAGATCCTAGCCCAGGCTATATTCAGGGGTATCTGCCTGGAATCCGAGAGAATGGCGCCCAATATACGCATGCAGCGGTGTGGCTGATTATGGCAGCGTCTATGCTAGGCAAAAAAGAGTTAGCTTACTCTTTGTTTCAATTAATCAATCCTATTGAAACTTATTTGTCTATCCCCGGCACAATAGATTTTTACTGCACTGAGCCTTATGTACTATGTGGTGATGTTTATAGCCATCCTCAAGTAAAAGGAAAAGGAGGCTGGAGTTGGTATACAGGCTCTCCGGGGTGGTTATACCAAGTAGCTGTTAGGTGGATTTTAGGCATATCTCTTCAGAACGGAAGGATTTACCTCCTCAAGACATTTCCGGATGGTTGGAAAGAGTTTAAGTTTCAACTCTTTAAAGCTATTTTCGAAGTGAAAAACGAGGGTGATCATTTAAAGATCTTTAAAGACGAAAAAGAAGTTCAAAATGGTATTCCAATTTCAGAACTTTTTGAAGAAAAAAGGTTTTTGGTTCTTTGGAGCAGACAGAAGTAAAATCGCTCCAATGCACCTAAAGCCGCAAGTTTTAGGTTAAAATTATCGTTTAAAACTCGAGAACTTTAAATGAGAATATTTAGGTCTCTTGTGCATAAGACTTTTAATAAGACCACTAAATTTCCTGCGATACGAGATTAACAGCGCTTAGCTTTTACAGTTGTACCCTAAAGTTTAATAGTCGAAGCGGCAAAAAATGTTTAAAATTTAGAAGTAAAATGAAAAGCTTTAGAAAAGTTATTGAAATTAATCACCCCAAAAAATATGGAATCATTAGAATAACCCCCGAAGTTGAAGCAGCTGTTAAAGAAAGTGGCATTAAAGAGGGACTTTGTTTGGTAAATTCTATGCATATCACCTCTAGTGTTTTCATAAATGATAATGAAAGGGGCTTGCATGAGGACTTTTTAGTGTGGCTCGAAAAATTAGCACCCTACAACCCTCAAGTATATAAACATAATCTAACAGGAGAAGATAATGCCGACGCTCACCTAAAAAGAACAATAATGGGTCGAGAAGTTGTTATAGCAGTAACGAACGGAAAGTTAGATTTTGGCCCTTGGGAAGAAATTTTTTATGGAGAGTTTGACGGTCAAAGAACTAAAAGAGTTCTGATTAAAATTATTGGCGAGTAAAGAGAAATTACTAAACTTCTAAATGTCAGGGTTAATGACGGCTTGTCGCGCCGTTACTCCACTCCGTAGTGCTGTTAGCTCTAGTTTCAGGAGCTCACAAATTTTGACAACATCATCGATCTCCATGTAAGAGTTTAAAGGTAAAACGAAGGATCTTTGAACTATATCCTCGCTTACAGGTAGCTCATCTGCGCCAGCAGCATCTAGATAACAATTAACTTTTGAAAGTAGGGGATAAAAGTACCGTCTAATAACTACTTTATACTTTTTAAGTCTTTCTATCAAAGCTTCCCTGCTGATGCCGCTTTTTGAGGATAATGCGTAAGGGCAGTACATATACGAAGGGCTAACATCTGACGAAACGCGAAGTAGTGGCTCAAGAAAGTCAACTGGCTTTAGTATTGCTTGATAAAGCTCGTATAGTTTTTTTCTTTTTTTAATAGCTTCGTCAATTAGAGGAAATATACTAAGACCCAAAGCGCAATTTATTTCGCTAAGCTTGGCGTTTATGCCGAGCCCCTTTACTAAATCTACTCCAGCAAAACCATTATTTCTCAAAATATGAAGTGTTTCGTAATCTACGGAATCTGAAGTTAAGATCCCTCCTTCCGCAGAGTGCAAAATCTTAGTTGCGTGCAGACTAAAAACCGAGATATCTCCAAAGCAGCCTATTCCATGTCCTTTTACCTTGGTTCCAAAAACATGCGCTGCGTCATAAATAAGTACAAAACCATACTTTTGTTTTAAATAATTAAAAGCTTCAAGATCACAAACGTTGCCAAAAACATGAACTGGAAGTGCTGCAAGAGGTACACCATACTTTTTTATTGTCCTTTCAACATTTTCAGGATCTAAACACAAACTAAACGGGCATATGTCAGCAAAAACAGGCTCAAATCCTAAAAATTTAATCGCTTGAACTGTGGCAGGAAAAGTGAAAGCCGTTGTTATTACTTTTTTTGACTTGACCTCACTAAGCTTTTCTGCCGCTTTTAAAGCCAGCATAAGACCTATTGTGGCGTTATTTACCAATATGCAAGTTTTTACTCCTAGATAATCTCTTAACTTTAGCTCCAACTCCTGATGTTCTTCACCAAAATTTGAGTAATGATGATTTTTGAAGATTCTTTCTAACCGAGCTAAAAAATCCTCTTTAATTGGGTTTAAAGCTTTGGTCCAATAGATAGGCTCAGAGAAAGGCTCAAGCAGTTTATTTTGTGTTCTAAAAGCCTCAAGAAGCTCTTTAACAGGCTCTTCAAACTCAACTATCTCACTAGCGGCTACGGGTTGAGAATCTGAAAAATCGGAAGTTTTTGACACAGCGAACTCTTTTACTATTTGATGCAAACCACAGGCATCGGTATCTAACAAAATTATTTGATAGTGTCTCTTAACTGAAAATACAGAGGTCTAATATGTTTTTTCCAGCCAAGAACTCAACATACAAAACTATGAAAAGTAAACAACTCTGAAAATTCCGTCGAGTTTCTCTTTGATTTTTATTACTCGGAACTCGATATATATGCCTGGAAAAGCCCAGTTAGCTCAACGCTAAAGTAACCTCACAGAGTAAAATTTTTTAAGCTATGAGATCAAATTAAAATTCCTTAGATTTTTTTATAGGTTTATTACGTTTTGGAGTTGCAAATCAAAATTCCGCGCTTTAACTAAAAAAATAATAAATAGCAGTTTTGTGAACCACAAGATTGCAAGGAACTTGCTTACAAATGGTGCTTTCTGCTATCTTCCCCATTTGAATACTTTAGCTACAATACAACTTAGAGGAAGATAGAGATCTCTTAATTAACTTAAAACAATACACATAGTAATTTTTTCTTGATACTTCTTAAGTTGAAGTAGCAAACTTTAACTTTAGTAATTATGCGTTTGGGAGCTTACTCAGCAGCGTTCCACTCAGCCTTACTTACATCCAAATATGTACCCTTAATTTCACTAGTGAACTGATTAAGGTTTGGCAATTTTTTAGGGGCGCTAAATTAACTCCCTCAAGATGCTATCGCAGAGATAAAAACAGCGAGCTTAGACGCGTAAATTTCGAGGTAAGAAATTTAAGCGGAGAGAAAGCATCCCTAAAAACCCAACTAGAGACTAGGTATTTCGGGCAATCAAGCTCTTGAAAGACTTATTTGACTGAAAGGTTTTGTAAGAAGCGACCCGCAGCCCAACTCGGAAGCTTAAATTTATCGCAATGAGCTACTTTTGGTATCAATTATTACAGCTGCCCCCGAAGTGACTACCTTGAGGAAAGGGCTCAAAGCCCCTAAATCAAACTTATCCCAACATCAACTGGATAATAAATGAAGGTATCGACGGGCACATTCAAAAAATTGAAGATTTAGGAAAGAGGATTCAGTAACAAAGTTAGTTCACTGTCTTATATCTTATATATCCGCAGCTTAATCGGTCTCGATAAATTAGCCAGCAACCATGGAATATTAAATTTATCTAAACTCTTGATGGACTCTAATTTTGTGGTTAAAGATTTAGGTTTTTCAAGCCTTGACCCAAGTACAAAAAAATTCCTACTCCTCGAAATATCACTAAATCATAAGCCTTATATCAACGATTTATTAAATTTTTTAAGGCAACTGTGGGTTGACTTGCCCGAAGGGAGCATACTGGTGGTTAAAAATCCTCCATCTTCGGTTACAGTGAAACAGGGTAGCTCTGAAGTTACTCTAAGCGAAGCCCTGGGGAAGCTACCTAGGTACTCAAGCTCACCTCGCTTATTAAGCGACTTTCAAAGGGTTGCTCTTCTAGCTAAATTTAAGATTGAAGAATTCTTCTCTCATGAGGAGGCTAAACTTCTTTGCTCTCTTAACCTTAGTCAAAACACGGTAGTTCTTAGAAAGCCCAGTGCTTCTTGTAAGCTGCCTCGAATCTCGATCTTAACTCCCGCTTCGCGTTCTAAATTCTTTACCACTACAGCTGCCAGCGTTCTTACTCAAAGCTATCCAAATTTAGAGTGGGTAATAACGGACGAGTCGAAAGACCCTCAGATCAAACTTATTGTAGAGGCCGTAGCTCTTGAAAAGCCTTCCCTGAAGATAATCTACAGAGAAAATCCTGCTCGACTAGGATATCCGGGAAATCTAAAAGAAGCTTTAAAACATGCTTCCGGCGAATATGTGAAATTTATCGATGATGATGATTACATCTCTGATAACTGCTTGTTTGACTTCCTAGCTCCATTTGAGGCGTTTGGCGATTATGTAACTTTGGTTACTTGTTCAAGAGAGGTGATTGATTCGGACAACAAAACTAATATGTGTAAATCTGCCTGCCCTTTCGACAAAATCACTCCCAAAGACTCTATCCTGAATGGACAAGATATCTTAAGGCATTGCATGATTTACAATTACAACCAGATTGGAGAGCCTAGTTGTTCACTTTTTAGACTGAAAGATGTTGCTGAGTCATTCATCGAATTTCAGTACAAAAATTTTGTTGGTTACATTGATTTTGTCATTTGGCTAAATCTACTGACAAAAGGAAACCTTTTTTATTACGCTCAGCCTATGGCAACTTATCGAAAGCACTCAAACAACACTTTATCTGTCAACGAATGGAGAAGAGTTTTTATCGTGGTTTGGCATTATATGGTGCTTTACTCGCAAAAAAAATTTAAACTTTTCGGCCCGCTGCTGAGTACAGCTCTAATAGGTAGTTTAAATCTTCTACGTGACGAAATGATTAAGGCAAAAAATAGCGGAAACGAAGAGCTTTTTAAACTGCTTGCTCAAGATTACGGAAAAATACATAAGCGAACTATCAAGATTTTAAAAAAATACCCTTTGATTAAGCCCAACAACTACATTCAGGGCTTTTATGTTGAGTAAACCTCTTTATGGTCACCTAACTAGGTTTCTTTTTAATGAACTAAATCAAAGACTCAATTAAAGCTAGCTTTTTTAAAACTGCCTGCACGGGGAAAAAGCTTTCCCGTCCCACTTGCTAAAAAGTGAAAAAATTTTCTGAGCCGTTCAAGTTCCATGGATTTTGACTCTGCAAAATGGCTGAAATTTAAAGAGATTGCGCTAAAAATTTGCACGATAAGCTTAAAAACGCATCTAAAACAAGAGAGAGTTAATCGGAACTCAATGTCTATCAATGATTGTGATCATATCCAATTTGAAAGTCATAACCAGGCTCCCTCCAAAGCCGTCTGCATGCGCTGCCCTACAATAAGAAGCATCAAGGTTGCTGAAGCTTTAAATGCTATCAAAAAAGCTATCGAATCCCTAAACCCAGGAGGGCTTCTTATAGTTTTGAATCCTCCTCAATCTGCTACTATCCAGGCTGAAGGAACTGAAGCTGACTTAGAAGAAAGTCTAAAACTTTTTTCTAAACCCTACCAGTCTGAGACCAGTTGGAGAGGTATAACAAGATTAGCTCGCCTCGCTGGATTTTTACCAGTAAAAGAAAATGGACTGTCATCTGATGAACTGGAGATTTTAAAGAGTATGGACAGAGAAATTTTCATGAGGAAAAACTACATACTTTTTAAAAAAATAGACTCTAGCGTAAGTCATCTATTGCCGAAAGTTTCGTTACTAACGGCTGCCTACAGATCAGATTTTTTTTTAAGAGCAGCTGCAAGTGCAGTATCACAAACATATCCTAACTTCGAGTGGATAATTTGTGACGAAGGGGTAGATCAAAATTTTTCTAAAATAGTTGAAGCCATAGCTAAAGAGTTTCCATCTATTAAATTACAATACTTCAAAAATCCGCAACCTTTAGGAGCTTTAGGGAACATTTTAAAATGTATGTCTCTTGCCACTGGCAAGTATATAAAGTTTCTTGACGATGATGACTTTCATGAAGAAAACTGTATGGCAGACTTTGTGTCCGCTTTTGAAGCTTTTGAAGAGTATGTAAGCCTTGTTTCCTCCTCTAGAAGCTTAACAAACAACAAAGATGAGTTTCTTTATGTAGCAGGTTTCCCGCTAATAAACCAAACAAAAAACTCTTTCCTTTTACACGGCCCGCAAACTATCAGTTTTTGCTTAAATCACGCTATTAACTGGATAGGAGAGCCAAATGCCGCAATGTTCAGAACTGCTGATGTTGTTGAGGGTTTCGCGGAGATAAAAACTCAAGACTATTACGGACACTTAGATTTTGTTATGTGGATTAACCTGCTAGCAAAAGGAAATCTTTTTTATTTTGCGACCCCACGGGTTTTTTACAGGCGACATCCTCAGCAAACCATTCACAATCCGAAATATATGAAAATTATAATTCCAGTTTGGTATGAGATGGTTAAATTTGCGGAAGAGAAGTACCAGATATTAGGCTCTTTTTATTTGAAAGCTTTAATGAGGGCAGTTGAAGTTTTCGAATCCGAGCTTAAAAGATGCAAACAAAGCCTTTCTCAGGAAGATTTTGCTGAACTTTCTCTCAAACTAAAAGCGGCTAAAAGTGAAGCAGCAGACTTGTTGAATAAAGATCAGCCGGTACTTGCTATGAACTCAGTGATAGGTCTTGAATTCAACTTTTGTTAGAATTCTCTTAGAGGTAAACTAGCTAATTTTTATAGCTTCCTAAACTAGAGTTAAAAATTTAGCCCCAAAAAGTGAGTCAATATGCATCCTAACGCCTGTCGGTTTTTTTGGCTTGGTAGCCTTGGGAGTTGGAGTTTTTGTAGGCTTTCTTGGAGTAGCTTTTTTGCGCTTTTGTTTCAAAACCTTATAATATTGTGTAGGATCTAAAGTGGGGGAAGGCTTTAAAACTTGATACCTATAGCGGGTTGGAATTTGATCAAGCCTTTCAACAAAATGAATATTACCGGCTTCGTCCACGTATGAGTAGCCCTGCGAAATCAGGGCTATTAAACTTCCAAGTAGAAAGAACAATCTTACTGCCGGCTGCAACTTCTTATAATCTAAACTAAACCCGCCTCAGGCGCTACCTTTAAAATGAAGTCTAAATGGTTTAAAACTGGAACAAAAATGCTAACAGTATTTGGATGTCCGCAAGCTGGTAAACCTCCACCTGTTCTAGGAGCAAACACAGCATGATTTATACCGACCACTGCCGGTATGCCTTGATAGTTCAAAGTTACTGCAGGACCTCCACTATCACCTAAACACAGTCCTCCCTCGGCATCAAGAAATTGGGAGTAGAAATAGTGCCTATCAGAGAGATAGATAACCAAACTTATTCCTCTAAGCGTACCAACTTTTCCTTCCTCATCTACACCATACCCCATAGCTGTTAAGACCATTCCAGGGCTGGGAGCCCAAGAAGCTAAAAGCGGTAAAGGAGCAATGTTTATTTCTTTATCAATGGTAGCCACAGCAACGTCATATGGCAAGCCTGAGGCATTATCTCTAAAACGGGGATGTATGGCTACCCCGATTATGGACGCCTTGAAATCTCCAGATCTTACTATTCCGCCTGCGATATCCATAAAACAATGAGCAGCTGTCAAGATTTTTCTTGTGGTAATGAACGTACCTGTACAAAGACTTACTAAATTTCCTGTTTGATCCTTCAACTCTAACAGGGCAATAGGCCCCCTCACTGAACCGCATTTCTCACCATTTACTATCGCAAAAGGATTACACCCGCCTGTTAACTGGCCACCATTATCGCTTCCGCCCAAGCAAGCAGAAAGAAGTAAAGTTAAACCAAATGTAAAAAAAGGCAAAAACACTCTCGGCATAGCATAAGTTGTATTTTTAAACTTGAAGATTGTCAACGGATTTTCTTCAGAATGTTTAGTAACTTTTGGGCAATCCCAACAACCGCTGGGCTATGGTCAATTTTTGAATTTCGCTTGTCCCCGCAGCTATTGTTCTGCCTAGACTGTAAAGGTAAAGCTTTTCTGCTTCCTCGGTTTGCTCGCAAGCATACGACTGACAAAATCTGTAGTACAGCCTTGCCAGTTTTTTGAAATTTTCAGACCACATTAATTTGTCTATCGAGCTTTGCCCCGGTAGCTGGCGATTTGTCTCCAAAAGTTCGAGGTGCCAATAAGCCATAACTCTCAAGGAATTAAACTCTGATACTAACGCCGTGAACTCGCTGCCAAAGTTTCGCAAATCATGACCATAATTGGCAGTTTCCCAAATCTTACGGATTAATTTTATGGTTTGAGTATGTCTGGCGAATGTTAGTAAACTTCGCTCAACTTGCAATAAATACATTGCGATTTTCCAGCCTTGACCTAAATCCCCTACGATGTCACTTGGCCAAATCTCAAGCCCATCAAAAAATATTTCGCAAAACTCTTTCTCACCCGTAATCTGCTCTATCGGCCTAATTATGACTTGACTAGATGATTTAGCTTGAGTACTAAACTGAGCAAGGCAAAAAACTATTTGCTCATGCTTTGGTTGTGAGCCTGGTAATTTAGCTAATAAAAATGAGCCTGTTGCAAACTCTGCGAAGCTAGTCCAAATTTTTTGCCCAAACAATTTAAAATGCCCATCGAC